>Ga0075429_100003206_pt1 | contig 13917 bp, 10 predicted proteins | sample RhiMetdeltSRZDD3_FD_75295 | JGI IMG/M metagenome (GOLD analysis project Ga0075429, IMG submission 75295) | Populus rhizosphere microbial communities from Tennessee, USA - Rhizosphere MetaG P. deltoides SRZDD3 | ecosystem: Host-associated > Plants > Roots > Rhizosphere > Soil | place: USA... | reverse complement strand
GGCGCGGCGTCCGGGCGCGTCCGGCCGCCGGGCTTGTGGGTGGCGGGACCGAATAGGGCGAACCTTTTCGCAAAAGCCAGATTCTACGACCCAAAGGTCGCGCGCTTCACAACCGCCGACTCATTCTTGGGCAAGGCCGACCAGCCACCGAGCCTCCATCGCTACGCCTACGCCCACAACCGCCCGACGTTCTTCGTGGATCCGACCGGCCATGAGGTGAAGGCGGTCGGCGTGGATACGACGGCGGTGACGTGGGACGAGTTTGGGCACCCGCACGTGGGCGCGGTGACCGCCGTCGAGACCGAGACGGTCGATGTGGTCGCGTACCCTGACCGTGCCAGCGCTGTAGCCGCGACGCTCGACACCACCCTTGCACAGCCGGCGAATCGAATGGCCGTGCGTGGCATGGGTGCTGTGCGTGCAGCGGGGGGAGCCGTGGAAGGCGCCGTGGGCGCCGCGGCGCTTGCTGCTCCCGATCCGACGATGTTGACCAAGGTCGCTGGCGGCGTGTTGGTGGCGCATGGTGCCGACACGGTGCAGGCCGGCCTACGCCAGGCGGCGACGGGCGTGGTCAAAGAGACCCTCACTGGTACTGCGATCCGCAAGACCGCCGAAGCGGCTGGAGCGAGCCCCGGAACCGCTGCGCTGATCAGTGCCGGCGGGGAGATGGCTATCGGGTTAGGTGCCGGTGTCGTCGCGACGCGCGGCACCGCGGCGGCCGCCGCTCAGGCCGAAGCCCGATTCCAGGCTGAGGCCACACGGCAAGCTCGCAACGCGGCCATCGAGCGGGGTGAGTACAGCGTAAGTGGTGGCTCGGGCGCGAACGCCGAAAGCAGGGGAATAGGAGCGCAATACGTCTACGATGCGCGCGCTGCGAGGCACCGCGATACCACCACGGGTCGCTTCGTTGCACAACGAGATCTCCCCTATCCGCCGAACGCTGGCTTTGCGTCAAGCACGCGCAACCCGCTGACTGAAGGGACCATTGTCGAGAGGTTCGGCCGTCCTTCAGGTCGATTCGCATCCGACCCAGGTGCAAGCATCTCTGCTCGCGGTATGCCGCCTGGGTCAGAAGCGCTGCTGAGGCACAGGTATGAGGTGATGAAGCAGGTCGAGGTGCAGATGGGACCCGCGGCTCCGGTGCCGGCATTCGGTGCGGAAGGTGGTGGTATTCAGTATATGTTCGACCGTCCCATCAGTGAGCTTATCAGCCAAGGGATCCTCAAGGAGGTGAAGTGACCGACCAGCGAGAGGTCCTTCTTGGAAAGGTCTCGAACGCCAGCGAGGCGCCGAAGGGACGAGATATTTACTATAAGTGCCTGCGGTGTGGTGAGGTCATCCCCTCGCAGCCTGACGACAACGTCGGCTGTAAGTGCGGCAACGTCTTCATCGACATCGACTACTTCAGGCTGGTGGTGGAGGACTACAACCAGTTTCAGCCTGTCCGGATCCTGGGTAGAGACAGGAAGCAACGCTGAGTCGTCATGACGCTTCCTCACCGCTCCTATCGGCCGTCCATTCTACGCGTGCCAGGAAGAAGGTGGACGCGGGCATGGCCGAACTGGCCGGCGCGTCGAGGCCGCTGCGGCGGCGTGGTAGACGGCTTGGCGGCGGCCGAGCTGACATCAGACCGGGACGCGAACCTAACTTGACCCCCGACGTGATTCCGACTGGGGCCGGCCGGCGCCGGCCGAGGCGGCGGCCGTCGCCGCCGAGGCCGAGCTGGAGATCGTCGCGGCGCCGATCGGCCGGCGAGCTGGGGATCGGCGTCGTCGGACCGGCGAGTTGGGCGAAGTCAGGCCCGGGCGGGGGACCTGACGCGAACCTGACCGACCCCGACGTGATCCTGACCGGGGCCGGCCGGCGGGTCGGGCGAGGCGGCGGCCGTCGCCGCCGAGGCCGAGCTGATCCCAACGGCCAGCGCTGAGAGTAGCTCGGCCCGCGTAGGGGCGGGCCGAGCCGAGGGACGGCTATCCTTGGGATGCTTGGCCGGTTTCGCTGGCCGGCTGTGGTGCTTTGGCCTGCGATGCCGCTGTGGGCACAGTGTGCTTGCGCAGCCACCAACGCCTGGGCTCACCGCAGACAGGGCAGTCGGATACTGCCTTGAGCTCGCGGGCGACCTTACCGCAAGTCGCACAGGCACGCTGGAAATGACGGGAGGCCGCGCGGTATCCCATTCGTTTTTCGGCCTCCGTGATGTGGAGCTGATAGTCGGTACGCTCGCCGACCTTTTCTTCGGCGGCGAGGACATCAAACCTTCGCTGGAACTCCTGCGAGTCATTGGGTGGCATGCGTCCGAGCGCTTCAAAAGCTTTCGACAGCTCGTGATTCACCCAAATCCGCTCGGACGATTCCTTCAAGCCGCGACTCCAGTCAGCAACCAGCGACCAACCCGAAGCAACGAGCTGGACGACTGCCAATGCACCGGCATAGGGCAGAACTACGGCAACCGAAACCGAGGTGCTGGCCGTGCCGTACGTCATGACCAAGCCGCCGATCATCAACGGGACGCCGAACCCGACGAACGAGAGCACGCGCAGGTTTCTACTGTAGCGCGCTGACCGGCGCTCGAAGATGGCCGCCGTAGCAAACGCCCTAAACGCGGCGTCCCAACACAGGCCCCGAAGGCCCTTTGGGAGGGCATCATCAGGCATGAGTTACGCCTATCTTCCGCAGCACTCACACGCGGAATTCAGTGGCCCTGGCGCGACGCTCCTGCCTTCCTTCAACTGCTCGCGGCGCTGCGGATCAGGCAGCTTGGTGATCCGGTCAATTTCGCGCGCGACCTCTTCTTGGTCGGCAGGGCTAAGCTGACTCCATCCCCTCAAGACGCGTCTACCGCTTGGCGTCATATGCCTCCTCTTGGCTGGGGCGCAAGCGAGCGCCGACGATATCCTACCTGGACTACGTGCCAGGATGGGTCCACTGGCTTGGCTTGGGCCGTCCGCGGCGGGATCGTCGCTCCTAGGCGGGCGTGCGATAGGGGCGTCTTCGAGTCGGGGGCGAGCTGGCGACCGGCGCCGCCGAACTGCCGCCGCCGAGCCGGGCGAGGTCAGGCCCGGGCGTGAACCTGACGCGAACCTGACCGACCCCGACGTGATCCTGACCGAGGTGGGGCCGGCGCCGACCCGGGGGGCGAGTGCGGCGGCCGTCGTCGCCCTAGCCGAGGCCGAGCTGGAGATCGCCGCGGCGCCCGAGCTGGCCGCCGGGGTGCGGGCGGCCGTGGCCGTGGAGGCTGCCGTGGGTGCCTCGCCGCCGGCCTGCCCTCTCGCTCGCTCCGCGTCCGGCCATCGCCGTCGTCTCTGGCCGTCCGCTCGCGTCCCTCTCTGGCCGTCGTCACCGTCCCGCCGCCGCCCTCGGCTCCCCCGCTCGCTCGCCCGGCTGTCTGGTCGCTGCCCCTCGTTCGGCCCGTCGGCGTCGTCGCTCGCATCCGCCGGCCCTCTGCCGGTGTCGGACATCCCTTCGAGCCTGACGACCAACGGCCTGTTTTGGACCCCTGGATCGACTGCTGTCGATCCAGGTACACGTCACGCCTCTGTCGATGCGGCGCGCGCTGACCTGTAAGGAGTTACGAGCGCCCCTCTAGCGCCCCTGAAGGCTTAAGCGTCTGAATTCAGGGATCTTGCGAGAGGGGCGCACGTATTTGGGTTTTGAGGCGAGCGTGGGGTGTCGTCGGCCTCTCGATCATCAACTCAAGCGCATGTGTTTCGAGGCCGCTGCGGTCGCGGGATTGGGGGTGCATCCGCAGCCTGATGGGAGGCGTGATCGAGGGCAAGGAGAAGCCGGGCGCGAGCGGGCCGCGAGATGGGGGGGCGGCAGAGCGTCGCGTCGGCATCACCCATTTCAGAACTGAACTTCACCCCCTCGGCGATTTCAGATCTGAAATGCTTCCGAGAGTCCGCGCATTGATTCGCCTGCACTTAGGCCGAGCGGCGCCGTGGCCGCTGAATTGCAGTCGATCCGCCGCCTGAAAGGGGGCGCGGATGGAAGACGAGGATGCGGCGTTGGGAATTGGACCTATCCCGGCAGTGTCGGGGGATACAAGGAGAGGCATGTCGCGCGATCGGGCGCTTAAGGTTTGGGTCGATGCCGTGACCGCGGCGCGTCTGACGCTACGCGCCGAGGAAGCGGGAACGAGTGTGAGTGAGTACGTGGGCGGTCTGATCTCGCGCGACGTGAGCGGGGCGGGCCGCGCGGATGCCGTATCGGGTGAGCTGCTGGAGCTGCACTACCTGAGCGCGATCCTTCTGCGCGTGCTGCTGTCCCGGCAGGTGGGCGAGGGCGAGGCGGACAAGCTGCTGGAGCGTGCGCGGTCGAAGGCGCACGAGCAGGCCCAGGCGGCGCTGTCCGAGCTTGAGAAGGGCCGGAACTCCTGAGTAACGGCTGGAGCGTTTTCGTCACCTCAAGCGAGGGCCGGGGGGCGACTTTTCGCCCGTGATTTCCGGCGTTTCTGGTCACGTTTATTTGAGGGACCCCGTGCGTCCGTCTGTAACTTTCGACCTTTTCCGGCCAGTAGTAGGGGACGAATGAGGGGGTGCGGGTGGGTGCCCAGGAGAGAGATTTCGCGTGTAACTTCCGCCGGCTGCGGTCTCTTCGGGTGATGGGGTCCGTGCGTCGGCCGGTGGGGGTCTGAGCGATGTTTCACGCGTCGCCGCCGATCACGGTCATGCAGGGGCGGGACTACTACGAGCACGAGTATGCGCGCGGGGACTACTACACCGAGGGCAGCGCCGAGAAGGTGCGGGCCGGGTGGTACGGGCGCGGCGCCGAGGACCTGGGGCTGCGCGGAACGATCCGCCGCGAGGACTTCGCCGCGGTGCTGGAGGGGCGGTCGCGGGAGGGCGGCGCGCAGCTCATCGCGAGCGAGGTGGGGACGGACAAGCACCGGGCCGGGTGGGACTTCACCGCGTCCGCGGACAAGAGCGTGTCGCTGATGTCGCTTGTGGGCGGCGACGAGCGCCTGGGCGAGGCGCACCGCCGGTCCGTGGACAAGGCGCTGTCCGAGCTGGAGCGCTACGCGCAGGTGAAGGACAAGGGTCGGCAGCGGGAGACGACGGGGCGCGTGGTGGTGGCGAAGTTTGAGCATGAGAGCAGCCGGAAGCTGGACCCGCAGCTACACACGCACGCGGTGGTGATGAACATGAGCCGGCGCGGTGACGGGCAGTGGCGTGCGCTGGAGCCGCGGGCGCTGTTTGGCGCGCAGTCGCTTGCGACGGCGACGTATCGGGCCGAGATGGCGCGCGAGCTTCAGCGGCTCGGGTACGAGGTCGTGGTCCGCAAGGATGGCAGCGTGGGGATCGCGGGCTTTACCCAGGCGCAGCTCGACCACTTCTCGCGGCGCCGGAAGGACATCGAAGCGTACCTGTCGCGGCACGGACTCGGGGATCGCGCGGGTACGGCGCAGCAGGCGGCGGTGAGCACGCGACGTGCGAAGGTGCGTGACGTGGACCGCGCGTCGCTGACGGGGGCGTGGCGCGAGCGCGCGCAGGCGCTCGGGCTCGACCTGGGTGCGATCCGTGCGCGCGCCGAGCGTGCGCTTTCGGAAGGCCGGGCTTTCGGTGTCGAGGCCGAGGCCGCCGCGGCCGCTCACGCGCGGGAGTCGGTCGCCTTCGCCGTGCAGCATGTGTCCGAGCGCCGCGCGGTGTTTCAGGGTCGGGAGCTTGACGTGGCGGCGCTCAAGCACGGGATGGGGCGCGTGGTGCTGGACGAGGTGCGCGCGGCGGTCGCCGCGCGGCCGGACGTCATCCGTGTGAAGGACCCGCGGGTGCCGAGTGATCTGGTGACGACGACGGCCGCGCTGCGTCTGGAACGCGGCAACATCAGGCTGATGCGCGCCGGCCAGGGGGCGAGCTGGAGCGTGCCGGACTTCCGTCCGATGCGGCCCATGAGTGCGGATCAGGAAGGTGCGGCGCGCTTCGTGCTTGGGTCCGGGGATCAATTCGTCGGCATCACGGGCAAGGCCGGTACGGGCAAGACGTTTGTGATGGAGGAGGTGCGGATCGGGGCCGAGGGTGCGGGCGCGCGCGTGCGCGGCTTCGCGCCGACGACGGGCGCGACCAAGCTGCTGTCCGAGGCCGGGATCGAGTCGAAGACGGTCGCGGCGCTGGCGCATGAGAAGCCTGCGCCGTCCGCGCAGCGCGAGCTGTGGATCGTGGACGAGGCGGGCTTGCTGAGCTCGAGGCAGGCCCGGGCGGTGCTCGAGCAGGCGAAGCAGGCGGGCGCCAAGGTCGTATTCGTCGGGGACACGCGCCAGCACCACGCGGTGGAAGCGGGCAACCCCTTCGCGTACCTGCAGCGCTCCGGGATGCGTACCGAGAGCTTGCGCGAGATCCGCCGGCAGCAGGACGAGGGGCTGCGCGCGGCCGTGCGGCATGCGTCCGAGGGACGGGTCAAAGAGTCGCTGCGCCTGCTGGAGGACCAGGGCCGGGTGCGCGAGGTCGCGGACGCGCGGGAGCGCCACCGCGCGATAGCGCAGGAGGCCGCGAAGGAGCCGCGGAAGACGCTGGTGGTGGCCCCGTCGAACGCCGAGCGCCGCGAGCTGAACCACCTGATCCGCGAGGAGCTGATCGCCGCCGGCCGCATCGAGCGCGAAAGCGTCAAAGCCGAGGTGGCGGTGAGTAAGGGCCTGACGCTGGAGAAGAAGGGCGAGGCGCGCAGCTACGAGGTGGGCGACCGTGTGAAGTTTTTCCGCTCGTCGGGCGTGTACGGGGTGAAGGCCGGGGAGGAGGGCCGGGTGGCGCACGTGGATCCCGGCCGCGGCCGTGTCGGCGTGCGCCTGGAGGACGGCCGGGTGGCAGATGTGGAGCCGAAGCGTTTCCGCGCGGTCGAGGTGTCATCCGTCGAGGAGCGGCGGTTTGCCGTGGGCGACCGGGTGCAATTCCGCGAGCCGGTGCGCGAGCAGCGCGTCGCCAACGGCGAGCTGGGAACGATCAAGGCGCTCGACCACGCAACCGGCAAGGCCGAGATCCGTCTCGACGGCGGCAAGCGCCGCGTCGAGGTGGGGCTCAAGGACCGCCCGGTGGCGCTCGATCACGCGTATGCCGTGACGTCGCACAGCTCTCAGGGGAAAAGCGTCGATCGCGTGCTGGTGACGGTGGACACGCGGCAGAGCCGGGAGCTGGTGAACAAGGAGCAATTTTACGTTTCGGTGTCGCGTGCGCGCAAGGACGCGGTGGTCTTCACCGACGACCGCAAGGAGCTTGCGTCCGCGGTCGGTCGCGAGGGAGGCAAGGGGTCCGCGGTGGACCTGATGGAGAAGAGGAGAAATGAGGGAGTGGGACATGCGAGTGCCCGAGACGAACGCGTCAGCGATCGAGGCCGAAGCGGTGATCGTGCCGCCGGCCGTGCCGTCGCCGGCGCCGTCGCCGGCGAGCGGTCTGTCGGAAGCGCACGAGGCGCTGATGCGGGACGTGGACGAGGTGCGGAAGGCGGCGCAGCTCGTGAGCGAGCGGCTGGCGTCTCTAGAGGCGACGCTGGCGCCGCGGGAGGCCGCGCTGCGTCAGCAGGCCGAGACGCAGGAGCGGCTGCTGCGCGAGACGCTGGCGGGCGTGGAGCGGGAGTGGGCGCAGACCGCGGCGAGGTATCGCGGGCTGGTGGACGAGCTGTCGCGCCTGGCCGCGTGGCAGCAAAGGCGGATCGAGAAAGCGGGGTCGCCGCTGATGCCCATGCTCGGGGCGGCGCTGGGCGGGATGCTGGCCGTGGCGCTGATGCTGTGGCTTCGCGCGGGCTCGGGCGGCCGACTGAGGGAGGCGCTCGATCCCGGATCGCGGCTGCAGGCGCCGGTGTCGGTCGAGCAGCCGGTGTCCGGCCGGAAGGCGCCCGCGCGGGGATCGACGAGGTGAGGCGGATGCAGATTCGCAGCGAGGAACACCGCGCCTTGCGCGACGTGCTGCCCGACGACGTGCGCGCGGGCGCCGTGCGTTTGAACGTGGCGGCGCGCGAGGGGGGCGGGGCGAGTGTGATCACCCCGTCGCGTGCGCGCGAGCTGGGCGGCGAGGGAGTCAAGAAGCTGGTGGTTGAGTCTGCGGGCGACCCGTCGCGCGCGGCGCGTCTTCTGGCCCAGCGTGCGGCCGAGCGTGTCGTGAGTGTGGCGCGTGGCCCGGAAAGGGATGATGGCCGTGAGCGGTAGCGCCTTCCTTATCGGCATCGTGTCGGCAGGAGTGTCTTACGGTCTGTTTCGTCTCGCGCGCCGCGCCGAGCGGAACCTGGAGCTGGCGACGTCTGCGGACGTGGCGCTGGTGGATGGCCGGGCGTTTGGGTGGTCTTACGTGCCTGTGCAGGAGCGCCAGCGCTGGCTGTCGTCCGCTCTGATCGTGGCCTGTACCGCCGCGGCGATGGTCGCCGTGTGGCAGATCGCGCGCGCGGTGTCTCTCTTCGCGGTGGGCGACGTGTCGTTTCCGGGGATCGACATGAGCAAGCCCGAGAACCGGGTAGCGCTGATGCTGGTGCTGGGGATGCTCACGTTTGGTGCGCTCGTCGCCTTCGGGAGCCCGCTGGTGCTGCTGCTGGCGTTTGTGCGGCGCAGCCGCGGCCGTCGCGGGGACCGGACGCACGGGACCGCGCGCTGGTACTCGCTGCGTCAGGAATGGTGGAACCCGGGCCGGGCCGTGGCCGCGGCGCTGGTGGTGCGGCCCGAGACCCCGGCGGCGGCCGAGGGCCTGGCGCCGTGGCGCATGACCGATGCGGCCTTCGCCCACTTCACGTGGGAGCAGCTCTCCCGGCACATGCTCGTGATCGGCGCGACCGGGAGCGGGAAGACGACGAGCTTCTACCATCACGTGATGCTCTCGTCGCTGGTGCCGTGGGTGTACCAGGATCAGAAGGGCGAGCTTCCGCTGCGCGAGCGCTTCCCCGACCGCCCGGTGTGGGGTCTGGATACGCGCGGCTTCCGGTCGCGCTCCGCTGTGTGGAACCCGATGGACGAGGTGCGCGGGCCGGAAGACATCGAGGTGATGAGCGCCCTTTTGTTTCCCGATCGCGGCGACATGAATGATTGGGTGGTGCGCGGCGCGCGGATGCTCTTCGAGGCGATGTGCAAGCGCTGGCACTTCGGCAGCCTGCAGCAGTACGTGTACCTGCTGGAGCACGAGCCGCTCGACAAGATCATCCGCGAGCTTCCGGCGGGCTACACGACGGCGCTCGCGGACACGCGGGCGCGAGCGTTCTTCACGAGCGAGATCATGGAGGTGCTGCGCCCGTGGATCGCCACCGCGCGGATCGCGGCGGTGACTTACGGCCGCTCGACGGTGCGGCTGGAGGACTACATCACGCGCGGCGGCTACGTGATGTGCAACGAGGACAAGCACCTGCGTCAGCCGGTGACGCTGTTTTGGGGGATGCTGCTGCACCGTCTGCGGAACCGGCCCACGGGCGCGACGGATCCGCTGCTGCTGCTGATGGACGAGTTTGGGGACGCGGGCCGCATCCCGAACATGGCCCAGGCGCTTGCGCTGTACCGAAGCAAGGGCGTCGGGATCATCGCCGGGATCCAGTCGTTTGCGCTGCTGGAGTCGGTCTACGGCCAGACGGAATGGAAGGCGATCCGCGACGGCTTCGGGACGCAAGTGATCATGACGGCGCACATCACCCCGCAGCTCCAGATGGAGCTGACCCAGCAGCTCGGCACGTACACGATGGAGCACACGCAGGGCTCGACGTCGATCGGCGGTCCGACCCCGCACGTGAGCGCGGGCAGCTCGTCGCCGACGCGGACGGCGGCGGCGCTGGTGCCGGTGGATCAGTGGGCGCAGTGGTCCGCGTCGCGCGCGGTGATCGTGCGGGGCGCGAAGGGTCCGACGTGGTGGATCCCGTGGCCGGTGCGTCTGCCGGCGGCGCCAGTGGGTGAGCGGCTGCTGTCGGATCCCGAGGCGGACTGGCGTCTGCAGGAGCGGGAGCGGATCGCGGCGATCGGCGCGGCGCCGGCCGCGGCGCTGGTGCCGGCGCTGGTGCCGGCGCGGGGCGAGGTTTTCGCGCGCACGCGCGAGTGAGCAGTGACAGGGTGTCGTGATTGCAGGTGGGATTCCGGCGCCGCAAGGCGCACGAGTCGAGTGAAGAAAGGGAAAACATGGGAACGAAGCTACGGGCCGAGCAGCTCTGGAAGAAATGGACCTTCCGCGAGCGCTTCACAAGCGAGGAGCTGAACGAGGCGCTGGACCTGAAAGTGGGCGTGGACAAGTTTAGCGGCGGCCGGCCGCCGGGTGAGGAGTCGCCCGAGCACTCGCGGTTTCTGGCGCTGTGGTATCGGTGCGCGCGCTTCGAGACGGACGCGCTGAGCGAGGAGGACATCAAGGACGCGGGGCGCTTCGGAATCGCGATCCCGTGGCCGCAGCCGACCCCCGAGGAATGCGACCGGCACATGCGGCGTATCGAGCTGTGGAGCAAGCGCCAGCCGTGGACGCGGGAGGACTGCGAGGAAGCCGTCGCGTGTGGCTATGCGTCGCGGGAGCAGGTAGAGGAGTACCTTGCTTTCATCGAGAAGGTGCGTGCGCGTGGGTACGAGCCGGTGCTGTACGGCGGTCTCGACTGCGAAGCCGTCCACATCCGCAACTTCCCGCGGACGCCTGACGGCGGGTATGAGCTGCCCTGCCTGCTGGACGACCTGGAGTATCAGGGCCGGGGGCTGGACTTCTACGACGTGGACGCGCCGAACGGGGGCGCCCGTGTCGCGTGGATCGGGCAGCACTGCAAGAGCGGGAAGCTGGTCGCGTACACACGCGTCCCCGATGAGGCCCAAGAGCGCGCAGAGCGCGTGACGCTGTGGCAGCGCGTCAAGCGGATGTATCGACATCGCATCCTGCCGCTGCTGCGGCCCGGGGCGCGGTACGACATCCTCACGCATGCGGTCACCGGGGACGTGCTGCCGTGGGGCGGCTTCTACGAGGTCAAGGCCGACGACGTGATGCGCCGCTTCGACACGCGCGAGTACAAGTGCGTGTGGCTGCACTGAGGGCGGGTCGGTCCTGACGTGCGGGGGCGCGCCCGCGGGTGCCTCGCGTGAACGGCCGCCAGGACGGGGGAGGCTTCGCCTCCCAACGGCGCATTGCCAGGGGGCTCTCGGGCCGCCCCCTGGACCCGGCCGCCGGGCCGCTGCGCGGCCCTGTCTGGCTTGCTTGGCTGATCTGAGCGGGGGCGCTCCTTTGCGTGTCGAGGCCGCCCCCTGGATCCCGCTGCGGGAGCGGATCAGCGGCCGGAATGCCCGACGCGATGCGCCTTGATGGCGCCGTCGATGAGCTTAAGCAGCGCGTCCTGCTGCTCGGCCGGTAACTGCTCGATCCTGTGCAAGCGGCGAAGGAGCCGCGCGCTCTTGGGCCGCGGTACGTCGTGATTGCCCTCGCCCAAGATCGTATTTGGCGAGGTCTTGAGCACTCTCGCCAGCTTCACGAGCTGGTGAACCGTCAAGCCTCGATTGCCGCGCTCCACTTCCGACACGGCCGTTTGTCTCGTGCCCAGCAGCCGCGCGAGATCCGTCTGCGTCATGTCCCTCTGCTGGCGAAGGGTGCGGATCCGCGCGCCGATGTCCCGGTAAGAAATCACGCTGATCTTCGATGGCGTAGGCAAAACAGGCTCTCCGATCCTTTCTCTCCGCGAGTGTAGAGCCGCTCTGCCGGCTGGGCGTTTGGACTTTTCCCTTGACTATTACCATCGAGTGGTATTACTGTCAGGTACTGAAAAGGGGTCGGAAGCGCTCGCGCCCCCTTGACAGGGTTTCGGGCTTTAACGGTTTCTTTGATGGTTTGGCGGTAGAGACGAAGACGGGCCGACGTCGGGTGAGTGTCTTGGCGGACCTCCCGGCGCCGGCCCGATAGGCGAGGAGAGCGGTCCCCCTCAACCCGGCATCCACCTTAGCCGACCGACTTCTCCTCAGCAACCCGAGTGACGCACAGAGCCGGCCCGAGGCCGCGCCGTGGCGCGGGCCTTCCCGGGGCGGCAGGAGGAGGAGCGGGACATGAACCAGCTACAGCAGGACCAGGCGTCGGCGGCGCGGGAGCGTGAGGAGGCGCTCAGCCGGCGCCGTGAGGCGGCGCGTCGAAGTGTGGACGAGGCTCTGGCGATCCTCGCCGAGCTGGACCGGCAGCTCGCGGTCGCGGTCTCGAAGGTCGATGGTGTGGCGGGCCTCTCGATCGAGGCGATCAAGCTGTCGCTGGTGAGCGGCGCCCTGCTCGGCGCGGTCGAAGCCATCACCGCGAAGTCGCGGCGGCTCGGCGGCGAGCTGGTGCTGATGCGCGACCCTGGCCCGGACTCGACCTCGCCCCACGGGCGCAGCGAAGGGGGCGAGTGATGGAGACGAAGGACAGCGCCGAGGCCGCGGTCCGGCCGCTGCCGCCCCGGCAAGCGGCGGCGCAGACGCGGGTGGCGGTGGCGCTTGCGTGCATCGAGGAGGCGCAGCGTCTGATCGAGCTTGCGGCGCAGGCGCTGTGTGCCGTGAACGGGATGGCGCGGGAGTGGGGCCGGGTGGGCCTGCTCTACGAGAAGACGAAGAACACGTGGCACGCGGTGAGCGACAAGGCCGACGTGCTGTGCCGCCGCGGCGGGCCGGTGCTGGACCACGAGCCGACCGAGACAGAGGCGAAGTGGGAGCGCCATCGTGGGGAACTTTTCTAGCCGCTTCCGCGTCTTGCCCGGTGTCGGACTCTACGAGCTTTTCGCGTGCCGCCCTTGGCGGCGAGGCATGGGTGCCTCGTGGAGGGAGCGCCTCGGGGGGAAGGGTGGCCCGCCGAGAGGAGGTGATAGCGAGGGCTTTGATCAACAAAAACTGACGAGCTTAACCGACAAGCAGGGGGGCCGGTGCTTTCCGGAGAGGGGGCGCCGGCCCCCTTGTGTTTTTGGCGAGGAGGTGAGGCCGTGCTGGAGACCGAGGACATCTACCTGTGCGCGCTGGCGCTTTTGCGCGGGGGCGACCTGCGCGCTGTCGAGGTGCGGGGGCTGAACGGGCGTCGGATGGCGGTGTTTCTGATCGACGGCGCTGGGGTGAACGAGGCCGAGTCGGACTACTACCGTGGCGCTGCGACGGTGAACCTGCAGGCGCTCAAGTTTCAGATGCGGCGGCTGAAGGACCGCGCGTTTGGCGCGATCCGCGAGGAGGAGGAGAAGCATGCAGGTCAGCAAGGAAGGGATCGAGGCCATCAAGTCGGCGAACCCTCTCGCCTCCGTCGTCGCTGAGCGCGGGATCGAGCTTACGCGGAAGGGGCGGCAGCTCGTGGCACTGTGCCCCTGGCATACCGAGAAGACGCCCTCATTCACGATCTCGCCGGCCCGCGGACTCTTCAAGTGCTTTGGGTGCGGGAAGGCGGGCGACGTGATCGGCTTCGTGACGCACTACGACCGCGTGAGCTTCCCCGAGGCGGTGCGGAAGCTGGCGGCGCGCGCCGGGCTTTCGGTAGAGGCGGTGATGGAGAGCCGGGCGCGCGTGCTCGGGGCGGCGCCGGGTGAAGCGCTGACGGGGCCGGTCGCCCAGGCCGCCGCGGCGCCGGCACCGTCCAGCACCGCGGCGCCGCCCGCCGCCGGCCCGGGTGGGCGCCGTGGAGATGTCCTCGAGCCCGTGCCGTCGCCCGTGGCCGTGCTCGCACGTGTGGTGGAGCACTACCACCGGACCTTCTGCGAGCGCGCGGACGCGCAGGAGTACCTCCGCAAGCGCGGGCTGGCGGACGTGGATCTGCTCAAGGCGCTGCGGATCGGCTACGCGGACGGGTCGCTGCTCAAGCTGGTGCCGAAGGGCGGGCCGCTGCGCGCGCAGCTCGCGCGCCTGGGCGTCATCACCGCCGAGGGCCGGGAGCTGATGGGCGGGTGTGTGGTGGTGCCGATCCCGGACCCGCTGACGGGGCAGTGGACGAACCTCTACGGCCGCGGTCTGCGCTCACCGCGGCACTGCTACCTCCCGGGGCGTCTGCGCGGGGTGCTGAACTTCCAGGCCGCGCGCCT
>Ga0075429_100003204_pt1 | contig 13921 bp, 10 predicted proteins | sample RhiMetdeltSRZDD3_FD_75295 | JGI IMG/M metagenome (GOLD analysis project Ga0075429, IMG submission 75295) | Populus rhizosphere microbial communities from Tennessee, USA - Rhizosphere MetaG P. deltoides SRZDD3 | ecosystem: Host-associated > Plants > Roots > Rhizosphere > Soil | place: USA... | reverse complement strand
CCGTTCGCGCTCGGCCCGCGGGCTGGGCCACGGCGGCTCCTCGGCGAAGACGCGCACCGGCACGCCGCGCAGCTGCACCGAGCCCGTGGCGGGATCGTGGGGCGGATCCGCATCCGTGAGCACGTTGATGTTGTACTTGCGCCAGTCGAACTCGTTGTCCTCGGCGCGCGTGTCCCACCAGCCGAAGGCCGCGTTCACCACCATCGGATGGATGTGGTCGGCGCACTTCAGCCGCTGCTGGATGCGGCCCTTGGCCGACTCGATGAAGATCATCGAGCCGTCCTGGAGCCCGTACTGGGCCGCGGTCTTGGGGTTCATCTCGACGATCGCCTCGGCCTTGTGCTTCTTCATGCCCTCGATGTGGCGGTAGCCCGAGGAGAAGTACGCGCCTTCCTTGCCGTTGGTCATGTACAGCGGGTAGCGCTCGAACGCCTTCTCGTCGAAGCGCAGCGTCGTCACTTCCTTGAACGTGGGAAGGGGACTCAAGCCCAGCTGCGTCATCTGCTGCGAATGGAACTCCACCTTGCCCGAGGGCGTCTTGAAGTAGTGCTCCGGGTCCTCGTCGATGTAGTGCTTGGTCGGATGCAGGGAGCGCTTGACGCAGAACTCCTGGTAGTTCATGCCCGAGTCGCCCAGCATCAGGTCGAGCGACTCCTCCCAGTCATCGAAGAAGTGCTCGCGCATGCCCATGCGCTTGGCCAGCTCGTTGATCATCTTGGCGTCGGGCCACGCCTCTCCCGGCGGCTCGCTGACCTTGGGCATGGCGTGGATGTGGCCGCTCCACGAGGGCCAGTAGGCGATCGAGTTGTGCTCCCCCGGCAGCGCGGCGGGCAGCACGATGTCGGCGATCGCCGTGGTCGACGTGGGGAAGATCTCGGCGACCACGAGGAACGGCAGCTTCATGAAGGCCTCGTAGGTCGCGACGGAATCCGGGTAGGTGAGGATCGGATTCGTGACGTGGCACATGGCCATCTTCACCGGATACGGGTCCTCGCTGAGGATGGTCTGCACCAGCGACTGCGTGGGCACGTACGCCGCGCCCATGGCAATCGGGAACTCCTTGCCGATCGACTTCGCGGTCGGGCGCGGATGCGCGCGGTCGAAGTAGAAGCGGCCCGGACGGCCGAACTTCGCGGGCGTGTGGATCGTCTCCCCGCCGTGCCGGCCGAGGTTGCCGGTCAGCCCGCGCAGGATGGTGATGGCCCGGCAGATCTGCAGGGCGGCAGCGGAATTCTCGAGCGCGTTGCCCCAGAGGATCATCCCCGGCTTGGTCGTCGCGTAGATGCGCGACACCTCGACGATCGTGGCCACGTCGATCCAGGTCTCGGCCGCCACCTGCTCCAGCGTGAAGCTGGCCACCTCCTTCTTCAGCTCGTCGAAGCCGATCGTGCGATGCGCGACGTACTCCTTGTCGTGGAGCTCCTCGTCGAGGATCACCTTGATCATGCCCATCGCGAGCGCGCCGTCGGAGCCGGGCTTCAAGCGAAGCCAGTGGTCGGCCTTCTCGCAATAGCGGTTCTTGCCGGGCTCCATCATGATCAGCTTGCAGCCCGCCTCCAGCGCCCGCTTCACGTCGGCCTGCGGCATGTCGCGGAACACGCTGCTGCTGTTGAGCGGATTCGAGCCCCAGATGACGATGCAGCGGGGGTCCCCGAACTTGTCGGCCGAGATGTTCATCGTGCCGAAGGTGAAATGGTCGGCCTGCCCGGTCTGCACGCCGCAGTAGTTGCCGGGCGTGATGACGTTCGGCGTCTCGAGGAAGGTGGCGAAGCGCTGGGCGAAGGCGTAGTCCATGGTCTTCGGCTCCCCGAGGACCATGGCGATGCTCTGCGGGCCGAAGGTGTCGCGGCAATGGCGCATCTTCGCGGCGATGGTGTCGAGCGCCTCGTCCCAGGTGATCCGCGTCCACAGGTTGCGGCCGCGCTCGCCGGCGCGCTTCATCGGGAACTGCAGGCGCTGCCTGTGGTTGTAGGCCTCGGGGATGGTGTTCGCGCCCTTGGCGCAGTCGCACATGTCGCACAACTCGCCGCTCTTGCGGTCGGCGACGGCCTTCACCATTCGCCCGTTCTCGTCGAACGTGGCGGTCAGCGCGCAGTGCCGGGGACAGATGAAGCAGAAGATGTCCTTATTCGTCTTCATCCGCGCCTCACGACAGCATCTCGATGAACGCGCGCACCCGCGTGATGAGCTGGCCCGAGGGCGCGCCCACCTGCCAGCTGCCCTCCAGGTTCGAGCTCGGGACGCCCTTCTGGTGGAAGTGGTTGCGGAACAGCTCGACGTGCATGCCGCCGTAGGGGCAGCCGATGTAGGTGTAGAAGAACATGCCCCTGGAGCCCGACTCGGCGATCATCTGCTCGATGTACTTGATCTGGTTCACCGGCGAGCCGGTGACGAAGTAGTCGAGGATGAAGCGGGCCATCGCCTCCAGCGGCGGGATGTCCTCGCGCCAGACACGGTCGTAGGGGTTGGGCGTGAACCAGGACAGCAGCGCGCCGCCCAGGTCGTCGACCGCCTTGTACACGCCGAACTCGAGCCCGCGCGCGCCGACCCACGTGAGCGGAATGATCTTGCCCATCGGCGAGGGAACGAACGCGGCGGTCTTCAGCTCGTCGATCAGCTGGTCGAGCATCGCCTCGTATTCGTCCGGCTTGCCGAAATAGTGGGCCGAGCCCATCAGCAGGAACAGCGTGGGCAGGCTCTTGATGTAGAGCGGATTCGCGAGACGCAGCTTCAAGATCTCGCGGAACTTGGCCATCAGGCGATTCAGGCGCGCGATCTCGTGGCGCATCCTCGCCTCGTCCACCGGCTTGCCCGTGAGGAAGATGGCCACGTCCTCGAGCTCGCTCGCGAGGAACCTGACCATCTGCTCCAGCCGCTCCTCGCCGCCGTGGACGGGGCGGATCACCTGCTCGACGCGGTGGATGTCGAAGCCGAACTCCTTGATCATCTCGTAGGCCATGTTGAGCGGCTCGCACACCGTGGAGAGCGCGACCACCTTCTTGACCGAGTTGTTGCGCCGCAGGTACCACTCGCCGAGCAGCGCGGAGACCATCGAGCAGGTTTCCTTCGGCATGTCGAAGAGGTCTTCCGAGAGCTGCGCAGCCTCCTCGGCCGCGGACAGCCGGCCCAGGTCATAGACGGCCATCGGCACCGTGTCGCAGGCGTACAGCAGCGGCGCTTCCATGAGGCCGGTGGACCACACCGCCCGCCGGCCCTGCTGGTTGCCCTTCTCCGCGTCCGGCATGTATGACATCGCCAGGTCGAACAGCTTCTGCACGCCCTTGGAGTCGCTGTGGGCCTGCCGGCTCTGCTCGATGTACTCGATCTGGTTGCGCGGCTCCGACGTGACGCCGTGGCGGGCGCCCTGCGCCCTTCCGATTACTGCATGCATGGCTGTCTCTCTCCTTTGGTTTCCTTGAGCACTTCGACGAAGGCCTCGAGGCGGGTCTTGATCTGGCCGGTGTCGCCCTGCGAGTAGTCGGTGTCCAGCTCCAGCGCCGGCAGCCCCATCTCGTGGAACTTGCGCATGAACAGACCCTTGGTCTGCGAGAAGGACGGGCAGAACTTGAGCGTGTAGTAGACGACCGCGTCGACCTGGTATTCCTGCGCCAGCATGGCCGCGAAATCGATGCGCCTGGACAGCGGCGACTGGCGTGCGCACGGCGCCTGGTCCAGGTACGCGTTGGCCAGATCGCGGTACGGGTCGTCCGTCTCCTGCAGGTCGTAATAGAAGGGCGACAGGCCCGTGCAATGGTCGTCGACCACGACGTTGACGCCGATGTCCCTCTCCAGGAGATCCATCAGCCGCCGGTCCCCGTCGGCCATGATGCCGCCGCACACCATGACGCGCAGGCGCGGGGTATCGTCCTCGGGAATCGCCGACAGGCGCTTGTACAGGTCCTCCAGCAGGGGCAGCTGCTCCTGCGCCGGCAGGCTGCGGTACGCGCGGGTGATCTCCAGGAAGTCGCTGCCCGACAGCGGCGGGCGATTGCGCTTGCGCAGGTCGGAGATCTTGTGGATCGTCTGGCGCAGCTTCTTGTGCAACCGGATCGACGCCTTGAGCGCCTCCTCCTCGACCGGCTTGCCGGTGAGCTTCTCGAGATCCTTCTTGAAGGCGATCATCTCGCCGCGGAAGAAGTCCCGCGCGCTCGGCTTGTCGGCCACCCGCGGCACCACGTAGCCGTACGACGGCTTGAAGTAGTGGTTGATGGCGTTGGAGGTCGCGCGCATGGTGTCGCAGGTGTAGAAGGTGACCACCTGGTCGAGGGCCTCGTGGAACGGGTCCTTGGTGCGGAAGTGCCCGATCACGCTCTTGCTCATGTCGCAGAAGACGCTCTTCACCACCACCTCGCCTTCGGCCACGACTTGCGGCGAGCCGCACTTGTCGATGCGCCCGAAGGCCACGCCGGCGGCCGTGAGCAGCTCCGGGGGCGTGTAGGTGCAGAGGTAGCCGACCTTCTTCACGTCCTTGCGCTCGAAGAGCGACAGCTCCGCGTCCTCGATCCGCCGGGTGAGGTCCGACAGGTCGAACCGCTCGGCGGCCATCGTCGTCGCGGCCTTGCGCGCTTCGACGGCCAGGCGCTGGGCATGGACGGCGGCGCCCAGGCAGCCGGCGAAGACCATGTCCAGCCGGGGCATGACGATGGGCTTGCCGAGCAGCTTCTCCAGCGCGTGCTTCATGCCCACGTTGTTGGAGACGCCGCCGGTGAAGACGATGTCGGATTCCAGGGGAATCGCCCGCAGCAGGCCCGTGACCCGCCGGGCGGAGGCCATGTGCACGCCGGCAGAGATGTCGGCGGCCGTCTCGCCCTTGGCACGGTGCGAGATCACCTCCGACTCGGCGAACACGACGCACTGGCTGCTGACTTCCAGCTCCTGGGTCGCCTTGAGCGACTCCGGACCCACGTCGTACATCGTGAGGTCGAGCAGCGTGGCTGCCTTCTCCAGGAAGCGCCCGGTTCCCGCGGCGCACTTGTCGTTCATGCGGAACTTGACCACCTTGCCGGTGGCCGGATCCACCTGGATCGCCTTGGCGTCCTGTCCGCCGATGTCGATGATCGTGCGCGTGCCGGCATTCAGGTAGTGCGCGCCCATGGCGTGACAGGAGATCTCGGTGAGGATCTCGCAGGGCACGGTCGTGAATTTCAGCGACACGCGTCCGTAGCCCGTGCCGACGATGAAATCCACGTGGTCCAGCGTGATGCCGGCGTTCTCGAACAGCTCCTCCAGCAGCTCGCCGGCGGTCTCCTGCATGTTCAGCCCCGTCGGGAGCAGCGACGTGTAGAGGCGCCCCTCGCGCAGCAGGACCGCCTTGGAGTTGCGCGAGCCGATGTCGATCCCGAGGGCCGTGACGCCGGTGATCTCATGCACCAGCGCGGGGTCGATGACGTCGCCGAAGGGCAGGCTGCGCTCGGCCGGGATGTTCTCGTGTCGGGTATTCACGCCTCGACCTCCACTTCGGCGGGGGCCGCTTCGAATTCTGCGTTGCCGCACACCTTCTGCTGGGCGATCATCGCGGCGCCCAGCGCGCCGCAGTACACGGCGTTCAGGCGCGTCGTGACGAAGGGTCGCCGCAGGAGGCTCTCCAGCGCGTGCTTGACGCCGATGTTGTTGGACACGCCGCCGGAGAAGGCGAGCTCCGGGTCGAGCCCGATGCGGTTGACCAGGTTGCACACCCGCCGCGCGATCGCGAAATGCACGCCGGCAGCGATGTCCTCTCCCTTCTCGCCCTTGGCCTTCAGCGACACGATTTCCGATTCGGCGAAGACCACGCATTGGCTGCTCATCTGCAGCTCTTTCGTGGACTGCATCGCGCGGCTGCCCAGCTCTTCCAGCGGGTAGCCGAGCATCTCGGCGGTCTTTTCGAGGAAGCGGCCGGAGCCGGCAGCGCACTTGTCGTTCATCGCGAACTCGGCGACGCGGCCGTTGCGGGTGTCGAGCTTGATCGCCTTGCAGTCCTGGCCGCCGATGTCGATGATCGTGCGCGTGCCCGCATGCAGGTGGTGCGCGCCCATCGCATGGCAGGTGATCTCGGTGATCACCTCCGCGGGAACGTCGTCGAACTGCAGCGCGATGCGTCCGTACCCGGTGCCCGCGATCATCGCGATGTCGCTGCGCGAGAGGGTCGATGCCTTCAGCAGCTTGCCCACCAGCCGCGCCGCCGTCTCGTGCGGGTGGACTCCGCTCGCCGTGATCGCGGTGTGGATGGTGTCGCCGCTGACCATGACGGCCTTCGACTGGCGCGAGCCGATGTCGATGCCGATGGTCGTCACGGGCTGCATCGCGGGGATCTTCTCCGGTGCAACCACGTCACTGATCTTGAAGCTGCTTGTCCCGCTCATCAGGAAGTTCCTCCAGGTATGGCCGATCTGGTCACGTGGCGGGACATTAGGGCGCACCGGTGCACGGCAGCTTGACGGCCGATGCCGGGAACTTGACCGTTCGGGACACGGTGCTAGCATCGATTGGCCGATCCGCAGAGGCCGTCGAATGACGCTCAAGAAACTGCACCGCAGTGCCTGCCTGACCAACTACGTGGACCTGGCCCGGTCTCTGCACCTGTCGCCGCTCGACCAGCTGCGCCGCGTCGACATCAGCCCCGCCTGTCTCGCCAACCCGGACGCCAAGATCCCCGTCTCGGCCTTCATCCACCTGCTGGAGAACTCGGCGCGCGACGCGGGCGTGGAGAACTTCGGCCTGCGCATGGCCGAGGGCCGCAAGATCTCCAACCTCGGGCCGCTGGCCGTCGTGCTGCGCAGCCAGCCCACCATGCGCGAGGCGCTCGAGGCGCTGCGCCATTACGGCCACCTGCAGGCCGAAGCCGTCATGCTGATGTTCGAAGAAGCCGACGGCGTGCTCGCGATCCGGGCGGACGTGATGCCCGACCGGCCCGAGCCCGTCCGGCAGGCGACCGAGCTCTCGATCGGCGTGCTCTACCGCACGCTGCAGGTGCTGCTCGGAGAGGATTGGCGGCCGAGCGCCGTCTGCTTCCGACATGGCGCGCCCGCGGACCTGAGCGTGCATTGGCGCGTGTTCGACACCCGGCTCAGGTTCGACGCCACCATCGACGGCGTCCTCTGCCGTGCCGCGGTGCTCGACCAGCCGCTGCCGAACTACGACGCGGAGACCGCGCGCTACCTGAGCAAGCTGCTGGACGTGCTCGACACGGAGCCGGCGCATTCGGCGCCGGACCAGGTGCGCCAGCTCATCCGGGCGCTTCTGCCGACGGGGCGCTGCTCGGTCGACGTCGTGGCGCAGCACCTGCAGCTCGACCGCCGCACGCTGCACCGCCACCTGCAGCGCGATGGCCAGAGCTTCTCGGGCATCCTGGACAGCGTTCGCAGCGACGTGGCGATCGCGTACCTGAACGACCGCAACCGGCCGCTCAAGGGCCTGGCGGAGCTGCTCGGCTTCTCCGAACCCTCCGCGTTCTCGCGCTGGTTCTCCGGCCGCTTCGGCTGCACCGCGACCGCCTGGCGCCAGCGCGAAGGCACCGGACGCGAGGCCTGAGGCACCGCCGACGCCGCCCCTCGGTGGCAGCCCGGCATCGGCGCGGCGGCGGCGTGTCTCACACGGTCAAGTCGATGGCCTGAATCGTCAACGGCCCGCGAGACGGCGCGACGTTCAATCGTCCCCACGGCATCGGCCGCTCCACTGTCGGGGCGGGCCGCCGGACACGGAGGGACATGCCATGACGACCGGCCACTTCAGCGTTGCCACCCTGGGCGAACAGAACCACCGGTTCCTCGGCACGGGCGGACGCAGCCAGGAGAACCGAGGCGCCGGCTTCCACCCGGCATTCCTGGACACCGAGACGCGCCACGTCTATCCCTCGCGCTTGCGCCACGGCGGCTACGCCCCGATCCACCTGCTCGACGGCCTGCCCGAGCAGCTGGTGGTGGAGCGCGATGCGAACGGCCGCGCGGCCGCCGTCAAGGCCGGCGTCGTCGCCGGCTTCGCGCGCGACGGCCGCTTCTACACACGGGAAGAGGCCGCCCGGTGCATGACCGCCGCGGCTCGATGACCCGTCCCGCCAGAACCCACCCCAAGGAGAAACCCATGGCATTGCTCATCGGCGCCGAGTGCATCAGCTGCCAGTTGTGCGAATCGGAATGTCCCAACGAAGCCATCTCGCCCGGCGAGGAAGGCTTCGTCATCGACCCGGCCAGGTGCACCGAGTGCGTCGGGCACTTCGAGAAGTCGCAATGCATGAACGTCTGTCCGGCCGATTGCATCGCGATCGATCCCGCCCGCCTGGAGAGCAGGGAGCAACTGCACGCCAAGCACCAGCGGATGAGCACGCACGCGGCGTAGCCGCGACGGTGCCGGCGCGCGCCTCCTCCCCGCTGTGGGGGGTCACGGAATCGCAGCGCGCACCTAGTCTTTGTCCCGAATGCACCCGCCGATGAACGAAGAAGCGCGAGCAGCGCGGGGCAGCCTTCAAGCGACCGAGGTGCACACACATGTTTGCGTTCGACAAGATTCCCAATCCCCGGCTGGGTCTCGCCGGTCTCGAAGCCGCCCTGTCACCGGAGGAGCGCGCCGTGCAGGACGCGGCGCACCAGTTCGCCCTGCAGGTGATGCGCCCGATCGGCAGCGCGCTGGACAAGCTGAGCCCCGAGCAGGTCATCGCCAAGGAGTCTCCCCTGTGGGAGTACATGCGGCACATGCAGGAGGTCGGCCTGCTCGACCTGCCTTCGGTCGGCGCGATGACGCCCGAGCAGAAGGCCCGCCTGCTGCCGCTCATCTTCGAGGAGCTGGGCTGGGGCGACCCGGGCCTGGCGATCTTCTCGCTCGCCACGGCGTTCCCCGCGTTCGCCGCCTACATGTCGGGCAACCCGGAGCTGATCGAGCGCTTCGGATCGTCCATCGGCTGCTGGGTCGGCACGCAGCCGGATCGCGGCAGCGACCTGGGCGACATCGAGGCCACGCAGGTGCATCCCGGCACCCGCCAGGGGCGCGGCAACCTGTTCGCGAAGATCGTCGGCGACGAGGTGGTCATCAACGGGCAGAGCTCCGCGTGGGTGTCGGGCGCGCCGGTGGCGCAGACGGGCTTCGTCTTCTGCCAATGCGATGACGGCAACGGGTTGTGGAACGACCGCGGGGGACTCAACTACATCGCCGCCCTCGTGCCGTTCGACAAGGGCGTCACCAAGGGCAAGCCCCTGGACAAGCTGGGCCAGCGTCCGCTGCCGCAGGGGGAGATCTACTTCAACGACGTGGTGATCCCGAAGAAGTACGTCATCGCGGGCAAGGACACCTCGTACGGCGCATTCTTCGGCGCGCTCACCTTCGCGAACATGGAGATGGCGCTGACGTTCACCGGCGTCGCGCGCGCGGCGTTCGAGCATGCCCTCGCCTATGCGCACGAGCGCAGGCAGGGCGGCACCGAGCTCATCAACCATCAGAGCGTGCGCGCCCGCCTGTTCGACATGTGGCGCAAGGTGGAGGCGGCGCGCGCCATCGCGCATCGGGTGGTCCAGTACAACTACGGCCCCCACGGGCCGCACGTGCTCGGCTCGATCACCAGCAAGACCTACGTCACGCAGGCGGCGTTCGAAGTGGCCAACGAGGCGCTGCAGATGTTCGGCGGCAACGGCCTCACGAAGGAATACCCGCTCGAGAAGCTGCTGCGCGACGCCCGCGCGGCGCTCATCGAGGACGGCGAGAACAACCTGCTGAGCCTGGTGGGAGGCAGCTGGCTTTCCACCTGGTACAGGGAGCATCACTGAAGCGACCTGGGGTCGCTATCGCGAATGAATCAGCGTTCCTTGGCAAGGGATCATGGGGGAGGGAGAACGTGACGCAAGTCATCGTCGCGGGGGTCGGAATGATCCCGTTCAAGAAACCGGGACGCAGCGAACCGTACGACATCATGGGCGCGCAGGCGGCGCGCGCGGCCCTGGACGACGCGGGCATCGGGTACGCGCGGGTGCAGCAGGCCTATGCCGGCTACGTCTACGGCGACTCCTGCGCGGGCCAGGCGGCGCTGTACAACGTCGGCATCACGGGCGTTCCCATCGTGAACGTCAACAACAACTGCTCGAGCGGCTCGACGGCGTTCGCGCTGGCGGCGCAGGCGGTCCGGGGCGGAATCGTCGACTGTGCGCTCGCGGTCGGCTTCGAGCAGATGGTGCCGGGAGCGCTGGACATGGTCTTTCCCGACCGCACCAGCCCCTTGCACCGGCACAACGGCGCCGTCGCCGAGCTGATGCAGCTCACCGAAGAGGAACGCCGGCTGCCTCCGGCCATCCAGCTCTTCGGCTGCCAGGTGGACCTGCTCAAGCAGCGATTCGGGGTCACCGACCGCGGGCTCGCGAGCGTCGCGATCAAGGCCCGGCGGCACGCGGCGAACAGCCCGTTCGCCATCTTCCGCGAGCCGCTCACCGAGGAGGAGGTGCTCGCCTCGCCCGCGGTCTATCGGGGCCTGCGCAAGCTCTACGCCTGCCCGCCCAGCTGCGGCGCGGCCTCGGTCGTCGTCTGCAGCGAGCCCTTCGCGCGCCGGCATGGACTGCGCACCGACGTGCGCCTGGCGGGACAGGGCTGGTGCAGCGACAAGCAGGAATTCTTCGAGACCGACCCGCTGGACGTCATGTTCCGCGCCCTGTCGCGGGAAGCGGCGCGGCGCGCCTACGAGAGCGCGGGCGTGGGCCCGGAGGACGTGGACGTGATCGAGCTGCACGACTGCTTCGCGAGCAACGAGATGATCACCTACGCGGCCCTGGGACTGTGCGCGCAGGACGGGATCGAGCGGTTCGCGCTGGACGGGCAGAACACCTATGGGGGCCGGACCGTGGTCAATCCGTCGGGCGGGCTGCTCTCCAAGGGACATCCGCTCGGGGCCACGGGGCTCGCGCAGATCACCGAGCTCGTCTGGCAGCTGCGCGGCCAGGCGGGCGCGCGCCAGGTCCCCGGCGCGCGCATGGCGCTCCAGCACAACGGCGGCCTGGGCAGCGCGGGCTTCGTCCACCTCTTCCAGAAGCATTGACCTCCCACACACCAGCGAGATTCCCATGAGCAAGAAACCCGTCGTCGTGTATGGCGCCAGCGGCTACACCGGCCAGCTGGTCTGCGAGTTCCTGCGCCATTACCAGATCCCCTTCATCGCCGCCGGACGCAGCCGCGCGCGAATCGCCGAGGCGATGCAACGCGTCCCCGGCATCGAGACCGCCGACTACGAGATCGCCGAGGTCGAGCACAGCGCCAAGGCGCTGACCCAGCTCTTCGCGGGCGCCAAGGTGGTGTGCAACGTGGTCGGCCCGTTCCTCCTCCACGGGGAGGCCGTGGTCCAGGCGGCGCTCGCGGCCCGCTGCCATTACCTGGACACCACCGGCGAGCAGGCCTTCATGCTCACGGTGCGCGACCGGTACGGCGCCGAGTACGCCCAGAAGGGGCTGCTGCTCGCGCCCGGCACCGCGTACCAGAACGCGGTGATGGACATCGCCTGCCACGCGTGCGCCGAGCACGAGGACATCGACACGATCGAGGCGGTCACCATCCCCGCCGTCACGCCGACCGTCGGCTCCGCCCACACGCTGGTGCAGATGGCGCGAGCCAAGGAGCACTTCCTGGAGAACGGGCAGCTTGCCGCCTGGCCGCCCGCCTACAGCGCCGAGCTGAGCGCCCCCTTCACGACCCGCACGGTGCTCGGCATCCCGGGCGCGGGCCTGTCGCCGCCCGTGTGGTTCGCCCAGCACCCGCGCATCCGCAACCTGAAGGCGCTCTGCGCCTTCGGCCGGCGCGAGCTTGCCGAGCAGATCCTCGGCATCAACAAGTACTACCACGCGGAGCTGAAGAATCTGCCGGAGGACCAGCAGATCGCGGCGTTGGCGAAGATCGCCGACGGCGTGCAGAATGGCATGCCGCCGCGCGAGAATCCGCTCACCGCGCGCAACTGGGACACGGCCACCGGCACCGGACTGACCGGACGGGTGCGCTACACCATCTACAGCCACAGCGGCTACCAGCAGACGGGATTGCTGCAGGCCTTCGCCGCCAGTTGCCTGCTGCGCCAGCCTTGCCCGCCCGCCGGCTTCCTCAGCCCCTCGCAAGCCTTCGGCTGGAAGAACGTGCTCGCCACGCTCGAGCGCTTCGGCTACGCGAAGATGGTGAAGGAGGCGTGACGCCATGGCCGTCATCGATTTCTTCGACCGCGGCTGCGCCATCAATCCGGACGGCGACTACCTGATCGCGGGCAGCCAGCGCACCACCTACCGCGAAGCGCAGCGCTTCACCTGCCGGGTCGCCAACGGCCTGCTCGCGCTGGGATGCGGCGGGCAGACGAAGGCTGCCGTGTGGTCCGGCAACGATCCCGTCGGCTGGCTGTGCACGCTGTCCATCTGGCGCGCCGGAATGGCCTGGATGCCGGTCAACCCGCGCAACGCGGCGGCGGAAAACGGCACCCTGCTCGACACCTTCGACTGCGAGGTGCTGTTCTTCCAGTCGGCGTTCGCCCCGCTCGTGGCGGAGCTGCGCCCGACGCTCACGAAGGTTCGTCATTTCATCTGCATCGACGGCGAGGCGCCGGGCGCGCTGTCGCTCCCGCGCTGGGCGGCCGAGCAGCCGCAAACGCGGCCCGAGCCGGCCACCCGCATGGACGACGTGTGCGCGCTCATGGGCACCGGGGGCACCACCGGCAAGCCCAAGGGCGTCATGATCACGCACCGCAACCTGCAGACGATGGTCGCCAACTGGCTGTCGGTGCTGACCTACCCGGCCGACCGGCCGCCGGTGAACCTCGCGGCGGCGCCGCTCACCCATACGGCGGGCGTCTTCTCGCTGATGACCGCGGTGCGCGGCGGCAAGGTGGTGATCCTGCCGCGGCCGGACCCGGCGCTGCTGCTGGACGCCATCGACCAGCATCGCGTGACCGAGCTGTTCCTGCCGCCGACGGTGATCTACGGCCTGATCGACCTGCCCGGCATCGCCGAGCGCGATTTCTCCTCGCTGCGCTACCTGCTCTACGGCGCCGCGCCCATGTCGACCGAGAAGCTGCGGCGTGCCCTGAAGATCTTCGGGCCCGTGATGATCCAGGGCTTCGGGCAGACGGAAGCCACGGCGTCGATCAGCTGCCTGCAGCCGCAGGAGCACTTCGTGCGCGGCGATTTCGCGCCCGAGGAGCGGCTGGCCTCGTGCGGGCGGCCGTTCCCCCACACCCGCGTGACCATTCGCGACGATGCCAACCGGGAGCTTGCGGCCGGCGAGATCGGCGAGATCTGCCTGACGGGTGACAACGTCATGAAGGGCTACTACCAGGCGCCCGACAAGACCGCCGAGGCGATCGTGGACGGCTGGCTGCACACCGGCGACGTGGGATACCTCGACCGCGAAGGCTTCCTGCACATCACCGACCGCAAGAAGGACATGATCATCACCGGCGGATTCAACGTCTATTCGGCCGAAGTGGAAGGCCTGATCAACAGCCACCCGGCCGTGCAGGACTGCGCCGTGGTCGGCGTGCCCGACGACAAGTGGGGCGAGGCGGTCAAGGCCGTCATCGAGCTCAATGCCGGCATGCACGCGAGCGAGGAGGAGCTGATCGCCCTGTGCAAGCAGAAGCTGGGGAGCGTGAAGACGCCGAAGTCGGTGGACTTCATCGCCAAGCTGCCGCGCAGCGCCGTCGGCAAGGTGCAGAAGCGCGAGCTGCGCGAGAAGTACTGGCAGGGCAAGACCCGCCAGGTGAATTGAATCCAGGGAGACGTGTGACATGAGCGTGAAGAAACTGTTCGATCTCGCCGGCAAGGTGGCGCTGGTCACGGGCGGATCGCGTGGGCTCGGCCTGCAGATGGCCGAGGCGCTGGGCGAGATGGGTGCCAAGCTCGTCATCACCGCGCGCAAGACCGACGAGCTCGCCGAGGCGCAAGCGCGCCTGAACGCGCTGGACATCGAGGTCCTCGCCGTGCCCAACGACCTCTCCCGGTTC
>Ga0075429_100003202_pt1 | contig 13925 bp, 10 predicted proteins | sample RhiMetdeltSRZDD3_FD_75295 | JGI IMG/M metagenome (GOLD analysis project Ga0075429, IMG submission 75295) | Populus rhizosphere microbial communities from Tennessee, USA - Rhizosphere MetaG P. deltoides SRZDD3 | ecosystem: Host-associated > Plants > Roots > Rhizosphere > Soil | place: USA... | reverse complement strand
CATGCACGAGACGCTCATGAACCCCCAGACGCGGGCTGACGCGTCGGAGGTATCCGATCTCGTGGTGATCGGGGGAGGCATTTCGGGGTTGGTGCTGGCGCGAGACGCGATGGGTCTACGGCCCGAGTGGACGGTCACGGTACTGGAAGCCGAAGACAGGCCGGGCGGCACCATGCGGACCGAAAGGGTGGCGCAGTGTCTCTGCGAATGCGGACCGGGGGGATTTCTGACCAACGTGCCGGATACGCGGGACCTGGCCGTGGAGCTGGGGCTCGAAGACCGCCTGCTTCCCGCGCGCGAAGCGGCGGAGAATCGGTACCTGTGGGTACGGGGTGCTCTCCGCGCGGTGCCGCTCAAACCACCGGCATTCTTGCGGAGCGACGTGTTGACCTTGCCGGGGCGCGTGCGCGTGCTCGCCGAACCGTTCATCCCCAAACGCCGGTCCGGAACCGACGAGAGCGTGCTCGCCTTTGCCACGCGACGCATCGGCAAGGAAGCGGCCCGGGTGCTCGTGGACGCGATGGTGTCCGGCGTGTATGCGGGTGACGCGTCGACGTTGAGCCTCTGCTCCACGTTCCCCCGCATGCGAGAGATGGAGGAGCGCTACGGAAGCCTTATCCGGGCCATGATCGCGTTGAAGAAAGCGAAGAAGACGCGTGGAGGGCCGGCGGGTCCCGGGGGCGTGCTCACGTCTTTTGACGACGGAATGGACGTTCTGGTTCAGGGGTTGGCGAATGCGCTCGGATCGCGGCTCGTGAACGGTGCACGCGTGTCCAGTATGTCTCGGCAAGGTTCAGAGTACGTGGTCGAGGCGGTTGTTTCGGGAGTTCCGCGGACCTGGCGAACCCGGCAGCTCGTTCTCGCCGTGCCATCTCATGTCGCGGCCAAGCTTACCCAACCGTTTGCGCCGATCCTCGCTGGAGAGCTGGAACAGATACCCTACGCGGGTCTGAGCGTGGTTTGCCTCATCTATCGCCGCTCGCAAATTCACCATGCCTTGAACGGGTTCGGTTTTCTCGTCCCCAAAGACCAGGGACTCCGCATCCTGGGCGCGATCTGGGTCGGCAGCGTGTTTCCGACCCACGTACTCGGGGATCGGGTTTTGTTACGCGTCATGCTGGGCGGGGTGAGGGATCCGGAAGGCTCCATGATGTCGGAGGGTCGGAGCATCGACATTGCCCATGCGGATGCGAGCCGCGCCTTGGGTGGTATTAGCGGAGTCCCCATGGCCACGCGGATCTTCCGTCACCCCAAAGCCATTCCTCAATATGTTCTCGGGCATCCGGAACGATTGGAGCGCATCGAGCGCTCACGTCTTCCCGGGCTACATCTGGCCGGGAACGCCTACCGGGGCATCGGTGTCAACGATTGCGTCCGTGAATCGCGTGCTCTGGCCGAGCGCATTCTCGCTCCGGCTTCGGTGGAAGGTGAACGCGGATGATTCCCGAATCGGTGATCCGGGCCAAGCGCGACGGGGAAGAGATTTCAGGAAGCACCATCCGTGATTTTATTTTCGGATTCGTGAAGGGAGACGTTGCGGACTACCAGATGAGCGCGTTTCTCATGGCGGTGACACTCCGCGGTATGACCAGAGCAGAGACGGTGGAGCTCACCCGGGCCATGGCGGAAAGCGGAGAGACATTCGATTTCTCGCATGTAACGGCGCGGAAGGTGGACAAGCATTCGACCGGCGGGGTGGGAGACATGATCTCGCTGCCGCTCGTCCCCTTGGTTGCCGCTTGTGGCGTGGCCGTGCCGATGATTGCCGGCCGAGGTCTCGGCCATACCGGTGGCACGATCGACAAGCTCGAAAGCATTCCCGGATTTCGCACCGATCTCGATCGAACCGCGTATGCGAAAGCCTTGCAGAACGTGGGCGGCGTGATCGGCGGACAAACCAAAACCGTGGCCCCGGCGGATCGTCGCATGTACGCCATTCGCGACGTCACCGCAACCGTGGAGTCCCTCCCGCTTCTGGTGAGCAGCATTCTGTCCAAGAAACTGTCCGCGGGACTGGATGCGCTCGTGCTCGACGTGAAATGCGGTAGCGGTGCCTTCCTCCCCGACGAAAAGGACGCGCTCCGGCTCGCGCAGGCTCTCGTCACCACGGCGGATGGACTGGGACTTCCCGCGGTCGCGTTCGTAACCGACATGGATGCCCCTCTGGGGCGCGCGATCGGTAATGCCGTCGAAATCGGCTCGACGATCGACTGCCTGAAGGGGCAGGGACCCGAGGATGTCATGGAGCTTGTGTTTACGTTGGGCACGGCGATGTTGTGCTTCGCCCAACCGGAGTCGAGCTGGGACACCCATCGGAGTCATCTGGAAAGCAACGTTCGGGACGGATCGGGACTCAAGCGCTTCGAAATGATGATCCGCGAACAGGGCGGCGATACGCGGGTGGTGGCGGATCCCACGCTTCTGCCCCAAGCCAAGGGACGTTTTGAGGTAGTCGCGGAGCACGAGGGTTGGGTGGGCGCGATCGATGCCCGGGCAATCGGACGAGCCTTGGTCGGCCTTGGCGGCGGACGGACGAAGGCCGAGGACGGGATCGATCCTTCGGTCGGGTTTCTGTTTGAGCGCAGAGTTGGCGACAAGGTGGGGCGCGGAGACACCCTTGCCACCGTGCTTGGCCGCACGGACGCGGAGGCCGCCCGATCGGGTCAGGATGTACTGCGTGCATTCAGCATCGAGTCCGCGGCGCCCGAGCGCCGGCAATTGGTCCGGCACCTCGTGACGCGGGATCGCGTCACGCAATGGCAAGGCGCCGGCACGTGGCCGAAGCTCGATCTCCCCGGTCTTTTGAGGACATCATGATCGACGCCGGCCGTTTCATTCGCCTTATCCTCCTTCTTCTGCCGCTTTTCTACTGGGCAGCGCTCATCGATTACATCATTGTCTTCACTACAAACGATCCATTGGCTCGAAGGCTGGCCCGCCCGCTTCTCATCTTCGCCTTGGTGGCGAACGTCGTGTACTTCCTCGGTTTCACGTTCTATTTCGAACACTTGCCGTTCGTGAACCTATTTCAGGTGCTGGGGGCGATTGGGTTCGCAATCGCGGCTATTTATCTCTGGGTAGAATCGAGAGCCCGAACCCCGCACACGGGACCGTTCATTCTCACGCTGGTGCTCGTGTTCCAGGTGCTCAACACCGTGTTCCCGAAACTCGACCGCGAGGTGCCGGAGGTCCTGCGGAGCACGGTTTTCAATCTGCATGTCTCGGCGGCCATCTTAGGATATTCCTCGTTTGCGGTCGCCGCGGTATATGGACTTCTGTATCTGCTTCAGTACCGCGTGATCCGGAACAAAAGTTTCGGGCTGGTATTTCAGCGCCTTCCATCCTTGGACATCCTGGATCACATGAATCTCGTGGCCTCGTCCACGGGGTTTCTGTTTCTCAGCATCGCGATCGTGGCCGGGGTCTGGTGGAGTCACGTTGTGTTCGGGGGCGTGAAGGTGGATCCCAAAGTCCTGGTGGCGATGCTGACGTGGGTGATCTATGGCTTGGCCCTCTTTGGGCGCCAGTTCGTGTCATGGCGAGGCCCGCGCATGGCGTATTCGTCCCTCTTCGGGTTCCTGGTCATCTTGTTCTCGCTCTTTGCGGTGAACTTCTTCATGACCAAGTTCCACGTGTTCGTGAGCTGATCCATGGGATTGGTGCTGGTCGGTCTCAATCATGAAACGGCCCCGCTCCCGGTTCGGGAACGTGTGGCGTTTTCCAAGGACGAAGCCGTTTCGGCTTTGCAGGAGCTCAAGCCCTGGATCAATCAGGCGCTTCTCCTCAGCACGTGTAACCGCACCGAGCTTTACGCGCTGCTGGCCGATCCCGCGGATCTGGCGCGCGTGAAGGAAACGCTCTTCTTCCGTAAATTCAAAAGCAACGGCACCGACGGTTACCTCTACGAGTGCGCTAACGCAGACGTGGTCCGTCATCTATTTCGGGTCGCCTGCGGTCTGGACTCGATGGTGCTCGGGGAACAAGAGATTCTCGGTCAGGTGAAGAATGCCTACGAAATTTCCCGCCAGGCGGAAACCGTGGGCACGTTGTTTCACCGTCTTGCCTCCCAAGCCATGCATGTCGGGAAGCGGGCCCGCACCGAGACGCAGATTGGCATCGGTCCGATTTCAGTGGCGTTTGCCGCGGTGGAGCTGGCGGAGAAGGTGTTCCAAAAACTGGAAGGGCGAGGCGTTTTGCTGGTGGGGGCGGGGGAGAACGGTGCGCTGTGTGCCGAGCATTTGCTCGCGCGCAACGCCCGGCCCTTCCTTATCGCCAATCGCACCCTCGAGCGGGCGGAAGCGTTGGCCCGCGATCTCGGGGGAGAGACGATTGCCTGGAAAGATCTGGCTCGTGCCTTGACCGTTGTGGATATCGTGGTCGCCACCACCGGCGCCCCCCACACCGTCATTCAACCCGACATGGTGCGGGATGCGATGAAGAAGCGCGAAGGCAAACCGCTCTTCCTGGTAGATCTTGCCGTTCCGCGGGACATCGATCCCGAAGTGGATCGTCTCCAGAGCGTGTTCCGCTTCGATCTCGATGCGTTGAAGGGTGTGGTCGAAACATCGGTGGCGCGCCGGCGCAAGGAAGTGCCGGCAGTGGAGCATCTCGTCACCGATGAGGTCGAGGGTTTCATGCGCTGGTGGGATAGCCTTGCGTCGGGTCCGGTCATTCGTGACCTGCACCAGGCGTTCGAATCCGTCCGCGTGCACGAGCTAGAACAGAATGCCAAGCGATTCAAGGACGAGGACCGCCAGCAGCTCGAGGTGTTTTCCCTCAACCTGGTTCGCAAGCTTCTCATGTCCGCGTCCTTGGAGTTGAAGGAGCAAAAAGACGGAGATCCCGCGGCCCTGGAGCGATTGGCTGCCGTGCGCCGCATCTTCAGGCTGGATGCAAAGGATGATCAGGATGATGGCGATCCGTCCGTCTAAGGTCGTCATCGCCACGCGAGGATCGGCGCTCGCGTTGTGGCAATCCCGCTGGGTGGCCGATCGCCTCATGGAGGCGTATGCGGACCTCACGGTCGACTTGCACGTCGTGAAAACGACCGGCGATCGCTTTCAGGAGGCGGCGTTGCAGGCCATCGGAGGCAAGGGCGCGTTCACCAAGGAGATCACCGAAGCCATATTGCAGGGCGATGCCGATCTGGCCGTCCATAGCCTCAAGGATCTGCCCACGCAACCGGTTCCGGGATTGCGCGTGTGGGCGCATCCGCCTCGTTTCGATCCGCGCGATGCGTGGATCGGACGCGAAGGATTGCGATATCGCGATCTCCCTCGAAACGCGGCCGTGGCGACGGGATCCTTGCGCCGGCGTGCGCAGCTTCTGGCGCAACATCCGCATGCGCGTGTGGAAGACATTCGCGGCAACGTCGAGACACGGCTTCGCAAGTTCGATGAAGGATCCATGGCCGGCATGTTTCTCGCAATGGCGGGTCTGGAACGGCTTGGATTCGCGGCGCGCGCGACCGAAGCGTTGGATGTGGAGACGTTTTTGCCTGCCCCGGGACAGGGTGCGCTGGCGATCGAGGGACGCGAAGACTCCGTTTGGGAGGCAATGTTGATGCCGCTCGATGACGCGGACACCCGCGATTGTGTGACGGCAGAACGTTCCTTTCTGGCGGCGCTGGAGGCAGGCTGCCAAGTGCCCCTGGGTGCCTTCGCTCGGCTGGAGGGTGGAACGCTCATCCTGCGCGGGTTGGTTTCATCTCTGGATGGGAAGGACGTCGTGCGTGGACAAGCGGATGGGGATCGAGGGCGCGCGGAGGACATCGGTCTAGCATTGGCGGCGGAGCTTCGGGAACGTGGGGCCGGTCGCATTCTCGACGATGTGCGGAATGGGGGAGGGATGGCGTGAGCTTCCGGACGATCTGGGTGACACGCCCGGAACCTGGAAACGCGACCACCAGCGCCGCGTTACAGAACGCTGGGTTTGAGGTCATTGGATTGCCCGTGCTGGACGTGCGTTTTGTTGCGCCGAGCCTGCCCGCGGACCGGCCGGATTGGATTGTGTTCGTGAGCGCCAACGCCGTGCGGGGCCTGGAGGCGGCGGGAGTTCCGGCTGGTTTCCGCGGAAAGGTGCGCGCGGCGGCAGTGGGTTCTCGATCGGCTTTGGTGGCCGCGGCGGACGGCTGGAAGGTCGAGCTCGTGCCCAAGCGCGAAAACGCCGAGGGATTGCTCGAGACCTTTGGTCACATCGATTTGAACGGACTGCAGGTCTGGATTCCCGGCGGCAACCGCGAAGGCTCGGCAAGCCAGTTGTTGCCCGAAGCATTACGGGCACGGGGAGCCGAGGTGCTGACGTTCAGCGTGTACGAGACCTTGGATCGCGACCTCAAAGTAGGCGAGCTGGCCCGGCTGGATGCCGCGGACCCGGGGCTCATCGTGTTTCACAGCCCCTCCGCGGTCGAGACCGTCTACTCGAGCGCGGGTCCCGGTTCGGTACGCCGCTGGCAGAAGGCGGATCTGGTCGCCATTGGATCTACCACGGTGGCATCGTGCCGCCGCGTGCGAACCGATCGGATCTGGGAATCTCCCGAGCCTTCGGACACCGCGCTCGTCACCCTCATTACGTCCTTGACGCACAAGATAACGGAGGAGAAACGCGCATGAGGACACGCGTATGAGCCGCTATCCCGTATCTCGCATGCGACGTTTGCGGAAGCACCCCGGACTCCGGCGGATGGTGCGTGAGACCACGCTCACTACAGATGCGTTCATCTATCCCATGTTCGTGCGCGCAGGCTCGGGACCGGCACGCCCCGTTGGATCCATGCCGGGTGTAAACCAATGGTCTCTGGATCTTCTCGGCGAGGAGGTGCAGAAGATTCGTGATGAAGGCATCCCGGCGGTGATCCTCTTTGGTCTTCCCGATACGAAGGATGCGATTGGGTCCGCTTCCTGGCGCGACAACGGGATTGTTCAGCAGGCGCTTGGAGTGGTCCGCGAAGCGGCCCCTGAACTGGTGCGGATGGTTGACGTGTGCTTTTGCGAGTACACCGAGCATGGGCATTGTGGGGTGATAAAAGGGGAGGACCTGGACAACGACGCCACGTTGGAAAATTTGCGGCGTCAGGCCGTATCGCTGGCGCGAGCGGGCGCGGACGTCATCGCGCCTTCGGGAATGATCGACGGCATGGTCGGAGGCATTCGCGAAGCGTTGGACGGGGCATCGTTCCCCGAGCTTCCCATTCTGTCCTACGCGGCCAAATTCGCTTCGGGATTTTACGGGCCCTTCCGCGATGCCGCGGAGTCGACACCCTCCTTCGGCGATCGCCGCTCGCATCAAATGGACCCGGCGAACGTCAACGAAGCGTTGCGCGAGGTGGCGATCGATCTGGAAGAAGGCGCGGACATGGTCATGGTGAAACCCGCGCTCCCGTATCTGGATGTGATTTATCGCGTGAAAGAGCGCTTTGGCGTTCCAACCGCGGCCTATCAGGTGAGCGGGGAGTACAGCATGTTGAAGGCGGCGGGAGAGAAAGGGTGGATCGATGAGCGGCGGCTCATGATGGAGACGCTGGTTTCGATCCGCCGCGCCGGCGCGGACATGATCCTCACCTATTTCGCCCGAGATGCGGCGCGGTTATTGCGGGGTGGATGGAGCTTGTGACGATGGGCACCGACAAGAGCCGGAAAGCCATGGAAGCCGCCCGGCGGTGGATTCCGGGTGGGGTGAACTCCCCGGTCCGCGCGTTTCGCGCGGTCGGGGGTGATCCGCTCTTCATTGCTTCCGCGTCGGGCGCACACGTCCGCGACGTGGATGGCAACGAGTACATCGATTACGTCGGTTCCTGGGGGCCGATGGTCGTCGGCCATGCCCATCCTCGAGTGTTGGAATCGGTGATGGAAGCCGCCAAGCGGGGGACGAGCTTTGGCGCGCCGACCGAAGCGGAAACGCGACTGGCGGAGCTGGTGGCGTCTCGCGTCCCCGGCGTGGAACGTGTGCGCTTCGTGAACAGCGGCACCGAAGCGACGATGTCCGCCTTACGACTTGCCCGGGCCCATACGGGGCACAACAAGTTCGTAAAGTTCGAAGGTTGCTATCACGGGCACGGGGATTCCTTCTTGGTGCAGGCCGGTTCTGGAGCGGCAACATTGGGGATTCCCAACAGCCCCGGAGTGCCGGAGACATTGGTCCGAGACACATTGCTCGCGCCGTTCAATGATTTGAAAGCCGTAGAGCGCCTGTTCGCGGCGCACGACGGCATTGCGGCGGTGATCGTGGAACCCGTGCTCGGAAACGTGGGCTTGATCCCGCCCGAGCCTGGATTCCTGGAAGGACTGCGTGCGCTGACCCGCGATCGAGGGGCGCTGTTGATTCTGGATGAAGTGATGACCGGATTCCGGCTCGCTCGTGGAGGCGCCACGGAGCGGTTCGGGGTCCGCGGCGATCTGGTGACACTTGGCAAGGTGATCGGCGGTGGGTTGCCGGTGGGCGCGTATGCAGGCCCCGCTTCGATCATGGATCAACTCGCCCCCTTGGGTTCCGTGTATCAGGCCGGCACGCTGTCGGGAAACCCGCTGGCCATGGCGGCAGGAATCACGACCCTGGAACTTCTGGATGTCCCGGGAACGTACGAACGATTGGAAGCGCTTGGGGAGCGCTTGGAACGCGGCATGCGTTCGGCGATTGAGGGGAAGCCGCTTTGCTTCCAGCGCGTAGGATCCATGTTTTGTTTGTATTTCTGTCTGGGTCCCGTGCGCAACTGGGATGACGCGAAGAAGGCGGACACGAAGGCGTTCGCGAAGTTCTTCCACGGCATGCTTCAGCGTGGCGTCTATTTAGCCCCCTCGCAGTTCGAGGCTGGATTCTTGTCTTTGTCGCACACCGACGAGGATATCGACCGCACGCTGGCGGCGGGCAAGGAAGCGCTCGCAGAAGCGTTGAGTTGACCATCGAGCTTCAAGTCCAAGTTCACCAATCGTCCATAGGTCCTATTTCCGCTCACTATTTGTTGTCTGAATCCCCCCCTCCGGAATTAGAAGGGCCGGAATTCGGGTAACACCCACAGAATTCATGGTTGGTCTTACAGCTCAAGAATCGAGGATTTCCCCATGACACATCCCCGCGCGCTTTCGGGATCCCACAAGATCGTTCCGCTTCCTTTTCACGCCGGCTCCTTGAACGGCATCTCGGAGCGGCTCATCACGTCCCATCACGACCACAATTACGCCGCTGCCGTGAACGGGCTGAATCACGTGGAGGAGCAGTTGGCTCGCATCACCGAGGAGACGCCGCCCTACCTGGTGCACGGACTTCGCGAGCGGGAACTGGTTTTCCGCAACTCGAAAACGCTTCATGAGAACTATTTCAAGAACTTGGGTGGCGACGGGCGGGCGAGCGGCCTGGCCGAGACGGCGATCTCGGATACCTACGGCAGCAAGGCTCTCTGGGAGACGACGTTCAAGGCTACCGGCCAAAGTCTAGGCGGCGGAAGTGGCTGGGTCGTGCTGGGCATGGAGTTCGAAACCGGAGCCCTCCGCACGTTCTGGTCCGGCAATCATTCCCAGACCCTCGCCAGCACCGCGCTCCTCTTGATCATGGATATGTACGAGCATGCGTACCAGATCGATTTCGGCGCCGATTACGAAAAGTACATCGACGTGTTCTTCAAGAACGTGAACTGGGACGAGGTCAATCGTCGGTACGACCTGGCGCAGCGAGCAACGGAGATTCTTCGCGGCTAAAATATCAAGGGCGTCGCGGATCCAAGTGGTGCTCTTCTTCCTTTTCCGTGTTCCAGTCGCGGGCGCGGTCGCGGAAGGGTACGCCGCGGGAGTGGAGCGTGCAGCGCTCGGTGGGGACCTTCCCGGCCAGGAAGAGCTCGGGCTGGGTGACCGGACAGTAGGGTGAGGCGGGAAGACCGGTGTCGACGCACACCTCGCGCGTGACGACGCCTTCCGGCAGCTCGAACTGCTGCGGCGGATCGCCCGCCGTGACCACTTTCATGATCGAAGTCCACAAGGGAAGCGCGGCCCGCGTCCCACTCATGCCGCCGCCGATCGTGTGGGGCTGATCATAGCCAACCCAGACCCCGGCCACGGTCTTGGGCGTGAAACCAATGAACCAGGCATCCGAGTAATCATCCGTCGTTCCCGTCTTGCCGGCCGCCGGCAAGATGAACCCCTCGGTGCGCGAATCGGCGCCCGTGCCATGATCCACCACCGATTCCAACATGTTGGTCAGAATGGCCACCGGAGCAGGAGCCAGCACCTCGCGCTGCTCCGGCCGGTATTCGTGAAGGACATTCCCGGACTGATCTTCGATCTTGGTCACGAAGTAGGGCTCCACGCGGATGCCGTTGTTGGCGAACACCGCGTAGGCGTAGCAGAGATCCTCGAGCGTCACTTCGGCGGTGCCGAGGGCGATGCTTCGGAATTCCGGAATCGGCGTGTGAATCCCCGCCGTGCGCGCGGTTTTGATGACGTCCGGCGTCCCGATCTCTTCCTGCACCTTGATCGTGGGAACGTTGAGCGATTTCTGCAGCGCAAACCGAAGGGAGACCGGTCCCCGGAACTCGCGATCGTAGTTGAGCGGACGCCAGGGGTCCTGTCCCGCCTCGTAAAAGACGACCGGCGCATCGGTCATCACGTAAGAGGGATAGAACCCCTTCTCGAGTGCGGTGAGATAGATGAAGGGTTTGAACGCCGATCCCGGCTGGCGTAGCGCGCTCGTGGCGCGGTTGAAGTTGCTCTCGTCGAAACTGCGTCCCCCAATCATCACCCGCAAGGCGCCCGTCTCCACATCGACTACCATGGCCGAGGATTCCAGATAATCCAGCACCGGATTCTTCCCTTTATCCCGCGCTTCCAGATAGCGTGCGCGCGTGTCCTTGGTCCCGGTGTCCTTCTCCAGTTTGGTCAGCACTTTCTCGACCAGTTTCTCGGACTCGGTCTGCCAGTCCAGGTCGAGGGTCGTGTACACCGTCAGCCCGCCTTCATAAATCGCCTCGCTCCCCACTTCCTTCTCCAGGAATTGGCGCACCATTTCCATGAAGTAGGGTGCATGGTCGGGATTCAACGGCGTCGAGCCGATGCGCATCTCTTCCTTGCGTGCCTTGGCCCCCTGATCTTTGTCGATGAAATGGCAGTCTTCCATGGAACGGATCACGATATCGCGGCGGCGCTTGGCCGCATCGGGATGGCGAAACGGGGAGTATCCGCGCGGATTACGGGGGAGACCGGCCAGGAGAGCGCACTCGCTCAGAGTGAGATTCTTCACATCCTTGCCGAAGAAGCCGCGTGCGGCGGACTGGATGCCGTAGGCCCCGTCTCCGAAGTAAATCTGGTTCAAATACATTTCCAAGATCTCTTCCTTGGAGTAATTCTGCTCGATGCGCACCGCCAGCACGGCTTCACGCACCTTGCGCGTCCAGGTTTGCTCCTGGTTCAAGAAGAGATTGCGGGCAAGCTGCTGCGTGATCGTGCTCGCGCCTTCCCGCACGCGCAGGCTCATCGTGTTCTTGAGCCCGGCCCGCACGACCGAAGAGAGATGAATGCCCCAATGCTTGTAGAAATTACGATCCTCGACGGCAATGAACGCATGAATGAGATTGGGCGGCGTATCGTCGAGGGTGACCAGGATGCGGTTCTCGCGGTAGAAGTCGCCGATCGGTTGTTCGTTGCGATCGAGCACCCGCGTGCGCACGGCGGGGGTATAGGCCTGGAGGTGGGAGGGCGAGGGAAGGTTCCGTCCCGCGACGAGGATGAGGCCGACAAACCCGAGCACGCAGGCGAGGAGGAAGAAGCAGAAGGCGACAAGGAAGGTGCGCATCGGCGCGATGCTACCCAGAGACCCCTCCCGCCAACAAGGGACGGGTCGGGAATGCTAGACTCGCCGGCCTGTCGACCGGAGAGTGACGATGCACGCCCTGGTACGCGAACAACTGGACGCGATTCGACTCGGCACCGAAGAGATCGTGCCCGAAGAGGATCTCGTGCGGAAGCTCGAGCGCTTCATCGCGACCAAAAAACCGCTTCGGGTCAAGATGGGCTTCGATCCGTCCGCACCCGACATTCATCTCGGGCACGCGGTGGGCCTTCGCAAGCTTCGCGTCCTGCAGCGTCTGGGGCACTGGGTGGTCCTCATCGTGGGGGATTACACCGGCATGGTAGGCGATCCCTCGGGGCGTAACGCTACCCGGCCTCGCCTCTCCCAGGACCAGGTCCGCGAGAACGCCCAAACCTATCTTCGGCAGCTTTTCAAGATCGTTGACGAGTCGCAAGCCGAAGTGCGGTGGAACAGCGAATGGTTCGCCAAGATGGCGTTCATGGAGGTCATGAATCTCGCCGGGCGGGTCACCGTGGCCCGCATGCTCGAGCGCGACGACTTCGAGAAGCGCTACAAGGGCGGCCACCCGATCTCCCTGCACGAATTCTTCTACCCGCTCATGCAGGGCTTCGATTCCGTGGCCATCCAGGCCGACATCGAGGTGGGCGGGACGGATCAGAAGTTCAACCTGCTCATGGGCCGGGACATGCAGTCCCTTCATGGCCAGGAACAACAGGTTGCCCTCACCGTGCCCATCCTCGAAGGCACCGACGGCGTGCAACGGATGAGCAAGTCGACCGGCAACTACGTAGGGGTCGACGAGCCGCCGCGGGAGATGTTCGGGAAGATCATGTCCATTCCCGACGCGGCGCTCGAGCGCTGGTACGCCCTGACCACCGATACCCCGCCTAAGGAGCTCGCCGAGATCCGCCAAAAACTAGCCGAGAAGACAGTGAACCCGCGGGATCTCAAGGTGGGCCTGGCCAAGCGCATTATTGCCGCCTACCACTCCCAGAGTGCAGCAGAAGACGCGGAAGCCGAGTTCAACCGCATGTTCCGCGAAGGGGGGGCGCCGGACAGCATCCCGGAGTTCCAGATGAAGGACGCCGGAAATGGGTTGCCGCTCCTGGCCGTATTGACCGACTCGGGGCTGGCCGACTCCCGCAGCGATGCCCGACGCATGGTCCGCCAGAATGCGGTTCGCATCGACGGCGAGCGCGTGGAGGACGAGGCCCTGGTGCTCGCCTCCCGCCGGGAGCCGTACCGGATCCAGGTCGGGAAGCGCTCCTGGGCCTCGGTCAAAATCGAGAATTAAGCCGGTAATAACTTCCCTACCTCCGTATGGGCGAGACTCCCATGGAGGCTCCCCAATGTAACCTGTTGTAGATCAGCAGCTTACGACATTGGCCCCCGAGCTGGTCTCGAACGTGGTGGCGTTGGAGGCACCCGCTTCAGAGACGTAAGCTATAGTCCCACAGCGGATTACCGGTCTCGAACCCTCCGCCCGAAACAGATCTTACTTGACCTTTGTTCGTCACGAGCCTAGGATCTTCGTCCGCTCTACAGGTGCATGGCGCGCCTCTATGGGCACTGATCTTTAACAGTTTAATAGTGCGCGTGTTTTGAGAGCCCGTCATAAGGCGGCCTGCTCCTTAACGGAGAGCAGAGTCCGTCTTGATTGAACCTTGCGGAGTTCTTGAGCGAGTCATCGCTTTTGCAACTCTGCTCCGTTATTTTACAACGGAGAGTTTGATCCTGGCTCAGAACGAACGTTGGCGGCGTGGATTAGGCATGCAAGTCGTGCGTGAACGGGGCTTCGGCTCCTAGTAAAGCGGCGAACGGGTGAGTAACGCGTGGGGAACCTGCCTTCAAGCGGGGGATAACACTCCCAACGGGGTGCTAATACCGCATAACATCTCTTGGTCGCATGGCTAAGAGATCAAAGATGGCCTCTACTTGTAAGCTATCTCTTGAAGATGGTCCCGCGTCCGATTAGCTAGTTGGTGAGGTAACGGCTCACCAAGGCGACGATCGGTAGCTGGTCTGAGAGGATGGTCAGCCACACTGGGACTGAGATACGGCCCAGACTCCTACGGGAGGCAGCAGTCGAGAGGCTTCGGCAATGGGGGCAACCCTGACCGAGCGACGCCGCG
>Ga0075429_100003201_pt1 | contig 13926 bp, 12 predicted proteins | sample RhiMetdeltSRZDD3_FD_75295 | JGI IMG/M metagenome (GOLD analysis project Ga0075429, IMG submission 75295) | Populus rhizosphere microbial communities from Tennessee, USA - Rhizosphere MetaG P. deltoides SRZDD3 | ecosystem: Host-associated > Plants > Roots > Rhizosphere > Soil | place: USA... | reverse complement strand
GAAGACCGGCGCCATCCGCTGGACCTTCCACACCATTCCCCATCCCGGCGAGGCGGGCTACGAGACCTGGCCACCAGATGCCTGGAAGATCACCGGCGGGGTGAACGCCTGGTCGGGGGTGACGGTGGACCAGCGGCGCGGCCTGGTGTTCTTCGCCACCGGGTCGGCGTCGTACGATTTCTACGGCGCCAATCGCGTGGGTGACAATCTCTTCGCCAACTCCATCGTCGCCCTCGACGCCAACACCGGACAGCGGGTCTGGCACTTCCAGGCGCTGAAGCACGATCTCTGGGACCGCGATCTGCCGGCGGCGCCGGCGCTGGTGACCGTAACACGCGACGGCAAGCCGGTGGAGGCGATAGCCCAGATCACCAAGACCGGGCACGTCTGGCTGCTGGAGCGGGAGACCGGCCGGGAGCTCTTCCCCAGCGAGTGGCGCCAAATGCCGAAGGGGATGCTTCCCGGCGAGGTGACGGCCGACTCGCAGCGCTTCCCCACGCTCCCACAACCGTTCGTGCGGCAGCATCTCACCGAGGCCCTTCTTACCGACCGGACGCCCGAGGCGCGCGCCGCGGCGCTCAAGATCTTCAACGAGAACCCGACGCCCGATCCCTTCACCCCGCCCAACGAGAAGGGCATCATCATCTTTCCCGGGGTGGATGGCGGCGGTGAGTACGGCGGGCCGGCCTTCGACCCGGAGACCGGTCTCCTCTACGTGAACGCCAACGAAATGGGATGGGTGCTCAAGATCGTCCCGCGGGAGGAGAGCTCCCTGTTCGGGGCCTACTGCGCCGAATGCCACGGGCCCAAGACCACGCCGCGGGCCCCGACGCTCACCGGCGTGGCCCAGCGGCTAACCCGGGAGCAGATCGTGCAAACGATCAGGTCCGGCACCGGCCGGATGCCCGGGTTCGCCGCGGCCCTCAACGACTCGGCGATTGCCGAGCTGGCGGAGTACGTCCGAACCGGCGCCCGGCCGAAGCAGACTCCGCGCGACGTGCCGACCTTCGTCAAGTATCGCAACGCCTCGTTCGACATCTTCCTCGACCATGAGGGCTATCCGGCCATCAAGCCGCCCTGGGGAACGCTCACCGCGCTCGATCTCAACAGCGGGGCGACCAAATGGTCGATTCCGTTGGGCGAGTATCCCAAGCTCAAGGCGCAGGGGGTCGAGAATACCGGCAGCGACAACTATGGCGGGGCGATCGTCACCCGGAACGGGCTGCTGATCATCGCCGCCACCACCTATGACAACCGGATCCGCGCCTTCGACAAATCCAATGGCAAGCTGCTCTGGGAAGCGCCGCTGCCCGCCGCCGGAAACACGACGCCCGCCACCTACATGGTGAACGGGCGTCAGTACATCGTGATCGCTTGCGGGGGAGGGAAGAACGACGCCCCCAGCGGCGGCAGCTACGTGGCGTTCGCGCTCCCGGAGCGCCGCTGAAGGTCAGTTCCTTCCCCGCGCCTTCCGGGTTTGGCGCCCCACCGCCCGCGCAATTGCCTCTGCGTCCGTCTCCCCCGACCGGGTGAGTCCGTGACCGCCCGACGCTGCCACTGCCGGCGGCGCGGGAATGGTGGACGGCGTGCTCGCGAAGCTCAGCTCGTTTCGGATGTTGAAGTTCACACCCGTGAGCGTCCCGGTCATCTCGAACACCGTCCAGAGATTGCCGGCGCCCTGGGGCACCGCCTTCGTGAGGATGAGGCCGGTCGAGTTATACACCCGGACGACCGCGCCGGAATTGCCGAGCGCGGTACTGCTGGCGCTGTTCCGGTTGGTGAAGTCGTGCACCGAGTACCGGTAGTTGCCGGAGCTCATCTGGGTGATCGAGACCGTCTCCGGTCCGTACGAGAAGGTGTCGTCGAGATCGAGCCCCGCGAAGGGCGGGCTGTTGAAGTGTCCGGTATTGGCAAAGTAGACGTGGAAACGGAGCGACCCGTCGGGGCCGGTCAAGTGGGAATCGAGATCCTGCGGCTCCGCCCCCCAGGTCAGCACGATCCGGATGTCGGTAGTTCCGGTCGGGGCGAGGATGAGGTCCTGGCCGCTGGTCACGCCGCCGTTCCCGACGGCAATCCCGATCCGGTCGAGCAGCTGGTACCCCGGGGCGGTCGCCGACACCCGGTAGGTCCCGGCGTTGAGGTTGCTGAAGGTGTAGACCCCGGCCCCGTCGGCCGTGGCGGGCGCAAGCGGGGCGGCCGCGACATTGTCATAGAGCGCCAGGGAGGCTCCCGGGATCGGCAGCCCGGTCCGGGCATTGCGCACCACGCCCGAGATGGCGCCCTTCTGGGCGCTGACCGGCACCAGCGGAATCGTTTCGATGGATGCCGGATCGCCGCTCAGGCCTGAGGTGATCCGGATCCTGCCGGTGACATACCCGGTTCGCGTGGCCTCCACCATCACGCCGTCCGGCTGTGAGTTGAAGCTCGAAGTCGTGAAGCTGCCGTCCGCTTCCGTGATAGCGCTGCCGACCAGATTGCTGCCGTCCAGCCGTTTCAGCGAGATGAAGGCATTCGAGAGCCCCGTGTTGTTGCTCCCGTCGATGACCCGGCCCGACAGGCGCAGCACGGCAGTGGTAGTGCTGACCGTCACCAGGACGCTCCCGCTCTTCCCCTCCGAGGTCGCCGTGATCGTCGCCGTTCCCGGGGCGACTCCCAGAACCAGACCGTCGTTGACCGTGGCCTTGCTGGGGTCGCTGCTCGACCAGGTCACCGGCCGTCCGGTCAGGGTCAGAAAGAGCGCATCTTTCAGGGTCGCTTCCAGGCGGGTCGTGAATCCCACCAGCACCGTCGTTGTGCCGCTGAGGAACACCTCGTTCACGGCGGGTGGAGTGATGGTGAGCTGGGCGGTTCCCTGCCTTCCCTCGCTGGTCCCCGTGATGGTCACCGACCCCTCACTAACCGCGGTGACCACCCCCGACGCCGGGACCACGGTCGCCTTGCTCGGATCACTGGAGGTCCAGGCCACCGGGCGGAAGACTTCGTTCCCGTTGAAGTCGCGGAGCACTGCCGTGAAGGTGCCCTGCTCGTATGTCTTGATCGACGCCGGCCCCGACACCGTCACACTGCTGACCGGGTTGTTGGATGCCTTCACCTCGATGGTCTTCTTCCCGGTGACCCCCCCGCTCGACGCGCTGATTTCCACCGTGCCCACCGTCACCCCGGTAACAAGCCCGGTCTGAGCTCCGACCGTGGCCACCGCGGGATTGCTCGAGGACCAGGTGACCGTTCCGGAGCTGACCCCGTTCCCGTACTGGTCGGTGCGGTGGGTGTAGAGCGTAATGCTCGATCCCACCCTCACCTCGGCATTGCCGAAGACTTCGATGCTGACGATCGGCGGGTCCTTCGCGGTCGGGGGGACGCACCCCGGCTGTAACAGGAGCAGGGTGAGGCCGCCAGCCAGGGCGGCCCCAAGGCGGGGAGCTCGGGACATCATTTGGCACCTCCTGATGTCCCTTATTCGCAAAAGCCGCCCGAATTGGCCGATGATGGTCTCCCGGATCAGGGGGCTCTGAGCACCTCCTCGAGCCCCCGGGCGGCGGCAACCCGGTAGGGGTGATCGGCGGGGAGCTGCTTCTGGTAGATCGTGAGCGCGCGCCGGTAGTCTTCAGCCGCCGCCGCGAGGTCGCCCCTCTGCTGCTCCGCCATGGCGAGGAAGTGAACGCCGTCGCTCACGAAGTCGGGGAGGTTCGGCGGCCGAGCCGCATCGAAGTCCACCGCCTCCCGGTACACCCGCTCGGCGTCCTGGGCCCCGCGGCGAAGCGCGAGATACGCGAGCCGATTCAGGAGATCGGCCCGATCGGGATCGTTGGCGGGCGCGCCACGTTGAGCCAGCGCGAGGCCGCGGCGCAGCATTTCCTCCGCACCGGCGAAATCGCCGCGGTCGAGCAGGATCCCGCCGAGGAAACCCCGCCCGTACCAGCTCGCGGACTCATCCGGATAGGCCCGTTCGCCCAGGAGGAGAAACTCCCGCGCCAGCCGCTCGGCCTCCTCCAGCTTACCCATGCGCGCCAGCGCGAGGGAGAGCGTGAAGAGTGCGCCGACCGTTTCGATGTGCTCGCGGCCGTACAGCGCGATGGAGATCCGGAGCGCCTCCCGGTAGAGCTGCTCGGCTTCTTCCAGATCGCCCCGATCGCGGAGCGCCGAGCCGAGCATTCGCACGGTCGTCAGAGTAGAGAGGTGCAGGGGCCCGAAGAGCGCCCGCTGGCTCTCGAGGGCCGGGCGCATGATGGCAATTGCGGAGTCGTACTTTGCCTGCTGGTAGAGGGCATAGCCGAGCTCGCTCTGGACTTCGAGCCCGAAGGGAGTGGGGTCCGCTGCGCTCTCATCGAGCGACGCAAGGATGTCCTCGAGCAGCGCCACCGCTTCCCCCGGCCGCTTCCAGGTCCGATAGACCGAGGAGAGCTCCCGCTGGATCCGCAGCGTTTCGGGGTGCCGGCGGCCCAGCAGATCGCGGTACATCGCCAGGGACTGGTTCAGGGCGGCGATGGCTTCCTCGAAGCGGGACGTTTTGTGCCGCAGCCGGCCCCGCCGGGCTAGGGTGGCGGCAAGATCGGCAGTTGGGCCCGCGTCGAGGCGCTGCTGAATGGAGAGCGCATCGGCGAGCAGAGTATCGGCGGCCTGCCACTCGGCGACGGTCGTATGGAAGTCGCCCAGGATGCTCAGCGTGGCGGCGAGGATCTCGGGACGGCCCACCAGCTCCCGTCTCGCCCGAAGCGCGGCGTCGCCGAGCAGCTTGCGGGTGGAGACTTCCCCCCGGTCGGACGCGTCGGGGCTCCAGCCCTGGAGAAAACTCGCCATGAGCTGGCCGACCTCGATCGCCTTGTCCGCCTCGTGGCGGGCACGATCGCGCTCGCGCCGCACCCGGGTCGCATCGAACGCGACCAGGCCGATGGTCAGGGCAAGGAGCCCGATGGTGGTGCTGACGCCGAGCCGGTGGCGCCGCACGAACTTGGCCGCGCGGTAGGAGAAGCGATCACCGCCGAAGCGGATCGGGAGGTGCGCCAGATGGCGCTCGATGTCCTCGGCGAGGTCGTCGGCCGAGGGGTAGCGGCGATCGGGCTCCTCGCGCAGGGCGCGCCGAGTGATCGTGTCCAGATCGCCCTTGAGCCGCTCCTGGGATATGGCGCCGCTCGCGTGGGGCCGGTGCCCGGTGAGCACTTCGTACAGGAGGACGCCGAGCTGGTACACGTCGCTGGCCGTGGTCACCTGCCCGCCGGTGCGCTGCTCGGGGCTCGCGTATTCCGGAGTCATCAGCCGGCCGGTGACCCCTGTCATCGCGTCGCCCTCGTCACCCAGCAGCTTGGCGATGCCGAAGTCGAGCAGTTTCACCTCGCCCTGCTCGTCCACCAGCACATTGGACGGCTTGATGTCGCGATGGACGACCAGGTTCCGGTGCGCGTGGCCGACGGCCCGGGCGACCACGACGAAGAGGCGCAGCCGCTCCTCGCGGGAGAGCCTCCGGGCGGCGCAGAACTCGGTGATCGCGCGGCCGACCACCAGCTCCATGACGAAGTACGGGCGGCCGTCGTCGCTGACGCCGCCGTCGAGCAGCCGCGCGATGCTGGGGTGCTCCAGACGCGCCTGGATCTGGCGTTCGCGGAGAAAGCGGGCAAGGATCTCTTCGCTGTCCATGCCGCGCTTGATGAGCTTGAGCGCGACCTTCTGCTCGAACTGGCCGTCGGCCCGCTCGGCCAGCCAGACCATCCCCATGCCGCCCCGGCCAATCACCTCGAGGAGACGGTAGCGCCCGACGATCTGTCCTGGGCGGTCGGCGGGCTCCCGCGCCGCCGCGGCGATTACGACGGGCGCGGCGAATGACTCGGCGGAGGTAGCGAGGAATCCTTCCGATGCCGCGTGAGCCGCCAGCAGGGACTCGACTTCACCGCGCAGCTCAGCATCGTCGCCGCAGATGCGGTCGAGCAGCGCACCACGCTCCGCTTCGGGCGTCAGGAGGGCGGCTTCGAGCGCTGCTTCGATCCTGCTCCAGCGCTCAGGCATCCAGCATCTCGCGATAGAGCCACGCGCGGGCCTTCTGCCAGTCGAGCTTGACCGTGCTCGGCGCGACACCCAGCGCCTCGGCGGTCTCTTCGAGGGTGAGGCCGCCGAAAAACCGCAGCTCCACCGTGCGGCTCAGCCGCTCGCTGAGCTTCGCCAGCCGCCCGAGCGCCTCGTCGAGCGCGAGCACCTGCTCGGCCCGGTCGTTCGACAGCAGCAGCTCCTCGTCCAGCTCGAGCGGGATGGCACCGCCACCGCGCTTCGTCGCGTCGTGGCGGCGCGCATAGGAGACCAGCACCAGGCGCATTGCGTGCGCGGCGAGGGCCAGGAAATGGGCGCGATCCTGCACGCTGAGCCGCTCGCTCCGGATGAGCTTGAGATAGCTTTCGTGGACCAGGGCCGTGGTGGAAAGGGTGAGCCCGGCGGGTTGGCCCTGCAGCAGGCGGTGGGCCCGCGCGCGCAGGTCGCCGTAGACCAGGGAGAACAGCGCGTCGAGGGCCTCACGGTTCCCGGTGCGGGATAAGGCGAGAAGCTCGGTAGGGTCGGTAGCGCCCATGGAGGAAGCTACCTCGTGATCGCGTGCGGGGGAGGGAAGAACGACGCTCCCCCCTCTCATTCCCCGCTCGATCAAGGCGCCGGGGCGCCCAGATTGCGGAACTGACCTGCATCACCTGATGGGCGACATCGCTCCGTTCTGTGTCCTCCCACCAAGACAGCGGGCCTCCCCTCCAGCATCAGCTTCCTGAAGCCCCGCAAGGAGATACGCGCAACGCACCTCGCGGCATGAATGTCGCGCATTGTCCGATTCGAAGTAGTTCTTCCGTGCCGATAATCGATCAGATGGTGAGGGAGGAAAACCATGAATGCTTCCAGGACATTTCTCCGATTGCTGGGGGGTCTGGTGCTGCTGGCGGGCTGCGTGCCGAGCTATGCCAGTGTGGAGTACGGGCCCCGGTACTACGACCGCCGCTGGGTCGATCTCTATGCCTACGACCCCTACTACTACGGCGACTGGCGCTACAACTACCGCCGGTGGAGTCCGGTGGTGATCTACGAGTACGACGGCCGCTACTACCCCAACCGCCTGCGGGGCGCGCGGCCGGTCCAGGTGTACCGCAATCGCAGTGGGTACTTTCTTCCGCCCCGGGACCGGGATTGGGACCGAGCCGATCGGCGCTTCGATAACAGGCGGCGTCCCAATGATTCGGATTATCAGCGCGCCCGTCCCAGGCAGAGCCAGCGCCGGCGGCAGTGAAGGAATGGCGCTGTGTTCTGTACCTGACCATCCGCACCGCCTGAGCGGGTGCTCCATGACATGGTGACCACAGATTTCACGGATTCTTTCCCCCGTTGGAATCTGTGGAATCCGTGGTTCAACCGGCCAGGGAGCGCGATCTCGACGCGCGTGGCTGAAGCGTTACCGCTGCGCTTGCTGGCGAGCTACCTTTCTCACATGACTCCCCTCCTTCTTCTCGCCCAGCTCGCAGCGCCCTGTACCAGCGCGACCACCGCCTGCGAGCGCTGGGTGACCTATGACATCAGCGCCGCGCGCTCGATGGTCTACGCCTCCTATCCGCTCGATTCGGCCAACCCGCGGATCACCCGGGCCCTCGTCATGGTCCATGGCGCCGGGCGGAACGCCGACCACTATTTCGAGACCGCGATGGCCGCGGCGTTCCTGGCCGGCGCGCTCGACAACACCATCGTCATCGCTCCCCGCTATATCACCCGGGCGGACTCCGCCACCACTCACCCCAACGAGGTGGTCTGGGTCAGCACCGCGAACAACTGGCGCTCCGGCGGATTGTCGAGCACCAATCCGGAGCTCACGTCGTTCGACTTCCTCGACCGGATGGTTCGGCTCCTGGCCGACAAGAAGACCTTCCCCAATCTCGCCAAGGTGGTGGTGGCGGGACACTCGGCTGGGGGACAGGTGGCAACCCGCTACGCCATGGCCAACAAGCTCGATCCCCTGCCGGGGATCACAATGAGCTACGTGGTCGCCAATCCGTCGTCCTACGCCTGGCCGGTGGCGGAGCGGCCGCTTCCAGTCGGGAATGCCGATCCGGTCGGAGCCGACAAGGAGGCCCTGGGAGAGAACGGTGAGAAGGTGAACGGAAACTTCCAGTACGGTCCGTTCGATGCCACCAAGGCGCCCAACTTCAACCGCTGGCCCGCCGGGCTCGACTCACTGGCCGGCTACACCGCCGGGATGAGCCCTGACCAGCTCCGGAAGAACCTGGTGTCCCGGACCACGACCTACCTGCTGGGGCAGGTGGATGTGCTGCCGCTCGGCGGTTTCGATAGCTCCCCCAACGCAATGGCGCAGGGACCGACCCGCCGGGCGCGGGGGGAGGCGTTCTTCAAGTATGTGACCGAAACGCTGGGCGCCAAACACAAGGCGATCATCGTGTCGGAGTGCGGACACAACGACCGGTGCGTGTATACCACCGATGTGGTGCTCCCGGTGATCTTTCCCTAGGCAGGGGGTGGTGTTGACACCTTTGACGATGAATTGCCGTAGGGTGGCCGCCTCTACCGGAGCCTGACCATCGTGAAGCCCATTCTCGGCGTAGCCGCCACGGGTGTGGTCGCCGTCCTGCTGTGGAAAGTCCTCCTTATTTTCCTCCTCCCGCTCGTGGGGATCGCGGTAGGCTTCCTGTTCCTGGTCGCCAAGATCGTCTTTGTGGGCGTGATGGTCTGCGTCGCGATCTGGCTGTACCGTCGATTGGCCCGACGCGAGGAGACGCTCGCATAAGGACAAGGAATCCTGCGCTCCCACGCATCAGGAATCTTCAATGGCAGAGCTGAAAACCAAACCCACGGGCGCGAGCGTCGATGGGTATCTCGCGTCCAGGGCCACTCCCGAGCAGCTGATGGACTGCAAGGCCATCATGGCCATGTGCAAGCGGATTACGAAGCAGCAGCCGAAGATGTGGGGGCCAAGCATCGTCGGCTATGGCTCGTACAGCTACAGATACGACAGCGGCCACTCAGGCGAAATGTGTCTCGCGGGCTTCGCAGTCCGCGGCAAGGATCTCGTCGTCTACATCATGGCTGACAACCCCGAGCAAGTCGAGCTCTTGACCAGGCTCGGGAAACACAAGATGGGGAAGTCCTGCCTGTACTTCAGGCGCCTCGCGGATCTCGATGTCAAGGTCCTGGAGGCACTCATTGCCGCGTCGGTCGCCAAAGCCAGACGCCGGTATCCGCAGCCCGGCGACGCCTAACCGCCATCCGCGCCGCATCGGCCGGAACCGAGTTTCGTAGGCATCTCGAACCACGTCGTCAGCGCTTTCGTCAGCCCCTGCGACGCCAGATCCCCCAGCCTCGCACAAGGTCCGGTGTGTCAACAGGTTGCGACGCGGTGTCGATTCCGGCGGGCCCCATTCGTCGCCATGGTAGAGCGCGGAGAGGCCGGGCTTTACAACCAGAGAGAAAGGAAGCGAGGACCATGCGGTTTCTGATGATGGTGAAGGCGAGCAAGCAGTCCGAGGCCGGCGTCATGCCGACCGAGCAGGAGCTGGCCGAGATGGCGAAGTACAACGAGCAGCTGGTCAAGGCGGGGGCGATGCTCGACGGTGCGGGATTGCATCCCACGCGGGAAGGCGTCCGGGTCAACTTCGACACCGGCAAGCCCCGGGTGATCGACGGGCCGTTCGCCGAGACCAAGGAGCTGATCGCCGGCTACTGGCTGGTGCAGTTCAAGACGAAGCAGGAGTGCATCGAGTGGGCCAAGCGGGTGCCGTTCAAGGAGGGCGAGATCGAGATCCGCCAGCTGTTCGAGCTGGAGGAGTTCACCCAGGGGCCGGCGATCGAGCATCACAAGCAGCTCCAAGACGCGATCAAGAAGGCGTGAGGAGACCATTCATGCGATACATGTTTCTGGTGACCCAGACGAAGGGCGGGCAGCCCCCGCAGGCGCTGATCGACGCGATGGAAGAAGCGCGCAAGAAGGCGGTGTCCGATGGCGGCATGATCTCGACCGGTGGCCTGGCCCCCCCGGAACAGGGTGCGCGCGCGATCCTGAAGGGCGGCAGGCTCACGGTAAAGGACGGGCCGTTCGCGGAGGCCAAGGAGCTGGTAGGCGGCTACGCGATCATGGAGCATCCCACGAGAGAGGCCGCGGTCGAGGCCGGACGCTGGCTCATGGAGATGCACCAGAAATACTGGCCCGAGTGGGAAGGCTGGGTGGACGTCCGGCAGGTGTTCGAGGCGGGCGAGCTCCAGCACGCACACGGGTGAGCGACGACGCCATCCGCCGGTCGATCGATGGAGTCTGGCGGATCGAATCCGCCAGACTCATCGCCGGGCTGGTGCGGATGGTGAAGGACGTCGGGCTGGCCGAAGACCTGGCCCAGGACGCGCTGGTCGCGGCACTCACGACCTGGCCCGCGTCCGGCATTCCCGACAATCCCGGCGCCTGGCTGATGCAGACGGCGAAGCGCCGGGCCATCGACGAGATGCGGCGCACTAGGACCGCCGAGCGGAAGTACGGCATGCTCGGCTATGAGCTGGAACAAGCGCAGGCCATAGCACCCGACCTCGATACGGCGCTCGACGACCCCATCGGGGACGACCTGCTCCGGCTGATGTTCATCGCCTGCCACCCGGTGCTCCCGACCGATGCCCGCATCGCGCTCTGTCTGCGTCTGGTCGGCGGGCTCACCACCGAGGAAATCGCGCGGGGATTCCTGACGCCGGTCGCGACGATCCAGCAGCGGATCGTGCGCGCCAAGCGCACCCTGACCGAAGCCCGGGTGCCGTTCGAGACCCCGCGGCCCGATGAGCTGGCGCGGAGGCTCGCGTCGGTGCTCGAGGTGATCTACCTGGTGTTCAACGAGGGCTATTCGGCAACCGCAGGTGACGACTGGGTTCGCCCCGGGCTCTGCGAGGATGCCCTGCGCCTTGGCCGCATCCTCGCCGAGCTCAAGCCCGACGAGGCGGAAGTGCACGGCCTGGTAGCGCTCATGGAGCTCCAATCGTCGCGGCTCAAGGCACGCCTCGCGAAGGACGGCACTCCGATTCTGCTCAATGACCAGGACCGCTCGCGCTGGGACCGGGTGCTGATCCGCCGCGGGCTCGCGGCGCTCCAGCGGGCGGAGCGGCTGGGCGGGTCGCTGGGGCCGTACGCGCTCCAGGCGGCGATTGCGGCGTGCCACGCGCGCGCGAAGGCGCCCGAGGAGACCGACTGGACCAGGATTTCGGCGCTGTACGACGCGCTGGGCCAGCTCACCCCGTCGCCGGTGATCGAGATCAACCGCGCGGTGTCCCACGCGCAGGCATTCGGCCCGGCGGCCGGCCTCGAAATCATCGACGTCATCCGCAGGCATCCGGCGCTCGCGTCCTACCATTTGCTTCACGCCGTCCGGGGCGACCTCCTCGCCAAACTGGGAAGGACCGACGAGGCGCGAAGGGAAATGGCCCGGGCCGCGAAGCTCACGCACAACACCCGGGAGCGGGCGCTGCTGCTGGCGCGAGTGGAGAATCTCGACGACCGTTAGTGTGTCGCTCCGGCCAGGACTCACCGTCTCTCACCCAGAGGGCTTCGACCGAATCGCGCTCCCCGCCGTCCTCAGTTGGAGAATCCGAAAATGCCACTTCACCACGCGCCCTCATCCCGGACTCGCCATTCCGGACCAGCGCCAGCTCACCATGTGTTCCTCGCTGTGGCTGGAATCGCATTACTCGGGTGTCGAGTGTCGGAAACTCCGTCAGACCCGAGGACCAACGAGCCATCGGCCGGGCCGCTGCTGGCTGTGGTTCCAGGCGATTTTTCCGACGTGCAGGTTGTTGCGGGGCTCGCGAACCCCACGCTCATGGCGATTGCCCCGGACGGCCGCATTTTCGTGAGCGAGCAAGCCGGTCGAGTTCGGGTCATCAAGAATGGCGTCCTGCTGGGCACGCCTTTTGTCACCTTGAGCGTCAATGCGAGTGGTGAGCGCGGAGCGCTGGGCATCGCGTTCGATCCGGCGTTCGCGACCAACCAGCTCGTCTATGTGTATTACACCTCCAGCTCGGGCCCGCACAACCGGGTCAGCCGGTTCACCGCGAGCGGCGACGTGGCGACCGGCGGAGAGACCGTGCTCCTCGATCTTCCGACGCTGGGCGCCACCAACCACAATGGCGGGGCGATTCATTTTGGGCCGGATGGCAAGCTCTACGTCGCAGTTGGTGAGAACGCCGTTGGATCCAACGCTCAGAGCATGAATACCCCACTGGGAAAGCTCCTGCGGATCAACTCCGACGGGACCATCCCCAGCGACAATCCCTTCTTCGGCTCGACCACCGGGATCAATCAGTCGATCTGGGCGCTCGGTCTTCGCAACCCCTTTACCTTCGCCTTTCAGCCCGGCACCGGCCGGCTCTTCATCAATGACGTCGGAGAGAACACCTGGGAGGAGATCAACGACGGACTGGCCGGGGCCAACTATGGCTGGCCGAACACCGAAGGGAATACCACCAATCCCGCCTTCATATCGCCGTTCTATACCTACAATCACACCAACGGCTGCGCCATCACCGGGGGTGCCTTTTATAACCCGGCTGAGGCGATGTTTCCAGCGAGCTACAGCGGCGACTATTTCTTCGCCGACTATTGCGGCGGCTGGATCCGGAGCATCGATCTCGGGACCAAGGTGGTGTCGACCCTGGCCACCGGCATCAGCAGCCCCACGGACCTTCGGGTGGCGAACGACGGCTCGATTTACTACATCGAGCGGGGATCGGGCTCGATCCGGAGAATCACCTACCAGGCCAGTGGTACTCCTCCCGCCATCGCGCAGCAGCCGGCCAACCAGACGGTCCTGCTGGGCGGGAGCGCCACCTTCACGGTCGGGGCCACAGGAACCGCGCCGTTGAGCTATCAGTGGCAGCGCAATCAGGTCGACATCGCCGGCGCCGCCACAACGTCCTACACGCTCACGAACGCCCAGCAGAGCGACAGCGGGGCCCGGTTCCGGGTTATGGTTTCCAACGCCTTCGGCACCGCGACCAGCAACGAGGCGGTCCTCACCGTCACGTCGAATCTCGCTCCCGTCGCCAACCTCACCACGCCGGCCGCGGGGACGCTATTCACCGGAGGACAGACCATCAACTATGCGGGCGACGGGACCGATCCCGAGCAGGGGACCTTGCCGGCGAGTGCGTTCAGCTGGCACGCCTTGCTCTTTCATGACGATGGAAATCTGCACTCCCATCCCTTCTACGGGCCGGTCAGCGGATCGACATCCGGTTCGTTCGTCATCCCGACGACCGGCGAGACCTCGTCCAACATCTGGTATCGGATCTATCTCACCGTCACGGACGCGCAAGGCGCGACCAGCGTCGATTCGGTGGATATCCTGCCCACCAAGGTCTCGATCACGCTGGCAAGCACTCCGAGCGGGAGGCAGCTCACGCTCGATGGCATACCGGTAACCGCACCGTTCACCTTTACCGGCGTGGTCGGGATCCAGCGGACCATCGGCGCGGTCTCGCCTCAGACCAATGGCGGCCAGACCTGGGCGTTCGTCTCCTGGTCGGATGGGGGAGCCCAGAGCCACGTCATCAGCACGCCGGCAGCGGCGACGACTTACAAGGCCAGATATCGGAAGCAATGAACGAGGTGCTTACCGGGGCGGGCACGCAGCGGTCGGCTCGCCCCGATGACCTGATCCTGGTCGACAACATCGCCGAGATGCTGGCCGAGAGGGTGCGGCCCCGGGCCCTGACCTTGGTTTGAGCTCCTGGGTCGTTTTTCCCACAGATTTCACAGATTCACAACGATTGGAAAAGCACACCGACCAATTACACCGGGTCCCTGAGACTTGAGGTTAAACCGCCAAGGAGATCGAGGTCTCTTCCGATGGGGCTGTTCAACCGCTTTTTTAGTCCAGGGACCTGGGATAATTGGCTGGTGTGCTTTTCAGATCTGCCGTTATCTGTGAAATC
>Ga0075429_100003196_pt1 | contig 13932 bp, 13 predicted proteins | sample RhiMetdeltSRZDD3_FD_75295 | JGI IMG/M metagenome (GOLD analysis project Ga0075429, IMG submission 75295) | Populus rhizosphere microbial communities from Tennessee, USA - Rhizosphere MetaG P. deltoides SRZDD3 | ecosystem: Host-associated > Plants > Roots > Rhizosphere > Soil | place: USA... | reverse complement strand
GGCGCCGGCCGCGAAGGGACACTCCTCGACGATGTAGTCGATCCGCCGCAGAAAGGCGTACGCGGCCGTCTCTCGCTCCGATAGACGGTAGAGGGGCTTGACCCGCCGGACGAGCTTGGGGTGCGTGGAGGCGAGGGCGGGCGACTGCCGCGGCAGCGCGTCGGTTTGCCAGTGCATGACCGAGCCGAAGAGGGTCGCCGCCTCGTCGTCGAGGTTGTGGCCGGTGGCCACGACTGGAACCCCGGTCTCGAGGGCCGTCCGATTCATCAAGTAGCGCTTGCTGAGCCCGCAGCCGGAGCACGGCGGTCGCCGCGTAACCTGCTTGATGACCGGGACCGGAGCGCCAACCTCGTCGGCCACGCGCCGCACGATCAGCGGCACGCGGCGCCGCGAGGCGAACGCCTCGCACTTTGCTCGTGATTCGACGGAATAGTCGAAGATGCCGAGGTCGAGGTAAAGGCCGGTCGTGTCATAGCCCTCGTCGATGAGGACGTCCCAGAGCGCGAGCGAGTCCTTGCCGCCGGACACCGCCACCAGCACGCGCTCCTCGCGGGTGAACATGCGGTGGCGTCGGATCGCCTCGCGCACCTGGTTCCGGAAGAACTCGACGAAATCGTCGGCACAGAACGCGGCGTTGTGCCGGCGCAGCTCGAGGGTGGCCGTGCCGCCGCACCGCCGACACTTCATGCCCGGCCCCCGGACATCACCGGCCGCAGCTCGATGCTCTCGTCGTCACGCACCACCTGATCGGCGGTCACCAGGTCGTCGCCGCGGATCACGAGCACCGTCTCCGGCAGGATGTCCAGCTCGCGCAGGATCTCCTTCACGCGCCGGTTGCCGGCCACGGTGACTTCGCGTCGCGGATTGCGGAGCAGGACCTTCATTGCTTGGACTTCGCGTCGAGTATACCCGAAGATAACGGCATGTCGGACTCGCGCAGCCGCCTCGCGCGCGCGGCGTGGCGCACGCTGACGACGCGCGAGGTGTACGCGAACCCGTGGATCCGCCTGCGTGAGGACATCGCCGAGCTGCCCGACGGGCGCACCACGCTCTACGGCGTCGTCGAGGTGCCACCGGCGATCGGCGTGCTGCCGTTCCTCGACGAGCGCACGGTGGTCCTGGTGGGCCAGTACCGCTACGTTGCACGCGGCTTCTACTGGGAGATGCCGACGGGTGGCATGAAGCCCGGCGAGACGGAGGAGGCGGCCGCGCAGCGGGAGCTCACCGAAGAGGCGGGTTACGAGGCAGGCCGGCTGGTCAAGCTCTGCTCGTTCTACTCCTCGAAGTCGGTGCTCGACGAGGTCGCCCACCTCTATCGAGCCGACGACCTCCGGCCGGCCACGCGCGCCGGCGACGACACGGAGTTCATCGAGGTCCGCACGTTCCCGCTGGACGAGGTGCTCCGCATGGTGGACCGCTCCGAGATCGTCGACGCGATGACCGTGGTCGCCGTCCTGCACGCCGCGCGGCGGCGCTGATGCTCATCGTGGCGCAAGCGCGATGGCGCCAGTCGGCGCCGCGGCGCCGCCCTCGGGCTCCACGGTGACCGACAGCACGCGGAGCGGCGCACCGGTCGCCTCGGCCGCGACCTTCAGCGTGGCTCGCCCGCCGTCGTCGGGAACGAAGACACCGGCCGGGCGCGGCGCGTTGCCGTCGAGCGTCCACAGGGCGTAGACCTTGCCCGGGGGCGGCGGCGGCAGCCGGGTGGCCAGGAGGAGGCCGCCGGCGCCGTCCGCCCACAGCACGCGGGCGACCGCTCCCGGGGCGGCGGCCTCGCCGCGTAGCTCCACCATGCGCGTCGTCGGATCACGCAGCAGCGCGAGCTCCTCACGCAGGTCCGCCTCGGTCCGCGCCAGCCGTTCCTTGGCGGCCGACGCCTCGCGCGCCATCTGTCCGAGCCGCGCCTCGTATCGTGCGGCGACGTAGGCAGCGCTGAAGGCGCCGGCCGCGATGGCGGCGGCCACGATGCCAACCGTCAACGGGATCCACCGCCGCCGACCCGGCGCGGTGGCGGCCGCCGCGCGCTTCACGAGCCGCTCTCGCACGCCGCTGGGCGGCGGCTCCGGCGGCCCCGCCATGGCCGCGCGAGCGAGCGCCTGCTCTGTCTGACGCACGATGGTGGCACAGCGGGCGCAGCCGGTGGCCAGGTGCGCCTCGAACATGCGGAGGTCGTCACCGTCGAGCGCACCGACGGCATGAAGGGCGGCGAAGGTGTCGAAGGGCTCGTGGGTCACGCTCACGCCGGCTTGACCATCTCCCGCAATCGATCGAGGGCAAGGCGCAGGCGCGTCTTCACCGTGCCCAGCGGCTGCTTGAGGCGGGCGGTGATCTCCGTCTGCGTCAGGCCGCCGTAATACGCGAGCTCCAGCGCCTCGCGCTGCGGATCGGGCAACCGCTCGAATGCCCGCATCAGGACGCTGCGTTCGACGCTGGGCGGGCGCTCGAGCAATGCCGCGGACGCCGCCCGCGCCGCGCCGAGCGGCGCCGATTCGCGCCGGCGCCGTGTGGAGCGCATGCGCTCGATGGCGCGTGCCCGCGCCCGCGTGACGAGCCAGGCGTCCGGCGTGGCGCGCGCGGCGTCGTAGGTCCGCGCCCGTTGCCTCGCCTCCCAGAAGACGTCCTGCAGGCACTCGCCGGCGTCGGCGGGATCGGGCAGGATCCGGAGGATGAGCGGATAGATGAGCGGCGCATAGCGATCGTAGAAGCGCGCGAACGCCTCCGCGTCTCCCTCGGCCATCTGATGAATCAGGTCCGCGCCGTTCGACATCCCCCGCTTTTCACTACCAGAACTGACCCGGTCGTGACAAGGAATGCGATGCTATGCTGCCGACCTGAGCAATCTTTTCGACGATCTTCCCACGCGTCTGCCGGTCGAGCACATCGACGTACTCGTCAGGACGCCCGGCATGCGGGTGGAGCGCATCGTGTCGACCGGCCAGATGACGCCACCTGGCGAGTGGCTCGACCAGGACACGGACGAGTGGGTGGTCCTGCTGCGCGGCCGGGCTCGTCTCCGGATCGAGGGCGAGGCCAGCCCACTCGACATGCAGCCCGGCCATCACGTCCTGCTGCGCGCGCACGTCCGTCATCGCGTGGAATGGACCGACGATCTCGGGCCGACCCTCTGGCTGGCCGTTCACTATCGCGCGCCGGAGCCTCAGCCCGACTGATCGTACGCTCCGATCCCCGAGCGACCTTGACAAGCGCAGCACGCCTCAACAAAATCCCCGCACTTGCCTGGCCGGACGGGGAAATGCTCAGAGGAGGAATGTATGGACGAAGCGAAGCTCCACGAGTTCATGGGAAAGCTGGTCACCGATCTCAGCGGCGCCGCGATGGTGGCCTCGATGATCGTCGGCGAGGAGCTTGGCCTCTACAAGGCGATGGCATCGAACGATCCCGTCAGCGCCGACGAGCTCGCGCGACGGACCAGCGCCAATCCACGGCTGGTGCGGGAGTGGCTGAATGCCCAGGCCGCGGCGGGCTACGTCGAGTACGCCGATGGGCGGTATCGCCTCCCGCCGGAGCAAGCACTGGCGCTCGCCGTGGAGGATTCACCGGTCTACGTCGCCGGCGGCGCCACCGTGCTCGCCAGCCTCTTCCTGGACAAGGACAAGCAGGTCGCGGCCATGCGGGGCAACGGCGCCATCGCCTGGAGCGAGCATCACCCGTGCATGTTCTCGGGCGTCGAGAAGTTCTTCCGGCCCGGGTACAAGGCCAATCTCGTCTCGACGTGGCTGCCGGCGCTCGACGGCGTGGTGCCGAAGCTCGAGGCAGGCGCCAAGGTCGCCGACGTCGGGTGCGGACACGGCGCCTCCACCGTCATCATGGCGCAGGCCTATCCGAAGTCCCGGTTCTACGGCTTCGATTTCCATCGCCCTTCGATCGAGACCGCCAGGCAACGGGCGCACGAGGGCGGCGTCGCCGAGCGGGTGACGTTCGTCGAGTCGACGGCAAAGGGATATGTCGAGGCAGGCTTCGACCTGATCTGCTTCTTCGACTGCCTGCATGACATGGGGGACCCGGTCGGTGCCGCACGTCAGGCGTACAAAGCGCTGAAGCCGGATGGCACCGTGCTGCTCGTCGAGCCGTTCGCGGGCGACAAGGTCCAGGATAATTTCAACCCGATCGGACGGATGTTCTATGCCGCGTCGACGTTTTTGTGCACGCCGAACTCGCTATCGCAGGAGGTGGGCCGCGCCCTGGGCGCCCAGGCGGGCGAAGCCACCCTCGGTCAGGTGTTCGCGGAGGCGGGGTTCACGCGCTTTCGCCGCGCGACCCAGACGCCATTCAACCTCATCCTGGAAGCCCGCAAGTAGACGGTTCCGCTACCCCGGTGGCTGGCGGCGCACCACGCGGCGCGCTTTGAGCTCGAAGCGCGGCAGCGTGCGGGGCGCCGCCGGCACAACGTCCAGCCGCAGGCCGAGGGACGCACGGAGCGCCTCCTGGACGAGGGCGCACACGGCGCGGCCATCGGTGTCGTGCGCCTCGATGAGCACGCGCGCCTGCTCCAGCTCGCCGTCGCGATAGACCTCGACCTGGAACTCCTCGACGGCCGGAAAGCGGCGGACGATGCCCTCGATGGCCGAGGGAAAGACGTTGACGCCGCGGATGATGAGCATGTCGTCGAGGCGGCCGAGGATGCCGCCCTCGAGGCGCCGGAACGTGCGGCCGCATGCGCACACCGCCTCGGTGAGACGCACGCGATCGCCGGTGCGGTAGCGCACCACGGGTGACCCGATGCGTCCGAGGTTCGTGAGCACCAGCTCGCCTTCCACCACCGGGGCCAGGGTCACCGGATCGAGCACCTCGGCGATGAATTCCGATTCGTTGAGGTGCAGTCCGGCCTGCTCCGCGCACTCGTAGCCGTACGCGCCCACCTCCGTCATGCCCGCGTGGTCGAACGCGCGCGCGCCCCAGCCCGCCTCGATGCGCGCGCGCACCGCCGGAATGCCCGCCCCGGGCTCGCCTGCGTGCACGCTCACGCGCACACCGAGCTTGGTGGGATCGACGCCGCGCTCGCGCGCTGTCTGCATCAGGTGCAGCGCGTACGAGGGTGTGCACACGAGCGCGGTGGCCCCGAGCGCCTGCATGGCGTGAAGGCGCGTGACCGAGTCCAGTCCCCCGCCCGGAATCGCCAGCGCGCCGAGCGCACGCGCGCCCTCGAAGCCCGCCCAGAAGCCGACGAAAAGCCCGAACGAGAACGGAAAGTACACACGATCGCCGGGGACGATGCCCGCGCCGGCGAGCACGAACCCCCAGCAGCGTGCCCACCACTCCCACGACGCCTGCGTCTCCAGCCAGCGAATCGGCGGTCCGCTGGTGCCCGACGTCTGGTGCACGCGGACGTACCGGTCGAGCGGGAAGGTCAGATTGCTTCCGAAGGGCGGATGCGCCGCCTGATCCGCGGCGAGCTCGGCCTTGGTCAGCAGCGGAAGCCGCTGGAAGTCGTCCCAGCCCGTCACCTCCTCCGCGCGCGCGAGGCCGGCCGCCCGCCACCGGGCTGTCCAGAACGGGTTGGCACCGAACGTCTCGCGGACCACCGTCTGGAAGCGCCGCCATCGAGCCTCACGCAACCGCTCGGGCGCGCACGACTCGACGGCCCTGTCGAACATCCTCAGGTCCGCAGCTTGAAACGCTGGATCTTGCCCGTGGCCGTTTTCGGCAGCTCGGAGACGAACTCGATCCAGCGCGGATATTTGTACGGGGCGATCTTGTCCTTCACGAACCCCTTCAGCTCCTCGGCCAGCCCGGTGCCGCCCGCGGCGGTGTCCTTCAGCACGACGAACGCCTTGGGCTTCACGAGGCGGTCGGTGTCCTCGTGACCGACCACGGCCGCCTCGAGGACGGCGGGGTGGCGGATGAGCGTATTCTCCACCTCCACCGGCGAGACCCAGATGCCGCCGACCTTCAGCATGTCGTCGGCCCGGCCGGCGTACCAGAAGTAACCGTCGGCGTCCTGATAGTACTTGTCACCCGTCCGGATCCAGTGGCCGTAGAGCGTGTCCTTCGTCTTCTCGTGCTTGTTCCAGTAATAGGCCATGGTGGACTCGCCCTTGACCTGCAAATTCCCGATCTCTCCCGGCTTCACCGGCACGCCCGCGTCGTCGACGATCACCGCCTCGTAGCCCGGCACCGGCACGCCCGACGAGCCGGGCCGCGCGGCGCCGGGACGGTTCGACAGGAAGATGTGCAGGATCTCGGTCGTCCCGATCCCGTCGATGATCTCCACGCCGAAGCGCTCCGTCCAGCGCGCATAGATCTCGTCGGGCAGAGCCTCCCCGGCCGAGACACACAGGCGTAATGACCCGAGATCCCAGCGCGTGTGAGCATCCTTGACCGCCAGCATGCCGGCGTAGAGGGTGGGCACGCCGAAGAAGATCGTCGGCCGCTCACGGGCCAGGACCTCGAACACGGCGTCGGGCGTCGGCCGGTGCGGGTACAGAATGCTCTCGGCGCCGGCGCCCATCGGGAAGTATCCGGCGTTGCCGAGGCCATAGGCGAAGAACAGCTTGGCCGCCGAGAAGACGCGGTCGGTGTTTCGCAGGCCGAGCACCTGGCGGGCGTACGTCTCGTAGCACACGACCATGTCGTGGTGCAGGTGCACCGCCCCCTTCGGTCGTCCGGTCGACCCCGACGAGTACAGCCAGAACGCCGCATCGTCCGGCGAGGTCGCCGCCGCCTCCAGGCGCGCCGATGCGTTCTCCAGGCACGCCTCGTAAGATCGATGGGGCCCGGGCTGGCCGCCAGCGACGAGGACGTGACGCAGGTGTGGCGCATCGGCGAGCACCGGCCCGACCTCGGCCAGGAGGGGCGCGGAGATGACGGCGGCCTTGGCGCGGCTGTCCTGCAGGAAGTACAGGTAGTCGGCGCCGCGCATGAGCGTGTTGACCGGGATGGGGACGGCGCCGATCTTGATGGCGCCCCAGAAGGAGCCGAGGAACTCCGGCGTGTCGAGACACAGCACGAGCACGCGGTCGTCCATGCCGATGCCGAGGTCGCGGAGGGCATTGCCGGTGCGGTTCGTGAGCTCCAGGACGTCGGCGTAGGTGAGCACGCGGTCTTCATACCGAAAGGCGGTCGCGCCGGCCCGGCCCTCGGCCACGTTCCGGTCCACGAACCACGTGGCGACATTGAACTGTGCGGGCAGCGATTTCCACGTGCTCATCGCGGTCTCCTCATTCACGGGCACTCACTGGCACCGGCCTTGCTCCACTACCACCGCAGGAGGTGCGGTATGAAATCCTTGCTCGTTGCCCTGCTTGGCGTGGCAGTGCTCGCCGCGCCCGTGACCGAAACATTCGCTCAGGCCGGCACCTCGAGCAGCTCGAGCTCGACCAGCCCGGCGAGCCCGGCCCCATCGGCGAGCCCCGCCGCGCCATCGGCACCGGCGGCCTCAGGCTCGGCGTCCTCGAGCAGCTCGACGACCACCAGCGATAAGCCGGCCGTGACCACGCCGGCCCCGGGCGCCAGCGGGAGCGCAAGCGGGACGGTCACGACCGAAACGCGGCGCGACGACGGCGCCTCGGCGCTCCCCCGCTCCTCGGTGAGCGAGCGGACGACCATCTTCGGGCTGAGCCCGACCGCAGCCGTGCTGATCGCGGCGGCGCTGCTCCTCGTGGTCGTGCTCGCCATCGTGGCGATGACCCGCAGCAACGGCGACTACATCGACAACCGTCGGATGTAGGCCGCAGGACGGCCGGGCGCGCGCGGTTCCTCCCGAGCGGCGCGCGCCCGACCTCCTGGTTCACCCCGCCAGCTTCACGTACTCGAACTCCACGGGCTTGCCGTTGATCCCGCGCGCGGGCGCGGCGATCCAGCTCGCGTACTTGCCCGGCTCCGTCACCGGCTTCATCAGGCTCTGAACGAACTCCTCGTCGCTCGGGCTCGGCAGCCACTCGTGCTGCCGCGCATCCCACTCCGCCTGGGTCAGGACGCGGCCGTCGGGCGAGACACGCGTGTCCGAGAAGAGCCCGATGGCGCGGTGGAAGCCCCGGTGCGGCAGCACGAACGCGAAGTCGATGCCGTGCTCACGGATCGTGCGGTTCCAGCGGTCGAGGCCGCGCTGGCAATCGGCGATGTAGTCGTCACGCAGCCGCTCGTTGAGCGACGGCAGCGCCGCCTCCTCGCGCGTGAGAATACGCGCGCCGTCGATGGCCGAGACCGGGTACGTCGCCGTCTTCAGCAGGTGATCGTCGTTCTTCTTCGCCTCCTCGAACCGTCCCTTGAGGCCCATCGTGTAAAAGTTCGCGGCGTTCGTCGAGATCTCCGAGCCGAACAGATCGAGCGACACCGAGAAGTGGAAGTTGAGGTACTTCTGCATCGTCGCCAGGTCGATGCCGCCGTGCTTCCGCACGTCGTCGGTCTTGTGCTGGCGCATCAGCTCGCAGGTGCGCTGCACGATGCGGCCGACGCCGGTCTCGCCGACGAACATGTGGTGCGCTTCCTCGGTGAGCATGAACCGGCAGGTGCGCGACAGCGGATCGAAGCCGCTTTCGCACAGGCTGGCCAGCTGGTACTTGCCGTCGCGGTCGGTGAAGAAGGTGAACATCAAGTAGGCCAGCCAGTGGGGCGTGCGCTCGTTGAAGGCGCCCAGGATGCGCGGCTTGTCGTGGTCCCCCGAGCGGCGCTGAAGGAGCGCCTCGGCCTCCTCACGCCCGTCGCGGCCGAAGTACGCCTGCAGCAGGTAGACCATCGCCCAGAGGTGACGGCCCTCCTCCACGTTGATCTGGAAGAGGTTGCGGAGGTCGTAGAGCGACGGGCACGTCCGGCCGAGATGCCGTTGCTGCTCGACCGACGCCGGCTCGGTGTCGCCCTGGGTCACGACGAGGCGCCGCAGGGTGCCGCGGTACTCTCCCGGCACGTCCTGCCACGCCGGGTCGCCCTTGTGGTCGCCGAAGCCGATCGTCCGGTTCGGCTCCGGCTCGGCCAGGAAGATGCCCCAGCGATAGTCCGGCATCTTCACCCATCCGAAATTCGCCCAGCCCTGCGCATCCACGCTGATCGCCGTGCGGAGATAGACGTCGCGCGCCTGGAAGCCGTCCGGGCCCATGTCGCGCCACCAGTCGAGAAACTTCGGCTGCCAGTCCTCCAGCGCGCGCTGGAGGCGGCGGTTCTCGGTGAGGTTGACGTTGTTCGGAATCCGCTCGAGGTAGTCGATCGCCATCATGCTCTCCTGCGGTCGAAATCGCTTCGCTCACCGGTGCCGTAGAGCTGAAGCGCGCCCTTGGGCCCCACGGCGTTCGGGCGTTGAAAAATCCAGTTCTGCCACGCCGACAGCCGGCCGAAGATCTTGGTCTCGAGCGTCTCCGGTCCGCCGAAGCGCAGCGAGGCCTCCATGCCGGTGAGCGCATCGGGCGAGAACGCGGTCCGCGCCTCGAGGGCCAGCCGGACCTCGTCCTCCCAGTCGATCTCGTCCGGGGTGAAGGTGACCAGGCCGGCGGCCGCGGCCGCCGCCGCGTCGAGGTCCTGACCCGTCCGGCCCTTGAGGTCGTCCACGCGGCCGGGCTCGGCCAGAAAACGGCTGGCCAGGCGCGTGAGCCCGTTGATCATCGGATAGGCGCCGAAGTTGGCGGCCGTCAGCCGGATCGTGGCGGGCCGCTTCGGGTCGTCGGGTCTCGTTCCGTCGAGCATGAACGAGCGATCGGCAGCCAGCGCGAGCTCCAGCAGCGTGCCGGCGAAGCACGAGCCCGGCTCGATGAGCGCGAAGACGGAGCGGGAGGAGACGTCGATCCGCTTGAAGGTGCGCTTGAGATAGAGGCGCACCTCACGCACGAGCCAGTCGCCCGCGTGATCGAGCAGCAGACGGTCGTAGGCCTCCACCAGATCCGCGCGGCCGGTCGTGCGCAGGACCCAGACGCCGATCTGCGGCTCGTTGGTCCGCAGATGCAGGATCAGGTCGTCGAGCTCGCGTGCCAGTGCGAGCGGCCAGAAGCCCGCGCCGGCCGCGCCGACGCCGGCGGCATCGGCGGGCGGCGCGCTCGGCGGACCGGCCACGGTGATCTCGGCGAGGCCGCGACGGCGATCGATGGCGCACGTCACGTACGCGTACGTCACGCGGTCGGGATCGAGCGTCCGCTCGAGCGGGGTCAACACGATGCCCTTGCCGTGGCGCGGCCGGTCGCTCTTCGCTGCGAGCTCGCGGGCCCGCTGCTTGACGGCTTCTTCCAGTCGCGAGCGAGGCACCACCTCGTCCACGAGGCCCCACTCCACCGCACGCCGTCCCTTCACGCCTTCCTCGGTGGTGCAGAAGAAGTCGGCGCGGTCGCGCCGGACGCGGCGCTTGTCCACCAGCCGCGTGAGTCCGCCCGTGCCGGGCAGGACAGCCAGCAGCGGCACCTCGGGCAGCGACACGGCGGTGTTGCCGTCGTCCGCCATGACGATCCACTCGGTGGCCAGGGCCAGCTCGTAGCCGCCGCCGGCGCACGGGCCGTTCACCATGCAGAGGTACGTCTGGCGCGATTCCGCCGATGCCTCCTCGAGCGCATTGCGCGTCTCGTTGGTGAATTTGCAGAAGTTGACCTTGAAGCCGTGCGAGGACTGGCCGAGCATGCGGATGTTGGCGCCGGCGCAGAAGATGCGCTCCTTGCCCGAGGTGACGATGACGGCGCCCACCTCGGGGTGCTCGAAGCGCAGGCGCTGGACCGCGTCGTAGAGCTCGATGTCGACACCCAGGTCGTAGGAGTTGAGCTTGAGCTCGTAGCCGGGGCGCAGCCCCGCATCCTCGCGGACGTCCATCGCCAGCGTGGCGACCGGACCGTCGAAGGTCAGCTTCCAGTGGCGGTACCGGGCGGGCTCGGTGCGAAAGTCGACGGGCGCAAGGTCGGATGTCGTGTCAGCCATCGTCTATCCCAGGATGACCCAGAGAACCCGGGCCGTCTTCGTTCCGAGGTTTTCCCAGCCGTGCGGGGCGCCGCCGTCGAGCAACGCGCTATCGCCGGACTCGAGCGTCTGGCGGTCACCGTTGTAGTGGAGACCGACCTTGCCGTCGAGGACGTAGAACAGCTTCATCTGGCCGGCCTTGATGACGACCTTGTCGGTCGTCACGCCGCGCGCGCGCCCCTCGAGGGTCGAGACGACTGCGCGAATCTTGCCCTCGAACAGACCGGCGCCGAGCACGGCCCAGCGCTCGGACGAGCCGTCGAAGGACACCACCGGATAGTCCTTCTTGCGGCTGACGTGGATGCGTCCGGCCGGCGGTGCGTCGAACAGCGCGCCGATCGGCACCGACAGCGCGGCGGCGATCTTGCCGAGCGTGTGCAGGGACGGCGTCAGCCGGCCGGACTCGATCTGCGAGACCATGCTCGGCGTGAGCTCGGCCTTCTCCGCGAGCTGTCGCTGCTGCAGCTCGCGCTCGAGCCGCAGCGCCTTGATGCGCTCGCCCAGGGATGCCATCTCAGCCTCCCGTCTCGTAGGACGACGGCCCGGAGTCGAGCCCGGCCAGGCGCGCCAGCGCCCGCGCCACGTACACACGCGTGACCTTCTTGCGGTACGGGTGCGTGAAGTCGGTGTTGTCCAGCGGCTTCGACGGCCCGGCCGCCAGGTCGGCGGCGCGAGTGATCGCCTCCGCGGTGAGCCGCGCGCCGACCAGCGCGGCGCCGGCCGCGGTCGCCTCCCGCGGCTGCGACGCCACGGCGCCGAGCACGATGTGTGCCTCGCGGACGATGTCTTGCTCGCGGCGCACGGCCGCGGCCACGCCGAGCACGGGGAAATCGAAGGCCCCGCGGCGCCGCAGCTTCAGGTATACCGACGACCAGCCGTCGGCGTCGGGCAGCGTGATCTCGGTGAGGATCTCGTCGGCGCGCTTCGCGAGATAGTCGATGCCGTCGTCCTTGAAGAGGGCGGCCACGGGCACCGTCCGCTCACCGGCAGGCCCGACGAGCCGCGCCGTCGCCCCGAGCGCCCAGAGGACGGGCGCGCTGTCGGATGACGACACGGCCCAGCAACGCGGGCTTCCCGGCGCGACCAGACAGATGTCGCCGTCCTTCTTCATGCAAAAGCCGATCGCCTTCCGCCACTCGAAGCTCTGGTTATAGTAGTTGCAGCGCGTGTCCACGCAGATGTTGCCGCCGAGCGTCCCCATGTTGCGCAGCTGCGGTGACGACACGAGCCCGGCGGCGGAGGACAGCGCCGGATAGCGTCGTGCGACCTCCGCATGGGTGGCCACCTGCGTGAGCGTCGCACCGGCGCCGATGGTCATGCCGCCGCCCTCCGTCGCGCGCACACCGCGAAGCTCTCGAATCCCGCGCAGGCCAACCAGCGCCTTCGGCTCGAACTGGCGGCGCTTCATGTTCGGGAACAGGTCGGTGCCGCCGGCCACCAGCATCGCCTCCGGCCCGCGATCAACGAGATACTTCACGGCGTCGCCGACCGTTCGCGGCGCCAGGTATTCGAACGGGGGCAAGCGCATCATAGCGGCTTCGGTGCGATCCCCGGCTCGGGGGAGCTCGGGACAACGGCGGGCTCGTCGGCGAACGGCCGCATCGCGATGGCCTCCGCCGGCTGGCCAAACGCCGACTCGACCACCAGCGGCTCCTTGAACGTGAACAGTGGAAGCTTTTCGGGGCCGATGCGCGCCGGCTTGCCCTGCCGCTTGAGCTCGAGCCCCTTCAGAATCTTATCCGGCGTGATCGGCACCTCGTCGATCCGCACGCCGGTCGCCTGATAGATCGCGTTGGCGATGGCCGGGATCACCGGAAGGAGCGGCCCCTGCCCGGCTTCCTTGGCGCCGAACGGGCCTTCGGGATCGTCGGTCTCGACGAGGAACGTGTGGATCTCCGGCGTCTCCAGCGTCGTCGGGCTCTTGTAGTCGAGCATCGACGGCGTCTTGTGCAGCCCCTTGCGGAACACCTGCTCTTCCATGAGCGCCTCGCCGATGCCCATGTAGATCGAGCCCTCGACCTGGCCCTCCACGAGCAGTGGATTCAGCGCCCGTCCGATGTCGTGCGCGATCCACACGTCCTCGAGGTCGATCGCACCCGTGTCCTCGTCGACGGTGAGCTCGACGACGCAGGCCGAATACGAGTAACACGGCGACGGACCGACGCCGCCGCCCTTGTACTTGCCGGCGCGCTTCGGCGGCGCGTACGAGCCGGGGAACGCGAGGACGCCGTGCGAGGCCTCGCCGAGCTCGACCGCCTGCGCGAACGGCAGCGCCTTGTCCCAGTCGTCCGCGACGCCGATCCGCTGCTCGCGCGCGACGAGAGCCGACGGCTCGACCGCGAGCTTGGTGGCCACGGCGCGGAAGATCACCGCCTTCAAGCGCTCGCTGGCCTGGATGGCGGCCTGGCCGCACATCAACGTGACGCGTGAGGAGTAGGAGCCGAGATCCACCGGCGTCAGCATCGTGTCGGCGGGATGGACGTGCACGTCCTTCGGGTCCAGGCCGAGCACCTCGGCCACCAGGTAGGCGAGGATCGAATCCGAGCCCTGGCCGATGTCGGTGGCGCCGCACAGCACGGTGACGCCGCCGCTCCGATCGGCGCGGACGACGACGCCGGAGTGCGGCATGTTGTTCCAGTAGATCGCGGTGCCGGCGCCCGTCATGTAGGCGGAGCATGCCAGCCCGATCCCCTTCCGCTTGCGTCGCTGCCAGAGTGGTTTCGCGCCCGTCTCCGCCGCCTGGTAGCGCGGCCGCTTGTCGCGCCATCCCGAGGCCTCGACCACCTTGTCGAGACACTCGCCGAGGCCGATGGTGGTGACGGTGAGATGGTTCGCGGTCTTGGTGAACGGCTCGGCGACGATCCGCCGCCGCATGTCGGCGGGATCGAGACCGAGCTGCTCGGCCGCCTTATCGAGCTGACACTCGAGGGCGAAGCGTGGCTGCGGCGTGCCATGGCCTCGCTTGGGACCGCAGGGCGGCTTGTTGGTGAAGACCCGCGCCCCCTCGAACTTGTAGACCGGCATCTTATAGGTGACGGGGTTGATCACGCC
>Ga0075429_100003195_pt1 | contig 13933 bp, 13 predicted proteins | sample RhiMetdeltSRZDD3_FD_75295 | JGI IMG/M metagenome (GOLD analysis project Ga0075429, IMG submission 75295) | Populus rhizosphere microbial communities from Tennessee, USA - Rhizosphere MetaG P. deltoides SRZDD3 | ecosystem: Host-associated > Plants > Roots > Rhizosphere > Soil | place: USA... | reverse complement strand
ATTCAATTGCATATTCGCATCTATGATTAATCTTTTGTTCCTGCCAAATACTGCTTGTACGATATCGATATCTGTATTATCGCTTTGGCTATAACCAACAGTTGTCGCAATAAGAATTGCAATCAGGCCGATAATTATTTTTTTCATCTTTATATTTTTTATTGTTTTTTTAGCCAGATGGAATTCGTCATAAAAATTTTCATCGCGGTTGGTAAGAATTTGCTCGAAAATTTTTATGGCTCATTTCATTTGTTGATTTGTTTTTACTGATGAATTATTATATAAAAACTTATTTTTCCCGGGCCTTATGATCAATCGCAGTGTCGGATCGTTGGTAATAAAACTCCACAACCAGTTGAATGCAAGTTTTGATTTGTTCCGAAAGCCGACCAGCGGTATAATGTGAATGAATAACCAGCCAAGCCATGCAAAAAATCCTTTGAATGATTTTTTGGGCAAATCAATAATTGCATTGTATTTGGAGATAATCGCTCCGCTGCCTTTGTTTGTGTATTTAAAAGCTGTTGCCGGTTTACCTTCTGCCAGTTTTTTCAGGTTATCGCCCAATAGTTTTCCTTGCTGTATAGCGACCTGGGCCAGTTGCGGGTGACCATTCGGATAATTTTTATCACTCGTTTGAAAACATTGATCGCCGATAACAAAAATGTTATTGTACCCTTTAACCCGGTTTATGTCATCTACAATAATTCTTCTGCCTCTTGTAATCGTTTCTTCCTTCAATCCTTTTACCTCACGGGCTATTACTCCTGATGCCCAGATCAATGTTGCAGAACGTATTGTTTCCCCGTTGGATAATATCACTTCGTCATTGACATAATCTTTCACGCGGATGTTCAGCATTATTTTCACTCCGAGCTTCTGCAATACCTTATACGATTCAGCCTGTGCTTTTTTGCTCATAGGCCCAAGCAGGGACGGCGACCCGTCAATTAAATAAATATTCCCGGGCAAAGAAGTAAATTCAGGGTAATCTTTGGATGAAATTGTGTGCGACATCTCAGCTATCATCCCCGCCATTTCCACACCGGTTGGTCCTCCGCCGGCAATGACGATATTCGAGAGTCTTTCTCTTTCATCTGATGAAGCAGAACGTACTGCTTCTTCCAAATGTAAAAGCACGTGATTGCGAATATTCAGTGCATCATCTACTGTCTTCATGGGTAACGCGTTTTTCATTACATTTTCGTTTCCGAAAAAATTGCTTTCGGTACCCATTGCCAAAACGAGATAATCATATTTCAAACTGCCATTGGTGGTATTAATCATATGGGTTTCCGTATCAACGTTCACCAGTTCACCCATATAAAACCGGATATTTTCTTTGCCCTGGAACATTTTCCGGAATGGATAGCTGATATTAGATGGTTCGATAAATGCGGTAGAGACCTGGTATAATAGAGGCGGGAAGAAGTGATAGTTATTCCTGTCAACTATTATCACTTCAAAATTTCTGTTGCCGGAAAGTTTTTTCACAAGTTGCACTCCTGCAAAACCGCCGCCAACAATAATAATCCTCTGCTTCATAAATTTTCTTTTTTTACTTTAGTTGTCACTGCTTCCCGCCTTTATCTTCATCATGATAATACTCCATCTAATAGCTTTGCTTCTTTTCTACCTTGTTTCATAGTATCGAGATATTTCTCAAAATCAGAAGCCTTTAGTTTGAATAGCTCTGTTGCCCTATCGTGAGTTGAAATCATGAATTGCTCTTTAGCAAGTGCATTTAATGTTATCTCCACTAACTCATCTGGTTCAAGTGCACCTATCAGAAGGCTTGGAATATTTTCAGTCATCGGCGTTCTTACACCTGCAGGACATAATACGCTTACCTTAATCCCATCTTCTGCATAAGCGGTGGCAATCCATTCCGCGAAACCGAGTGCGGCATATTTTGTTACTGTATAGAGTGCTGAATGAAACTCCTGGGTTAATCCTGCCGCAGAAACGATGTTCAACAAATAACCACCGCCTTTTTGTTTCATATGTGGTATCACATATTTGGCAGCATATACATGCGCCATCGTATTTACATCCCAGCTTAAATCCCATTTGTCTTCGCCGGTATTTTCATCACCAAACAAAGCAATGCCTGCATTAGAAACAAAGAGATCTATCTGTCCGTATATTTCAATTGTTTTATCTACCAGGTTTTTTATGTCGGCTTCTTTGCCAACATTTGCTGTAATAGCCATAGCACCGATTTCATTTGCTTTTTCACTGGCAGCATTACTATTAATGTCTGAAAGAATTACTTTCGCTCCTTCTTTTGCAAAGCGTTTGCAAAACGCAAAACCAATGCCGCTGGCTCCTCCCGTTACTACTATCACTTTGTCCTTAAAATTTTTCATCATTTTCTTTTTTTAATTAATAAATCCAAAATCTAAATGCTCATTAATAGTTTTACAGCCTTGTTATACCTAATGCCCTGTATAATCTCGCTTCATCAATGCGGTAAGCTGTTTTTGCATCAATGATATTGCTGAATGCCTGTTGCCAGATGGTTTGAGCTTCCAGCACATCCTGTCCAGTAATAGTTCCTGCCTTTAACCTGTCATTGCTTAATCTTAGATTTTCTTCTGCCTGCTCCAGGGATGCGCCGGACAGCTCAATACGTTTAGCCGACTCGTTGAGTTGTAAATAAGCCTGCTGTATTTCAAGTGAAATTTTTTCTTTTGTTTCCTGCAACTGATGCTGCTGCACCATAATAGAATGTTGTTGTTGTTTTACTTTTTGCGTGCGCTGCCCCCAATCAAAAATTGGAATACTTAACTGCACCATTCCGTAGTAAGAAGTAAAACCATGGCTCGTAGGCTTGGTGGCGTTAATGCCCTCTTTGCCAAAGGCGTGAAGTCCTGTTGCACTCACCCCGATAGTGGGTTTGAAGTCAGCTCTTAATATTCTTTCCTGGATCCTTTCAGCTTCAATAGATTTTTTAAGGATCTTAATCTCTGACCTGTTACCAATTATTTCGTCTATCGAACTCTTCATGATTTCCCTGTTGAATTTTCCGAATACCGAATCAGGAATCATGAAGTTGGTGCTATCGCCCAAGCCTGTTATTTGAGCCAGGTTGAGCTTAGCCAATATCCAGGCGTCGTTGGCCCTGGTCAGGTTAAGTTCATTATCATTCTGCTGCACTTTTACCCGCAGTACGTCATTTTTATAAGTAAGGCCTGCGGTAAATGCATTGTTGAGTTCTGTGTAAAGGCCTTGCAATTGCTTTGCAAACTGTTCGGCTAGTCTTATTTTTTCTTTAGCTGCGACTACTTGCCAATAAGCGTATTCCGTCGCCAGCACCACTTCCGATGTAGTTAATACCTTTTGTTCTGTGGTTATCTCAACACCTTTAGCAGCCAGTTCTTTTCCTGATTTTATTTTGCCACCTGCATATACCGGCATTGAAGCTGTTATGCTTGGAGTGATCCCATAATCGGGAAATAGCGTATTCAGAGGCTTGCCAAAATACCAACTGCTGACAGAGCCGTCCAATCTTGGTTTACCCTTTGTATCAGCTTCTGCTTTTTGTGCTTTCGCCGCCTCTATTTTTTCCTGAGCAGCCTTCAGATTATTATTCCTGCTCACAGCGAGTTGCCTGGCTTCATCGAGTGTTAATACTCGTTGTCCTATGGCCCAATGCGACAACGACAAGACCACAATTGCGAACAACATCCTTTTATAATTTAATCGTTTCATTGTTTTTTAATTGAAGTTTTTTGACAATGCAGCATTTCTGCTGTTATTTTTTTTATGCATGAGATAATTTATGGTGTACTGAATCATCGCCGTTATGCGGAGACAAATCCGGAGTTGCAGGTTCGGGTTTAATGAACTTGTTATATAGCACCGGCACTACAAAAAGAGTCAGCACCATTGAAACAATTAAACCGAAAGCCAGCACACTTCCCATAGGTGCCCACATTGGCGATTTGCTGATGATCATGGGAACTACACCCACCGCGGCGGCAGATGAAGTGAGGAAGATGGGACGCATCCTGCGTTTAGCACCTGCAAGAGTTGCAGCTTTCAAGCTATATCCATGATCCCGTATTAATTCATCGGTATAATCTACAAGAATGATCCCGTTCCGAACCACAATACCAATCAGGGCAACGATACCCATAAAGGCGGTCATGCCTAACGGATTGCCGGTGAGGTACAGTCCTAAGAAAGCGCCTAACAAGCTAAGCGGAAAGGTTGCCAGAACGATAAGTGTTTTACCAAAGTTTTTAAACTGAAACAACAGCGTCAGAAAGATGAGAACAAGACTTACACCAAGTGATACCATCATGGTAGGCTGGTTATCGGCAGAAGATTCTGCATCTCCTCCATAGTTTATACTGATGCCAGGAGGCAATTTCAACTTAGCGATTTGCGGCGCTATCTCTTTCAGAATCCGGGATGGCTTTACGCCTAACTGCGCTTCGGACAATACGGTTAATGCTCTAAGTCCATTTCTGCGTCCTATCATGCCCGTATGCCATGAAGGCGTCAACTCGGCTACATCTTTCAGTGGAACTTTGTCGCCAAACAAGGTGCTGACATGTAAGTTTTCCATCGCATGTGCATCTTTGCGGCTGGCTGAATCATAGCGCAGGAAAATATCTACCGGTTTATCACCTTCCCACAATGTTGAAAGAGCATAGCCTTTCAGACCGGCGCCTAATGTCTGGGTGATAGCCTGGTTTGAAATACCGAGTCGGTTAGCCTTATCTTCATTAATCTTTAAGTGAATGCCAAAATAATCTTCTTCATTATCGAGTCTTATCCAATTAGTGCCTTTGGCATTTTCCAGAATTTCTTTTACCTGCAGCGCTACTTTCTTCTGATCGCTGACATTGTCTCCAACTACACGAACAGCAATCGGAGCTCCTTCCTGAAAGCTTAGCTGTTTCAGCTTTATATTTCCATCCGGCACAAAGCCCTCCAGCTTTTTGAGATATTCCTGGACCATTTCATCCGATGCTTTACTACTGGTAGTAGTGATGAATACCTGAGCATAGCTGCGACGCGGTGGTTCAGGCGCATAAGAGGTATGAAAACGTGGAGAGCTCATCCCCATAAAGCTTGTGACCTGCACAACCCTTTTATCTTTATTCAAAAGATCTTCCAATCTTTTTACGGTGGTTTCTGTTTGCTGCAATGAAGAGCCGGAAGGCATCCACACTTCCATATTGAATTGGTTGCGTTCACTGATGGGAAAAAACTGCGGATCCACTTTGCCCGCAACAACAATGGCCAACGCGACGGCTACAACACCACCTGTGATAGTTGATTTCGGCCATCTAAAGCAAAACTCTGCAGCCTTGTCAAAGCCATTTTGCAAATGGTCTAGCACGCTTTTTTTCGTAGGCCGGCCGCTGGCCTTATGCTTCAATCCCTGTTTGATGAACACATAACATGTATAGGGGGTTAGAAATAATGCGACCAGCATGGATGCAATCAGCGCAATAGCAATAGTAGGCGGTAGTGAAGCCATGAAGTCCTTCGGAATTCCATCCATGAAAATGGCCAATGGAGCAAAAGCGAAAATGATTGCAAGCGTGGCCGTGAAAATGGGTATCGTAAGTTGCTTTGCGGCCTTCCAGGCGCCCTCCCATGGAGTAATACCCTCATCTAATTTTTCAATATAATTATCGACTACCACTATGGCATTGTCCACTACCATTCCCAACACAATGATCAGCGCTGCCAGCGTCACCTGATGCAGCTCGAGACCCACAATACTCATTACACCAAAAGTGATAAGGATGGAAATTGGCGCAGCTACAGAAGCTACAGCTGCTACGCGGAAAGGAAGCAAAAACATGACCACAAGAATCACGGATCCGATAGCCATCCCGAATTCAACCATAAAATGATTGATGCTTTCTTTTACAACATGAGGCTGGTTAACAATCGTGGTGATTTTTACATCATCCGGAAAAGTGCTTTGAATTTCTTTGATCTTTTTATCCACCTCCTCGCCAAACTGTACAATATTATTCCCTGGCTGCATATCTATTGATAATACCATGGCTTTGTTTTCTTCATCACCGATACGTACATAAGAAGACTTTTCTTCGTAACGGCGTTCAAGGGTGGCCACATCTTTCAGGCGTACTATCGTCCCATCGGGCCTGGTATAGACGATCTGGTTGGCTACATCATTTTCAGTTTTGTACCGGCTATTGGTATGGATAGGAATAACATGGTTGGATGCCATGCTTAGCTCACCCGTATAACCCGTTACATTCTGCAGTTTCAATACACCTATCAGGTTGGCAATATCAAAACCATATTGCCGCATCTTCTCATCGTTTACATTGATATATAACTGCTGCTTTTGAACACCTGAGCGATTGATCTTGGAAACCACTTTGACGGTTTTAACTCCATCTTCCAGTTTGTCAAGATATTTTTCAATTTCAGCGTAGCTGCGTATAGGCGATGAAACGCCGATGATCATAGCAGTCACATCGCTGAAATTACTATTGACGAAGGGGCCGATAACACCTGCGGGTAACTGTGGCTGAAGCCGCGCATCCATATCAAGCTGTAGCGTATGCCAGAATTTTTTACGGTCCTTCACCGTTGTGTACATTTCTACGGTGATAAAAGTTTGTCCTTCCCTCGTTTCGGATTTCGTTTTATGTTTTTTTACTTCTTCGAATGAAAAGAGGTATTGCTCTATCTTCTTCGTCAGTTCCTGCTCTACCTGTTTTTCATCTGCACCGGGATAGAAGGCATACACCATAGCGGTTGGCATATCTATCCGGGGATTTTCACTGCGGGGCATATTTAAAAGTGACCAGGCACCCAGTATCAGCAACATAGCTGTGATCACTAACACCACTTGCTTGTGTTTCATGGCTGCCTCCAGGTAATGCATTTTTCGCGACGTCTTCATTATATTAAGTGTTGAATTATTTTTTAATTTTTTGCAGAGAGATCACTTTTATCTGATAATAAAAGCTGGATGCTGTTTCCATCTTCAAGCCTGGTTTGACCATTCACTATAAGTCTGTCACCGGTACGAAGGCCTGATTGAACAATCACTTCATTATTCGTTGTTACTCCGGAGGTGGTTACTCTACGGCGGATAGCGGTGTTCTGCTGAGTGGCAAGGAACACATACGTAAGATCATCGGCATCCCGGACTATTGAAGAAGCAGGAATCACAATGTTCTGCTGTTGCTTGCCTGTGAATACCTGCATTTGCGCTAACATGCCGGGAAGCAATTTTTTTCCGCTGTTGTTTAACCTCACTTTTACTGAATAAGTTCTTGAACTATTGTCGGCCTGGGGATTGATGATGGTGACTTTGCCTCTGAGACTGTCATTCAGTGCAGGAACGATCACCAACACTTCTTTACCAATGGTGAGTTTGCTGATATCGCTTTCTGTTATTGGAGCTTTAGCATATACCTGGTCGGTTTTCAAAATTGTAAAGGCAGGCATGCCGGGTGCGGCTGAAGCACCTCTATCAATCAGCTTGGCTGAAATGATGCCTGTAAAAGGGGCATAAAGCCTGGTATCGGATAGTCTTTTACCTGTCATACTCACATTTGCCTGTGCCTGTGCCAGCGCTGACTTTGCCGCTATGAAATCTCTTTCAGGTAAACTTCCTTTGTCATGAAGCTCTTTTAATCTTTTATAATTGTCCGCGGTTTGTTCTTCTGCAGCTTTAGCAATCTGCAATGCACTGACGTACTCTTGCGTTTCAATAGTTGCCAATAGTTGCCCCTGCTGCACTTGCTGTCCTTCAAGAACGAGAACGGAAGTAACTCTGCCCGAGACAACAAAGCCAAGTGATACTGTGTTATCAGCTTCAATAGAGCCAGGATAATTTAATACTTCGACCTGGTCTTTGGCTGCAATTTCCTGCACACCAACTTTAATAGTCGGCTTTGCATCAGCGGTCGGTTCTTGTTGATGACCACACGAAATCAATGCGGATAAAATCAATACGAATAGAATTCTGTTAATTGTAATCATTACTATTGGTTTAGTTTGTTATAAAAAATTTGTCAGATGTTTGTATTCAGGCCGTTTAACTGATTCATATTTGAAATAGAAAGCGGCATCCCGAATAACGGTTGTTTAATTATTTTTAAAGTATTGCTGCATGTCAGGAAAATCTTTACCTATAAAAAACAGGAAAGGGCTTTGCCCAGATTGCTTATTATCTTTATACAGCGTGATAATATATTGAGCGATTGTCTCCGGAGTAATTGCTTCAGCTGCGGTGTTCTCTCCATTAGTAACGGTATCCAGGTTGTTAATAAATAAATGATGGAACCTTACACCGCTATTCTTTACTTCTTCAAAAAAACTGCGTGCCATTCTTAGTTGTCCGGCCATGAGCATATCGGTCATTGAATTATGTGTTTGCTTTGCCAGGCCATCCATATCAATTATGGCGATAAACATTCCCTGTCCGCTTTGTTTCATCGCATTGATACCGGCACGACAGGAAATAAAATATGCTGCGAGGTTTTCTTCGACTGCGCGTTGCCATCCCGCTATACTGATATTGGAGAGGCTGTCACCGGCCGCCAGGTATTCGAATGGAACCACCACCAGGTCAAGCGGGCCATATTGTTCAAGGATCATTTCAGTCAAATCAGTCGCTTTGTCGTAATCAGGAAGATCCATAAGTATCGTTACCAGTTTGTCTGTATTGAAGCTGCCGAGGTGCTGCTGCAATAACCTCAGGTGACGTGAACTTTGTGCAGGCACCACAACGGTAGCGCCTTGCTGCAGCAGATTTGTTATGATACCATAAGTGAGTTTAGACGAACCAATGCCTATAATTGCTACTTTATCTTTTAATTCGATTGTGTTACTTGCCATACTAAAATTTGTAACACAAAGGTGGCTGTAAGAAATGGCCGGGAGAATGTTAGAGTGTAGGGAGTATATGTCTATATTAACAATATTTCAAACCGCTGTAGAAGGTGAGCCCAATAAAAGACCAGATGAATCATTACATAACAACATTCTGCCAGGTGGCAGAATGTTGTTTGGAAAAGATGTTTTAAAAAAAAATCATTTCCCCGGACTATAGTTATACAAAAGAAATTTATGACACTTAGAATATTTTTACGGCCACAACAATTTTCAAAGAAATAAAAGAAGCGGCAATGGAGTCTCTAAGATTTTGGGAAGCGACATAACCTTACGATTTTTAGCTTACTAACGTTATCCTCAAAACCCGGGTAAAGCGTCATTCCGCCATTATATCACGCTGCACTTTTACCGGTCATACGGTATACCTTATTTCGATCATCAAAAAAATATTTAATCTGCTCTTTGGTTCTTTTTAGCTCTTTAATGGTTTCCCTGAGTTGTGCATGAACATCTTTCTTTACCGGTTTACCTGAAACGAAAATATCCTGCCAAAGAGGCAAGATCTCATTGCGTTCTGCGATCGTTTTTTCCAGGAGCAAATGAACATCAGTAATATTTTTTTCTTTCATATTCAGTTTTTTTAAAATCACTCACACTAATTGTTTCTTTTTGTTTATCCGGTAAGCAGAGAAGTATGATGCTGGATATTAAAGGCAATGGAATGCCAATAAGATACCAGGTCCAGAATTTCCGGCCAAACGTTTTGGCCATGATGCCCGAAAGTAATGGCAGTAGAAGCGGGGTTAATAATACAGGGATATCAGAAATAAATTCTATAATATTTTTATTGTTAAGCATTACTTTGATTTTTATTCATTGGAGTCAATGATGCCGATACCAGGTGGATGATGCCGGCATACCCGATCTCGTACGCAAAGGGTAATAAATGCGGACGGGGAAAAAGTTGAAATAATTATGGCAACTTGCTTCCGCCATTCGTGTTCCAATTTTTCCCACTGATCTGCATTATTAGGATTTATATACATGACCCCGGTTACTTAGAACAGAAAACCTGCTTTTACACTAATTAGTTTATCTTCTGTTGATACTCCATATGTAGCGGTTAAAGCCATCTTATTAAACGGTAAGAACCAAAAACCACCGCCATAGCCGTGATGCCATCTATCAGACTCTACATCTGGTACCCAAACTCTTCCGTGATCAGCAAATGCCAGGACTCCCCATGTACCTTTAACGAAGTATGCGTTCATAGACCCGATGTTCAATCGTAACTCTGTATTCTGATAAACATTTGTTTTGCCTGAAAATCTTTCCCTGCGATAACCGCGAAGATTGTTCAATCCGCCAAGTGTGTTGGCCTGGAAAAATTCATAATCATCATTTGTATTGGTAGCAACTCCTGCACGATTTGCAAGTGTAAAACGACCGAAGGAAGCGTAAACAGAAGTCTCGGAAAACAGTTGGATAAAATTTGTTTCGCTATTATCAAGATTTTGAATAAAGCGACCACCTGCATTCAACTTTAATCCTTTCCGCGGATATAAAACGTCATCAACTGAGCTGAACTGGTATGACATTTCCAGGTTAGCATATTTTTTCCTTTCAAAAACTATTGTATCAAGGTTTGCTTTTGCTGTTGTTATAAACCGGCCGTCATTTTCGCTTTCATCAAGCCTGAATGTTTCGAAACCTGCACCAACAGAAACAGTATGGTATTTTCCAAACGTTCTGTGTAAAGAAGGGGAGAAGGAAACCTGGCTCATTCTTACACGATAAAAATCTTTGTCGAGATCTTCATCGTACTCTGTTTCATTCCCCATACCATAATAATTGCGGGAGTATCGCGGTGAATTATACTTTGCTTCAAGGTGCAGATCAGTCTTGCCTAAAAATTCACGAAACTCGCCTTTGTAGGAAAAAGATAAAGAACTTGCAGATGTTGCATAGTCCCCCCTAAGTATCTGCATGCTTCCGTAAGGAGCTTTACCATAATGTTGTTTTTTTACAATAACTCCTGCTCCCATAATAAAACCATCGTCAGCATTATAGGCGGGAATGATCAACGGGGCTGTCCAATTGTGCACAAAAGCTTTACGATTATAATTGTTCTTTAAAGTATCATTTGAGATATGAAGTTTGGTTTCTTTACTTGTAGTGAAGGAATTGTCTTTATTATCATACACTTTCGTTTGATGAGTACCACCGCTGACGGAAGAATTGTCAACAACGTTGTCCTTGCCACTGCCCCCAACAACTCGAACAATTATTCCTTTACCGGTCTTGCCCTTAAGATCATATACATCATCGCCATCAAGACCAAACAACCTTATTTCTTTTGTTTCAGCTCTTGAAAATACCCGGTTATAAACAATCTCTTTTTTCAAATTATCTTCCGATGTTTTGTAGACAGTAACCTCTGTGGCGTCATTGTCCCACCGCGTTACCTCAAAGAACTCTTTATCCTTTGTACCGGTTATATTTACTTCTTCCGATAAAAACATGTAATAGGTCTTTGCATATTTCTGCATGTCATCTCTTCTTCTTTTAAGTTTAGCTACCATCTCTTCACCTGATATATTATATATAGGGTCGGGCATTTCACGAAAGGCTTTTGCTATTGCATCATCTGTAAGTGCGGCTTGTAATTCCTCTACAGTTCTTAACCAATCTTTCAACGAAAGCCTTGTTGTAAAATTCCTGTCGAGATGACCACCGTTTGTATTCATCCCATTCACATCTTTAATTCTATAATCAAATCCCTGGACTTTACGTACGGCCCATTTGCTTGTAGCGATCGAGGGAATCAGCCCATCCATTTTTGAGAAAGCCTGGTCCCTGTCTCTTGGAATCGGTTTGTAGAGGGTTTTACCATCTTCTTTAAAAGAAGCCCAAAGCCACTGATCTTCGTGCCTGTCCCAATCACCTATCCACATATCAAATAGTCTTGCTTTCAAAAAAGCTTTTTCATCAACCTGGTGGTCCCCGTTTGCAAAAACTTTTTCCAATAAGCGTTGCGTATTAATGATGTTCTTAGAGTTCCCAAATGCGGCCTCCTCTTCATCATTGCCTCTTGGTCTTTCTTCCAAAAGACAAACCGTTCCACTAAATTTTTCATTGAACTCTCCAAGGCGGGCTGACTTTTCTATATAAAACATTTCGGGTTTGGAATGATAAATTCCTGCTGCTTCGGCCAATGCCGCCACTACCATTGGGGCATAAGGATTTGCAGATGAAACCTGGTCCTGTACCATGTCCTGTGCATAAGTCTTTCTTAGCTCTTCTGCAATTGCCTTTGATACATCTTTATTTAGAGAACGAAGAACATATTGTTTTCCATTTGCTCCTTTTAAGCGAAGCGATGCTGTTTGCAACCCACCACCTAATTTAACAGCGGTTAAACCACCTGCATAGGTATCCATATCAAGTATGCTGATATTCACAGGAGTTGTCCATTCTTTACGATAATGATCACCCCAAAAAACACGTTTGAATCCGCTTGCCTTATAATCTTTATTGACAGGAACAAGCGTGTCTGTTTTTTTTGAGTCAATTTGCATTTGTGAGTGCAACTTTTGCGATCCTAAAAAAAGGATCCCCAAAAGCGGGTAAATAAATATTCTTTTCATTTAAATAGTTTTATATGATTTTATGATGCGATAGCGATTGGTTTATGAGAAGCAACTGGTGAATTTGTTGTAATAGCAAACAGCTTCTTGTTTTTCTTTTTTTCTGCCTGCTTGTTTTGTTTTTTTATAGCACTGAGATATGCTTTTACAAGTTTTTTTGAAAATCTTTCGGTAATGCAATAAAGCTCAAGATGGTTTTTTTCATTAAGTCCAATAAACAACTCCATAGTTTTATTGGTGACCTTATCGCGTAGAAATTGCTTTACATGTTTTTTCAGGTCAGTCATTTTTTTTTGTTTAAGTAATTTTGATTTAAAGATGAAGCGATGACTTTAGTTTGCCTGGGTCGATTTATTTAGAGGTTTTTACATGTGCGAAATAATTCCCAGTTAAGATCGTTGGAATTGAGTATGAACTTAGATTCCGCGTTTTGGAGAGTAATAAAATATCCTGTCTGGTCTTCGCTTGTTAGTTCAAAAAGTTCAGTGATCCAGTAATTCGAATAAGTGCTTTTTAGATCTTTTTGCAGGTCAGCGGGTAATTCACTTGAAAGAATGTGACGTAGAACACAAATAAGCTTGCTGCTTTTGCTGTAAAAGGCAAAAAGCTTTTTACCCTGGAAGGTGAATGATACTTCATAAAATTCTGTTCGTTCGATCCAGGAATCATCCGTGGCACCTGTGAATCTTTCTTTGAAGGTGTGGATTACTTTGGGGTCTATCTCTCTGTTATTGGCAAATGCATAAGCTGTTGACATGAGTATTACTGCAACAGCGATTATTATTTTTTTCATTTTTGTGGTTTATTAATAATTTATGTAAGACATATACTTATTGTTTCCCTGAGCGATTTCAGGTAAATACTTTCAGATAAAATTTTTTGCGTACTTACAGGGATCAGTAAGAGACCCATGACATTTATGACTGCAGGGGAAGCTTTTATAGTGATTATTTTCTTTTTCATTTTTTTAGTTTTTTTATAATTAATAAATTGTTAGGATACTGAGTTATGAAATCGTCCTTGTAAACAGGGTGGCTAACCTTGGCGACACTATCATTAATAACTGTTTTGGCGGCAGCTGGAAAACCTCGAGCATCATTGAATAGATTAAGATGATCATAGGAATTAGTTTTTATTGATTTAATAAAATTGTTTGTCTATTTATTTCTGAAGGGTTCCAACCCAAATTCCTGGTCACATTTTGAAGGGAGGACCGGTATTCACTGCCTATGGAGCTAGCAGGATGTTGAATACCGGCCAGAAAGTTTGATTGGAAGAAACCGCTATGAAGTATTGTTAATGTCTTTTTCGTCGTTGTAGCCGAACCAATGCCCGTTTTTGCTATTTTATCTTTTAATTCCATTGTGTTACTTGCCATACCTAAAATTTGTAACACAAAGGTGGCTGTAAGAAATGGCCGGGAGAATGTTAGAGTG
>Ga0075429_100003192_pt1 | contig 13939 bp, 11 predicted proteins | sample RhiMetdeltSRZDD3_FD_75295 | JGI IMG/M metagenome (GOLD analysis project Ga0075429, IMG submission 75295) | Populus rhizosphere microbial communities from Tennessee, USA - Rhizosphere MetaG P. deltoides SRZDD3 | ecosystem: Host-associated > Plants > Roots > Rhizosphere > Soil | place: USA... | reverse complement strand
GCGCTGCCCGGGCTCGGCTCCGACTTCGACTACTCGCACCTCGAGGTCCGACTCGAGCACGCCAGCCGCTACCTCCTGCGCCACAACCTGGTCGTCAAGGCCGCCTTCGGCCTCGGCCACCACCTGCCGTTCCAGCAGGAGTTCCTCGTCGGCGGCACCGCGATGCGCGGCTGGAAGAACGCCCAGTTCCACGGCGACCTGCGCGCGACGTTCAACGCCGAGTACTCGATCCCGCTGTTCATGATCTCCGGCCTCGCCTTCCGCGCGTTGACCTTCTGGGACTCGGCGTACACGACCTTCGTCGATCGCGCCGACCCGTCGGTCCGGAACTACCTGCCCGACCCGGACGTGCGCGGGACGGCCCCGTTCAAGAACTCCGTCGGCGTCGGCACCCGGCTGTTCATGCGGCAGATCGTGCTGCCCCTGCTCGGGCTCGATTTTGGGTATGGTCTCGAGCGCCGTGACTTCGAGGTCTACCTGGCGATCGGCCTCACTGACTAGCATCAGCACCAGCGCGCTGGTCGCCGCCGGCGCGTGCGCGTCGCCGTCGCCGTCGCCGCGCGCCCCCGAGGCGCGGCCGGCCAGCCTGGTGCTGGTCGGCGGCGACCTCATCACGATGGACCCGGCGCGGCCGCGCGCGACCGCGCTGGCGGTGCGCGACGGCCGCATCGTCGCGGTCGGCGACGACGCCGACGTCCGGGGCTGGATCGCGCCGGGGACCCGGGTCGTCGAGCTGCACGGCCGCGCCGTCACCCCCGGCCTCGTCGACGGCCACTGCCACCTGTACGGCCTCGGCACCTCCCTCGAGATCGTCGACCTGCGCGGCACCGCCAGCGCCGCCGAGGCCGCGGCGCGCGCCGCCGAGGCCGGCCGGGGCCGCGCCGCCGGCGAGTGGATCACCGGCCGCGGCTGGGATCAGAACCGCTGGCCGGGCCAGGCGTTCCCGACCCGCGACGTCCTCGACGCCGCCGTCGGCGATCGGCCGGTCGCGCTGCGCCGGGTCGACGGCCACGCGGTCTGGGTGTCGAGCGCGGCGCTGCGCCTGGCCGGGATCGACGCGGCGACCCAGGATCCGCCCGGCGGCCGCATCCTGCGCGACGCCGCCGGCGCGCCGACCGGCGTCCTCGTCGACAACGCGATGCAGCTGGTCGAGCAGGAGATCCCGGTCCCGGACCGCGCCGTCCGCGAGCGCCGGATCCGCGCCGCCGCCGCCCACGTCGCCGCGCTCGGGCTGACCGGCGTGCACGAGATGGGGATCGACCCCGAGACCGCCGAGATCTATCGCGACCTCGCCGCCGCCCGCGCGCTGCCGGTGCGGGTCACCGCCTACCTGTCCGCCGACGCGTTCGTCGAGCTGCCGGCCGGGCAGGCGCCGACCATCCTCGACGACGGCGACGATCGCTTCAGCCTGCGCGGCGTCAAGGTCTACGCCGACGGCGCCCTCGGCTCGCGCGGCGCCGCCCTCGCCGCCGACTACAGCGACGAGCCGGGCAACCGCGGCAACTGGGTGACCGCCCCCGACGACCTGCGCCGCACCATCGACGCCGCGGTCGCCGGCGGCTGGCAGGTCGCGGTCCACGCCATCGGCGACGCCGCCGTGCACGCCGTCCTCGACGACTACCAGGCCGCGCTGGCCGCGCACCCGGGCGATCGCCGGCTCCGCGTCGAGCACGCCCAGGTGGTCGCCGCCGGCGACGTGCCGCGCTTCGCCGGGCTCGGCGTCCTCGCCTCGATGCAGCCGACCCACGCCACCAGCGACATGCCGTGGGCGGAGGCGCGCGTCGGCCCCGAGCGGATCCGCGGCGCCTACGCCTGGCGAACGCTGCTCGACGCCGGCGCCCGCCTCGTCGCCGGCTCCGACTTCCCGGTCGAGGAGCCGGCGCCGTTGCTCGGCCTGTACGCTGCTGTCACACGCCAGGACCGCGCCGGCAATCCGCCGGGAGGCTGGTATCCTGCGCAGCGCATGACCCTCGACGAGGCCATCGCCGCCTTCACGGTGGCGCCCGCCTACGCCGCGTTCGTCGAGGACGCTCGCGGGCGGCTGGCCGTCGGCGACGTCGCCGACGCGACCGTCTACGATCGACCGCTCGCGCCGGGCCGCGGGCTCCTGGAGACGCGCATCGACATGACCCTCCTCGACGGGCAGGTCGTGTACGAGCGCACGGAGTAGCGTGCGGTTCTGCCCCTTCTGCAGCGCGGAGAACCCGAGCGACGCCGCCCAGTGCAGCAGCTGCGGCCGCCGCCTGCCGCCGCTGCCGCCGCGCCGCCAGGCGGGGCAGACCGGGCCGCGACCGGCGGTGACGCCGTCGACGTCGCCGCCGGCGGCCGCGCCGGCGAGCGGCGAGGCCAAGCGCACGCTGCTGTCGAGCTTGGTGCCGCCGCCGACCGCGCTGCGCCGCGAGTCGCCGCCGTCGGAGGTGCGCCCGGCCGGCGCCGATTCCCGCCGCCGCGGCGACATCTCGTCGGTCGAGCCGACCACGGTCGAGGCGACCACGGTCGACCCGCGCCGCATGGCGCCGGCGGTCTTCGAGGACGACGAGGCCACCGAGATCCGCGATCCGGCCGTCCACGGCGAGCCCGAGGACCTGTCGAAGGTGCTGCGCGGCCTCGGCAACCTCGTCGACACCGCGGTCGCGCCGGATCCCGCCCACGACGCCACCCTGCGGCCGCCGCCGTCGATGCCGGCGGGAGCGACGCCGGGCCGCACCAAGCCGGCGAGCGTGCCGCCGCCGGTCGCGCCGGCGCCGATCGGTCCGCGCAACACCCCCGACGCGCTGCCGCCGGTGCCGCGGCCGCGGCCGCCCCAGCGCCTGGGCTCGTCGCCACCGCCGACGCCACCGCCGCGGCCGCGGACCGCGACCGCGCCGCCGACGCCGGTGCCTGCGCCGCCCAAGCTGCCGCCGACGCCGTCGATGGCGGCGCAGCCGCCGCGCGAGCCGACCCTGCCCGATCCGCCGCCGACCCGGATCGCCCGCGCCGATGCGCTCCTCGACCGGCCGTTCACGCCGCCGACGGTGATCGCGATCCCCGAGGTGCCGGAGCAGGGCCTGGTCAGCGCGGCGCGCTACGCGGTGGTCTTCCTGCGCGCGCGCTGGCAGCGCCGCGGCGCCATTCGCCTGCTGCAGGACGAGATCAAGCAGGACACCACCGCGCTCGACCAGGTGCTCGGCACCCTCGGCCGCGCCGCCCGTACCGCCAAGGTCGACAACCGGGTCCTCGGCGCCGAGAACCAGGCGATCGACGACGCCGAGGGCCGGCGCGGCCGCCTCGAGCAGGCCCAGGCCGAGCTGTCGTCGCGCAAGAACGACGAGGCCGCCCGCTTCCTCGAGATCGAGCACGAGCGGATCGCCCGGGTCACCGAGGCCGAGCGCAACCTCGACGAGGCGCAGCGCGAGCTGGCCACCCTCGAGGCGCAGCGCCGCGGCCTGCGCGACAAGCGCAAGGACCTCGAGCGGCGCCAGAAGGCGTACCTCAAGGCGGCCGAGGATCGCGACGGCGAGTCGGGCAACGCGCCGCTCGGCGACAGCCGCGCCGCGCTGCGCCGCCAGGCCGAGGATCACCGCCGCGAGGCGGCGTCGCTCGAGCCGGAGCGCCAGGAGGTCGATCGCAAGCTGACCGCGCTCGAGCGGCCGATCGCCGAGACCCAGACGCGGGTCGAGACCACCAAGGTCGACGTCGAGGCCGCGCGGCGCAGCCTCCACGACGCCCGCGAGGGCCACCGCCACCGGGTCGCCGAGCTCGACGCCGAGCACGCGCGCAAGGGCCGCGAGCTGGCGCAGGCCGAGGCCGAGATCCAGCGTCGCATGGTCACCCTCGGGACGCTGATCAATCTGAATCGGATCGAGCGTCCGGAGTTCGTCGAGCTGTACGAGCGCGTCGATCGCCTGCGCGCCGCCATCGGCGCGCGCACGACCGAGATCGAGAAGCTCGCCGCCGAGCGCGAGGCCTTCGACCGATCTTCGCTGACCCGCGGCCTGGTCGTGATCGGCGCCGGTGTGGTCACCCTGGTCACCCTGATCGCGATCCTTCTGGCGCTCTTGTAGCGCCCTCTCGCGCTGTCCGAGCGAACAGCCATTCGCCCCGGTCGGCGACGGATCCGGGACCCGGTCCATGGTACCGTGGGAGCGTGCCCAAGGTCCTGGTCTCCAACAACAGCGAGCTCTTGCGGCACCTGACGACCCCCCCCTTTCGTCGGCTGGAGCTGGAGCTCGTGATCGCCGCCAGCGGCGATGAAGCACTGAAGGCCTTCGAGCGCGATCGCCCGGTCCTGGCGTTGCTCGACGCCGAGCTGGCCGGCGTGTCCGGATACGACATCACCAGCCGGATCAAGGAGCGACACCCGCAGACCAAGGTCGTGCTCGTCCTCGGCAAGCGCCTCACGCCCGACCAGATGCGGCGGGTCGCCGACTGCGGCTGCGACGAGGTCCTGATCGCGCCGATGACCTCGGACGAGCTCTACGACGTGGTGTCGATCCAGCTCGGCCGACCGCGCCGCGGCGCCGAGCACTACCGCCTCGACATCGCCGCCGACGACCGGCCGATCGAGGCGACCGTCACCAACCTCTCGGTCGACGGCATCCGCCTGGTCACCAAGGAGGCGCTGAGCGAGGGCTCGCGCATCCGCCTGACCATCCACCCCGAGGGCGGCGACGCCGTGCCGATCACCGCCCACGTGATCTGGGCGCAGCCGCGCGAGCACCGCACCGTCGTCGGCGCCGCCTTCGACGCCCTCGACGATCGCGCCCGCGCCATCCTGGCCCGGCTCACCCAGTGGGAGATCGTCGACGAGACCGCGCGCACCCGCGTCGTCCTCAAGGGCGACTTCACCGAGGCGACCAAGTTCGACGACCTGCAGAGCGCGATGGTCGGCCGCGTCGACTTCGACCTGGCCCAGGTCACCTACATGAACTCCCTCGGCGTCCGCGCCTGGTGCGACTTCCTGCGAAAGGCGCCGATCCAGGGCTACGAGTTCCACGCGTGCTCGATCCCGTTCGTCCTGCAGGCGTCGCTGGTCGAGGACGTCCTCGGCCGCGGCACCGTGACCTCGTTCTTCGCCCCGTACCACTGCTCGAGCTGCGACCACCAGGAGGACCGCCTGCTGCAATCGGCCGCGGTCCTCGCCGCCGGCCTGCAGCCGCCGATCTTCAGCTGCCCGAAATGCGACGGCGAGCTGACCTTCGACGACATCCCCGAGCGCTACTTCGCGTTCCTGCAGCGGCACGATTGAGGCCGCGCCTCGCGCTCCTGGTCGCGCTGCTGGTCGCGCTGGCGGCGTGCGCCGGCGGCGCACCGCCCTCGCCGGCGATCGACGCCGCGGCGCCGCGCGACAGCCGCGACCGCGACGCGGCGCCCGCGCTCGCCTGCGATCCGGTCGCGCAGAGCGGCTGCGGCCCCGGCGAGAAGTGCGACGTCGTCGCCGGCGCGTACGCCTGCGCCGCGGCCGGCGCCGTCGGCGAGCTCGGCCGCTGCGATCGCGCGGTCGAGCCGAGCGCGTGCGCGACCGGCCTCGTCTGCGTCGCCACCGCGTGGGGCGACGACCGCTGCCAGCGCTTCTGCGCGCCGGACCTCGCCGTCTGTCGCGCCGAAGAGAGCTGCGCGGTCGCCGGCGAGACCGCCGACGGCGCCGCGTACCACGCCTGCGCCGGCCGCAACCAGTGCGACCCGCTGGCGCAGGACTGCGTCGACGCTGCCCACAGCTGCCAGCTCGGCCCGTCGGGGACGCTGTGCGCCGCGCCGGCCGAGCCGCCGGCCCCGGACGGGGCGGCCTGCACGGCGTCGCACGAGTGCGCGCGCGGCAGCGCGTGCGCGACCGTCGGGGCGGCCACGCGCTGCCTGCGGCTGTGCGCGCCGGGCGGCGGGGTGCCGCGATGCGACGGCGGCGCCTCCTGCGCCCGCTACACCGACGTCGGCCCGATCGCCGTCGGCGTCTGCGGCGCGTGACCGCGCTGCCGCGCCGCGGCAGAGGGTGGCACGTGCGGACATAGGGGGATCACGGCCTGGCTTCGCGGCCATGAAGCCGTCTAGAAGCTAGCAGCCGTCCGGATCCGAGGTTCGATGTCACCCAAGTCGTCCGTTCCGTCGCCGCGCCTCCTGGCCGCACTGGCCGTCGCCGCGCCCCTCGCCGCCGCCTGCGGCGGGGAGCCGCAGCCGCCCGCCGATGTCGACGCCAGCGTCCCGCTCGACAGCGAGACCGACGCCGCGCCGCGCCCCGACGCCCCGCCGCCGCCGCCCGGCGCCGTGCTCGCCACCGGCCTGGTCGAGACCGCCGAGGCGGTCTACTTCCAGCCCGAGATCAGCCCGAACGTCGTCTGGTACTTCCCGCGCAGCAAGGTGCGCCTGTACCCGTACGAGGTGCCGCTCCCCGACAACCGCACCTGGCTCGCCGCCGTCGAGCTGACGCCGATCACGATCCAGTCGGTCGGGCAGCTGCGGCCCGACTGGGCCGGCAAGTCGCTGGTGCCGTACATCCTGCGGCCGACCGACGAGTGCGTCCTGTCGCAGGTGCCCGAGATGCGGTTCGTCGTCGAGGACACCCGCGCCGCGGGCCGCGACATCACCGCCGCCAACGCCGGCCCGGTGTGCCGGTTCAACTTCCAGCTGCCGGCCATGCCGCCGGACGACCTCCTGCCGACGCTGCAGGAGCAGGCCCGCGACGGCACCCTCATCGAGCGCCACCTGAGGCTCGAGATCGTGGTCGCCGGCGAGCTGCACCACTACGACATGTAGCGGCTAGGCGCGCCGGAACCGGCGCAGCAGCCCGCGCAGCTTGATCCGAGCCCGGCTCAGCCGCGTCCCGACGGTCGCCATCGGGATGTCGAGCGAGCTGGCGATGTCGCGGTACGACCATCCCTCCAGCTCGTGGAGGACGAACACGCGCCGGAACTCCTCCGGCAGCGCCTCGACGGCCGCCTCGATCTGCTCGAGCTCGACGTCCTCCTCGAGGGTCGGCTCGTCCTCCGCGCACAGCGCGGCCGGGCTGGCGTCGTCGAGCGGGACCGGCCGCGGCTCGCGGGCGCGCCGGCGCAGGCGGTCGACGTGGAGGTGGCGGAGGATGGTGGTGAGCCAGGGCCGGAGGCCGCCGCTGTCGCCCGCCGGCGGCGGCACGCGCAGGGCGCGGACCAGGGCGTCCTGAACCAGATCGCTGGCGTCGTGGACGTTGCCGGTCAGCCGGCGCGCCACCGTGAGCAGGTGCGGCAGCTCGCCCTGCACCGCAGTGATGTAGACGGAATTATCGAATTCGAGATCGGCAGTATGGTCTCGCTCATGCGTGATATCGATATCGAGACTCGGGTCCATGAAAGCAACGTCGAGCTTGGTCGTCAACTTCCTGCATCTCCCGTTGAACATGGTCGGAGGCGCCCGAGCAGGCGCTGCCACCACAACGCCCGCCGCATCTTCGCCGGGGCACGCTACTCGGCCGCCCGAGATCGCCGCAAGCGCCGTCGAGCAAAGAGTGCGCGCGCAGCGAGTCTTTGCCAGCCGCGGCCGCTGCGACGGCGACATCGCAGGATCGCGACGGCCGTGACGCGAGGCTGTGTCGACACACTATGTGTCAGTGTGTCGATTGCTATCGACGGCGCGATTTCTGGTGGTGAGCGCGCATACGATTGGCAGTAGCGGTGTTCGCGGTGGCGGACATGTCGTATCGACACCGCCGCGGCCGCGCTGGCATAGGGTGGCAAGCGGGCGCGATACGCGATTTCGGCGCGGTCGCATCGGGAAGATTCGCCGCCGCCGGCGTTTCGCAGCATGACAGTCGAAGCACCGCAGGCGGGCCGTCCGGTCGCCTGCAGGGCCATGCGCGCGGCGTTCGTGCGCCCGGCCCCCGTCGTCGAGCACGCGCTCGCCGATCGGTCCCTCGTCCATCTTGCGCGCGAAAGGAATTGGTTCATGAAGTTCAGCAAGCTGAGCGGCGTCATCGCGACCGCCGCCATCCTGGGCACCGCGATGCCCGCGATGGCCGTCCCCACGCTGTACCCCCGCGCCGGCAACCGGCTCGGCCAGGTCCGCAACACCACCAAGTCGGTCGTCATCGGCGACACCACCAGCGCGAACCAGCTCTACGTCCTGCCGCCGCAGACCGGCGGCGTCGAGCTCGCCAACCTCTTCTACAGCGGCAACACCGGCTTCTGCCAGGAGATGCACCTCCTGCAGGGCGCCAGCTTCAACCTGGCCCAGAAGATCAAGGAGAAGTCGACCGAGATCCTGAGCCACGAGGCCGAGCTCGACGGCCTGCGCCGCCAGAAGGGCGTCCTCATGCAGGAGGCCGCCGCCCTGTTCGCCGACGAGCGCGTCAAGGCGGTCGAGAAGCTGGCCGACCGGATCGAGGAGATCGAGGACCGCATCGACCAGCTCCGCGACGACGCCGAGGACTGCACCACCGACGCGTGCGAGGACGACATCGCCGACGAGATCGACCAGCTCAAGGCCGAGAAGACCCAGCTGAAGCGCGACCTGCGCGACGCCGAGCGCGCCGCCGGCGACGCCTGGCGCGCCTACGAGCGGGCCAAGAAGAAGGTCGAGGCCAAGCAGTCCGAGATCGACGACGTCTTCGCCCAGGTCCAGGCGATCGTCGCCGAGCTGGTCCGCGCCAAGAACCAGATCTTCGAGCTCTACAAGCAGTACGGCGTCCTCGAGGGTGGCCTCGCCGGCATCGACTTCAACACCGGCTGGTCGGCCAACCTGTCGACCCTGCGCACCGCCAACCCGAGCTTCACGGTCAACACGATCGAGACCAGCGACGTCCGCGTCTACCCGGCGATGATCCCGGGCCTCGGCACCGACAGCTACCTCGCGTCGCTGCCGTCGGTCCTCGGCTACACGATCAACGGCCTCGAGTTCGACCCGAAGAACATCACGACCAGCCTGCCGGCGTTCCCGGACCGCATGTCCGGCAACGTGCGCCTGTCGCTGATCGGCGCCTGCCCGTACAAGTACCCGGCGGACTGGGACCTCGCCGACGGCCAGAACGGCCTGCCGCTGTACGGCCTGACCGCGACCTACCAGTACCCGTCGGCGTTCCGCACCCACGTCGAGGCGTTCATCAACCTGTGGACGGTCTACGAGCACATGAAGAAGATGACCACCGAGGGTGGCTTCTTCAACACCAGCACCCACGTCGACGAGCGTGAGGACACCGACGGCGCGTTCGGCGCCCACTTCGTCATCCGCGACGAGGGCAACATGAACAGCGACGAGATCCGCGCCCTCCGCGACCAGCTGCGGTGGGAGACCATGGCCGACGTGATCCGGCTGATGGCGGTCCCGGCGTCGTCCGGCTCGAACGGTGATGTCAACCCGCTCGCCCCCGGCGACTCGGGCGCCACCGTCGTCGCCAACGGCATCGACCAGACCTGCGGCTGGTACAGCCCGTGGTGCACCGGCGCCAGCTGGATCCTCCGCGGCCTGCAGGCGATCTTCGGCAGCAGCGAGGCCGAGGCGAAGTTCAAGCAGACCCACAACTTCACGGTCCAGCGCACCTACGACACCGAGCAGACCCAGAAGCGCGCCGGCGTCGTGACCTTCACGACTGCCGCTCACTGACCAACTCGACGCGCTGCTCGGACGGCACGGCGGCTGCGCTTGCAGCTGCCGCGCCGCCCGGGCCGTCGTCATTTCGATTGAGAGGTCTTATGACTCGTCGAGTTGCATTCCTGATGATCGGCATGAGCCTGGTGTCGACCGCGGCCCTGGCGTCGGACTCGCCGCAGCGGATCGTCGAGGTCCAGGGGCGTGAGTACGCCGCGTTCGTCAAGCAGGGGGTCGCCCTCGCCCTCCCGTCGCTGGCGCAGGCGACGCTCGTCCGCGACAGCGGCCAGCTGCCCCCCGGCTGCCAGGCGCTCGATGACATGCTGATGCCGTGGGCCGGCGAGATCGAGCTGTGCAAGGACCCCGCGAACGCGGGCACCCGCGCGTGCAAGTCGACGCGCGAGGTCATCAACCTGGCTCGCTTCGACCTGGGCACCATCGGGCAGACCGCGCTGCCGCAGGGCTGGGCGGTCGAGCCGTCGCGCCCGACCGGCGGCCCGAGCGCCGACGACATCCGCCGCGCGGTCGCCACCGCCGTCGGCGTCAACGTCGACGCCACCTTCTACAAGGACGTGGTCCCGACCAGCGGCTCGCCGTCGACGATCAGCATCGTGGTCAAGCCCGACGGCGCGTCGTGGGCGAGCAAGGTGCTCGGCGTGGTCGACCTGAGCCAGCGCCAGGACGGCCCGGCGGTGACCTACGTGAGCTCGAACCGCAAGTTCGTGACCAAGGACCACATCGTCGCCTGCGGCATCCTCGCCGGTGACGTCCGGGTCGCCTGGCGCCAGAACGGCGCCGCCACCGTGCCGGCCACCGCGCCGGGGCCGTTCAGCGCGGCCGATCTGTGGCGCATCTACCAGGCGCTGTCGGCCCTCGGCGAGACCGCCGAGGAGGATCCGATCCGGCGCGCGGTCGCCGTCGGCGCCCGCATCGGCGCCGCGCTGCAGAAGAACAACCTGGCCGACGCGGCCCAGCTCGAGCCGCGCGTCCGCTTCCTCTTGAACGCGTTCTTCCGCGGCGACGCCCTCGACTTCGAGGCCGGGCTGTCTCGGACCGAGGTCGAGCGCCGCGCCAGCGGCACGATCGAGCTCGCCTTCGAGCCCGATCTCAACTGGAGCTCGGTGTCCGCGCACTGAGCCGTCTCTCCCGGCGACCGCGCCATCGGTACGGCCGCCGGGACTCCCCTTTTCTTGCAAGGAGTGTCGTCAATGCGTCGATGGATGTTGATCTCTACTGGAGCCGTCGCGATCGGTCTGCTCGTCGTGACCTATCTCAGCCTGGCCGGCGACGAGCCGTCCGCCCCGCTCGCGGTGGAGACCGTCCCCGCCGCCGCCGCCGCGCCCGCGGCCAACGCCCCGTCCGGCGCCCCGGCGCCGGCGCTGCCGGCCGCCGCCTCGACCGGCGCCGACGTGCCGCCCACCGGCGATGGCAGCTTCGATCAGCTGGTCGCCGACCTCAACCGCAAGAGCGACGCCGAGCTCGACCAGGGCCTGGCCGCCGTGGACCGCGAGATCGACGACAAGAAGCTGATCGAGCGCGCCAACTCCAACAGCCTGTCCCTCGACGAGCGCCGCGCGCTCGGCGACCTCCTCCGCCAGCGCGACGCGCTGAACGTGGTCAAGACCCGGCGCATCCTGGTCGCCCTCGACGCCGCCGGCCACTGACGACCTCGCCCCCCCACGACAAGGACTCCACCGTGACCACGAGCCCCAGCCGCTGGCTGCTCTCCACTCTCGCGCTGGCCGCCGGCCTCCATGGCGGCGCCGCGCTCGCCGAGCCGGCCGAAACGCCGTCGATCTACTCGAAGGCCGACCTGTCGGCGGTCCGCAACGACACCACCTCGCCGCTGATCGGCGACCTGCACCGCTCGGGGGTCGCCTACGTGCTGCCGCCGACGACCGGCACGGTCGTCATGGAGCGCTTCACCCTCGGCCAGAACCTCCAGCACTGCGACACCATGCTGCAGCTGCAGCAGACCTCGCGCGACCTGGCCGCCAAGATGGCGGCGATGGCGCTCGAGACCGAGCCGCTCAACGTCGAGCTCGAGCAGCTGCGCCAGCAGAAGAAGGTGGTCCGCGACGTGATGGCGGACAACGCCGACTACGTCCAGATCGAGGCCCAGATCCGGCGCATCCAGCGCCAGATCGACGACATCGACGACGAGATCGCCGAGCTCGAGGAGAGCTGCGGCCCGGTCATCTCGCTGGTCCTGTCGTGCCCGGCGCCGATCCAGCAGCAGATCGACGCCCTGAAGGCCGAGCAGGCCGCCCTGTCGGCGCAGATCCCGGGCCTGCGCGAGCAGGCGCGGGTCAAGAAGCAGGCCTACGACGCCGCCGCGGCGCAGCTGGCGCAGATCCAGGACCGCGAGAAGCAGGTCCTCGACGAGCAAACCCGCCGCCTCGACGACATCAACCGCGCCCGCGCTCAGCTCTTGTCGATGTACTCGCAGTACGCGGTGCTCGAGGGCGGCACCGCGGTCTTCACCTACCGCAGCGGCTGGGACGACAACGTCGCGCGCCTGGTGGCGACCAACCCGCCGTCGTTCGCGCAGATGTTCAAGCAGATCAAGACCCGCGACGCCCGCGTCAGCGTCAACCTCGCCCCCGGCATCGGCACCGACGCCTACCTGGCGAGCAACCCGACCATCCTCGGCTACAAGGTCAACGGCACGGTCGTGAGCGACGGCAACGCCATGGTGCCGTTCGCGGAGTACCCGAAGAACGTCGACGCCGTCGCGTCGGTCAGCCTGGTCGCCGCCTGCGTCCAGGCCTACCCGGAGAAGTACGACGTCGAGAAGTCGCGCAGCGGCCTGCCGCTGTTCGGCGCCACCGTGACCTACACCTATCCGTCGGCGTTCCTCACCGACGTCAGCGTCACCTACAACCCGTACGCGATCTACAAGGCGATCCGCGGCTCGGGCAACCGGCTGTGGACGACCCGGGTGTCGGCGCTCCTCGACGGCGACGCCGCCAGCTACGTCAAGTTCGACTGGAAGAACCCGGACCTCGATCCCGCGTTCCGCCGCGAGCTGCAGGAGCGGATCGTCCACGAGCTGATCCAGGACGTGCTCGCCACCGTCGGTGAGGTCCGCTACGCCGGCGACGTCTACCAGCGACTCGACCTGCCGGCGCCGCCGCGCGGCATCCTGCCGGCGTCGAGCTACACCGAGACGTTCACGCTGCGGCCGATGACCGAGAACCGCCGCCTGCAGACCCTGCTCAACAAGGTCGAGGTCGTGCCGCACGACGAGGGCTGCGACGCCACCACCGCCACCGCGATGGCCGACGCCAAGGCGCCCGCGCTGTCGCTCACGATCGCGCTTCCCGGCGCCCGGGGCGTCCGGCTCACGGACATCATCCTGCGCGAGCCGCTCCAGAACGCCAACCAGTACCGGATCCTGACCAGCGCCCTGCAGATGGCCAAGGCCCGCGCCAGCTACGAGTGCGGCTGGTACAGCATCTGGTGCGACGGCCAGACCTGGATCGAGCGCGTCCGCAACGCCCAGGTGATCCGCCGCCTGCTCGACCGCGACATCAAGCGCGTCTACTCGCGCGAGACCGTCACCTACCGGCCCGGCTCGACGCTGTACGTGCCCGGCCCCGAGCACGTGATCCAGTGAGCGCCGCGCTGCCCCGGCTCGCCGCCATCGCCGTGGCGCTCCTGCTCGGCGCTTGTCCGGGGCCCGGCCCCGGCGTCGACCCCGATGGCGGCGTCGACGGCCGCCCCGGCGAGCTGTCGCCGGCGTTCCGCGCCTGCCTGGGCGAGCACGACGTGTCGCTGGCGCCGGTCGCGGCGCTGGCCGACGTCGCGGCGCAGGTCGCGATCGCGAAGGTCGCGTGCGCGCCCGTTGACGCCGACCTCCTCGCCTACGGCGAGCGGGTCGGCGCCGACCTCCGGTGATCACATATCGGCGTACGCGACCCGGACGTAGATCCGCGTCGACGAGCCGGTGAACAGCGGGTGCGGGTTGCGGGCGGTGGTCGAGGCGCCGGCGGCGAGCTGGCGGTCGACCGGCAGGAGCGAGTCCCAGCCCAGCGGCGCGCCGTCGGCGTCGAGCGGCACCATCTCGACGTCGGTGATGGCGCCGGTGCGCGTCCCGGTGTTCTCGACGGTCACCGAGACGTCGTTGCCGGTGACCGTGTAGGCCGTCGGCCGCAGCTTCGCCGACGGCGCGGTCGCCCCGGGCGCCGCCTGGGCGAAGGTGTGGAAGCGGACCCCGCTCAGCCGGTCGAAGCCGACCGCGGTGTCGGCGATGTCGAGGGCGAAGGCACGCTCGCCCGGCGCCAGGCAGGTGCTGGCGGTCGCCGTCGGGCTGGTCCGCTGCACCGAGCCGGCGATATAGATCGACGTCGCGTCCGCCAGCGGCGCGCCCTGGGCGTCGAGGTACTCGACGTCGACGACGCCGACCAGG
>Ga0075429_100003186_pt1 | contig 13948 bp, 12 predicted proteins | sample RhiMetdeltSRZDD3_FD_75295 | JGI IMG/M metagenome (GOLD analysis project Ga0075429, IMG submission 75295) | Populus rhizosphere microbial communities from Tennessee, USA - Rhizosphere MetaG P. deltoides SRZDD3 | ecosystem: Host-associated > Plants > Roots > Rhizosphere > Soil | place: USA... | reverse complement strand
TACCTCAGCTTGGATGACGACCTCATGCGCATCTTCGGCGGAGACCGCCTGAAGAACTGGATGGAGCGCCTCGGCATGGAGGAAGGAGTGCCCATCGAGCACCGCATGGTGACCCGGTCGATCGAGCGGGCGCAGAAGCAGGTCGAGGGCCAGCACTTCGGAGCCCGAAAGCACCTGCTGGAATACGACGACGTGATGAACAAGCAGCGCGTCGAAGTCTACCGCTGGCGGAAGGAAATCCTCGAGGGGAAGGACACGCGCGAGTACGTGCTGCAGAAGGCCGAGGAGATCCTCGACTCGCTGCTCGGTCTCTACGCCGCGGAGAACCTGGCCCCCACCGAGTGGCAGGTGGACGAGCTCAAAGGACAATTGCTGCACTACTACAATCTGAGGCTGCAGCCCGGCGACCCCGACTTCGGCACGATCAAGTTCGAAGGCCTGCGCGAGCGGCTGCTGGCGCTCCTGCTCGCGAAGTACGGAGAGAAAGAGACGCTGATTGGACCCGACATGATGCGCCGGCACGAGCAGCTCATCATGCTGAACATCGTCGATTCGCAGTGGAAGGATCACCTGCAGAACATCGACCACCTCAAGGAAGGCATCGGGCTGCGAGGCTACGGGCAGCGCGACCCGCTCACCGAGTACAAGCGCGAGTCGTTCGACATGTTCGCGGCGATGAAGGAGCGGATCGAGGACGAGATCATCCGCTTCATGTTCCACCTCGAGCCGGCCGTGCAGCAGGACGAGAAGAAGGAAGAGGAGCGCAAGCAGCGTGTCCGCGAGAGACAGTTCAGCTTCAGCGCCCCTCCGAAGGAGGCGCCCGCCCCGGTCGCCGCGACGCCGGAGTCCCGCGTGGGACGCAACGATCCCTGCCCATGCGGCTCGGGCAAGAAGTACAAGAAGTGCCACATGGCGGCGTGAGGAGACGGAGATGGCGGATCCGGAAGGCTCGTTTCTCAGAAAGATTGCGAGCCTGATCCCTGCTGCTGCGGGCTATCGGGCCGCCGGCGCGCGCGCCGAGACCGACCGGCTCGTGCGCGGCCACGTCGGAGCCGGGCTCGAGCGGCTGAAGGCCCGTATCGAGGAGCTCAAGGAGGCCGCGCGCGAGGAAGGCGAAGAAGACATGCTCGACGATCTGGACCGCATCGGCGAACGGATGGGCCGCACGATAGACTCCCTCAGGTCGGCGGACTTCTCGGACGTTCCGTTCTTCGCCGAGCCGGCCGCCACAGACAATCACATCGGCCGCGTCAGCTCCTACGACAAGGCGCTGCTGGAGGATCTCGAGCTGCTCACGACCGACGTCATGGGCATGAAGTACGAGACCATCGGCAACCTCACCTTGCGCGAGGCGGAGGGCACGCTGGCCGCCATCGAGCTGAAGGTCACCAACCGCAGGGACGCATTCGAGACGGCAGGAGACGACTGATGCTTGAGACCCCGCTGCAGGAAGGGCTGACCTTCGATGACGTGCTCCTGGTGCCGGCGCGCTCGGACGTCCTGCCCGCCAAGGTGAGCGTCGCCACGCGGCTCAGCACGGGCGTCGCGCTGAACATTCCGGTCGTGTCGGCCGCCATGGACACGGTGACCGAGTCGCGCCTCGCGATAGCCATGGCGCAGGAGGGTGGGCTCGGCATCATCCACAAGAACCTGAGCATCGAGGAGCAGGCCGAGGAGGTGGACAAGGTCAAGCGCTCCGAAAGCGGCATGATCGTCAACCCCATCACCATGCGGCCCGATCAGAAGGTCGCCGACGCGCTGGACCTGATGAAGAAGTACCGGATCTCCGGCGTTCCGATCACGCGCGAGGATGGCACGCTGGTGGGCATCCTGACCAACCGCGACCTGAGGTTCGAGGCGCGGACCGACCTGCGGATTTCGCAGCTCATGACCAGCGACAAGCTGGTCACGGCGCCCCAGGGCACTACGCTCGAGGAGGCCAAGACGATCCTGCACCGCCACCGGATCGAGAAGCTGCCCGTGGTGGACGACAAGGGCCGCCTGAAGGGATTGATCACGGTCAAGGACATCCAGAAGGCCATCAAGTTCCCGGACGCCTGCAAGGACTCCCTGGGCAGGCTGCGCGTCGGCGCGGCGATCGGCGTGGGGCCGGAGGCGCTCGACCGGGCCGCGGCCCTGCTCGCCGCGCACGCCGACGTGTTGTGCGTCGACACCGCGCACGGACATTCCTCGGGCGTGCTCGACATGGTGGAAGCGGTGCGCAAGCGCTTCGCGTCGGTGCAGCTCATCGCGGGCAACGTGGGCACGGAGGAGGGAGCCCAGGCCCTGATCGACCGCGGCGTGGACGCCGTGAAGGTCGGCATGGGGCCCGGGTCGATCTGCACCACGCGCGTCGTGTCCGGCGCCGGCGTGCCGCAGATCACGGCGATTGCCGCCTGCTACCGCGCCGCGCGCAAGAAGGACATCCCCATCATCGCCGACGGCGGCATCAAGTTCTCCGGCGACATCGCCAAGGCGATAGCGGCCGGCGCCTCCTCGGTCATGATCGGCAGCCTGTTCGCGGGAGCCGAAGAGGCCCCTGGCGAGACGATCCTCTACCAGGGCCGCACCTTCAAGGCTTACCGCGGCATGGGCTCGATCGGCGCCATGCGCAAGGGCAGCAAGGATCGCTACATGCAGACCGGCGTGGAGGAGGAAAAGCTGGTGCCCGAAGGGATCGAGGGGCGCGTCCCGTACAAGGGGAGCCTCTCCGCGCTGGTGCCGCAGCTGGTCGGCGGGCTGCGCGCCGGCATGGGGTACACCGGCTGCCGCGACATCGCCGAGTTCCAGGAGAAGGCCCGCTTCATGAAGATCACGCAGGCCAGCCTGAAGGAATCCCACGTCCACGACGTGGTCATCACGCAGGAAGCCCCCAACTACCAGCTCGACTAGGTCGTCTTTCCTTCCCTGCAGCCTTCCATCGGGTATTCATATGAGGTGGGGTGCCCGTCGCGGACGGGACACGAGGCGCGGAATCGGGATAAGATCTGAGCCCTGATGGAGGTGCTGCGGATGGAGAGACCCGCGAACATCGTGCATACGGATGAGGTGGACTGGTACGACAAGTCGCACGGGAAACGCTACGAATGGCGGAGGAAGTGTCTCGGCCTCGAAGCCGGCAGCAGGAAACTGGGATGCAGCCTGTACGAGCTGATGCCCGGCAAGCAATCGTTTCCCTATCACTACCACCACGGCAACGAGGAGGCGATCTACATGCTGGAGGGTGAGGGAGTGCTCCGGCTGCCGTCGGGCAACGTGCCGGTGAAGGCCGGCGACTATATCGCCCTGCCCATCGGCGAGGCCTCCGCCCACCAGGTCCTCAACACGTCCGGCGCCCCGTTGCGATATCTGTGCGTCTCGACCATGAGCGAGCCCGACATCTCGGTCTACCCCGACACCGGGAAGGTCGGTTTCTTCGCCGGCGCGGCGCCCGGCGGCCGCAACGAGCTGCGGACGCTGGAGGGATTCGTGAGGCTCGACGCGTGCGTGGACTACTGGCACGGGGAGGAGTGAGGCGGCCGGGTTAGGGTGGATCGACGCGGATGCGTCGAGTCTCGCTGGTCTCATCGGGTGTCATGCCGGGCTCCAGCGCCACGCGCCACGCGCCGGCGCGAAGCCGCGCTGGCAGTTTCTCGCCCCATTCCACCGCCAGCACGCACCGGCCCGAGAGGTAGTCGCCGAGCCCCAGCTCCTCGATCTCACCCGGCGCGTCGATGCGGTACAAGTCGGCATGCACCAGCAGCAGGCCGGTCGGGGAGGGCCCGTACTCGCTTACCATCGTGTAGGAAGGAGAGTGCACCTGCCGAGGGTCGATTCCCAGCCCTTCGGCAAGCCCGCGCACCAGGACCGTCTTGCCCGCGCCGAGCTGACCCGTGAGGATCACCAGGTCGCCCGCCCGAAGCCTCCCCGCGAGCCGGCGGCCCGCATCGAGCGTTTCGCTCTCCGAGCCGCTGGCGATCGTCTCGTGCCGCGGGGGAGGAGGGGAGCCGCCGGCCACTCAGTCCGCCGCGCGCTCGAGGTGGAGGAAGGCCTCGGGCAGGTAGTCGATCAGATCCCGCGCGATGAGCGAGGTCTCTCCGTAGTCGGTCGAGGCGAGGTCGCCCGACAGCCCGTGCACGTAGACGGCCAGCAGGCAGCTCTCGAGCGGCGAGAGTCCCTGGCAGAGCAGGCCGGAAAGGATGCCGGTGAGCACGTCGCCGCTGCCGGCGGTGGCCATGCCCGGGTTCCCGGTGGGGTTGACCCATACCTGGCCGTCCGGCTCGGCCACTAGGGTCGCGTGGCCCTTCAGCACCAGATAGCAGGCGTGCTCCCTGGCGAAGGTGCGCGCGATGTTCACGCGATCCGCCTGCACCTGGGCCGCGGTGATCGCCGGCCTGCCGGGACGCGAAAGCAGGCGGGCCATCTCTCCTGGATGCGGCGTGAGCAGGAGCACGCGCGCCTCGCCGTTGAGCTCCGAGGCGCGGCCCTCGAAGGCGTTGATCCCGTCGGCGTCCAGCACGACGGGCAGCGACGCGCCGCCGACGATGGCCCGCACCGCCCCTGAGGTCTCCTGCGACACGGTCAGGCCCGGCCCGAGCGCCAGGACGTCGGCGGTCTGCGTCAGCCCCGCCACGACCGGGACCGAGGCCGCCGCCAGGGCGCCGTCCATCGTGTCGGGCAATGGCACGGTCATGACCTCCATGGCGTGGGACGCGAGGATCGGCTGCGCGCGGGCCGCGGTGGCCGCCGTCACCAGGCCCGCGCCGGAGCGGAGCGCGGCAAGGCACAGGAGGCCCGCGGCGCCCGACTTGCCCGTCGACCCGGCCACCACCAGCAGCCGCCCGTAGTCGCCCTTGTGGCTGTCCGCCTCGCGCACCGGCACCAGCGGCGCGACGACCGACTCGCCGATCAGGTTCAGATCCACCTGCTCGGCCAGCACTGCCTCGTCGGGGATGCCGATATCGACCACGTGCAGCGCGCCGCACAAGGATGCCGCGGGAGTGAAGACATGGGGAACCTTGGGGCAGGCCAGCGCGATCGTATGCTCCGCGCGAATGGCCGGCCCGGGGATCTCGCCGGTGTCCCCCGAAAGTCCCGAGGGGATGTCGACTGCCACCACGGGCAGGCCCGATGCGTTCAGGTCCTGGATGGCCAGGGCGCTTGTTCCGCGGGCTCCGCCGCTCAATCCGGTGCCAAGGATCGCGTCGAGCACCAGCCCGTGGCCGTGAAGACTGGCGGCCGCCGCACGCCACGCCTTTTCGTCCGAGGCCTCCTCGACGGCGACGCCCGCGGCAAGCGCCAGCTTCAGGTGATGCGCCGCCGGGCTGCTCGAGGCAGCGACGGAGCTCTTCTCGCAGAGCAGCAGGACACGCGAGGCGATCCCGCGCTGCTTGAGGTGGCGCGCGACGGCGATGCCATCGCCGCCGTTGTTCCCCTTGCCGCACACGATGAGAAGGTTAAGCGCCGTCAGCGACGGAAAGATGCCGCAAAGGGCGTCGGCGACCGCGCGCCCTGCGTTGTCCATCAGGGTTTCAGAGGGGATGCCGTGCTGCCGCGCCGCGCGCTCGTCGATGCGGCGCATCTGCGCGGCGGTCAGGATTTTCATGCGCCGCATCTTGACACTTTTCTCGGCGCGATGATAGCGTCACGCGGAAGCCGAGTCTGAATGCCCTGACGTGTCAATCACTTGGCGCGCAGCCGCGGGGAGATGCCGGCATGTTCCGCTTTTTGACCGCTGGCGAATCGCACGGCCCCGCGCTCACGTTGATCGTCGACGGGCTTCCCTCCGGCGTCGAGATCTCCGCCGACGCCATCAACCATCAGCTGCGGCGCAGGCAGTCGGGCCACGGCCGCGGCGGCCGGATGCAGATTGAAAAGGACGAGGCCGAGATCACCGGCGGCGTGCGGCTTGGGCGGACGCTCGGCGGTCCGGTGGCCCTCACCATCCGCAACCGCGACTGGCCGAACTGGACCGAGGCGATGCGCGTGATGGCGCCGCCGCCCGGCAGCACGGACGCGGCGCTGCGGCGCGTGCGGCACCCCAGGCCCGGCCACGCGGATCTCGCCGGGGCGCTCAAGACCGGCACGCACGACGTGCGCGACGTGCTGGAGCGCGCCAGCGCTCGCGAGACCACCAGCCGCGTGGCGGCCGGCTCACTGGCGCGCCAGTTCCTCCAGCCGTTCGGCATCCTGCTGGCCAGCCACACGCTGGGCGTGGGCTCGGTGCTCGCGCCGCGCGACAAGGAGGTCCCGTGGGAGTCGATCGCCGCGATCCCCGACGACGCTCCCATGCGGTGCGCCGATGCCGGGCTGGAGGCCGCGATGATCCAGGAGGTGGACCGGGCGCGCGCCGCCAAGGACTCAGTCGGCGGGATATTCCAGGTGGTCGCCCGCGGCGTGCCGCCGGGGCTGGGCTCCTGCCGCCTGTGGGACACGCGCCTGGAGGCCCGGCTGGGTCAGGCGCTGCTGTCGATCCACGCGGTCAAGGCGGTCGAGGTCGGCGACGGCGTGGCCGCAGCGCAGCGCTTCGGCTCGCAGGTCCACGACGAGATCCATTACGATGCCGCCGCAAGACGCTTCATCCGCCGCACCAACCGCGCGGGCGGACTGGAGGGGGGCATGACCAACGGCGAGGAGGTTCGCGTCACGGCCTATCTCAAGCCGCTCTCGACGCTGCCGCAGCCGCTGGCCTCGGTCGATCTCGTGGACAAGACGCCGGTGCAGGCCACGGTGGAGCGCACCGACACGTGCGTCATCGCGGCCGCCGGAGTGATCGGCGAAGCGATGACGGCCGTCGTGCTGGCCGAGGCCTTCCTCGAGAAGTTCGGGGGCGACTCCCTGGGAGAGACGATGCGCAACCACGCCGGCTACCTCAGGCAGCTGGAGGAGTACTGATCCCATGATTCGCGTCTGCCTGCTGGCCCTGCTGGGACTGGCTGTGCTCGCCATGGTGGCGCGCAATCTCCCGGAGTACCTGCGGTCCGCGCCGGATCGGGTGCTGGAATGGTCGGCCGATGCCTCGCCGCTGGACAGGTGGGAGGGAACCTGGGCCGGCACGTTCATCACCTATGGGCCCGACGGCACACCGGGCGCCGCCGTGCGCAGGACGCTCCGCTACGCGCGGCCGGACGCCGGCCGTCAGCTTGTGACGGTTACCGACGAGGAGGCAGGCGGCGCGACGCGTGAGAGCCGGATGGAGCAGACGTTCGACGGCACCTCGCTGAGGTCCCGAAGGACATCGGAGGATGGGACCGTCGCGCTGCTGGAGGGACGCCGCGTCGGGGGCGCGGTCATCTGGCATAGAAAGGATCCGGCGACAGGCGCGATGGAGTCGTTCCGCGAGAGGATCATCTCGACATCGGAAGGCGCCATGCTCACGGTGGACGGCGTGCGTGTGACGGGAGGCGGCGCGCCGCAGCTCTTCGAGGGCAGGTACCACCGTCTCGACCAGGATCGGGATTGAGCCGTCCGGTGCACCGCGCGCCCTTCAGGTGCCTGCTCGTCTGCATGACCCTCATCACCGGCACCGCCACCCTCGCGTCCCCCGCCCCTTCCACAGCTCCAGCCACCGAGAGAGTTTCAGCCGCGGACAGAGTTTCAGCCAGTGAGAGAGTTTCAGCCCCTGATAAAGTTTCAGCCCCTGATAAAGTTTCAGCAATGATTGTCGGCGTGGCGCAGGACGGCGGCGTGCCGCACCTCGGGTGCGTGAAGGAGTGCTGTCGCGAGGCCAGGAGCGATCCCGCCAGAGCCCAGCGCGTCGCCTCGCTCGCGCTACGCGCCGGACCAAAGCTCTTTCTGATCGACGCGACCCCCGACATCCGGAGCCAGGTCGCCACCGCGCTGGGCGAGCAGGGACTCGCAGCGCGCCCGGCGCGATTGCCGGTGGACGGTATCCTGCTCACGCACGCCCATATCGGCCACTACACGGGACTGGTCTACCTCGGAAGGGAGTCGATGGCCGCCGACGAGGTGCCGGTGTTCGCAACCGATCGCTTCTGGGCTTTCCTTTCCGGCAACAGCCCGTGGAAGCGGCTGGTCGACGGTCGTCACATCATCCACATCCCGCTGGCCGCGGGCGGGCAGGTAGAGCTGGCGCAAGGTCTCTCGGTGGAGCCGTTCAGGGTCCCACATCGGGAGGAGGACTCCGACGTCCTCGGGTTTCTCGTGAAGGGGCCGTCGCGCCGCCTGCTCTACATTCCCGACATCGACGACTGGAGCCGGTGGGACCGCGACATCGCCGAGCTGGCGGGCACGGTCGACGTGGCCCTGCTGGACGGCACCTTCTACGCGCCTTCGGAGCTCGGGGCGCGCTCGATGGCCGAAGTGCCGCATCCGCTGGTGACCTCGACCATGGACCGCCTCGGGCCGATGGTGAAGCAGGGCCGGCGCGTCGTGTTCATCCATATGAACCACACCAACCCGATCCTGCGGCGCGGCACTGCCGAGCGGCGCGAGGTGGAGCGCCGTGGATTCGAGGTGGCCTCGGACGGCATGGAGCTGCCACTGTGAGAGGTCCGCGGAGGTGAAAGCCATCTTGGCGATGGACCAGGGGACCTCGTCCTCCAAGGCGGCGCTGTTCACCTCCTCGGGAAGGTTGCTGGCGCTGGGCCGCGTGCCGATCCGCACCAGCTTCGGGGCCGGGGGGAGCGCGCACCAGGATCCGCGGGAGATCCTGCGCACGCAGCGGCGCGCCATCCGCATCGCGCTCCGGCGCGCGGGCGGAAGCGTGGATATCGTGGCCGCCGGCATCGCCTCGCAGCGATCGACATTCGTGCTCTGGGAGAGGGGCACGGGCAATCCGATCGGTCCCGCGCCGACGTGGCAGAGCACGGAGGCCGAGAGTGTCTGCCGCCGGATGCGCCGGCACGCCGCGGCCGTGCGGCGCATCACAGGGCTGCCGCTCTCGCCCCACTACAGCGCCTCCAAGCTCTCGCTCGTCCTCGACGCGCGGCGGGGGCTGCGCCGGAGAGCCGAGCGCGGAGAGGTCCTGTTCGGCAATGTCGCCACGTACCTGCTCTGGCATTTCAGCGGCGGCGCGATGCACGCCACCGACCCCACGCACGCCGCGCGCACGCTGCTGCTCGACCTGGCGACGCTGGATTGGAGCCCGGATCTGCTCGCCCTTTTCGGCGTGCCCCGGGCGATGCTGCCCGAGGTCAGGGACAGCCTCGGAGACTTCGGCAGCCTGCACGTCGAGAACGGACGCGCCGGGCAAGCCCCGGTGCGCGCGATGCTGGGGGATCAGCAGGCCGCGCTGTACGCCGGCGCCGGCGCCGGCGCCGGCGGCGCGCGCCGCGCGCGCGGCAACATGGCGCTGGTGAACTACGGTACGGGCGCCTTCGTGCTGGTGCCCACCGCCGGGCGCCTCGTGCGCAAGCGCGGGTTGCTGTCGAGCGTTGCCTGGACGCGCGCGGGGCGCCGCTGCTACCTGCTCGAAGGCACCGTCAACGCCGCGGGTATCACGCTCGACTGGCTCCGGCGGGAGCTGGGCGCCCCGGCGGCGCTGGAGGATCTCGACAGAATGTGCCGCCAGGCGCCGACCGGGGCGACCGAGGCGACGCTGCTTCCCGCCTTCCTGGGTCTCGGCTCGGCCCACATGGAGACAGCGGGCCCGGGCGCTACCGCGATGGCGGCCAATCTGCCGCTGCGTCACGCGGTGCCCGGTCTTGCGCGTGCTGGAGTCGAAGCGATCGCTCACCTGGTGGCGGAGATCGTGATGTTGGCGTCCGCTACGACCAGGTCGGCGCCGCGGCGTCTTGTCGCGAGCGGCACCCTCGCGCGGCTGGACTACCTCGTCGAGTTCCAGGCGGCGCTTCTGGGTCGTGGCATCGGCGTGGCCGCTCAGCCCGAAGCGACGCTCGAGGGAGCGGCGCTCGCCGCCGCCCGGCAGTCCGGCCTCGGCCGGGCCTGGCCCGCGCCGCGCGTCCGATGGGCTCCCGTCGACCGGCAATTGCGGCGCCTGGCCCTGCGCAGGCATCAGGACTGGCAGCGCCTGGTCGATCTGGCGCGAACCTGGACCGCGCGAGGCCGTCGATGAGTGCGGCCGGGGCCAGGCGGGCCGCGGCCTGGGAGCTGTCGCTGTTCCTGGCGCTGGTCTTCTCGTTCATCTGGCTCTGGGCCGGAGCCTTCCCTCACAGCAGCCTGGTGATCTACGTGACGGGGCTCGGGCTCACGCTCGCAAGCCACGTCATCCATCGGGAGACGCCCGAGGATCTCGGGCTGCGGTTCGACAACATGCTGCCCGCTCTCAAGGACGCGGCGGTGCCGACGCTGCCGCTGGTGGCCCTGTTCACCTGGATCGGCTATCAGCAGGGCTACCTTCGGCCGGACATGCTCGACCCGGAACGATTCCTGAGACTGTGCGCGTGGGGATTCCTGCAGCAATACCTGCTGCAGGGTTTCATCCATCGCAGAATGGCCCATCTGATCGAGACGCCCGTTCGTCGCGAGCTGGCCGTGGCCGGGATCTTCGCGGCGCTCCACCTGCCCAACCCGGTGCTGGTGCCAGTGACGTTCTTGGCGGGATACATCTTCGCGGTGCTCTACCGGCGGCACCCGAACCTTCTCGTGCTCGCGCTGTGCCACGCGGTCGGCAGCACCGCGGTGGCCTTCGCCTTCGACCCCGCGTCGATCCACAAGATGAGGGTCGGGCCGGGCTACTTCCGCGGCTGAGCGCCTCGCCGGATCGGCGGCAGGTCGCGGAGCGCCGGCACCCCCTTCAAAGTCGTCGCCGAGGTGACGGCGTCGATCACGGCCATGCCCACCGCGCGGCAGGCCGTCACGCCGAGACAGTCCAAATCGACGCGGCGTCGTCCCGTGGACAAGGTGAAGACGATGTCTCCGTCGAACCGGGTGTGGCACGGTGAGACGCTTCGGGCCAATCCATCCTGGCAGACGCGGGACAGGCGCGCGGCCTCCACGCGCGTCAGGCGGGCGTCGGTCGCCACGACGACCAGCGTGGTGTTGGAAGACTTGACGCGCCGGCGCATCACGCCGCGTCTCATCAGGCGCTCCGTATCGGCGAACGTGTCCAGTGGCGCATGGGGCGCATGGGGCGTCGCATCGTTCGATGGCGCGCGCGCGCCGGCCACGATGGCCCCCGAATCGTAGTCGATCACGTCCCCGAACGCGTTCACCGCGGCAAGGACGGCCACGATGACCTTCCCCGATGGCGACGGCATGCGAAGGCCCGCGTTGCCGATGCCGCCCTTCATCGCGCCCTTCATGCCGAAGATCTTGCCCACGGTCGCGCCGGTGCCGGCGCCGAGGCTTCCCGAGGCGACGGGCCGGCCCGCCGCGGCGAAGGCCGAGCGGCAGGCTCTGGCTCCCATCGTCCCGTCGGGACGCCTGGCGGAGCTGCCGAGCCCCAGATCGTACAGGATGGCCGAGGGGACGATGGGGATCCGCGCGGAGCCTGTGTCGAAACCGATCCCCTTGCGCTCGAGATATCGCATCACGCCCCCGGCGGTGTCGAGGCCGAAGGCGCTGCCACCCGACAGCACGACGGCGTGAATCCTCTCCACCAGGTGCCCAGGCGCGCAGGCATCGATCTCGCGAGTACCGGCCGCTCCACCGCCGACATCGACGCCCGCGACGGCCCCGTCCGGGCAGACGATCACCGTGCAGCCGGTGGCCGCGCGGCGATCTGTGGCATGCCCGACCAGAACCCCTTCGAGACTGGTGAGCGTCAGCCTGCGGTCCGTCATCCTCGCGTTCCACCAGGAGCGTGCAGGACGACGCGACGTCGCGAGACGAGCCAGGTAAAGAGACCGTCGAGCAGACAGTAGGCGGTCATAACGAGCGCCCATGGGACGCAGGCGCGCAGGATCCCGATCGGCTCAGAGCCCTCATCGATCACGGTGAGAAAGACCCTGACCAGGGACGCCAGCGCCCAGAAGAACAAGGCGAGGCCGATGGCCAGCTCGCCCAGAGCCAAGGCCCGTCGCCGAAGATAGAGATGGCCTGCACCGGGAAGCGCCGCGGACATCAAGGCCGCGATCATGGGCGAGCGAAAGCGGGCAGCGCAGGCGGGGCACTCCGGGGCCGCGCCACGCGGTGGTGACGCCAGCTGCGCGCCGCATGCCGGGCACGCGAGAAGCCGATCGCCTGCGGCCATCCTTCAGATGACGCGCGGAGCGGCATGACGCGCGAGGCTTTGGGGTACCTGGCGGGGGGCGGGGCGCGGCTGAGGGAGGGCGCGCGTCGGCCCTCCCTCAGCCACCTGGTCCCGGGTCATGCTTGTCCAGCAGGTGATGGCGGGCATGGGATTGCGGAAGTGTCGCGCGGGGAGTCTGCGGATTCTGGTGCGGGGTGGAACACGCGGGGATGTGACCCGGGGAGTGCTCAGTTGCATCGAGAGTCACCACAATCTGGGCAAGTGAGACAGCCGCCGGCGAACGGCAGAAAAGAACCGCAGACGGGGCAGCGGCCGGTCTCCGCGGCCCCTGCGGCTTCGGACCGACCGAGGCGGCGACGGCGGGAAATCTCCACACCGAGCTCGTGGAGTGTGCTCCAGGGCTTCGCGCGGCCGATTCGTTCCGTCGGCACGCCGGGGCTCAGCACCTGATGGTCGCGGCTGCCGTCGCGGTAGACGGTCACGCCCTTGCAGCCCAACTCCCAGGCGGCGAGGTAGGCGTCGCGCACGTCGCCCGGTGTCGCCCATTCGGGCAGGTTCACCGTCTTGGACACGCCGTTGTCGCAATGCCGCTGGAAGGCCGCCTGCATTCGGACGTGCCACTCCGGCGAGAGGTCGTGGGCCGTGACGAAGAGCCGCGCCAGCGTCTCCGGCATCGGGGACGCCGACAGCCCCCTCACGCTGCCCGTGGCCGCCACGCGTTCGATCAGTGATTCGCTCAATGCGCCCTGCTCGCGCGCCATGCGGGCAAAGGCTGGGTGGACTTCGGTCATCCGGTCGCCGTCCTTCATATCGAGCACGTGCCGGCGGCTGTAGGCCACGGCGAACAAGGGCTCGATCCCGCTCGAGGCGCCGGCGATGATGCTGATGGTGCCCGTGGGCGCGACGGTCGTGCAGGTGCTGTTGCGCGGCGGCTCCGCCCCCGGCACGTCGTAGAGACTTCCCTTGAAGTTGGGAAAGGCGCCGCGATCGCGCGCGAGCCGGACGCTCGCCTGGCGGGCTTCGCGCTGGATGAACGACATCACCTGCTCGGCGAGGGTCAGGGCCTGCTGCGAATCGTACGGGATCCCCAGCGCGATGAGCAGGTCGGCCCATCCCATCAAGCCGAGCCCGATGCGCCGGTTGGCCTTCGTGACGCTCTCGATCTCCGGCACCGGATACCGGCTGGCCTCGATGACGTTGTCGAGAAAGTGCACGGCGTCCCGCACCGTCTGCGCCAGCTTCGCCTCGTCGATGGCGGCGATGGCGGCGCCAGAGCCGTCCAGCATCAGGCCCAGATTGATCGAGCCGAGCGTGCAGGCTTCGTTGTCCGACAGCGGCTGCTCGCCACACGGGTTGGTGGCCTCGATGGGGCCGACGTGCAGCGTGGGGTTGGACTGGTTGATCCGGTCGATGAAGATGATGCCAGGGTCGCCGCAGAGCCAGGCGTTCTCGACGATGCGGTCGAACACGTCGGCGGCGCGCAGCCGTCCGCAGGCGGAGCGTCCGCCTGGCTCGGCGCTCGGGTCGACGAGATCGTAGCTGCCGTCTCGCCTCAGCGCGTTCATGAACTCGTCGGTGATCGCCACCGAGATGTTGAAGTTGGCCACCTCGGATCCGCCACGCTTGCAGTCGATGAACTCGAAGATATCGGGGTGGTCGACCCTCAGCATGCCCATGTTCGCGCCGCGCCTCGTGCCACCCTGCTTGATGGCTTCGGTCGCGGAGTTGAAGACCTTCATGAAGGAGACCGGCCCGCTGGCGATCCCCGACGTGCTGCGCACGCGGCTGTTTCGCGGGCGCAGGCGCGAGAAGCTGAACCCGGTGCCGCCGCCCGACTTGTGGATGATGGCCGCG
>Ga0075429_100003184_pt1 | contig 13949 bp, 12 predicted proteins | sample RhiMetdeltSRZDD3_FD_75295 | JGI IMG/M metagenome (GOLD analysis project Ga0075429, IMG submission 75295) | Populus rhizosphere microbial communities from Tennessee, USA - Rhizosphere MetaG P. deltoides SRZDD3 | ecosystem: Host-associated > Plants > Roots > Rhizosphere > Soil | place: USA... | reverse complement strand
CGGCCGTCATCGCATTGCACCTGCACGAGCTGGACCGGATGCCGGAGGAGCCCCGGCGGCAGATCAGGCGCCTGCAACGGATCTATGTCGAAGAGTGGGTCACCGTGCTGACCGCGGTGCGGCCGGAGCTGGTCGCGGCCGAGGCGCGGGTGCTCGCCCACGCCGCGTTCGGCCTGATGAACTCGACACCCTTCCTCGGTGGCGAGGTCGACCGGGGTCGGCGCGCTACTCTGCTGCGCGCGGCGGCACTCGCCGCGTTGCTGGAGGGCACTGTCGAATGATCGAGTCACTGCTCGTCGCGAACCGCGGCGAGATCGCCCGCCGGATCATGCGTACCGCCCGGCGGCTCGGGGTCCGCACGATCGCCGTGCACTCCGAGGTGGACGCCGCGCTGCCGTTCGTCACCGAGGCGGACGAGGCGATCCTGCTCGGCCCGCCGCAGTGCTACCGGGACGTCGACGCGATCATGGCTGCCGCCAAGTCGACCGGCGCGCGGGCGATCCACCCCGGCTACGGCTTCCTCGCCGAGAACGCCGAGTTCGCCCGTACCGTCGAAGCCGCGGGCCTGGTCTGGGTCGGACCCGGCGCCGACGCGATCGCCGCGATGGGCGACAAGATCAATGCGCGCAACCTGATGGCGGCGGCCGGCGTGCCGGTCGCGCCCGGCACCACCGACCCGGCCGAGGCCGCCGCGATCGGCTTCCCGGTGATGGTCAAGGCGGCGGCCGGCGGCGGCGGCATGGGCATGGCGGTCGTGGCCGACGAGTCGGCGCTGACGGCCGAGTACGAGAAGGTGCGCGGGTTCGCCGCGCGCATGTTCGGCGACGAAGCCGTGTTCTTCGAGCGCTACTTCCCGCGCGTGCGCCACGTCGAGGTGCAGATCCTGGGCCTGGCCGACGGGCGCGTGGTGGCGCTCGGCGAGCGCGAGTGTTCGGTGCAGCGGCGCAACCAGAAGCTGGCCGAGGAGTCGCCGTCTCCCGCGGTCTCGCCGGAACTCCGGGAGCGGGTGCTCGCGGCGGCGGTGCGCGCCGGCGAGGCGGTCGGCTACCGCAACGCCGGTACCGTCGAGTGCCTCCTCGCGCCCGACACCGGCGAGTTCTTCTTCCTCGAGATGAACACCCGGCTGCAGGTCGAGCACCCGGTGACCGAGCTGATATTCGGCCTCGATCTCGTCGAGGCGCAGCTGCGGGTGGCCTCCGACCTGCCCGTCGAGGTGCCCACCGAGAGCCGCGGGCACGCGCTGGAGCTGCGCGTCAACGCCGAGGACCCGAAGCGGTTCCTGCCCGGCCCGGGCGCGATCACCCACTGGGTGGAGCCGACCGGCGAGGGCGTGCGGGTCGACGCCGGCTACGGGCCCGGTACGACGGTCACTCCGCACTACGACTCGCTGATGGCGAAGCTGATCGTGTACGGGGCGGACCGCGCCGAGACGCTGGCCCGTGCCCGGGACGCGGTGGCGGGCTTCGAGATCACCGGTCCCAAGAACAACCTGCCGTTCTTCGCCGAGTTGCTCGACAACCCCGAGTTCGTGTCGGGCGACTACGACACCGCTCTGGTGGGACGGATGCGATGACACGCGTCGAGATCCGGGAGGTCGGGCCGCGCGACGGGCTGCAGAACGAGGACCCGGTACCGACCGCCGCCAAGGTGGAGCTGCTGGATGCGCTGTCGCGTACCGGTGTGCGGCGCATCGAGGCGGTCTCGTTCGTCCACCCGAAGGCGATCCCGCAGATGGCCGACGCGGACGAGGTCTGGGCGGCCGCCGACAAGAGTCCGGACGTGCGCTACTCCGCGCTGGTGCCCAACTCCCGCGGCGCACGGCGCGCGCTCGACGCCGGCTTCCGGGAGATCGAGGTCGTCGTCTCCGCGTCGGACACGCACAACCGCAAGAACGTCAACAGGAGTACCGAGGAGTCGCTGGACGACATCGCGTCGCTCATCGAGATGTTGCATGCCGAGGGCGCCACCGCCGAGGTCATCGTGTCCACGAGCTTCGGCTGCCCGTACGAGGGCGACATCGCCCCGTCCCGGATCTCGTCCATTGTGGACAGAGTGGTGGCGGACGGGGCCGACCGGGTGGCTTTCGGGGACACCACGGGCATGGCGACGCCGCGCCGCGTGCGGGAGGTCGCCGCCGTCGTGCGCGAGCGCCATCCCGACGTTCCGCTCCTCATGCACTTTCACAACACGAGGGGTACCGCGCTCGCCAACATCCTGACCGCGTTCGACTACGGCATCACCGAGTACGACGCGAGCGTCGGTGGCCTGGGCGGCTGCCCGTACGCGCCCGGCGCCACCGGAAACGTGGCCACCGAGGAGGTCGTGCACATGCTGCACGACATGGGTATCGACACCGGCATCGACCTCGAGGCTCTGCTCGAAGCCGCCCGGCTGGCGGAAAGAATTGTCGGTCGCGAACTGCCATCGGGAGTGTTGCGCGCGGGTCCACGTACTCGCACAATTCGCTCGTAATGCGCGTGTCTCTTTTATCGCCCGCCTCGTTGTATCGGACATGACGCAAACGCAGGGCGAGCGTGTGAAGCGCGCGGCCCTGCGTTGTGGCGTCCGGGCCATCGTCGTCGCCGGCTTCGCGTCGGCCGCCTGGCTCCTGTCCTCCGCCGCGGCACACGCCGCTCCCGCGGAGCAGGACGCCACCGCGCCGGCCCAGCTCGACCTCCCCGTGCTCCGCCTGGTGGCCGACCTCGACCACGAGGTACTCGGCACGAACCTGTTGACGCCGGCCCCCGCCGCGACGCCCGAGGCTCCCGCCCGGACCGTCGCGGACGTGCCGTGCCTCGACGGTACCGAGTGCGTGAGCGCGGTACCCGTGCCGGACCAGCAGCCAGCACCACCCGCTGGTGGTCTGGCGCGCGTACTGCAGGGAATCGCCGCGCCGCTCGGTCTCGGCGATGTGGTGACCGTGACCACCACCCTGGTCAGCCCGCTGACCCGGGCACTGGATCCGGTCATCGACCCGCTTGAACCGGTGCTGCGGCCGGTGACGTCCACATTGGACGCTTCGGTGTCCGGCGCGCGGATCGGCCGGCTCAAGGCAGCCGCCGCACCGCGTACCGGAAACCCGGCGGTGGTCGCGGCCGACGTGCCCGCCACCGAAGCCTCGGTGCCGGTCCCGGCCACCGAGTCCTCGACCGGTCCGGCCACCGCGGCCCTGACGGTCGTCGGTACGACGTTCCGCGCTGCCCAGCCGCGCGGGCCCGGCGGCGGCAAACTGCCTCAGCTGCCCGAGCCGACGCCGGTGAAGAGCCCGCTGGGTACCGGATCCGGAGCCTCGACCAACGGGTCGGGCTCGCACACCGACGGCGGGTCGTCCGCCGTTGTCTCCTCCTCGACCGTGACCGGCGCGGTGGCCTCCCACCGCGGGTCGCGCGCGGTCGACGTCGTGGTCCCCCGGCCGGATGCCGAGGACCCGACATTCTCTCCTGACTAGTGATGCGTGGCCGAAGCGGCCGACAACGACATCACGGAAAACCTGGGGCGCGTGTCGACAGGTGGAGTCAGGGCAGAAAAGGCCTATGCCATGGCACCGCCGCGTCCCTTCCAAATCCGGAAGCCGGATTCCGGAATTCGCCATAGCAATTAAACAAACATTCGAAAGGTCATCGCTTTCACCATGAAATCGTGGGTTCGTAAGACACTCAGCGTCGGTGTACTGGCCGCGGGTGCGGTGCTGTTCGCACCGGCCGCCGCACACGCCGACACCGCACAGATCTCGGTGGACAACAACGGCATCCTGAACGGCAACCAGGTCTTCGTCCCGGTCCAGGTGCCGGTGAACGTCTGTGGCAACGGCGTGGCGGCGGTCGTCGCGCTGTCCGCTGGCATCAGCGGCGTGTGCGTGAACGGCGCGGCGCAGGACGTGGACAGCTGGAGCAAGTGGGACAAGAGCTCCGACACCATGCGGCTGACCCCGAAGGCGACGCCGAAGAAGGTGCACTCCAAGAAGGCGAAGAGCGAGAGCAGCCGTACCGAGGACACCTTCCAGGGCTCGTTCGACAACGACGGCATCCTCAACGGCAACCAGATCTACGTGCCGGTCCAGATCCCGATCAACATCTGTGGCAACAGCATCGCCGCGGTCGCCGCGATCGGCATCGGTGTCAGCGGTGCCTGCGTCAACGGCGCGCTGCAGGACGTCGACACCGAGTCGGCGAAGCGTACCGAGGACACGTTCCAGGGCTCGTTCGACAACGACGGTGTGCTGAACGGCAACCAGGTCTACGTGCCGGTCCAGATCCCGATCAACGTGTGTGGCAACAGCGTTGCCGCGGTCGCGGCGATCGCCGCGGGCCTGTCTGGCGTCTGCATCAACGGCGCGCTGCAGGACGTCGACACCGAGTCGGCGAAGCGTACCGAGGACACCGCTCAGGTGTCGGCGGGTAACGACGGTGTGCTGAACGGCAACCAGGTCTACGTGCCGATCCAGATCCCGATCAACATCTGCGGCAACGGCGTGGCAGTCGGCCTCGCGGCCGCCGTCGGCCTGTCGGGCGCCTGCATCAACGGTGCCGTGCACGACGCCGACTTCGGCCGCGGCGGGGACCACCACGGTCACCACCACGGGTACAAGGGCGACCACAAGGGCGACTGGGACAAGAAGAGCTGGGGCGGCGACCACGACGGTTACAAGCCGCACAAGAAGTCGGCCGACACCGTGCAGGCCAAGACGGCCAAGACCGAGGGCCTGCCGTTGCTCGGTGACCTGACCTCGGCGCTGCCTCTGCCGGGGCTGGGCGCGCTCGGTGGCCTGGGCGGTGGCCTGGGCGGTGGCCTGGGTGCCGGCAAGAGTGGCCTGGGCGCAACCGACCTGCCGGTGCTCGGCGGTCTGCGTACCAGCAAGATCAACGCTGCTGGGGTCGACCTGACCTCGCTGCTCGACTCGGCGGCGCCGGCGGCCTGATCGCGGGCTGAACTCAGGTACGGGAGTCTCCGCATCCAGCGGAGGCTCCCGTACTCTTTGAGTGTTACCCTAACGATCGTTCAGGAAGGAGGGCTCGTGGATCTCGAGCAGCTCGGCAAGCGCGTCCGGGCCGGTGGCGCGGAGAAGTACCACGCGGCGAACGCCGCGCGCGGCAAGCTGTTCGCCCGCGAGCGAATCGCCCGGCTGGTCGACGAGGGTTCGTTCGTCGAGGACGGCATCTTCGCTAACGCGTTGGCCGAGGGGTTGCCGGCTGACGGCGTGATCACCGGCAACGCCACGGTCGACGGCCGGCCGGTCTGCCTGATGGCGAACGACTCGACGGTCAAGGCCGGCTCGTGGGGTGCCCGTACGGTCGAGAAGATCATCAGGATCATCGAGAAGGCGTACGCCAGCGGCGTACCGATGATCTATCTCGTCGACTCGGCGGGGGCCCGGATCACCGACCAGGTCGACCTGTTCCCCGGCCGGCGTGGCGCCGGGCGGATCTTCTGGAACCAGGTCCGCGCGTCGGGCTCGATCCCGCAGGTGTGCGCGCTGTTCGGGCCGTCCGCGGCCGGTGGGGCGTACATCCCGGCGTTCTGCGACGTCGTGGCGATGGTCGACGGCAACGCGTCGATGTACCTGGGCTCCGACCGGATGGTCGAGATGGTCACCGGCGAGAAGACCACGCTCGAGGACATGGGCGGTGCCCGGGTGCACTGTACCGAGTCGGGCTGCGGCCACTTCCTGTGCAAGGACGAGGACGAGGCGCTGGACGTGGTCCGCCGCTACCTGTCCTACCTGCCGTCGAACTGGCAGGGCTCGCCGCCGGTCGCTTCGGCCGCGGCTGCTCCGTCCACTGTGGATCTCGCGACACTGGTACCAGCCAGCGAGCGGCAGGCGTTCGACATGCGCAAGTACGTCACCGGCCTGCTCGACGAGGGCTCGTACTTCGAGATCCAGCCGCTGTGGGCCCGTGAGGTGACGATCGGCTTCGGCCGCCTCGACGGCGAGGTGGTCGGTGTCGTGGCGAACAATTCGCTGTTCAAGGGTGGCGTGCTGTTCGTCGACTCGGCGGACAAGGCCACGCGGTTCGTACAGCTCTGCGACGCGTTCAACGTGCCGCTACTTTTCCTCTCCGACGTACCGGGGTTCATGGTCGGGGCGGCGGTGGAGAAGGAAGGCATCATCCGGCACGGCGCCAAGATGATCACAGCGATCGCGGAGGCCACGGTACCGAAGATCTGTGTCGTGGTCCGGAAGGCGTACGGTGCCGGCCTCTATGCCATGGCCGGGCCCGGCTTCGAGCCGGACGCGACGATTGCCCTGCCCACCGCGAAGATCGCGGTGATGGGCGCCGAGGCGGCGGTGAACGCCGTCTACGCCAACAAGATCGCCGCGCTCGGCGACGACGCGGAGCGAGCCGAGTTCGTGGCCGCGAAGCGCGACGAGTACGAGCGCGACATCGACATCGTCCGGCTGGCCAGCGAGTTGGTCGTCGACACGATCGTCGAGCCGACCGAGCTGCGGGGCGAGCTGATCCGCCGGTTCGCGCTCGCCCGCGGCAAGGACCGTCATTTCTCCCGGCGGCGCCACGGCGTCACGCCGGTCTGATCGGGTTAGTCACGAACGGAGATTCGTCATGGTGGACTTCAGGCTCGACGAAGAGCACGAGGCGCTGCGGCAGACCGTGCGCGAGTTCGCCGTGGATGTGGTCGCCCCAGTGATCGGGGACTTCTACGAGCGGCACGCGTTCCCGTACGAGATCGTGCGGCAGATGGGCAAGATGGGCCTGTTCGGGCTGCCGTTCCCGGAGGAGTACGGCGGCATGGGCGGCGACTATCTCGCGCTCTGTCTGACCCTGGAGGAGCTGGCCCGCGTCGACTCGTCGGTGGCGATCACGCTCGAGGCGGCGATCTCGCTGGGCGCGATGCCGATCTACCGGTACGGCAGCGCCGAGCAGAAGCAACAGTGGCTGCCCAAGCTCGCGTCGGGCGAGGCGTTGGGCGCGTTCGGGCTGACCGAGCCGGGCTTCGGCTCCGACGCCGGTGGTCTGATGACCCGCGCGGTGCTCGACGAATCCACGGACGAGTGGGTCATCAACGGCACCAAGGCGTTCATCACGAACTCCGGTACCGACATCACGGCGCTGGTGACGGTGGCCGCGATGACCGGCGTGGGTGCTGATGGCGAGAACGAGATATCGACGTTCATCGTGCCGTCCGGCACGCCGGGGTTCACCGTGCAGCCCGGGTACTCCAAGGTCGGCTGGTGTGCGTCGGACACCCACGAGCTGTCGTTCGACGACGTCCGGGTACCGGCGGCGAACCTGCTCGGCGAACGGGGACGCGGGTTCGCCCAGTTCCTGAACATCCTCGACGACGGACGGATCGCGATCGCCGCCCTCGCCGTCGGACTGGCCCAGGGCTGCGTGGACGAGTCGCTGCGGTACGCCAAGCAGCGGCACGCGTTCGGCCAGCCGATCGGCAACTTCCAGGCGATCAGCTTCAAGATCGCTGATATGGAGGCGCGCGCCCACACCGCACGGCTCGCGTACTACGACGCGGTGGCCCGCCTGCTGGCCGGCCAGCCGTACAAGCGGCAGGCCGCGATCGCCAAGCTGCACGCGTCGGACGTCGCGGTCGTCAACGCCCGCGAAGCGACCCAGGTCCACGGCGGCTACGGCTTCATGAACGAGTTCCCCGTCGGTCGCTTCTGGCGGGACGCGAAGATCCTCGAAATCGGTGAGGGGACCTCCGAGGTCCAGCGGATGATCATCGCCCGCGACCTGGGTTTGTGACTCATGGGGTGGCACCATTGGCGCTGCCATGACGACGCCGGACGATGCTCGCCGCGACGATGCCGAGTCGACGCCGCCGGGACCCAAGCGGGAGGTACCGGCTGACGCGCTGTCCGCCGGAGAGTTCGATCGGCTCAAGGCACTCGTCGAGGGCGCCCGCACCGACCCGGCGGCCGTCGTGGTGCCGGAGGCGCCCCGGCCGGTGGTCCCGATCCAGCCGGAGCCCGAGTACTACGACGAGGACGACGACGTCGATCGGCCGTCCCGCCTCGGCCGGATTCTGCTGAACAGCGTGCTCGCGGTCGTTCTCGGCGGGCTGCTGGGCGTGAGCGTGGCCTGGGCATCCGGCCGGCTCGGCGGATCAGCGCCGCCACCGGGTGATGCCGCCCCATCGAGAGCCCTGACGGCGGTGGCATCGGTACCGCCGTCCCAAGGCCGGTCGCCGTCCGCCGGTCCGACCGCCGCCGGCGCCAACAACCCGGGGCTCGCTCCGATGATCACCGGGCTCGACATCGTCGGTACGAGTGTCGTGCTCCGGTGGCGCGACCCCACCAGATCCGGGGCGACGTTCATCGTGATCCGGGTCGTGCAGGGCCGGGGCCAGCCGGTCACCACGCTGCCACCCGGGTCGACCGAGTTCGTTCTCGAGGACATCGACCCGGCCGCCGGCCCGTACTGCTTCCTCGTGATCGCGGTCGTGGCTCAGGAACGCGGGGTGTCCCCGACCCGCTGTGCCGGTCAGGGGATCTGACATCCCCGACACGGCGGCGGGTCGCGCGGTTCGATGTACGGGATGACCGTGTTGCTGGGCGCGGACTGGTAGTTGCCGTACGCAGTAACCGCCTCGACGATGAATGCGATGGGCTCCCCGATGTACGCCTGCGTGTTCACGAGGATGGTCGTCGCGGTGCCGGAGGCGGTCGCCATCAGCCCGCCGTTCCCGACCAGCAGGATCCGGTAGCTGCTGATCGTCCCTGCGCCCGGCGTCCAGGAGACCCGGGTGTTTCCGGTCAGCAGCTCGTTCGCGTTCACCGACGTGGGCGTGGAGTTCGGTGGTGGCGGCGGAGGAGGCGGTGGGGGTGGCGGAGGAGACGTGGTCGTCGCCGCCACGGCCGGTCCGGAGGGTGCGCCGCCCGGCCCGGGCCCCGCGCCCGGCGCCGACGTCGTCCGCGGCGGCCGGCCGGGGCTCGTGGTCCGCGCCTGGTTGCCGTTACCACGGTCCGCGTTGTTGTTGGTACTCGGCCGTGGCGTGGCCGAGCGGACCGGGATGTCCGGGTCGTTGGTGCGGATCGTGCGGGTCGTGCCGTCCGGCCGTACGACCAGACCGACACTCGCACCGGGCACGTTGATGACGAGCTTGTCGTTGGCCGGTACGAGGACCGCGTCCCCGCCCGCCGGCGTGGGTATCTCGGTGATCGGGCGACCGGAGCCGTCGAGCACGATCACCTTGCCGGCCCCGCGGCAGGACACGTACACCTTGCCGCCGTAGACCACCGGCGCACCCGGGGTCGCGCAGCCGAGCAGCGATACGTCGAGGGACACGACCTGACCGTCGCGGACCACGAGCACGGTCGACGACGCCGGTGCGGCGAACGTGACGAGCTTCGCCGGGCTGAAGTCGGCGACGGCCAGCGGCGCGGTCAGATCGGTGACCTCCGCGACGACCTCGTCATCGGTACCGACCTGGACGATCCGCCCGCTGTCCGGATCGACGGCGGTGACGCCCTCCTCGTGCGGGATCAGCGCGGCCCGTGGACCGGCACCGTCCACTGTGACCCGTAGCTCCTCGAGGAACGCGCCGGTCTGCGGTGACCAGCGCAGCGCCATGAGCTGCCCGCCATGGGCCAGGACCCAGACCGCGCCGGTACGGTCGACCACGCCGTCCACCAGCAGCACATCGGTCAACCACGGTTGCCCGATCGTCTCCCCGGTCACCGGATCCACCTGTTCGAGCAGCCCGGCCGCCTTGTTCACGAGGTAGATCCGGCCCTGGGAGAGCAGTACCTTCGTCGCCGCGAGGTTGTTGGAGCCCATCTCCCGGGCGGCGAGGGTCGGCAGCGCGACGATCGTGACGTCGTTGGTTCGCAGGTTCGTGACGATGAGTACGCCGTTGCCCTGGACCACGCTCATCTCGTCGTCGGGTCCGCCGACCTGTAGCCGGTCCTGTGGCTGGCCGGCGTCGGCGTCGACCCCGACGACCTGGCCGTCCTGCTTGCCGAGCCACGTCAGCTGGTCGGCGCCGAGGGAGTGCCGGGCGAGGTCGATACCGACGAACGTGGCGGCCGCCGCGACGACGGCGAGCACCGCGTACAGCACCAGTTCCTTCGGCCTCTTCCAGAACGGGATCATGCGGCCGCCCTCGTCGTCGATATTCAGGCCGAACTATAGCCGGTCGATCCAGTCTCGAATTCTGGCCGCGGCTGAGCAGCCGACCTGGTACATCTCCTCTGGCCGGGTGGGATGAGCCTCCCAGCCCCGGTCGTGCACGACCACGACCGTGGTACCGAGGCGAATCACGATGATGAGATAGGTGTTGTCGATCCAGGGCGAGTCCTCGGTGTACCGCTCACGGACCGATTCGGCGATCGCGAAGGACTCGTCGCCGACGAACCCGGTACGCGCGATGCGGTACCGGTAGGTCAACGGGTCGCGCACGATCGTCGGGCAGGCCGCCACGGCCCGGCGTACCTCGGCGAGGTAGTCGCGCGCGCCGGTGCCGGTGTACCGGGTGATCGTCTCGAAGACGACCGTCGGGTGGGCCGAGCCGTCGCTCTGGTAGTGATTGAGGTACAGGCCGCCCGTTCGCCGTACGGAGATCTGCCGGTCACTGCGGTACCGCACGGTCGCGCACGGGTGGGGCAGCGGCGGACTGCCGTCCCACGGTTCCAGGTACTCCCGGGGCCCGTGGGAGACGGGTCCCGGCCCGAACGACGTGTCCTCGCGGTGCAGGAACGCGTCGAGCGGGATCGTCGTTGGGGGCCTCCTGGTGGCCGACGGCGAGGGTGACGTGGGCGACGGCGAGGTCGGTCGAGCGGACGGCGTGTTGGCCGCGACAGTGGGGGTGCCCGTAGGTGCGGGCGTGGACTCGGCCTCGGTAGAGGCGCCGGAGTTCGACTGGGCGCAGCCGGCGACGGCGGCGACCACGAGCAGCGCTGACAGGATTCTCATGCCCCGCTACACGTGGCGGGAGATTCGCCCGCTCCGTCGGCTACGAGACGGCGGAAGCGGTGGCCGCGGCCCCGGCGGTTGCGCCGGGGCGGACGGCGTCCCGGATCGTGCGCAGGGCGCCGAGCATCGCGTCGAGCTCGTCCGCCGGCAGCATCCCGGTGAACCACTCGTCGATCAGCGCGATGTGACCCGGTAGCACCTGGGCGAGCCTCGTCTGGCCGGACCTGGTCAGGACGGTGTACGAGCTGCGCCGGTCCGTCGGGCAGGCGGTACGGCGGACGAGCCCGTCGCGCTCGAGCCGGTCGACCACCCGGGTGACCCCGCTCGTGGACAGCGACGTCTGGGCGGCGAGGTCGGTCATCCGCAACTGCTGGTTCGGCGATCGGGACAGCCGGATCAGTACCTCGAACTCGACCGCGGACAGGTCGTGCTCGGCATACTGGGCGGACAGCCGGCCGGTCAGCCCGGTGAACGCCTCGGTGAACAGTCCCATGGCGGTGATGCGGGGGTCGTCGTGCAGCTCCTGGGTCACAGATCACATCCTAGCAATAGTTGTCGTGCGGAATATTGTCCCGCGTATAGTTGCTGTGTAGGGCGGCCAAGCAACCAATGGAGGTATGCACACCATGACCGCACCCGCACTGACCACTCGTACCTGGCAGGGCGTCAGTGTTCCCCAGCCCGGCACCTTCGTCATCGACGCCGCACACACCCGGGTCGGCTTCGTTGCCCGGCACCTGATGGTGAGCAAGGTCCGTGGGGCCTTCACCGGTGTATCCGGACAGATCACGGTGGCGGACGAGCCCACCGAGTCGACCGTGGACGTGTCCATCGACACCGCCAGCATCTCGACCGGTGCCCCCGACCGGGACGGACACCTGCGCAGCCCGGACTTTCTCGACGTCGAGTCGTACCCCCGAATGACCTTCCGCGCGACCCGGGTGACCCACGGCGTGGGCTCGTGGTTCACGGTCGTGGGCGATCTGACGATCAAGGACGTGACCCGTGAGGTCGAGCTGAAGGTGGAGTTCGAGGGCGTGGCTCGCAGCCCGTGGGGCCAGGAGGTCATCGGATTCACGGCCCGTACCGAGATCGACCGCGAGGACTTCGGCATGACCTGGAACCAGGCGCTGGAGACAGGCGGCGTGCTCGTGGGTAAGAAGGTCACGATCGAGATCGAGGCCGAGGCGATCCGCCAGGGCTGAGGCTTGGCGATCACACCAGGACGAAGAGCATTTGGGAGCACTAAGTGCTCCCAATTGCTCACTTAGCGCTAATCGAGCGTCTGATTTGTCCCTAGCCTGGAGTAGCGGCCACTCCTAACCTAGGAGGTTCACCGCTACCCGTTGCGGGAGGCCCTATGGGCAAGGACGTCACGCTCGCCTCGTTCACGCGCGAGGACCGGGCGCGGTACCGCCAGAAGGTACGCCGGTGTCTGGATGTCTTCGCCTTGATGCTCGACGACTTCCGGTTCGATGCCGATCGCCCGACCACCGGGCTGGAGATCGAGCTGAATCTCATCGACGTCGATGCCGAACCGGTCATGCGCAACGCCGAGGTGCTCGCGAACCTGGCCGATCCCACCTTCCAGAACGAGCTCGGCGCGTTCAACGTGGAGCTCAACGCCCGACCTCGGTTGATCGAGGGCCACGGCTTCGACGACTACGAGCAGGATCTGCTGGCGAGCATCGGCCGGGCCGACGAGCGGGCCCGCAAGTCCGACGCGACGCTGCTGCTGATCGGGATCCTGCCGACGCTCACGCCGGAACACACCGTGCTGGAGAACCTGTCCGTCAACCCCCGGTATCGGCTGCTGAACGAGCAGATCCTGACGACCCGCGGCGAGGACATGGAGATCGACATCCGGGGCGCGGAGCGGCTGCAGACGTCCACCGAGTCGATCGCTCCCGAGGCGGCGTGTACGGCGTTGCAGTTCCACCTGCAGGTGTCCCCGGACACCTTCGCGAACTACTGGAACGCCGCACAGGCGATCTCCGGGCCGCAGCTGGCGGTCGGGGCCAACTCGCCGTACCTGTTCGGCCGGCAGCTCTGGGCCGAGACCCGGATCGCGCTGTTCGAGCAGGCCACCGACACCCGGCCGGACGAGCTGAAGGCGCAGGGGGTACGCCCGCGGGTCTGGTTCGGCGAGCGGTGGATCACCTCGATCTTCGACCTGTTCGAGGAGAACGTCCGGTACTTCCCGCCGCTGCTACCGATCTGCGACGCCGAGGACCCGGTGGAGGTACTGCGCGCCGGCGGCGTACCGACGCTCGGCGAGCTGCGACTGCACAACGGCACGGTGTACCGCTGGAACCGGCCCGTGTACGACGTGCAGAACGGCCGCCCGCACCTGCGCGTGGAGAACCGGGTGCTGCCGGCCGGCCCGACCGTCGTCGACATGCTTGCGAACGCGGCGTTCTACTTCGGACTCGTCCGCAGCTTGGCCGAGGCCGACCGGCCGATCTGGACGCAGCTGACGTTCAGCGCCGCCGAGGAGAACTTCCACGCCGCGGCCCGCGACGGGGCCGGGGCCAGCCTCTACTGGCCGCGGCTCGGCGAGGTGCGCGCCGCCGACCTCATCCTCGACCGGCTGCTGCCCAAGGCGGCCGAAGGGCTCGACCGGTTCGGTACCGAACCGGCACTGCGGGACCGGTTGCTCGGCATCGTCGAGCAGCGCTGCCGCACCGGGCGTACCGGCGCGGTCTGGCAGGTCGAGGCGGTCGAGGAGGCCCAGCGCCGTGGGCTGGGTCGGCTGGAGGCGCTGCGCGACATGGTCTTGCGGTACGTGGCGCACCAGCGCACGAACGAGCCGGTGCACACCTGGCCGGTAGCTGCTTACTGAGCTGGCGCGGCGTACGCGTTCTCGGCCTCGGCCTGGGCCTGGGCCGGGGCCGGGCGTTCCGCCGCCGGCGGCGTCTCGGGTTTCGACCCCTGTAGGCGCGGGGTGAGCGCGGCGATGGCGACCGATCCGGCCAGCCCGGCGATCACCGCGTACGGAGCGATCCAGTACGCGGAGATGTCCCGCGGCGACACGCGTTCGAGGACGGCTGGCGCGGCGAGGAA
>Ga0075429_100003183_pt1 | contig 13955 bp, 11 predicted proteins | sample RhiMetdeltSRZDD3_FD_75295 | JGI IMG/M metagenome (GOLD analysis project Ga0075429, IMG submission 75295) | Populus rhizosphere microbial communities from Tennessee, USA - Rhizosphere MetaG P. deltoides SRZDD3 | ecosystem: Host-associated > Plants > Roots > Rhizosphere > Soil | place: USA... | reverse complement strand
GCCAACGACATGCGCTTCGCCCTGCCGCAAGGCTTCTCGCAGGGCGACGACTTCTTCACCTACCTGCGCGACAGCTTCGACGTGCTCTACGCGGAAGGCGAGGCGCAGCCGTCGATGCTGAGCATCGGGATGCACTGCCGGCTGCTCGGTCGGCCGGGCCGCATGCGCGCGCTGCAGCGCTTCCTCGACCACGTGCAGGCGCACGACCGCGTGTGGGTGGCGCGGCGCGTCGACATCGCGCGGCATTGGAAGCAGGTGCATCCGTTCGAGCCGGCGACGGCGTTCGTGTGGGAGTAGCGACGGCGCGCCGGCCCCCGTCCCGGCCTTCCCCCGGAGGGGGAAGGAGGTGATCCGCTCACCCGATCAACCGCAGGCCGGGCGGCAGCGCGTCCCCGTACGCCTGCCGCTGGTCCGCCTCCCCCAGCTCCGCCACCTGCTCGACCATCGCGACCCAGCTCGCCGCCACGCGTGCGCCGCGCAGCCGCGCGAGCACGCGCTCGCGCAGCGCCTCGTCGACGTCGCGCGCCCGGTCGCCCGTCATGCGCGCGAGCTGCGCCACCGCGAACGCCGCCGCCTCGAACCGCTTCGCGTCGAACGCCAGCAGCGATTCCAGCCAGTGTGACGCCGCCTCCGGCGGCACCACGCCGTGCAGGCTGCCGTGGAACGGCACGCGCGCCCCGATGCGCCCGATCGCCCAGAGCGTCAGGTCGTCGGACGTGCCCGCCTTGCCGAGCCGGGTGAACAGCCACTCGCCGATCTCCACCTTGTGCTCGACCGGCACGCGCTCCAGCGACGCGCCCAGCCGCACCATGTCGTCGTAGCCGCCGCGCACGAGGTGCGGCGGCCGCGTCATGCCCGCCGCGGCGCCCTGCAGGTTGTACGCGAAATCGTCGAGCAGGCGGCGCTGCGCCGCCTCCGGCAGCCCGCCGGCGACGCGCCGCCAGAGCGTCCACCACTCGGCCGGCACGCGCGCGTCGTGGCCGTGCTGCACGCCCGCGTCGAACACGGTCCAGAGCTGCTCCACGCGCCATTCGTCGAGCGGATCGCCGCGCCCGGGGCGCAGGCACCAGCCCGCGAGGTTGAGCCACACGCGCTCGTGGTCCGGCGAGCGGCGGCGCGCGCGGGCGCGCTGCCACAACGCGTCGAACAGGCGCCGCAGCAGCGGCGTGGCCCAGCGCTCGCGGCTGCCGAAGAGCGCCTCGAGCTGCGCGCGCAGCTGGCGCACCTCCTTCGCGTCGACCGCCTTGGCGCGCGGGCCGAAGACGCGGTCGATGCGCTCCAGCGCGTCGGCCCAGCGCGGCGGCACGGCATCGTCGCCGCCCGCGCTCGCGCCGGCGCCGCGCAGCTGGAACTCGAGCCGCCAGCGCTGGCTCGCGTCCTCGGCGCCCACGCAATGCATCTCCAGCGTGCCCACCTCGGTGAGCGCGGTCGCCAGCTCCACCGGCACCTCGCGCGGGCGGCCCGCGCCCGCGGGCTGCATCACGGTGGCGATGGGCGGCAGGCGCGCGAAATCGCCGGCATCGAGGTCGACCAGCTCGCCGAGCCGCGGGGCGGCGCGCTGCGCCGCTTGCGCCGTCGACGACACCAGGTGGAAGCGCACCGGCTGGCCCAGGCGCAGCGCGAAGCGGCGGCCTTCGAGGCGCAGCTCGCGCCCGCCCTCGGTGCCGCGCGGCAGCACGCACACGCCGCGGCGCTCGCCGGCGCCCGACGCGTCGAGCACGAGGAAGTAGCTGCGCGGCGAGCCGCCGCCGATCTTCGGCGCGTCGCCGCGCTGCGCGAGCGCGAACGCCACGGCGCCGCGCGCGACGGCCACGTCCGGGTCGTCGTTGTGCAGCACGGCGAGCGGCGCGCCGCGCCAGCGCGCCAGCGTGGCCTGCATCCGCCGCGCCAGCGCCGCGGCGCGGAACACGCCGCCGTTGAGCAGCAGCGTGTCGGGCACCGCGGGCGCGTCGTCGCCCACGCCCAGCGCGCGGCGCGCCTCGTGCGCATGCTGCCGCAGGAAGCCGGCGACGTGGCGCGTGATCGCCGGATCGCTGGCGTACGGCAGGCCGAACTCGACGATGCCCGCGCGGGCGCGCCGCGGCGGCTCCTCGGCGCCCACCTCGGGGAAGAAGCCGTCCACCACGAGCTGCTCGACCTCCTCGCGCGTCAGCTCCGCCGAGCGCGCGCCGCCCACCAGGCGCGCGCCCGCGCCGAGCAGCGTCACGGTCGCGCGCTCCGGCGCGCCGGCCGCGAGCAGCAGCTCCTTGGCCGCGCGGCAGCGCTCCATGAGCTGCGCGAGCCGCGCCGCCGACATCCGCCCGCCCGCCCCCCCGGCGAGCCGCGCCTCGACGCGATGCGCGAGCGCGAGGTCCATGTTGTCGCCGCCCAGCATGAGATGGTCGCCCACGCCGATGCGCGAAATCTGCGGGCGCCCGTCAGCCATCGCCACCTGCATGAGGCTCAGGTCCGTGGTGCCCCCGCCCACGTCGCACACCAGCACCAGGCGCGAGGCCGCGAGCTCGGCAGCCAGCGTATCGCGGTGCCGGAACAGCCAGTCGTAGAACGCCGCCTGCGGCTCCTCCAGCAGGCGCAGGCGCACGAGCCCGGCGTCGCGCGCCGCCTGCACGGTGAGCGCGCGCGCCGCCTCGTCGAACGAGGCCGGCACCGTGAGCACGATGTCCTGCCGCGCCAGCGGATCGTCGGGAAAGCGCGCGTCCCACGCCGCGCGCACATGGGCCAGGTAGCTCGCGCTCGCCGCCACCGGCGAGACCTTCGGCACGTCGTCGGGCGCGCCCCACGGCAGGATGGGCGCGAGGCGGTCGACCGCCGGATGCGACAACCAGCTCTTGGCGCTGGCCACCAGCCGCCCCGGCACCTGCGCGCCGAGCGAGCGCGCCCAGTGACCGATCACGACGGGCGCCGCGCCCTCGGTCCCGGCGTGCGGCCAGGGCAGCGGCACGTCGGCCGGCGCGAGCTCGCCCGGCGCCGCGTGGTAGCGCAGCGAGGGCAGCAGCGGCCGCGCCGCCACCTGGCCGGGTCCGACGAGCTGCTCGACCTCGAACAGCCGGATGGCGCCGGGCGGCGCAGCATCCAGCAGCGCATGGGCGACGACCGTGTGGGTCGTGCCCAGGTCGATGCCGACGGCGAAGCGCGCCATGTCGCCCGGCTCAGGCGCCGCGAGGCGCCGCCGGCCTCGCGACCGCGGGTGGGCCTGCGAGCGAGCCGACGGCGCTGCACGACTTCATCGGTGCTTCGCTGCGCCGGCTGCGCTCACTCGCCCGCGCCGCCGCGCACGTCGAATTCGACCTTCCAGCGCTCGCCGCCGCCGCGCGCGACGGCGTCGAGCTCCAGCGTCCCGGCCTCGGTGGCGCGCGCCACCAGCTTCACCGGCACCACCTCGCCGGCCGGGCGCCCTTCGGCGGGCAAGGTGGCGTGCAGCGCCTCGAGCTCCTGCAGCTCGTCGGCGGCCCAGGACTCGAGCACGGTGCCGACCTGGTCCTGCCGCCGCACCGACGAGCCAAAGAAGCGGAAGTGCACCGGCTCGCCGACCACCAGGCCGACCTCCTCGGGCGGCAGCTCGGCCTCGGTGCCCTCCTCCATGCCGAACGGCGCGACGCACAGCGCGCGCACCGGCGGCTCGACGCCCGGCACCGCGGGCATCGACGACTCCACGCCGACGTAGTACGCGCGCGCCGTGCCGCCGCGGATGCGCACGCCGCGGCCGCGCCGCACGTAGCCGTGGTAGGCCGCGCCGCGCGCGACCGCGAGGTCGAGGTCCGCGCCTTCCAGCACGCGCGCGGGCGGCGCGCCCTCCGCGGCGAGCCATGCGTCGAGCGCGCTGCGCAGCCGCTCGACGAGCAGCGGCGACTTGAACACGCCGCCGTTGAACAGCACGGCGGTCGGGTGCAGGAAGCTCGCGTCCGGGTCCTGCCGGCCGGCGTTCGCCGGCAGGTCGGCGAGCGCGCCCACCTGCCGCGCGAGGAAGGCGGCGAGGTGGCGCGTGACCGCCGCGTCCTGCGCGTACGGCAGGCCGAGCTGCGCCAGGCCGGCACGCGTGCGCGCGAGGGGGCGCGCCGCCGCCTCGACCTGCGGGAAGAAGCCTTCGAGCAGCGTCGCGTCGAGCTCCGCGCGCGTGAGCTCGGTGCGCACCGAGCCGCCGATCAGCTTCGAGCCGCGGCTCGGCACCACGAGCGGATGCGAGGCGAGGCTCGCGTCGCCGAGCAACGTCTCCTTGGCCACGCGGCTGGCGTGCGTCAGCGCGCGCATCTGCCACGCGTCGAGCGTCGTGCCCTGCCCCGCCAGCTTGCGCGCCACGGCGTGCGCGAGCGCGAGGTCCATGTTGTCGCCGCCCAGCAGGATGTGGTCGCCGACCGCCACGCGGTGCAGCTCGAGGTTGCCTTCGCGCTCGACCACCGCGATGAGCGAGAAGTCGCTGGTGCCGCCGCCGACGTCGACCACCAGGATCACGTCGCCCGGCGTCACCGCCTTGCGCCAGCGGCCTTCGCTCGCCGCGATCCAGCTGTAGAGCGCCGCCTGCGGCTCCTCCAGCAGCGTGACGGGCGGATAGCCCGCGGCCTGCGCCGCCTCGGCCGTGAGCTCGCGCGCCGCCGGGTCGAACGACGCGGGGATGGTGACCGTGACGTTCTGCGCCTCGAACGGCGCCTCGGGATGCGCGTGGTTCCAGGCCGCGCGCAGGTGCGCGAGGTAGCGCACCGACGCCTCGAGCGGCGAGACCTTCGCCACCTCGGGCGGCGCCTCGCTCGGCAGGATCGCCGCGCGGCGGTCGACGCCCGGGTGGCACAGCCAGCTCTTGGCGCTGGACACCAGCCGGATCGGGGTGGTCGCGCCGCGGCTGCGCGCGAACTGGCCCACCGCGAAGTCGGCGTCGGCGCGCCACGGCAGCGTGAGGTCGCCGGGCGAGAGCTCGTCGGCATGCGGCAGGTACAGGAACGACGGCAGCAGCGGCTGATCCTCGACCGCGCCCGGCGCAGTGAGCTGCGCGACGGGCAGCACGCCGTGCGCGGTCCGGTCGCCGTCGCTGGCGCCGATGTCGACCCACGACAGCGCCGAGTGCGTGGTGCCCAGGTCGATGCCGATGGCGTAGCGCGCGTCGGCGGCGGGCGCGTCGGCCCGCGCCGTCTCCGTCGTGGCCTTGCTTCGGGTGGCGTTCACAGCTCCACCTCCGCCGGCGCGACGATCGACGCATCGTGGCCTTCGGCCAGCTTGGGCAGCCGCGTCTCGGCGACGCGCCAGCCGCGGTGGCTGAGGCTGCCGCGGTACGGCGGCGTGCCGACCACCTGGCCGGTGAGGCGCACGGCGGCGGCATCGAAGCCCTGCGGCAGCGTGACGGGAGTGCCTTCGGCTTCGGTGCGCACGGGCTGCAGCGTGAAGTGCTCGCGCAGCACCTTGCGGCAGCCTTCGTGCACCACGCGCGCGGCCACGCCGATGTCGGCGTCGGAGTGGCCGGCCAGGTCCTCCTGCACGAAGTCGATGAGGCGCGCGTCGCGCTGCAGCAGCGCGAGCAATTGCAGCGCGGCGTCGGGCGTGGCGGTCTTCAGCACCGGCGCGGGCGGTGGCGGCGGCGGCGCGGGGGCCGCTTCGGCCGGCACGGCCGGCGCCTTCACGCGCGCGGCGAACGCGGGGTCGGAAAGCGCGCGGAAGAACGCGCGGAACGCGAGCGGGATTCTTTGCAGGGCCGACGGAAGGTCGGCTCCGGTCTCGGGAGAAGGCATCAACGGCTCCTGGATCGACGGGGCGTCGGTGAGGATGTCGCGCATTCTATGTTGCAGCGCAGCATGATCGCCGGGGCACGAGCCGGCCGTGCGTGCCGAGGGATCGAAGCCGCCGGGCCCCGGGGCGCCCGGGACGCGACGTCGTCAGGGCGTACGGCGAATGCCTTGGCTCATGCCCTCCGACAGGCGCACCGCCACCCGCCGCCGCCCGAAGCGCCCCGCGCGGCGCGCGAAGCGCCCGGCGATCGCGGTGCCGCAATGCGGGCACGTCCCGCGCTCGTCGAGGTCGCAGCGCAGCACCTCGTACCAGTCGCGCTCGACGAGCGCCGCGCCGCACTGCGGGCAGGACGTGGTGCCGCCTTCCACGTCGTGCACGTTGCCCGTGTACACGTGGTGCAGCCCGTTGGCGCGCGCGATGCGGCGCGCCCGCGTGAGCGTGGCAGCCGGCGTGGGCGGCACGTCGCGCATCTTGTAGTCCGGGTGGAAGGCGGTGAAGTGCAGCGGCACGTCGGGGCCGAGATGGTCCGCGATCCAGCGCGCCTCCTGCTCGATCTCGGCGTCGCCGTCGTTCAGGCCCGGGATGAGCAGCGTGGTGATCTCGAGCCAGCAGCCGGTCTCGTGCCTCACGTACTGCAGCGTGTCCAGCACCGGCGCGAGGTGCGCGCCGGTCTGCTGGAAGTAGAACGCTTCGGTGAAGCCCTTCAGGTCGACGTTGGCCGCGTCCATCCGCGCGTAGAACGCGCGCCGCGGCTCGGCATGCATGTAGCCGGCCGTCACGGCCACGGCGTTCACGCCGAGCGCGCGGCACGCGTCGGCCGCGTCCATCGCGTACTCGGCGAAGATCACCGGGTCGTTGTACGTGAAGGCCACGCTCGCCGCGCCGCGCGCCACGGCGGCCTGCGCGATGGCGTCGGGCGCGGCCGCGTCCATCAGCCGGTCCATCTCGCGGCTCTTCGAGATGTCCCAGTTCTGGCAGAACTTGCACGCGAGGTTGCAGCCCGCCGTGCCGAACGACAGCACGCTCGAGCCGGGCAGGAAGTGGTTGAGCGGCTTCTTCTCGATCGGGTCGATGCAGAAGCCCGAGCTGCGGCCGTAGGTGGTGAGCACCATCGCATCGCCGACGCGCTGGCGCACGAAGCACAGGCCCCGCTGCCCCTCGTGCAGGCGGCAATCGCGCGGACACAGGTCGCACTGCAGGCGGCCGTCGTCCAGCCGGTGCCACCACTGGGCCGGATGGTTCATCGCGCGCCCCGCGGCGGATCGAAGGCCACCGCGCCGTAGCCCACCACGCGCCGGCGGTCGCCCGCGGTGTCGCCGGAGTTGCGCAGGTCGAGCAGCGTCGGCGCGAGGCCGCGCCGGCGCGCCACGACGAGCGCGCCGTCGAGCGGCGCGGCGCCGCACGCCTCGTCGGGCCCGATCGTGGGGTCGCAGGCGAGCAGGCGCGCGATGGTGGCCGCGTCCCGCGCCTGCGCGTCGCGGTACGCGAGATGGTGCGACAGGTCCGTGCTGATCACGACCAGCGTCTCGTCGCCGCCCCACAGCGCGTCCAGCACCTCGGCCACCTCGCCGGGCGACGCGTCGCCCACCGCGAGCGGAACGAGCGCGAACGCGCCGAGCACGGTCTGCAGGAAGGGCAGCTGCACCTCGAGCGAATGCTCCATCGCGTGCGGCCGGTCGTCGAACGCCACCTGCGGCAGCGCGCGCAGCGTTTCGAGCGCGCCGCGGTCGAGCGGCACGCGGCCGAGCGGCGTCTCGAACGCCGACACCGTGGGCGCGGCCAGGCCGCGCACCGGCACGCGGTGCACGGGACCGAGCAGCACGACGCGCGCGATGCGCGAGCGCGCGGGGCCGAGGCGCGCGTAGGCGTGCGCGGCCACGGGGCCGGAATACGCCAGGCCGGCATGCGGCACGACGATCAGCTTGGGCGCGGGGCCGTGCGGCGGCGGCGCGTCGCGCAGGCACCGCGCGACCTCGTCGGCGAGCGCGTCGGCGCGCGCGGGGTAGAACAGGCCCGCGACGGCCGCGGGGCGCAGGGATGGCGTGGACATGGCGGCGGCTCCGAAGCGCAGTTTGGACCGACCCGGGCCCACGTCAAGCGGGCGCGCCGCAGCCCCCGCGGCGATGCGCCGGCCGCCCCCTCGCTCGCGAGCGGCGGCGGGAGTCGCGCCGGGTCGAGTCGCGGCGATACTCGCGGCCCGTCGACCTTCGTCCCTCGTGGCCGCTTGCCCAGATGCGTCTCGTCGATTTCTACCCCTTGCTGCGCCAGGCCCACGTCGGCCTCGTCGTCGCCAGCGGCGCCCTGTTCGCCCTGCGCGGCGCCGCGGTGCTGGCGCGCATGCGCTGGCCGCTGCGGCCGGGCTGGCGCGTGGCCAGCGTCGTCATCGACACGGGCCTGCTCACGGCCGCCGTGCTGCTCGCGGTCGCGTTGCAGCTGAACCCCCTGTCCACCGGCTGGCTGGCGGCGAAGATCGTCCTGCTCCTCGCCTACATCGCCCTCGGCACGCTCGCGCTCAAGCGCGCACGCTCGCTCGGCGCGCGCTTCGTGAGCTACGCTGCCGCGCTGGCCGTGTTCGTGACCATCTTCGGCATCGCACGCGCGCACCATCCCCTCGGCTGGCTGCGCGCGTTCGCCGGCTGACCCCGGGGCCCGCGGGCGCCGCCGGTCGAAGCGGAAACGGCACGCTGGGCAAGATACGCTCTCACGTCCCGAACCAAGGAGACCTTCATGAAGTCAGCCGCCAGTATCCTCAAGACAAAGCCGCACTCCGACGTCTACGCCATCGGGCCGGATGCGTCGGTGTTCGACGCCATCCGGCTGATGGCCGACAAGAACGTGGGCGCCCTGCTGGTGATGGACGGCGCGCGGATCGCCGGCATCGTCACGGAGCGCGACTACGCGCGCAAGATCGACCTGATGTCGCGCGCCTCGCGGGAGACGGCGGTGCGCGACATCATGACGGCCGAGGTGATCTGCGTGCGGCCCGACCAGACCAGCGAGGAATGCATGGCCCTGATGACGCAGAACCGGATGCGGCATCTTCCCGTCATGGACGGCGGCAAGCTGGCCGGCGTGCTCTCCATCGGCGACCTGGTGAAGGACATCATCTCGGAGCAGCGATTCACCATCGAGCAGCTCGAGCACTACATCGCGGGCGGGCGCATCGGCCCGTAGGGCTGCCGGCCGCGTCGTCCACGCCCGGCAGCGTCGCGCGGCAGCCGCCCGTGCGGCCATGCGCGACGCATCGTCCCGCGGTCAACCCTCCCCGCCCCGCGCGATGCGCGCGGCCAGCTTCAGCAGCGTCGGGATGCGGCGCCTGCCGTGCATCGCGCGCAGCCGGACCTTGGCCGCGCCGAGGTCGATGCCGGCGCAGGTCACGACGAGGGGCGGCGCCTCCTCCTCCCGGAACACCTCGAACTGCGCCGGCATGCCGGGCATCGACGCCCTGCAGACAGCGATGACGGCGGTGCGGCCGCCGAGCGCGTCGTGCAGCCGGCGCCCCACGCCGGGCGTTTCCGCCGCGTCGAGGTGCACGACCCCCTCCATCACGATGACCTCGGGTTGCAGCGCGTGCTCGCGCAGCAGCTGCAGCACGCACGGCAGCGCGCGCAGGTCGGTCTGCCCGCGCGCCGCCTTCTCCACGCGGTCGATGCGGGTCGTGAACGTGCGGGACGCTTCGCGCGCTTGCCAGTCGTCGAAGGCCACGGCGCAGGCGTTGGCGCCGTCGCCGTCGTAGTGCACACCCACCGCCAGCTTCATGCGAATCCCCGTGCCTCACGCCCGCCCTGCCGCCCCGCCCCACAGCCAGGCCGCCCCGCGCACCCCGCTCGAATCGCCATGCACCGCCTTCGCCAGCCGCGTCGCGACATGGTCCGAGAACACGTGCGCCGTCCACAGCCGCGGCACGCCGGCGTACAGCCGCTCGACGTTGGACACGCCGCCGCCCAGCACCACCACGTCCGGGTCGAGCAGGTTGACCACCCCCGCCAGCGCCCGCGCCAGGCGCGCCTCGTAGCGCGCCATCGTGGCGTCGTTCGCCGCCCCGCCGTCGCGCTCCAGCGCGGGCCCGCACAGGTAGGTCTCGATGCAGCCCGCGCGGCCGCAGTAGCACGGCCTGAGCGGCAGGTCGTCCTCGCCCGGCAGCGGCAGCGGGTTGTGGCCCCACTCGCCCGCGATCGCGTTGGCACCCTCCAGCACGCGGCCGTCGACCACGATGCCGCCGCCCACGCCCGTGCCCAGGATCACGCCGAACACCACCCGCGCGCCCTGCCCTGCGCCGTCCACCGCCTCGGAGAGCGCGAAGCAGTTGGCGTCGTTCGCGAGCCGCACCTCGCGGCCCAGCGCGGCTTCGAGGTCGCCCTGCAGCGGCCGGCCGATGAGCCAGGTGGAGTTGGCGTTCTTCACGCGCCCGCTGAAGCGCGACACCGCGCCGGGGATGCCGACGCCGACCGTGCCGCGCCGGCCGGTCTCGGCTTCGATCGCCTGCACCAGCGCCGCGATCGCGCCGAGCGACGCGCCGTAGTCGCCGCGCGGCGTCGGCACGCGGCGGCGCACGAGCGCGCGCCCGGTGTCGTCCAGGGCGATGCCTTCGATCTTGGTGCCGCCGAGGTCGATGCCGATGCGCATGCCCGCGATGCTATCGGCTCGCCGGGCGGTTCACGCGCCCGCGCCCGCCGCCCCGCCGTGCGCCTGCAGCAGCGCCTCGCGGAACGCCTGCGCGGCGCGCGACGGCGCAGGCTCGCGCCGGTGCACGCACGAGAAGCGGCAGCGGTAGTTGAGCGTCTGCTCCGCCACCGCGCGCAGCCGCCCCGCGCGCACGAAGGGCTCGGCGTAGTGGTCGGGCAGGAAGCCGACGTAAGTGCCCGAGAGCACCAGCGTGGCCACGCCTTCCTGGTCCGACGCCGAGGCCGCGCGCTCGAGGTGCCGCGCGTGCGCGAGCATCAGGTTGGGCGAGTGGTAGCCCAGGGCGGCGAGCTGCTGGCGGCGCAGGTCGGCCCAGTCGAACGGCTGCCGGTGCGCGCGGAACCAGGGGTGGCCCTTGCCGGCGTACAGCCGCATCGTCTCGCCGAACAGGTCGTCGTAGACCAGGCTCTCGGAGCGCCGGTGCTCGGGCACCACCCCGAGCTGGAACTGGCCGTCCATCACGCCGCGCTCGATCATCGCGATGGTGCCCACGTGCAGGTGCAGCGTCAGCTGCGGCGCCTCGCCGCGCAGGCGCGCCACGGCCTCGGCGATGCGCGCCTCGGGATTGCTCGCGGTCTTCTCGAACACGGCGACGTGCAGGTCGCCGCCCATGCGCTGGTGGATGTCGTGCAGGCTGCCGCGGAACGATTCGGTGGCCGCCAGCAGCTGGCCCGCCGCGGCATACAGCTTCTCGCCCTCGGGCGTCAGCGCGAATCCCGCGCGCCCGCGCCGGCAGAGCACCAGGCCGAGCCGCTCCTCCAGGTCCTTCACGTGGCGGCTGATCGTCGACATGGCGATGTCCAGCTCGAGCTCGGCCGCCGCCATGCCGCCGCAGTCCGCGACGGCCTTGAACACGCGCAGCAGCCGCAGGTCGACGTCGCCGATGCGGCCCAGCAGCGCGCGCGACTTCGGTTGCAGGGATGGTTGCATGGAGATTCAAGTGAACCGTGGAATTCGGTCATTCTATTCAAGCAATCCGGCCGGCACGATCGCGGCAGCGGCCCGATTCCGCGCGGCCTGCGCCACCGCCTCCTGCCGAGCGCGGCCGCGCCGCACCCATCCCGAAAGACCACGAAACGGAGCGCCCCGCATGAACGCCGACGACCCCTCGACCGCGCCCCGCGCCGCCGCCGACGCCGCGTGGCTCGACGCGCACTGGATGCCCTTCACCGGCAACCGCGACTTCAAGGCCAACCCGCGGCTCGTCACCGCGGCCTCGGGCTGCTACTACACCACCGCCGACGGCCGCCAGGTGTTCGACGGCCTGTCGGGCCTGTGGTGCAGCGGCCTCGGCCACGGGCGCCGCGAGATCTCCGAGGCGGTGAGCCGCCAGGTCGGCACGCTCGACTACGCGCCCGCCTTCCAGTTCGGCCATCCGCTCTCGTTCGAGCTGGCCAACCGGATCGTCGAGCGCATGCCGCCGGGGCTCAACCGCGTCTTCTTCACCGGCTCCGGCTCGGAGGCGGCCGACACCGCGCTCAAGATGGCGCGCGCCTACTGGCGCACGCGCGGGCAGGCGGGCAAGACGCGCCTGGTCGGCCGCCTCAAGGGCTACCACGGGGTGAACTTCGGCGGCATCTCCGTGGGCGGCATCGCCGCCAACCGCAAGCTGTTCGGCCAGGGCGTGGAAGCGGACCACCTGCCGCACACGCAGCCGCCCGACGGCAGCTTCCACCGCGGCATGCCGCCCACCGGCGCCGAGGCGGCCGACGAGCTGCTCGCGCTCGTCCAGCTGCACGACGCGTCGACCATCGCCGCGGTGATCGTCGAGCCCTTCTCCGGCTCGGCGGGCGTCGTCATCCCGCCGCGGGGCTACCTGCAGCGCCTGCGCGAGCTCTGCACCGCGCACGACATCCTGCTCATCTTCGACGAGGTCATCACCGGTTTCGGCCGCACCGGCTGCTGGACCGGCGCCGAGGCCTTCGGCGTCCGGCCCGACATCCTCACCATCGCCAAGCAGGTGACCAACGGCGCGCAGCCGCTCGGCGCGGTGGTCGCCGACCAGCGCATCCACGACGCGTTCATGGACGCCGGCGGGCCCGGCTACCTGCTCGAGTTCCCGCACGGCTACACCTATTCCGCGCACCCGGTGGCGTGCGCGGCCGGCATCGCCGCGCTGGACCTGCTGGCGCGCGAGAGTGCGCTGCAGCGCGTGCGCGAGCTCGCGCCCGTGCTCGAGAACGCGGTGCACGAGCTGCGCGGCGTGCGCCACGTGGCCGACGTGCGCAACTTCGGGCTGGCCGCCGGCATCACCGTCGACCCGCTGCCCGGCGAGCCGGCGAAGCGCCCCTGGCAGATCGCCATGGCGATGTACCGCAAGGGGTTCTACGTGCGCTACGGCGGCGACACGATCCAGCTCGCCCCGCCCTTCGTCAGCACGCGCGAGGAGGTCACCCGCCTCGTGTCCGCGCTGGCCGACACCTTCCACGAGACCGCATGAAGACGACCATCGACCACCTGATCCACGGACAGCGGCACGCCGGCGGCGAACGCAGCGCCGACGTCCACGATCCGTCCACCGGCCGCGCCATCGCGCGCGTGCGCCTCGCGGACGGCGCCACCGTCGCGCAAGCGATCGCCTCCGCGCAGCAGGCGTATCCCGCGTGGCGTGCCGCGCCGCCGCTCAAGCGCGCGCGCGTGATGGGCCGGCTGAAGCAGCTGCTCGAGCAGCACGCCGACGAGATCTGCCGCCTGATCACGCTCGAGCACGGCAAGGTGCTGGCCGACAGCCTCGGCGAGCTGCAGCGCGGCATCGAGAACGTGGAGTACGCGAGCTACGCCACCGAGCTGCTCAAGGGCGAGCACAGCCGCAACGTCGGCCCGGGCATCGACGCCTGGAGCGAGCACCAGGCGCTCGGCGTGGTGGCCGGCATCACGCCGTTCAACTTCCCCGCGATGGTGCCGCTGTGGATGTGGCCGATGGCGGTGGCCTGCGGCAACACCTTCGTGCTCAAGCCCTCGGAGCGCGACCCGTCGAGCCCGCTGTTCATCGCCGAGCTGGCGCTCGAGGCCGGGCTGCCGCCGGGCGTGCTCAACGTGGTGAACGGCGACAAGGAAGCCGTCGACGCGCTGCTCGCCGACCCGCGCGTGCAGGCGGTGAGCTTCGTGGGCTCCACGCCGGTGGCCGAGGCGATCTATGCGGCGGGCACCGCGCACGGCAAGCGCGTGCAGGCGCTGGGCGGCGCGAAGAACCATGCGGTCGTGATGCCCGACGCCGACATCGCGAACGCCGTGTCGGCGCTGATGGGCGCGGCCTACGGCTCGTGCGGCGAGCGCTGCATGGCGATCCCGCTCGTGGTGGCGGTGGGCGACGCGACGGCCGACGCGGTCGTCGCCGGGCTGGCGGCCGAGATCGCGAAGATGAAGGTCGGGCCCGGGACGCAGGAGGGCTGCGACATGGGCCCGCTCGTGACGCGCGCGCACTTCGACAAGGTGCGCGGCTGCGTCGACCAGGGCGTGGCCGAGGGCGCCACGCTGGTGGTGGACGGCCGCACGCTGCGCGTTGCCGGCCACGAGGACGGCTACTTCCTCGGGCCGTGCCTGTTCGACCACGTGAAGCC
>Ga0075429_100003181_pt1 | contig 13959 bp, 13 predicted proteins | sample RhiMetdeltSRZDD3_FD_75295 | JGI IMG/M metagenome (GOLD analysis project Ga0075429, IMG submission 75295) | Populus rhizosphere microbial communities from Tennessee, USA - Rhizosphere MetaG P. deltoides SRZDD3 | ecosystem: Host-associated > Plants > Roots > Rhizosphere > Soil | place: USA... | reverse complement strand
TGAAAGACGTCGTGCTGATGGCTGTCGATGAGATCAACGCCAAGGGCGGAGTGATGGGCGCGAAGATCGAGCCCGTCGTCGTCGACCCGGCCTCCAACTGCCGCTGTTCGCCGAGAAGGCGCGCCAGCTGATCTCGCAGGACAAGGTGGCCGTCGTGTTCGGCTGCTGGACCTCGGTGTCGCGCAAGTCGGTGCTGCCGGTGTTCGAGGAGCTGAACGGGCTGCTGTTCTACCCGGTGCAGTACGAGGGCGAAGAGATCTCCAAGAACGTGTTCTACACCGGCGCGGCGCCCAACCAGCAGGCAATCCCGGCGGTCGAATACCTGATGTCCAAGGACGGCGGCGGCGCCAAGCGCTGGGTGCTGCTCGGCACCGACTACGTCTACCCGCGCACCACGAACAAGATCCTGCGCGCGTTCCTGAAGTCCAAGGGCGTGCAGGAAGCCGACATCATGGAGGACTACACGCCGTTCGGCCACTCGGACTACCAGACGATCATCGCCAAGATCAAGAAATTCGCCTCCGAAGGCAAGAAGACGGCGGTCGTCTCGACGATCAACGGTGACTCGAACGTGCCGTTCTACAAGGAGCTCGGCAACCAGGGCCTGAAGGCGACCGACGTCCCGGTCGTGGCATTCTCGGTCGGCGAAGAAGAGCTGCGCGGAGTCGATACCAAGCCGCTCGTCGGGCACCTCGCGGCGTGGAACTACTTCATGTCGCTGAAGAACCCCGAGAACGACGCGTGGAAGAAGAAGTGGGCCGACTACACCAAGGCGAAGAAGCTGCCGTACGCCGACAAGCCGCTCACCAACGACCCGATGGAAGCCGCGTATATCGGCGTCTACATGTGGAAGCAGGCGGTCGAGAAGGCCAAGAGCTTCGAAGTGGGCAAGGTGACCGCGGCGATGGCCGGACAGACGTTCAAGGCGCCCTCGGGCATCACGTCGAAGATGGACGAGAAGAACCACCACCTGCACAAGGCGGTGTTCATCGGCGAGGTCAAGGGCGACGGCCAGTTCAACGTCGTCTGGAAGACCAAGGGGCCGGTCAAGGCGCAGCCGTGGAGCCCGTTCATCGCGGGCAACGAGAAGAAAGTCGACGAGCCGGCGCTGATGGCGACGAAGAAGTGATCGACAGCTGACGTGGTAAAAAGGGAGGGCCGGTTCGCCGGCCCTTTCCTTATGCGCACGGTCTTTTTTCTGTTGATGCTGGTGCTTGCGCGGCCGTGCCTCGCGCTCGATGCGGCGGCGGTCGGCAAGCTCGCGTTCGGCGACGCCGACGAGCGCTCGGCCGCGCTCGCCGTGCTGGTCGCCGAAGGCGATCCAAAGATGGTTGCGTTGCTCGAGGCGCTCGCCGCGGGTGACGTGCAGACCGCGGGCGAGCGCGTGCTGATCGTCAAGGGCGACGAGGCGATCGACGCGGTGACCGGCGCGAAAGTCACGCCGCTGCCGAAGGAGCGCGAGGACGTGGTCGCCAACAACCGGCTGCGGCGCGAGATCGAGAGCGCGCTCTCCGCGCTGAAGCTGCTCTCGCCCGACCGTGCGGCGCGGCTCGCTGCCGCGCAGGCGCTCGCCACCGGCGCCGAAGACGCCGTGCTGCCGCTGGTGAAGAAGGCGATGGCGCAGGAAACCGATCCCGCGATCAAGCCGATGCTCGAGCTGATCGCGGCGACGCTGGAGCTGAAGGGCGGCACCAAGGAGTCGCGCATCGCGGCGATCCGCAGGCTCGGCGACTCGAACAGCCCCAACACCAAGACGCTGCTGATGGCGCTGCTCGAAAAGGACAAGGAAGGCAGGTTCGCGGAAACCGACGAAGACGTGCGCGCCGCGGCGCAGGCGAGCCTGCGCGCAGTGGAAGGCAAGCTCGTCTGGGGCGAAATGGGGGGACTGCTGTTCGCCGGCGTCTCGCTCGGCTCGATCCTGCTGCTCGCGGCGCTCGGCCTGGCGATCACCTATGGGCTGATGGGCGTGATCAACATGGCGCACGGCGAGCTGATCATGATCGGCGCCTATACGACGTACGTCGTGCAGAACCTGTTTCGCGCGCACGCGCCGCAGGCGTTCGACTGGTATCTCGTGTGCGCGCTGCCCGCTGCATTCGCGGTATCGGCGCTGGTCGGCATGGTGCTCGAGCGCGTCGTGATCCGCTGGCTCTACGGCCGGCCCCTCGAGACGCTGCTCGCCACCTGGGGCATCAGCCTCGCGCTGATCCAGATGGTGCGCACGATCTTCGGCGCGCAGAACGTCGGGGTCGAGAACCCGAGCTGGATGTCGGGCGGGATCCAGGTGCTCTCGAACGTCGTGCTGCCGTGGAACCGGGTGATGATCATCGCGTTCGCCGCGCTCGTTCTCGTCGGGATGTGGATGCTGCTCACGCGTACGCGGCTCGGGCTCTTCGTACGTGGCGTGACGCAGAACCGCGAGATGGCGTCGTGCGTCGGCGTGCCGACTGCGCGCGTCGATACGCTCGCGTTCGGCCTCGGCGCGGGCATCGCCGGTCTCGCCGGGTGCGCGCTCTCGCAGATCGGCAACGTCGGGCCCGATCTCGGCCAGGGCTACATCGTCGATTCGTTCATGGTGGTCGTGTTCGGCGGGGTCGGGCAGCTGGCGGGCACCGTGTATGCGGCGCTGACGCTCGGCTTCGCCAACAAGTTCCTCGAAGCGTGGTCGGGAGCGGTGATCGCCAAGATCGCGGTGCTGGTGTTCATCATCATCTTCATCCAGCGCCGGCCGCAGGGACTGTTCGCGCTCAAAGGGCGCGCAGCCGAGACGTAAGCGCATGGGACCGATCGCCACCACGATCTCGCGCCTGTATGGCACCCGCGGCTGGATCGCGCTCGGGGCGTTCGCCGCGGTACTGTTCATCGTGTTTCCGGTGTTCAGCCTGCTCGTGCCGCCATCGAGCCCGTTCCACGTCTCGCAGTACTGGGTCACGCTGATCGGCAAGATCATGTGCTACGCGATCGTCGCGCTGGCGATGGACCTCGTCTGGGGCTACGCCGGAATCCTCAGCCTCGGGCACGGCCTATTCTTCGCGCTCGGCGGCTATGCGATGGGCATGTACCTGATGCGCCAGATCGGCCGCGAAGGCCAGTACCAGGCGGACCTGCCGGATTTCATGGTCTTCCTCGACTGGAAGGAATACCCCTGGCACTGGTGGGGCACGGAGCACTTCTGGTACGCGATGCTGCTCGTCGTGGTGGTGCCCGGACTGCTCGCCTACGTGTTCGGCTACTTCGCGTTCCGCTCGCGCGTCAAGGGCGTGTATTTTTCGATCATCACGCAGGCGCTGACGTTTGCCGCGATGCTGCTCTTTTTCCGCAACGCGACCGGTTTCGGCGGCAACAACGGCTTCACCGACTTCAAGCGCATCCTCGGCTTCACGATCGCGACGCCGGAAACCCGCATGGCGCTGTTCGCGATCACCGGCGCGACGCTGATCGGCGCGCTGCTGCTCGGCCGCTGGCTCGTGACCTCGCGCTTCGGCCGCGTGCTGATGGCGATCCGCGACGCCGAGCAGCGCGTCGCCTTCTGCGGCTACAACACGGTGAACTACAAGCTGTTCATCTGGACGCTCTCGGCGGTGCTGTGCGGCATCGCCGGCGCGCTCTATGTACCCCAGGTCGGGATCATCAACCCGAGCGAGATGTCGCCCGCCAACTCGATCGAGATCGCGATCTGGGTGGCGGTCGGCGGCCGCGGCACGCTCGCCGGCGCGATCGTCGGCGCGGGCGTCGTCAACGGCGCCAAGAGCTTCTTCACCCAGGCGTTCCCGGAGTACTGGCTCTACGTGCTCGGGCTCGCGTTCATCCTGGTGACGCTGTTCATGCCGCACGGCCTTGTCGGTATCCTTCGCAAATGGCGCGCGACGACATGAAGCCGGTGGAGGCGATTCCGCTCGAGGAGTCCGCGCCGGCCGCGCAGGACGATACGGGAACCCGTTACACGCACCCGGTCACGCCCGGGGAAGTGGACCTGTCGCACGGCGCGATCCTCTACCTGGAGGACATCAGCGTCAGCTTCGAGGGCTTTCGCGCGCTGAACAAGCTCTCGCTGATGATCGAGGTGGGCGAGCTGCGCTGCGTGATCGGGCCGAACGGCGCCGGCAAGACGACGATGATGGACGTGATCACGGGTCGCACGCGCCCCGACGCCGGAAGCTGTTTCTTCGGCCAGACGATCGACCTGACGCGGCTCTCGGAGGCCGAGATCGCGCATGCGGGGATCGGGCGCAAGTTCCAGAAGCCGACGATCTTCGAGCACCACACGGTATTCGAAAACCTCGAGCTCGCGATGAAGGCCGACAAGACCGTGCGCCGCACGTTGTTCGCGCGGCTCTCGAGCGAGGAGCGCGACCGCATCGCCGAGACGCTGCAGCTGATCCGCCTGTCCGACCGCGCGGGCCGCGTCGCGGGGCTGCTGTCGCACGGCCAGAAGCAATGGCTCGAGATCGGCATGCTGCTGATGCAGGAGCCGAAGCTGCTGCTGCTCGACGAGCCGGTCGCCGGAATGAGCGACGAAGAGACCGAGCGCACCGCGGAGCTTTTCGTCGCGCTCGCCGGCGCGCATTCGCTGGTCGTCGTCGAGCACGACATGGCCTTCATCGAGCGGATCGCGCGCAAGGTCACGGTGCTGCACGAGGGTGCGGTAATCGCGGAGGGGCCGATGGCGCAGGTGCAGAACGACCCGCGCGTGATCGAGGTCTACCTGGGGAGATGACGTGCTCGCGGTCGCACAGCTGAATCAGTTCTACGGCGGCAGCCACATCCTGCGCGACGTGTCGTTCGAGGTGCCGGCGGGCAAGGTGACCGCGCTGCTCGGGCGCAACGGCGTCGGCAAGACGACGCTGTTGCGCACGCTGATGGGCGTGATCCCGGCGAAAACCGGCACGGTCCGTTTCGGCGATGCGGACTTGAGCACGGCGAAGCCGTACGAGCGCGTGCGCGCGGGCATCGGCTACGTGCCGCAGGGTCGGGAGATTTTCCCGCGCCTGACGGTGGAAGAAAACCTGCGCATGGGGCTCGCCACGCGACCGCTGCGCGCCGACGTGCCCGCGCGGATCTACGAGATGTTTCCGGTGCTGCGCCAGATGCTCAGGCGCCGCGGCGGCGATCTGTCCGGCGGCCAGCAGCAGCAGCTGGCGATCGGGCGCGCGCTCGCCGCCGGCCCGAAGCTGCTGATCCTCGACGAGCCCACCGAGGGCATACAACCCTCCATCATCAAGGACATCGAGCGCGCGATTCGCTCGCTCGCCGAGACCGGCGAGATGGCGATCCTGCTGGTCGAGCAGTACTACGATTTCGCGCGCTCGCTCGCGAACCAGTACCTGGTGATGGAGCGCGGCGAGATCATCCGGCGCGGCGCCGGCGCCGACATGGACCGCGACGAGGTGCGCGCGCTGCTCGCGCTATGATGGCTTCATGCACCCCGCGGAACCTGTCGCCAGCGCCGGCTGGCGGGCGGAGCTCGCGCTCGGCTACGAGCGCCACGGCGAGCGCACCGTCCTCGCGCTGCGCCGCCACGACGGCCCGCTCGTCGTGCAGAAAGCGCTGTATCCCGAAGGCGAGCGGGTGTGCCATACGATCGTCGTGCATCCGCCGGGCGGAATCGCCGGCGGCGATGATCTCGCGATCGACGTTTCCATCGGCGATGGCGCGGCCGCGCTCCTGACCACACCCGGGGCTGCGAAGTGGTATCGATCCGCAGGCCCGTGGGCACTCCAGCGCCTCGTCTTCGAGGTGCAAGGCGCGCTCGAATGGCTGCCGCAGGAAACCATCGTCTATAAAGGCGCGCTCGCGAGGATGCAGACCGACATCAAGCTTGCGGGCAACGCGCGCTATCTCGGCTGGGACATCCTCTGCCTCGGCCGCACCGGATCGGGCGAGCGCTACGCCGCGGGCGAAACTGCTCTGGCGACGCGCGTCTGGAGAGAGGGCAAGCTGGTCTGGAACGAGCGCGGTCGCATCGACGGCGGCGGAGCATTGCTCGGCTCTGCGGTCGGTCTTGGCGAGAAGCCGGTCTGCGGCACGTTGCTCGCAGCTTCACCGGAAATCAGCGACAAGCTGCTCGCAGCTTGTCGCGAGCCGGCGCCTGCGTCGGGTGACGCAGCCGTGACGCGCATGCCGGGGTTGCTGGTTGCGCGCTACCTCGGCGATTCGACTGAAGCTGCCAAACGGTACTTCACGCGGCTGTGGCACTCGCTGCGGCCCGCGCTGCTTGGCAGAGACGCGATCGAACCGCGCATCTGGCGCACATGATTACGGACTACACGCGGATCGAGCGTCTCTTTGTAGAGGCGCGCAGAGCGTCGCGAACTTTTGCGGTTCCCACCGGAATCGTGCTGCGTTCCAGTGACGACGCGTACCGGATCCAGGACATGGTGTTCGCGCAACTCAGTCCGTCCGTCCGCCCGGCGGCGTGGAAGGCGGGCGCGCCGAGCGACCAGGTCGAGCCGACGGCGGCGCCAATCGATGCGGTGCATCGCAGTCCGGCGACGCTTGCCACGGCCGGCATGAACATGATCGGCATCGAGGCGGAGATCGGTTTCCGGATCGTGCGCGACATGCCGGCGCGCGAGGCACCCTATCGCCAGGAAGAAGTTGCCGCCGCCGCCGGTGAGGCGCTCGTCACGATCGAGCTGTGCGACACGCGGCTCGCGGACTGGAAGGATGCACCGGCGTTGTGGAAGCTTGCAGATTTCCAGAGCAACGCCGCGTTGGTCGTGGGTAGCGGAACGCGTGCCTGGAGCGCGATCGACTTCAGGGAGCAACGGGTCGATCTGCGGATCGGCGAAAGAACCATCGCGGCCATCGGTTCGCACCCGTTCGGCAACCCGTTCCGGCTGATGCCGTGGATCGTAGCGCATTGCGCGCGCCGCGCCGGAGGTTTGCGCGCGGGCGATATTGTCACGACCGGATCATGGACCGGACTCGAGTTCGCGCAGCCCGGAGACGAAATCGTCGCCCGTTTTCCCGGAATCGGCGAAGCCGTCCTGCGCCTCGAGCGCAGGTAGAATTCCCTGGCGACGATGGATTCCGGACCGAAAAACCCAGCTGCGGCGCGGCGCGCGACGGTCGAAAAAATACCGCGCGAAGCCGACGGAACGGTGCAGTCCCTGGTACGCGCGCTGCGGCTGCTCGAGTTGCTTGCCGAGGACGATGACGGTTACCGGCTCGTGGACATTGCCGAGCGAGCGGGGCTGTCGACCTCGACGACCCACCGCCTTCTGACGACGCTCGAGCAGAAGCGCTTCGTGCAGTTCGACCGCGAGGCGAACCTCTGGCACGTCGGGGTGCAGTGCTTCGCAGTTGGCGCGGCGTTCGCGCGCCGGCGGCGCATCGCGACGCTCGCGCTCCCAATCATGCGCAAGCTGCGCGACGCGGTGGGCGAGACGGTCAACCTCGGCCTCGCCGACCAGGGCGACGTCGTGTTCCTGACCCAGGTGGAAAGCCGGGAGATGATGCGTGCCATGGGACGGCCAGGCGGACGCTTGCCGCTGGCGTGCACCGCAATGGGGCAGGCAATCCTCGCCGCGATGTCCGACCAGGATGTCTCGGACTATCTGAAGATCTACGGGCTTCCCAGGCTGACGCCGAATTCGATCGCCCGACCGACCAAGCTCCACCAGGCGCTCGCCGAGGTGCGTCGCGCCGGCTATTCGGTCGATCACGAGGAGAACGCAGCCGGCCTGCGCTGCGTCGCCGGCGTGATCCACGACGAGCATCGCCGGCCGATCGCCGCGGTGTCGATTGCGGGCCCGACGGTGCGGGTCACCCTGCGCCGCGTGCCCGAAGTCGGGCGCGAGGTGATGGCTGCGGCGCGCGAAATCACGCTCGCGATCGGCGGGCGGGCGCCAGGCGTGCAGGCAGCGGATCGCTAGTCGCCTCTTCCCCGAAGTCCACTCCGAAACACGCCTAAGCCGTTGTCGTAAGACCCGGTTTCTGACTTTTCCCGCAGGGCGGGAACGTTCTCCCTGAGTCCGCGCGGTTCGTTACGTTGCGCCGCGTATGAGAAGCGTGCTGCCGTCCAATGCATTCACGCGCGCCTTCCAGGGCGTCATCGACGCGCTCGCGATTGCGTGCGGCTGGTGGCTGATCGCGCTGTCCGCGCTTACCTGCGTGGAAATTCTCGGCCGCAAGTTCTTCGGCTTCAGCCTGCAGGGCGTGGACGAGATCGGGTCGTACACGTTTGCGATCATCACGGCATTCGGTTTCTCCTATGCGCTGGTCACCGCCGGGCATACCCGGGTCGACTTTCTGCTGTCGCGCTTCCGGCCCGAGGTGCGGGCGCTGCTCAACGCCGCTGCGATGGTCACGCTCGCGGCGATGGCGGGCCTTGCAGCCTACCGCGCATGGCACGTGCTCGCCGACAGCCGCGCGCTGCTCAGCACCGCACCGACGCCGCTCGCGACGCCGCTCTGGTGGCCGCAATCGATCTGGTTTGCCGCATGGGCGCTGTTTGCGCTTGCAGCTGTGTTTGCGGCGGCGCACGCGTGCGTCCTGCTGGCCGCGGGACGCGTAAAGGAACTGAACAAGCGCTACGGCCCGCAAACGCTCGAGGAGGAGATCGAGAGCGAAGCCCCGGTTCACCTGCCTCCGCCGGCCGCCGGCGGCAACGGAGCGCATCGATGATCGGCCCGGTCGAAGTGCTGCTCGGGCTCGCCCTCATGCTCGGGCTGATGTTCATCGGCTTGCACGTCGGCACGGCGATGTTCGCGGTCGGACTGATCGGGGCGACGGTCTATTTCGGCGCACCGGCCATCAACGCGGTGGGCGAGCAGCTGTGGGGAGCGAGCGACGATTACCTGCTGCTGTCGATTCCGCTTTACATCCTGATGGGCGAGCTGCTGGTGCGTGCGGGTACTACCGACAAGATGTACCTCTCGCTCTCGGACTGGCTCAACCGGCTGCCCGGGGGGCTGCTGCACACCAACATCGGCGCGTCGGCGCTGTTTTCCGCGGTCTCGGGGTCCTCGGTCGCGACTGCGGCGACGATCTCGACCGTCGCGCTGCCGGCGTTTCGTCACCGCAAGTACGACCAGCGCCTGGTGCTTGGCTCGATTGCGGCGGGCGCCAGCCTCGGCAACCTGATTCCGCCCGGCATCGCGTTCATCATCTACGGAGCGATGACCAACACCTCGGCCGCGCGGCTGTACGTGGCCGGCGTGATCCCTGGCGCCATCATGACGCTGCTGTTCATCGCCACGATTCTGTCGATCGCGTTGTGGAAGCCGCAGCTCGCCGGCGGCGTCGAGCGTTCCGTGCCGCTGCGCGAGAAGCTGGCGCGCTCGGTGCATCTGCTTGGCCCGCTGGTGGTGTTCGGCGTCGTGATGGGGAGCATCTACACCGGCTGGGCGACGGTCACGGAAAGCGCCGCGCTTGGCGTCATCGTGGTGCTGCCGATCGTGGCGCTGTACGGCAAGCTGTCGATCGCGCTGCTGCACGACTGCTTCCGCGCCACGCTGCGGCTGACGGCAATGACCACGCTGATCCTCATCGGCGCGCTGTACCTCAATTTCGTGCTCGCGATGCTCGGCGTGCCGCAGGCGCTGGCAGCACTGATCAAAACGGTCCAGGTATCGCCGCTGCTGCTGATGTGGCTGTTCGCCGGGTTGTACTTCGTGCTCGGCATCGCCCTCGAGACGATGCCGCTGCTCGTCGGCACGGTTCCGGTCGTTTTCCCGATCGTCGTTGCGGCCGGCATCGACCCGGTCTTTTTCGGCGTTTTCATCGTCCTGATGTGCGAGTTGTCGCTGCTGACTCCGCCGATCGGCATGACGCTGTATGTGATCCAGGGCGTGCGCGGCGAGGGCTCGATCCGCGAAGTGTTCCAGGGAACCTATCCATTCGTCGCGGCAATGATCCTGATGACCGCGATCCTGATCCATTTCCCGCAAATCGCGACGTTCCTGCCGAACAAGGTGTACGGCCCCTGATTTCCATCCCTCCATCTCAAGGAGAATCTCCATGATCCGTATTTCCGCCTTCCTGATCGCGGCTTCGCTTGCTTTACCGGCCTGGGGCCAGCAGCCGATCAAGCTGCGCGTCGCCGGCAATCTGCTCGCGACAGGGCTGATCCAGAAGAACAAGGAGCAGCCGTTCTTCGAGAACCTGGCGAAGCACACCGGCCTGCCGCTCGAGATCGATTACAAGCCGATGGACGTGGTCGGCGTGAAGGACGCCGATGGCCTGCGCGTGCTGAAGTCATCGCTGTTCGACATCGTGACGCTGCGCATCGCGCAGGTGTCGCGCGACGAGCCGTTCCTGCTCGGCGCGGACCTGGTCGGGCTGAACCCCGACTACGAAGTGGCGCGCAAGGTCGTCAACTCGTTTCGCGACGCCGCGGACAAGCGGCTGCAGGAGCGGCACGGCGCGAAGCTTCTCGGCATCTGGCCTTTCGGACCGCAGGTCGTGTTCTGCAAGGTCGCGATCTCTGGACTTGGCGACCTGAAGGGCAAGAAAGTGCGCGTCTACGATCAGTCGCTCGCCAAATTCATCGAGAAGATCGGCGGCATCCCGGTCACGATTCCGTTCGGCGAGACGCAGCAGGCGCTCGAGCGCGGCGTCACCGACTGCGCGATCACCGGGCCGAGCTCGGCGAACAGCGCCGGCTGGCCCGACGTGACGACGCACTTCATGCCGATCGGCTTCCAGATCGCGCTCAACGGCTATGCGATGAGCCTGACGCGCTGGAACTCGCTGACGCCGGACCAGCAGGCCAGGTTCGTCCGCGCGTTCAACGCGCTGGAGGACGACATCTGGGCCTACTCGAAGGAATTGTTCGACGACGCGGTGCGCTGCAACGTCGGCAAGGAACCGTGCAAGACGGTCAAGAAATACGCGATGACCGAGGTGCCGGTGCGGGCTGCCGACCAGCAGATGATCCGCGAGGCGCTTGCGACCGTGTCCTTTCCGGCCTTTTCGGAAGTGTGCGAGAAGTCGTACCCGGGTTGCTCGGCGGTCTGGAAAAGGCAGCTCGGCGCGATCTCCGGTATCAAGTAGCGGGAACGGAGGCGCGGCATGAGTTACCACAGCGGCCGACATTTCCTGCAGATCCCCGGCCCGACCAACGTGCCGGACCGGGTGCTGCGTGCGATTGACAACGCCACCATCGACCACCGCAGCGCGAATTTCGCCGCGCTCGGGCGCACCGTGCTCGAGGGATTGAGAGCGGTATTCAAGACCCGCGGCGCGGTGATCCTCTTCCCCGCGTCCGGCACCGGCGCGTGGGAGGCCGCGATCGTCAACACGCTTTCCCCGGGCGATCGGGTGCTGATGTTCGAGACGGGCCATTTCGCGAGCCTGTGGCAGCGGATGGCGGCGCGCTTCGGGCTCGAGGTCGAGCTGGTACCCGGCGACTGGCGGCAAGGCGCAGATCCGAAACTGTGCGAGGCGAGGCTCAATGCGGACACAGGCCATCGCATCAAGGCGGTGATGGTCGTGCACAACGAGACGTCCACCGGCGTGACGAGCCGGATTCCGCTGATCCGCCGCGCCATCGACAAAGCCGCGCATCCGGCGCTGCTGATGGTGGACACGATTTCCTCGCTCGCCTCGATCGATTACCGCCACGACGAGTGGGGCGCGGATGTCACGGTAGCCGGCTCGCAGAAAGGCTTGATGCTGCCGCCGGGACTGAGCTTCAACGCGGTGTCCGAGAAGGCGCTCGCCGCATCGCGCGCGAACCGCATGCCGCGGTCCTACTGGGACTGGGAGGACATGCTGCAGCACAACCCCGCGGGATTTTTCCCGTACACGCCCGCGACCAACTTGCTCTACGGCCTGCGCGAGGCGCTCGCCATGCTGACGGAGGAAGGACTCGACCAGGTCTTCGCGCGGCATGCGCGCCACGGCGAGGCGACACGGCGCGCCGTGCGTGCCTGGGGGCTCGAGATCCTGTGCGTAAACGCGGAGGAGTACAGCGCCTCGCTCACCGCCGTGATGATGCCGTCGGGACACGATGAGCGCGAGTTGCGCAGGATCGTGCTGGAGCGCTTCAACCTGTCGCTCGGCGCCGGGCTGACGAAGCTGCAGGGAAAGGTCTTCCGCATAGGCCATCTCGGTGACCTGGGCGACTTGACGCTGCTCGGCACGCTGGCGGGAATCGAAATGGGACTGGACCTGGCTGGCGTTCCGCACTCGCCCGGTGGTGTCAAGGCGGCAATGGACTACCTGGCGCGCCCACCGCAGCATGCAGCGCGGCTGGCACCGGCGCTCGCCGAATAATCATGCCCGATTGGTCCAAGGTCTCGGCGACGCAGCTGGGCGCCGCCTACCGCAATGGACGCGTCACGCCGGCTGAGGTGCTGGAGCAGGTGCTTGCACGATGCAGGCAACTCAATCCAATCCTCAATGCAATCGTTACGCTGGATTCCGCAGGGGCTCGGCGCGACGCAGCCGCAAGCGAAGCCCGCTGGCGCGCAGGCAGGCCGCTCGGCGCGCTCGACGGCGTCCCGCTCACCGTGAAGGACAGCATCCTGGTTCGCGGCCTGCGCACCACCTGGGGCAGCCGGCGCTACGCCGACTTCGTCCCCGATCGCGACGAGCTGCCGGTTGCGCGATTGCGCGCGGCTGGCGCGTTGATTGTCGGCAAGACCAACGTTCCCGAATTCACGCTGCACGGCTACACGGACAACCTGCTTTTCGGCCCCAGCCGCAACCCATGGCATCCGCAGCGGACGCCGGGCGGCTCGAGTGGTGGCGCGGTGGCGGCGGTCGCCGCCGGGCTGGCGCCGATCGCTCTTTGCACCGATGGCGGAGGCTCGATCCGCCGGCCGGCATCGCATACAGGACTCGTCGGTCTCAAGCCCTCTCGTGGACGCGTTCCGCGTTGCGACGGCTTTCCGGCAATCCTGCTCGACTACGAAGTCATCGGACCGATCGCGCGCTGCGTCGACGACGTTGTGCTGGTGATGCGCGCGCTGAGCGAACCTGATGTGCGCGACCCATCGTCCTCGGCATTCGAAGGACGGCCATTCGAGATCCCCGAATCACCGCGCCGCTGCCGGATCCTGTATGCGCCGCGGTTCGGCGATGCGCCGGTCGATCGTGAGATCGCGGCGAGCGTGGCCGCTGCAGCGCGCGCATTCGAGCGGCTCGGCCACGGCGTAGAGGAAGCGGCGCGATTCGACGTCGCCGAGCCCCTCAACGAGGCCTGGCCGGTGATCTCCCAGGTAGGGCTCGCGTGGCTGCTCGGAGAGCAAGCCGCATCGCGCGAGGAGTTCAGCGCCGCGATCGAATCAATGGCCGAATCCGGCAGGAAAATTCCAGCGACGCGCTTGTTCGACGCGCTCGACGCGACGCGCGCGCTGCGCAGCCGCGTCTCCGGGCTTTTCGCCGAGCACGATCTGCTGCTCACGCCGACTGCCGCCGCGCTGCCCTGGCCCGTGGGCGAACCGCATCCAGCCGCGATCGATGGCCGTCCCGTCGGCCCGCGCGGTCACGCGGTGTTCACCGCGTTCGTGAACGCGGCCGGATTGAGCGCGATCAGTCTGCCGTGCGCGCCTTCGGCGAGCGGACTGCCGATCGGATTCCAGCTGATCGCTCCCGCCGGCGGCGACGGCCTGCTCTGTTCGATCGCGGCGCAATTCGAGCGTGCCGAACCTTGGGCGCATCGCTGGCCTGCGCTTGCCACGGACGAGATCGCCGCATGAAGGCGCGCGGACTCGCGATCCATGTCGTCGATACGACGCGCAATGCGGCCGCCGCAGGCCTGCGTGTCGAGGTGTATCTGCTGGGAGAGCATGCGGCGAAGCTCTGCAGCAGCGAAGTCGGAGCCGCCGGCGTCGTCGACGATCCCATTCTCAACAGCGACGTGATCGTCCCTGGCGAGTATGAGGTGGTATTTCACATCGGCGAGTTCTACAGGCGGCGCGGGCTCGATTCGGCGGCGATCCCGTTCCTCGACGCAGTACCCTTTCGCTTCGGCGTCGCGAGCACTACGCAGCAATGCCGCCTGCCTGT
>Ga0075429_100003178_pt1 | contig 13964 bp, 13 predicted proteins | sample RhiMetdeltSRZDD3_FD_75295 | JGI IMG/M metagenome (GOLD analysis project Ga0075429, IMG submission 75295) | Populus rhizosphere microbial communities from Tennessee, USA - Rhizosphere MetaG P. deltoides SRZDD3 | ecosystem: Host-associated > Plants > Roots > Rhizosphere > Soil | place: USA... | reverse complement strand
TTCACCATCTCGCCCAGGCCTTCGACGATGTGCGTCTGCGGCGAGATGGGGTAGGCGCAGATGACCTCGGGGCGCGCGAGCGCCACCGCCTCGGCCACGGCATGCGAGCCTTCGATCTGCCTAAGCATGGGCGGTCTCCTGCATGCGGCGCTGCACGTGCGCGAAGGCGGCGCCGGCGGCCGCGACGTTGGCATCGGCCACCGGGCCGGCGAAGGTGTCGCGCACGGCGTGCACCACCGCGTCGAGCGTGACGAGGCCGGAAAGCGCCGCGAGCCCGCCGAGCAGCGCCGCGTTGGGCACCGGGCGGCCGATGTGCTCGAGCGCGATCTCGGTGGCCGGCAGCGTGGCCGCGCGCCCGGGGCGCAGGCGCGTGAGGATCACGCCCACGCCGAGCGCGTCGAGGTCGCGCCGGCTGTTGATCAGCACGTAGCCGTCCGGCTTCAGCCCCTGGAACACGTCCACCTGGTGCAGCAGCGTCGGGTCCTGCACGATCAGCACGTCGGGCTCGACGATCGGCTCGCGCAGGCGGATCTCGCGGTCGTCGATGCGGCAGAACGCGACGACGGGCGCCCCGGTGCGCTCCGAGCCGAAGCTCGGGAAGGCCTGCGCGTGGCGGCCCTGCTCGAAGGCCGCGAGCGAGAGCATCTCGGCGGCCGTCACCACGCCCTGGCCTCCGCGGCCGTGTATGCGCACCTGAAGCATCGCGCGACTCCGTGGTGCCCCGCGCGCGGGGCCCTGCCTGGCGAGCGGCGCTCGCCCAGGCGCGATCTTCGGGGGTGCCGCGGCGTGCCGCTTGATGGCTGTCAAACGCGCAACGCCCCGCCGCGCGCGGGCGCGCGGCGGGGCGTCGGCGGGCGAGGCGCGCGCCGGGCGTCAGCGGGCGAGGCGCGCCTGCGCCGCCTGCATCGCCCGGGCGGGATGGATCAGCGTGCGCCGGCCGTCGGGCGTCTTCTCGGCGGTGGACACGATGAGCTCGATCACCTCCGCGGGCTTGAGCCGCGGGTGCACCGAAAGCAGCTTGGCCGCGAGGTTGGCCACCTGCGGCGCGGCCATCGACGTGCCCGAGATCGCGATGCGCTGCCCGCCCGGCACGAAGCTCTCCACCTGGTAGCCGTTGGCATGCACCTTCACGGTCGGCCCGTAGCTGGTGAACGAGGCTTCGTCGCCGGCGCGGTCCACCGCGCCCACGGCGAGCAGGTTGGGCAGCACGATGTCGGCCGGGAGGCTCTCGGCGAAGGTGGCGTCCTCGTTGCTGTTGCCGGCGGCGGTGATCCACAGGATGTCGGGCGCGCCCGCGAAGCCCTTGGCGAGCGCGTCGCGCGCGATCTTGAAGTAGTCGCGCGCCAGGGCCTTGCGCTCCTCGGGCGTCTTGCCGATGCCGCACTTCTCCAGGTCGGACTCGACGTCGGTCACGCTGCCGCCCCAGCTCATGTTCACCACCCGCGCGCGCTGGCGCTTGATGAACTCGATGGAGGCGAGCGCCGCCCTGGCGTCCCGCTCGGCCTGCGCGCGCGACGGGCACGGGTCGGGCAGCAGGGTGTGGCTGAACTCGATGCGCACCGGCAGCAGCCGCGCATGCGGATTGCCGGCCAGGGCGATGCCGGCGACGTGCGTGCCGTGCTCGTAGATGCCGGTGAGGATGATCTCCTCGATCGCCGCCTTGTAGGCCTCGGGCTTCAGGGTCGACAGGTACTGCTTCACCTCCGAGGCCTCGGGGCTGTCGATGTTCGACTGCAGGTCGGAGAACCCCTTGCTGCGCGCGAGCATGCTCGGCAGCTTGGAGCGCAGCGGCGCGGGGATGGGGGCCAGCTCGCTCCTCGAGGGGTGGCCGTACTTGTCGAACGCGATGAACAGCGGCCGGCCGGCGCGGTCGCGCATCGCCTGCCTGCCGAAGAGGGCGGCATCGACGCCGCTGTCCCACACGGCGACCGTCACCGGCGCATGGCCCTTGCCCGGCGGCAGGTCGACGCCGCGCGCGGCCCAGATGTCCGGCTTCTCGACCTTGTGCTCGGCGAGGTACGCGGCATAGGACTCGACGAGCGTCTGCTTGAGCGGCAGCCGCGTGACCAGCGAGTAGCGCGAGCTCACCAGCGCGGGCGCGAGCTCGGAGCTGAGCGAGCCCGACTGGTCGACCACCGGCTGCAGCACGTCGCGCACGCGCCCGAGCGCGAGCGCCTCGCCCATCAGCTCGGCGCCCATCTTGGCTTCCTTCACGTCGTTCGCGACGACGTCGTAGGGCATGGCCTGCAACGCCTCGGCGATGCGCCGGCGCACCTCGGCGCGGTATTCCGGCGACGTGTCGTTGCCCACCGCCTTGCGCGCGTCGACGACGGCGCGCGCCTGCAGGCCGGCGAGCAGCTTGTCGGCCGGCTTGTCCTGCAGCGCGCGCAGCGTCTCGATGCGCGCGAGCGCGTCGGCGTCGCGGCCGTCCAGCACGTCGAGCTGCAGCAGCGTGCCGTGGAGCTGCCGCTGCATCGCGCGGTCGGCGATGTCGTAGCGCGCGAGCACGGACTCGATGTCCCGGCGCACCTGCGCGGCGAATGCCGCGAAGGCCTTCTCGTCGCGCACCAGGCTCTCCAGGCTCCCGCGCACCGGGTAGGTGAAGCGCGGCATGTCGCTGGCGCGCTCGATGCGCTGGCGCTCCTGCGCGTCGGCGGGCAGCGCCAGGGTGAGGCACAACGAGAAGGCGAGGGCGAGGGACCAGAGGGAATGTCGCTTCGGCATCGGGGCTCCTGGAAGTCTCGTCATCGCCGCGGCGGCGCGGACAAGGCGTGCAATTCTTGCGTCAACCGCTGCTCCAGCGTGCGGATGCTGTTGCCGTACACCAGGCACCGCTGGCCTTGCACGTCGAAGCGCAGGTCGCTTTGCTGGCTCGCGAGCAGCACGGTCGGAAGCTTGCGGCCCCAGGCGTAGCCCACCTCGAGGTACACGTTCGGATTGGCGCCCGTGAGGTCGGCGACGAGCAGCTCGGCCGTGTCGATGCGCCGGCGCACCCAGTCCAGCACGTCGCCGGTGAAGCTGGCCTGGTCCGACCGCTCGCACAGGTAGCCGGCGGCGCGCACGGCGGCGTGGATCCCGTAGTGGTAGCGGTCGTCGAATTCCGGGGCGAACGGCATGGCCACGAAGACGCGCGGCTTGGCGCCGGAATCGGCGCCCGCCGTGCGCAGCGCGTCGGCCTGCAGCACGTTCGCGAGCTGCGGCGTGCTGGCGCGCAGGACGCCGCTGCCGTGGGGGAAGATCTCGGCGAGCTGGCGCTGCAGGCGCTGCACGCATCCCGCATCGCGGTCGACGACGACGATGCGCTGCAGCGCCGCCGGATGCAGGCCTTCCTGCAGGGCTTCGACGAAGCCGGCGAGCTCGGCGCGGAACGCCTCGGTCTCGTCCAGGCCGAAGCCCACGCCGTGCAGCGTGAATGCCAGCACCCGCGCGTGCGGCGCGCGCTCGGCCAGAACGGCCAGCGCGCGCCGGGCGAAGGCGCGAATGTCCGCGTAGCCGAACGTGTGCAGGCTCGGCACGCCGACGAAGGCGGCCGAAGCGGCGCCGATGAGGCCGTGCGTCTCGACGGTCGTCACCTCGCCCGGCGCGGGCAGCGCGATCGGCGCGTGCGGCAAGGCGTTTGCCGCGAGGCGCCCGGCCAGCTGCGCATCCACGCCATAGAGCGCGCCCGCGTACTTCACCACCAGCACGTCGGCGGCCACGCCGAGCGCATCGCCCTGGACGATCGAGATCTCCACGGCCCGTTCCTCGCGTCGTTCCAAACGCGTCGAGTGTATGCACGGCGCGCGCGGCCGCGGCGCCCCCGGGGTGTTCGACCAGGGGCCGGGGGAAGCGGCGCCGGTGCCCGCGGGGGGCGGGCCGCGTCCGGTCACATCACCGCACCCACCTGCCACGGCACGAACTCCGCCTGCCCGTAGCCGTGCTGCTCGCTCTTCGTGCGCTCGCCCGACGCGGTGGCGAGCACGCGCTGGAAGATGCGCTCGCCCATCTGCTCGATGCTCGCCGTGCCGTCCACGATCTCGCCGCAGTTGATGTCGATGTCCTCTTCCTGCCGCCGCCACAGCGCGGTGTTGGTGGCGAGCTTGAGCGAGGGCGCGGGCGCGCAGCCGTAGGCCGAGCCGCGGCCGGTGGTGAAGCAGATCAGGTTCGCGCCGCCGGCCACCTGGCCGGTGGCGCTCACCGGGTCGTAGCCCGGCGTGTCCATGTAGACGAAGCCGTGCGCCGTCACCGGCTCGGCGTACTCGAACACCGCCTCGAGGTTGGTCGTGCCGCCCTTGGCCACCGCGCCCAGCGACTTCTCCAGGATGGTGGTGAGCCCGCCCGCCTTGTTGCCGGGCGACGGGTTGTTGTTCATCTCGCCCTCGTTGACCGCGGTGTAGCGCTCCCACCACCGGATGCGCTCGACCAGCTTCTCGCCCACCTCGCGCCGCACCGCGCGGCGCGTGAGCAGGTGCTCGGCGCCGTAGACTTCGGGCGTCTCGGAGAGGATGGCGGTGCCGCCGTGCGCGACCAGCCGGTCCACCGCGGCGCCGAGCGCGGGATTGGCGCTGATGCCGGAGTAGCCGTCCGAGCCGCCGCACTGCAGGCCGATCGCGATGTGCGAGGCGCTGCACGGCTCGCGCCGCACGGCGTCGGCCCGCGGCAGCATCTCGCGCACGAGCGCGATGCCCTTGTCCACCGTCTTGCGCGTGCCGCCGGTGTCCTGGATGTTGAACACGCGCAGGTTCTCGCCCTCGGCGAGCCGCCCGCTCGACAGCCAGGCGTTGATCTGGTTCGCCTCGCAGCCCAGGCCCACCACCAGCACGCCCGCGAAGTTGGCGTGCGTGGCGTAGCCGGTGAGGGTGCGCTCCAGCAGGCGCATGCCGAGCCCCTGGGTGTCCATGCCGCAGCCGGTGCCGTGGGTGAGCGCGACCACGCCGTCGACGTTCGGGAAGTCGGCCAGCGCCGCGGGGTTCGTGTGGCGCGAGAAGTGGTCGGCGATGGCGCGCGCCGCGGTCGCCGAGCAGTTCACGCTCGTCAGCACGCCGATGTAGTTGCGCGTGGCGACGCGGCCGTCGGCGCGCCGGATGCCCATGAAGCTCGCTTCCTGCCGCGCCGGCGCGGGCTTCACGTCCGCGCCGAAGGCGTAGTCGCGCGCGAAGCCGCCCTTGTCGGGGCCCATGTCGAGGTTGTGCGTGTGCACGTGCTCGCCGCGTGCGATGGGCCGCGTGGCGAAGCCGATGATCTGGTTGTAGCGGCGCACGGGCGCGCCGGCGGGGATGTCGCGCGCGGCCACCTTGTGGCCCGCGGGCACCAGCCCGCGCACGGCGAACCCCTCGACCTCGCTGCCGCCCACGAGCTGGCCGCGCGCGATGACGACGTCGTCGTCCGGATGCAATCGAATGAAGGCGTTCATGACATGCGGTTCAGAAGAACATCTTCGGCAGCCACAGCACCGCCCGCGGCAGGTACGTGATGGCCACCAGGCTCGCCAGCAGCGGGGCGAGCCACGGCAGGATCGCCATCGTCGTGCGCTCCACCGACAGGCCCGCCACGCGCGCCAGCACGAACAGCACCATGCCCATCGGCGGGTGCAGCAGGCCGATCATGAGGTTCAGCACCATGACCAGGCCGAAGTGGATGGGGTCCACGCCGAGCTGCGTCGCGATGGGCAGCAGGATCGGCACGAGGATCGTGATCGCCGCGGTGGGCTCGAGGAAGCAGCCGACGAAGAGCATCAGCAGGTTGGCCATCAGCAGGAACACCCATGCCTCGCGCGTGAACGACAGCACCCAGCCCGCGATCTCGGCGGTGACGCCGGTGGCGGTGAGCATCCAGCCGAAGATCGACGCCGCCGCCACGATGAAGAGCACCGTGGCCGTGGTCTCGACGGTGTCGAGGCACACCTTGACGAAGGTCCTCCAGCGCAGCGTGCGGTACCAGGCGAAGCCGAGGATCATCGCCCACACGCAGGCGGCGATCGCGCCTTCGGTGGGCGTGAACAGGCCCGTGGTCATGCCGCCGATCAGCAGCACCGGCGTCATGATGGGCAGCAGCGCCTCGAAGCGGAACAGCCGGTCCAGCACGAACAGCGACGCGAGGCCCACGAGCACCGAGGCCTGCGGCGGCGCGCCCAGGCGGCTCACCACCAGCCAGAGCGCGAGCGGCCAGGCGATCACCACGGCGAGCTCGGTGAGCGCCTTGGCGAGGCGCGTGCGCGAGAACTTGACGTCCGCGCCCCAGCCGTGGCGATGCGCGAAGTACGCGACGGTGAGCATCATCAGCACCGCCATCAGCGCGCCCGGCAGGATGCCGGCGAGGAACAGCGCGCCCACCGACACGTTGGCCATCATCCCGTAGATCACGAAGGGCAGGCTGGGCGGGATGATCGGGCCGAGCGTGGCCGACGCGGCGGTCACGCCCACGGCGAACTCCGTCGCGTAGCCGTGCTCCTTCATCGCCTTGATCTCGATGGTGCCCAGGCCCGCGGCGTCGGCGATGGCCGTGCCGCTCATGCCGGCGAAGATGACCGAGCCCAGCACGTTGACGTGCCCGAGCCCGCCCTTCAGCCAGCCCACCAGCGCGAGCGCGAAGTTGTAGATGCGCGTGGTGATGCCGGCGTTGTTCATCAGGTTGCCGGCGAGGATGAAGAAGGGCACGGCGAGCAGCGGGAAGCTGTCGATGCCGCTCACCATGCGGTGCACGACGACGAACGGCGGCAGGTTGCCGGCCATCAGGATGTAGGCGAGCGAGGCCGCCGCCATCGCGATGGCCACCGGCACGCCGGCGCCCATGAACAGCAGGAAGAAGAGCTTCAGCATGACGCGCTCAGGCGGCGTCGGGCAGCGCCGTCTCCGGCCGCTGCAGCACGCTGTAGCCCTGGCGCCAGTGCGTGCGCGCCACGCGCAGCGCGCGCCACGTCATCGCGGCGAAGCCGCCCAGGCACAAGGCATACACCAGGTTCATCGGCGCGTCGACCACGGTCATGCGCGTCTGGTTGCCGATCCTCAGCATCATCTGCAAGGTCATGACCGTGGCCGCGGCGAAGAACGCGATGCGCACCGCGTCCACGGCGCGCGAGAGCCAGCGGCCCGCCGCCTCGGGCAGGAAGCGGTAGAAGAAGTCGACCTGGATCTGCGTGTTCTTCGCCACGCCGATCGTCGCGCCGACGAACACCACGCCGATGAGCAGGTAGCGCGCCACCTCCTCGGTCCACGCGGCGGAGTCGTTCAGGACGTAGCGCGTGACGAACTGGACGAGGACGGTGATGCCGAGCAGCCAGAACAGCGCGAGCGCGGCCCAGCCCTCGGCGATCGTGCCGGACAGGTCGACCGCCTCGTCCTCGGCGTGGAAGCGCCCCTCGTCGTCGATGATCTTGTCGTCGGCCATCGCGCGCTACTTCAGCGCGGTGATGCGGTCGTAGTCCTGCTGGCGGTAGCCGTGCTCGGTGGGCCGGGTGGCCTTCAGCACCGCGTCGCGGAACGCGTTCTTGTCGACGGCGATGACGTTGTTGCCGCGCCGCTTGAACTCGTCGACCAGCCGGATCTCGGAGGCGATGATCTCGCGGCCGGTGCGCTCGGCGGCTTCCTCCATCACCTCGCCGAAGATCTTCCTGTCCTCGGCCGACAGCTTGCTCCAGACCGGGCCCGACACGATCGTGAGCAGCGAGTCGACGATGTGGCCGGTGAGCGAGATGTTCTTCTGCACCTCGTAGAACTTCTTCGCCTCGATCGTCGGCAGCGGGTTCTCCTGCGCATCGACCGTGCCGTTCTGCAGCGCGAGGTACACCTCGGCGAAGGCGATGGGCGTGGGGTTCGCGCCGAGCGCCTTGGGGAACGCGAGGTAGGCGGGCGCGTCGGGCACGCGGATCTTCAGGCCCTTCATGTCCTCGGGCTTGGCGATCGGGCGCGCGGCGGCGGAGGTGACGTGGCGCGCGCCGTAGTAGTTGAGCGCGGTGATGTGGTTGCCCGTCTTCTCGTCGTAGCCGCGCGCCAGCTCCTTGAACACGTCGCTGCGCGCGTACTTGAGCTGGTGCTCGGCGTCGCGGAAGATGAACGGGAAGTACGAGACGGCCAGCGGCGGGTAGCTGCGCCCGGCGAAGCTCGCGCCGGTGAGGATGATGTCGACGGTGCCGAGCGTCAGGCCCTGGTTGATGTCGGACTCCTTGCCGAGGCTCGATGCGGGGAACACCTGGACCTCGTAGCGCCCGTTGGTGCGCTTCCTGATTTCCTCGCCGGCCCACACCGAGTACTTGTGGAACGGCTCGGAGGTCTCGTAGACGTGCGCCCACTTCAGCTTGGTCTGCGCGTGCGCGCTGCCGAGCGCATAGGCGGCCAGCGCGCAGGCGGCGAGCCGCCGGAGGGTGGAGCGTTTGGCGGTCATGGGTGTCTCCGTACAGGTGGGTTCGGGTCTTCGGATGCGGCGCGGCGCGTCACCGGGCGGCCGGTGCGCCCGCGACGGATGCGGGGTGTGCGGCGGCGCCGAGGCCGCGCGCCGGTGCGCACGACGACGCGGCAGTCTCGCAGCACGGGCGTTTCGGCTCGGGCGTGGGGGTCGGCACGCGAGGACGTCGTGGGGTTAAAGGTTTGACCGATCCAGCCTACGGCCCGCTGCGGCGGCGGGCCATCGGGCCTAACCCGGGGCGCGCGGCGAAGACCCGCCGGCAGCAGGCCGGGCGCGGGCGCGCCATCATCGCGGCATGCAACGCCTTCTCGTCGCCCTCGGCGTGCTGTTCCTCGCCGCCGGCCTGCTGTGGCCCTGGCTCGCCCGCCTGCCGTGGGGGCGCCTGCCCGGCGACATCGCCGTCGAGCGCGACGGCTTCGCGTTCCACTTCCCGTGGGTCACCTCGATCGTCGTGTCCATCGTGGCGTCGCTGCTGCTGTGGTGGTGGCGCAGGTAGGCGCGGCGCATGGACTGGCAACGACTGCACCGCATCGCCACGGACGCGATGCGCGCGCGCGGCTTCCTGCCCGCGTTCGCGCCGGAGGCGCTGCGCGAAGCGCATGCGCACGCCGGTGCCGGCACGCCGCCGCGCCCCGGCGGCATCCGCGACCTGCGCGCGCTGCCCTGGTTCTCGATCGACAACGACGACACGCGCGACCTCGACCAGCTCAGCTTCGCCGAGCCGCTCGACGCCGGCGCCGCGCGCCTGCGCGTCGCGGTGGCCGACGTCGACGCGCTGGTGAGCGCGGGCGGCGCGGTGGACCGGCATGCCGCGACCAACACCACGTCGGTGTACACGGCCGCCGGCGTCTTCCCGATGCTGCCGGAGGTGCTGTCGACGGGGCTCACCTCGCTGCACGAAGGCATGGAGCGGCTCGCGGTGGTGGTCGAGATGGAGGTGGGCGCCGACGGCACGGTGTCCGGCGCCGAGGTGTACCGCGCCGCCGTGCTGAACCACGGCCGGCTCGCCTACGACGCGGTGTCGGCATGGCTCGATGGCCGCGCCGGCCCGCCCGCGCGCGTGGCCGCCGTGCCCGCGCTGGGCGAGCAGGTGCGGCTGCACGACGCGCTGGCGCGCGGCCTGCGCTCGGCGCGGCAGCGCCGCGGGGCGCTGAACCTCGGCACGAGCCAGGCGCGGCCGGTGTTCGAGCACGGGCGCCTGGTGGACCTGCGCGCGGACGAGAGGAACCGGGCGAAGGAGCTGATCGCCGACGTGATGATCGCGGCCAACAGCGCGACCGCGCGCTTCCTCGCGCTGCGCGGCTTCCCGTCGCTGCGGCGCCTCCTGCAGTCGCCGAAGCGCTGGGACCGCATCGTCGCGATCGCGCAGGCGCACGGGGCGGCGCTGCCCGCGGCGCCCGACGCCGCGGCGCTCGAGCGCTTCCTGCGGGAACGCCGCGCGGCCGATCCGCAGGGCTTCGCCGACCTGTCGCTGGCGGTCGTCAAGCTGCTCGGGTCGGGCGAGTACAGCGCCGAGCCCGCGGCCGACGCGGGCGCCGGCGCAGGGCACTTCGGCCTCGCGGTCAACGACTACGCGCATTCGACCGCGCCCAACCGGCGCTACTCGGACCTCGTCACGCAACGGCTGCTGAAGGCCGCGATCGCGCAAGACGCGCCGCCGTACGACGCCGGGATGCTGGCGCAGATCGCGCGCCACTGCACGCTGCAGGAGGACAACGCCAGCAAGGTCGAGCGCCTGGTGCTCAAGGCGGCCGCGGCGTTCCTGCTGCACGCGCGCATCGGCGAGCTGTTCGACGGCATCGTCACCGGCACGCCGGCGAAGGGCACGTTCGCGCGCATCGCGCGGCCGCTGGTCGAAGGCCGCATCGTCCAGGGCTTCGAGGGCCTGGACGTGGGCGATGCGGTGCGGCTGCGGCTCGCGTCGGTGGACCCCGCGCGCGGATTCATCGATTTCGTGCGGGCCTAGGGCCTGCGCGGCAGAAGGCTCCTCCCTCTCCCCGCTTGCGGGGAGAGGGCTGGGGTGAGGGGCGGTGGAGCGGCAGCGGACGTTCGGGCCGGCCCTCATGCGGTCGGGCAGACGCGTCGGTAGAGTGAGCCGCTATGGCGAGCTACCTTCCGTACGAACCTCTGCAGCAGATGCTGCTGCCCGAGGCGCTGCATGACTGGCTGCCCGAAGGGCACTTGGCGTACTTCGTCAGCGATGCGGTGGACGGCTTGGATCTGAGTGCCTTCCTTGGACCTGCGCCGGATGTGCACATTGGGGGCCGCCTGAGCAGCCTAAGGGGCCGCTTCGAGCGTCTTCACGCGCCGAAGTCGTCGCCGAACGGCGCATTCCGACATCAGCCGTGGCGGCACTGCCGCCGCCCCTCACCCCTGCCCTCTCCCCGCCAGCGGGGAGAGGGAGCAAATCCGTCTGCCGCGCGGGCTCCCTGGATCCCGTTCGCGTCGCATCAGACGCCCTGGTACGTGCGCACCTGCGTCACCTCGTAGTCGGCGTTCTTCACGTAGGGCCCGCGCTGGTCGCCCTCCTTGAACAGCTTGCCGCTCGCGTCGTCGACGTACAGCCGGCCCGCCTTCCCGCCTGCGCCCGGATCCTTGAACTCGTAGTAGAGGCGGTTCTGGTCGTCGTAGCCGCGCTTGTCGACGGTGATGAAATGGTCGGTCATGCGGTCGCCGTTGTAGGCGTTGTCGGCGTACGAGATGCCCACCACCGCCGGGTAGCCCGCGTCGAGCGCCTTGTCGATGTACGCGCGCCCGAGCTGGCTTTGCGTCCTGTCGATCGCCACGCGGCCGTCGCCGTCCTCCGCGTAGGCGATCTGGATCGCGGTATCGGGCCCGCCGAGCTGCGGCGCGGCCTTGCCGTGCTGCTTCGTGTTGTGGTCGGTGCAGGCCTTCACCGCGGCCTCGAAGCACGCCTTGCCGCCCTTGTCGGCGTCGCCGGGATACAGCGAGAACTGGTCCACGCCCTTCATCCGGAGGTCGACCGGCTTCTGGTCCTTCGCATCCACCTTCATCGCGTTCTTGTCGACGGTGAGCCGCGCCTGCATGGACGCGGCGGCGGTCCCGGGCTGCGCGTACTGCGGCAGCTTGCGGTTGGCGGCGACGTCGTCCTGGATGGCGCGCAGCACCGCCGCGCTCGACGTGTCGGCGACGCTGCCGTCGGCCCGCAACGCCTTGCCGCTGGCGATGCCGTCGGCGCGGCCGTCGGCCCTGTCGAGCAGCGCGTGCAGCGCGGCGAACTCCTTCGCGCCCTTGATCTGCCCGTCGGCGCCCGCGATCGACTTCAGGTCGGCGAGCGACACGCCGCCGCCGAGCGCCTTCGTGACGGCGGCGCCGAGGTGGTTCACGTCCAGCACGCCATGCTTGTCGGCCAGCCTGCCGAACGCCGCGGCGCCGAGGCCGGCGCCGGCCACCGTGCGGTTCGCGTCGACCTCCTTCTTCAGCGCCTCGTACAGCGCGCCGGCCTTCGTGGGCACCTGCGCGCCGGAGGCGTCGGTGGCGAGCGTGTCGAACGACGAGCCCTTGCCGTTGGTGTCGAGGTTGTCGATCACCGCGTAGAGCTTCTCGGGGGACACGCGGCCCTGCCGGTCGGCGAGCCTGGCGAGCACCGAGACATCGATGCCCGCGGCGGCGAGCGCCTTCTTCAACGGGTCGCTGAGGTTCTTCGGGTCGACGAAGCCGCCCTTCATCTCCTTCAGCAGTTCCGTCTTCGTGACGGTGCCGGCCGGGGCGCCGCCGCCGCCACCCGGCGCGTGGTACGCGAAGGCCTGCACGCCCGGGTGCAGCGCCCGCAGGTCGCCCAGTCGCGCCACCGGGTCGCCCCACGGCAGCGCGGGGCCGGCGTGCCCGGCGTCGTCCGGTGCGGCGCCGTCCGGCGCCGCGTGGGCGGCTTGCGCCGCTTCGTCCGCATCCGCCGACGCGGCGCGGGCGGATGCGGACAGGTTCGAAGGAAGGTAGATCACCGGGCATTCTCCAGACAGCGAATGCCGGTGATGCTAGGTGCGGCGGCCCGGCCTGCGAAGTCCGGAGCGCTCCGACTGCGGGTGCTCCCAAGGGTGCGTCACGGGCCCCTCACCACGTCGCCGGTCGGACGCGCCCTACGCCGCCCGGAGGCGCCGGCCGGCGGCCCGCCCGTGTGCGCTGCGGCACACTGCGCCGGTGACGCCGCAAGCGCCGCCGGCGCGACCCTGGAGGGGCCGGCCGGCGCCGCCGGCGGCCGGCCCCATGCATCGACAGGACCACGACCCGGGAGCAACGACGTTGTCTCAGCAGACCCCAGGGCGGCCGGCCGCGCGCCGCCCTTCCGATGACCCCGAGCGTCTCTTCGACGTCGACTGCAAGCTGTCCTACACCTTGCTCGACGACACGCACTTCCTGTTCCTCGTGCATGCCCTGGACGGCATGGACCAGGAGGTGGTCGACGAATCGCTGCGCATCACGCCGGCGGTGGCGCACGAGGTGCATGCCGACGCCGTGCTCGGCCATCGCACGCTGCGCATGAAGGCGTCGGCCGGGCCGCTCACCTTGCGCTACCGCGCGCGCGTGCGGCTGCACCGCCCGCCGGCCGATCCGTCGGCCGCGGAGGTGGCGATCGAGGCGCTGCCGCACGAGGTCCTGCCGGCCCTCATGCCCACGCGCTACTGCGAATCCGATCGCCTCGCCTCGGCGGCCTGGAAGATGTTCGGCCAGCACGAGCCGGGTCATGCGCGCGTGCAGGCCGTGAGCGACTGGATCCACGAGCACGTCGAGTACCGCATCGGCTCGACGAACACGGCCACCACCGCCTGCGACGTGTTCCTGCAGCGCGCGGGCGTGTGCCGCGACTTCGCGCACCTGGGCGTCACGTTCTGTCGCGCGCTGAACATCCCCGCCCGGCTGGCGGTGGGCTATGCGCGCTTCGACGAGCCGCCGCCCGACTTCCACGCGGTCTTCGAAGCCTTCCTGGGCGAGCGCTGGGCGCTGTTCGACCCCACGGGGCTCACCGACCCGCAGGACATGGTGCGCATCGCCGTCGGCCGCGATGCCGCCGACGTCGCGTTCGCGACCTTGTTCGGTCCGGTGCGCACGCGGCTGATCCGCCCCGAAGTCGAGCAGGTGAGGGCGCGGCGGGCGCGGCGCCCCTGAAGTCGCCGCGATCGCGCCCGCGCACTGCCGTTCGCGAATCCTCTTGAACCGCTCGCCGCCGGTGCGCAACCGAGCGGCCATGCCTCGTCTTCAGGAGCCCCCCGTGACGTCTCTGCCCCCTCTCCCCGTCGAAGCGCGCCGTCCCCTCGTGCGCCTCCTCGCCGCCGGCGCCCTCGGCGTGCTGGCGCTCGCCACGCTGCCGGCCTGCGACGGCACGGCCGCCACCCCCGTCGCGCAGCCGTCGCGCGCCATGCGCCCCGATGCGGGCCGGCCCGCGCCCGTCGCCGGCATGCCGCGCGGCGCGCCGGCCGTGTCGCACGGCGCCGCGGCCCTGGAAGCGTACCGTCCGGATCTCGATCCCAGCCACGCCGCGGTGGGCGACTACCGCGACTGAGCGGTGCCGCGGAGTCGGCCCACTCGGAGCCGAGCGGACCGTTCGGGGCGAATCGTTCGCAGGCTTC
>Ga0075429_100003171_pt1 | contig 13977 bp, 18 predicted proteins | sample RhiMetdeltSRZDD3_FD_75295 | JGI IMG/M metagenome (GOLD analysis project Ga0075429, IMG submission 75295) | Populus rhizosphere microbial communities from Tennessee, USA - Rhizosphere MetaG P. deltoides SRZDD3 | ecosystem: Host-associated > Plants > Roots > Rhizosphere > Soil | place: USA... | reverse complement strand
TTATCGTTCGTATCAGGATCCGTCCAATTGGTTGGATAGCCGTGAAATGTGTAGGGTAATCCCTGCGTCAGGGCCTGGATGATTTGCTCGGAGTGTTGCTGGTCTGCCTCTTCTACAAACAGCAGGACACGAGGTCCCCAATCGTGGTCGGTAGAAAGTTCATCATCAAACCCCAACACTTCCGAGCCGTCGCCGATCAGCGCGGCAGCGTGCTTCAATGCGGGAAAATAGTTGATCAGGATCGGCCGAACCGCTTCGTTGTAAAACTGTTCGCAAAGTTTTGCACCCGGGACAAAGGATGACGTGTTCATTAGATGGCAAAAACCTTCTTTTTAAGAAATCACGTTAACGTTTGTTGCATACACTACACTTGAAAACTGACCTTCTCTTTTAATACATTCGGTAGCTCGGGGAGTTTGCTCCGCTCGATCAAAAATGTCGCCACTTCGGTTATCTCACGAAATATATAATGCTGGCTAAAAGTTCCCTCCAGATAACCCGCGCCGCTCGTGCCGCCGGTGCCCGCCCGCAAACCGATCATGCGGCGTACCATCGAGAAATGACGATAACGCCAGTTGGAAAGTAACTCATCAATTTCGGATAAGGTGTTGAGCAGTTCGAAGGGCGAGCGGAAGATGGGTAAATCACGATAGAGCGTGATGAATAGTGCAGCCTGCATAGCCTGTGGGGGAAACTGCCCACGACCCTCCTTGAAGAACACCTTATCGAACTCGGCCAGCCTACCAGTTTCACCTCTCGATAAGCTGTTCTCATAAGCACGGCGATAATCTTCCCAGAACGTGTGCTCGTTGGAGGCACCCTTGTAATCAACCCAATATTTTTCGTCGAAAAATGGCATCCGCTCCAGCCATTGGATCACCAACCCTTTCAGTGTGTTTTCCCCTTCAACCAGACTTACAGCCTGTGAATCATTTTCCGATAGGCTTCCCTTGCGCGTGTGCTTGTAATATTCCTTTTTAAAGCGATCCTCCATTTTTAAACCGAGCTTGGCTTCGATCAGCCTGAATTGCCGGCTCTGAAAGCCTGAAGCAGGCAGAAGATAATTCCGAAACTCAAGAAAATCGAGTGCGGTCATGGTTTCCAAAACGCTCACCTGCTGGTTGATCAGCTCCAGAATTTTCACGATGCGTTTCAACTTATGAACCGCGTTGCTCATATCGGGTGAGTTGTCATTGATGTGACCGCGGACAAAAGTGTTGCGCACCAGGTCCAGTTCGAAGATGACTTGCTTGAACCACAACTCATATACCTGGTGGATGATGATGAATAACATCTCGTCATTCCCATCCTCCATGTTTTCAAAACTGCGCGGGTGTTGACTATTCAAAATCGTATCGAGTTCTATGTAATCCGAATAGTAGAGGTCATTCATGAAATTCTCCTGCCAGTGACTGTCACCTTAGTATAATCCCTTCATGCTAAAAGCCCTCATCTTCGATTTCGATGGACTCATCCTGGATACGGAAACCCCTGAATACCTTGCCTGGAAACATATTTATCAGGAATATGGATTTGAACTCCCCAGTGGCGAATGGGAAAAAATCGTGGGCGGATACGGCCTCTCGACCTTTGACGCGGCGGAACATCTCTGGCATCTTTTATCATCCTCGCAGAGGGCTCAGGGTCAGCTGGATTCGGCCTCCCTGCGCGACCGCCATCGCTCGGAGAGTGGCGCATTGATTCAGGCCCAGGAGATTTTGCCCGGCGTGCGGGAGATGATCCATCAGGCGAAACAGCTTGGACTCAAACTGGCGATTGCATCCAGTTCGCCCCATGCCTGGGTGGATGCACACGCCCAGCGACTCAGTGTATTCCATTACTTCGATGTTGTCATCTGCGCAGACGATGTGGGTGCTGGCAGGACCAAGCCAAACCCTGATCTATTTCTTTTGGCCCTGAAGCAACTGCAGGTCCGGAATAATGAGGCGGCGGTCTTCGAAGATTCTCCCAATGGTGTCACGGCTGCCCGGCGTGCGGGTATCTTCGTCGTGGCGATCCCGAACCAACTTACTTCAATGCTGCCCATCGAAGATGCAAACTTAATTTTGAGTTCTTTATCAGAATTGCCTTTGAGCCTCTTGCTTGATAAAGTAAAATAGGCGGACAACCCAACTGGAGGCACAATGGCAACTCAAAAATTCAAATGGCAGACGGTGGTAGCACGCTATGCCTACCCCGACACCTGGCGCAGCCTGTGGCAGGTGATCAATTCGCTCGTCCCGTTTCTTTTCCTGTGGTATCTCGCTTACCGCAGCATGGAGGTGGGCTATTGGCTGACGCTGCTGCTGATCATTCCGACGGCGGGGTTTATGACTCGGCTATTCATCATCTTTCATGATTGCTGCCATGGATCGTTTTTCAAGAGTGTGAAGGCGAATGAAAGGCTGGGCATGTTGATCGGGGTGCTCGTGCTGACGCCATTTTATGAGTGGCGGCATACGCATGCCATGCACCACGCGACGGCTGGCGATTTGGATCGGCGCGGTGTGGGGGATGTGTACACGATGACCGTGGAGGAATATCTGGCCGCGCCCTGGCATAAAAAGGTTGGCTATCGCATCCTTCGCAATCCGCTTTTTCTATTTACGATCAGTTCGTTCCTGGTGTTTGTGATGTTCCATCGTTTTTGGGGTCCGGAAGCGGGCAAGCGCGAGAAGAACAGTGTCATCTGGACGAATATTGCGATTCTCGCCGTCGTGGCGTGGGTCATATATGCCATTGGCTGGAAGGCTTTTCTGCTGGTGGAAATTCCACTGCGGCTGTTTATCTGTTCCGCTGGAGTATGGCTGTTCTATGTACAGCACAACTTCGACCCGACCTATTGGGAGCGCCACACAGATTGGGAATTCTTCCACGCGGGCATGGACGGTAGTTCGTTCTATAAACTCCCGAAATTATTGCAGTGGTTCACAGGCAATATCGGTTTTCACCACATCCATCACTTAAGCCCGAAGATTCCCAACTATAAACTGGAGCAGTGCCATAATGAGAATCCCGAGTTCCAAATTGAACCGCTGACATTTGGCCAGAGTCTCAAATCGTTGTTCTTTCGATTATGGGATGAGAAGGAAAGGATGCTGGTAGGATGGGATGCGTTGAAGCGTTATAAAACTCAACAGGTGAAAGTCGAGTCTTAAATTTCATCCGATTCAGCAAAGCAACGCGGCAGAGAAGCTTCTCTGCCGCGTTTTTATTTGGCATTTAATCCCTTGAAATGACCAGGGCAAATAGATCATATCTCTACATCCACAGCCTTGCCCAATGGTAACCAGTGGATGTGTTCCTTAATCCCGGACGCCTCAAAGACCTGCTCCGCGTCAGTTCCTGTTTCCTTGAAGTGTTTCCAACCCTCATAGTGGATGGGAATCAGCATGTGCGGTTTGAGTGCATGGAAAATCTTCACAGCCTCACGAGCATTGAGCGTAAATCGCATTGGCCCCAGAATGGGAAATCGTGCCGCGCCGATATGCAGAAGCGCCGTCCCGACCTTGAAGCGCTGACCGATCTCACGCAATCCGTTGAACCAAACCGTATCGCCGGAGATATACAGCGCGCCATGTTTTTGCCCCGGCCACTCCAAAATGAACCCGGTAGTTTCACCCACCACCAGGTGACTTCCCAACGTCCCATGCTGAGCGGGCGCGGCGGTAACTGTGATTTTGATGCCATCTGCAGCCAGCGTCGTGCTTTGCCAGGCTTTCAACCCAATAGAATTGCTTTTCAAGCGTTTAGCACCCGCCGAGGTGGTTATCACTTTTTTCGCCAGCGGAAGCAGTGCCCGGCCCGCGCGATCCAAATTGTCTTCGTGATGGTCATGACTCAAAAGGACAGCATCGATTCTGCCGAGGTCTTCCACGCGGACTGCGGGCTCGGTCAGCTTGATGGAACTTGTGCCGTAGCCGAAGAAATAGCGTCCGCCAGCAGGATCAAAGACTGGGTCGGTGATCAGGCGCAGTGATCCGATTTCCAGAAGCACGGTCGCGGTGCTGATGTGGGTAAGCCGAATGTTCATTGGATCACTTTAGTCAGGATTACTTTTTCGCTTGATTGAATCCTACCCGGCTATATAACGTGATACCTGCCGCGGCAGAGACATTAAGCGACTCGACGCGTGGATCAATGGGAATGCGCACCTGCAGTGTGGCCGCGTCCGTGATGGCTTGCGAACAGCCTTCCTTTTCGCTGCCGAAGACGATCATCAGGCGTTGGGGAATCGACGAAATCTCATGCACAAGTTTTGCTGCATGTGCATTGGTGACCAACACTTGCAGGTTATTTTGTTTTGCAAATTGAACGAAGGCCTGCGTGGTTGAGGCAATCACCGGCAGGGCAAAGACGTATCCACGGCTCGCACGGATAAGGCGACGGTCGAAAATATCGACAGGCTCGGTGTTGAGCAGGACGATCCCACCGACGCCCAGTGCCAAAGATGTACGAGTGATCGCGCCGATGTTGCCAGAGATGCTCACATCTTCCAACACGACCATATCTTTTTGAACCTTCATGACCGCATCCAGCCCGAGGGGTCTGGGCGTTTTGGCGATCGCAAAGATGCGCGTGATCTTGTCGTTCTCGAAGAGTTTTTTGGTGGTCCGTTTTGCGACTTCGTAGATCTTTGCTTTGGGAACCAGCTTCTTTTTGAGGGTATCGGAGACAATCTCATCACCCGCATAATAGACTGTTTCGACTTCCACGCCCGCATCCAACGCTTGGAGGATGTTCTCTTCATCATCAATGAGCATTTTATTTAGTTCGATACGCCCCGGCCGCGTCAGCAACTGGCGAATGATCAAAGCCTGCGGGTGAAGGAGAGAATCAACGAGGTTGGGGTTGTTCGAGGGAATGGGCTGGTCTGTCATGCCCGCAATCATACTTCAAATCAAAAGCGAGAGGTGATGGAACCTGTTTTTTGAACTATGCCGTGTGGCTGCGGTAGATGGCCGTCCGCACCCTGCTGGGTAGTGGATATTTGGCCTGCGGATTGACCCATGCAATCACGGGTTCATCAGCGCGTACGCGTAACTGTGACCCGCGTACGAGAATTTCGCTCAATCGTTGATACTGACGGAAGAAATCCGTACGGTCGCGGAATCCATGCTGTTGCAGCAGCGTGGCGTCATTCCGTTCCGCACGCTGTTGGATTCGTACCTGCGCGGCCTGGAGGTCACTGGTCGTAGGACAGGGTCCATCAACGCCTACGAGCAGGACATTGCTCCGTTGCGGTGGAAATTGTCCCAACTTATCGCACATCGCATCCGCGATCTGTTCACTAACATCGGGTAGTCGCGCTGGGCGCACGGGTGTCCGCAGCCGCGTGACTTCAACCATGAAGGTGAGGCTGGTGGTAAAAGTGACCTCAAAGTCGGGGAAACGTACCCTTCCCAGCTGCGCTTCATAGACCAGGTCCAAGGATCGTTCCCGAAGCAACAGGTACGCTGTTTCCAACTCAAGCCGCAAATCCTGTAGACGTTCCGGGTCCTGCATGGTGCGGAGTTTCTTGCGGATCTTGTCACGAAAGCTGTCGACGAAATTGGTGAAACGACGTGAGTCCCCTAACCATGTCGCTATCGGTGCAGCCAGCGGGTGGGACTGCCCATCGAAGAGGTAGTTCAGCAAGTCATCGATTAACTTTGGAGATGCAGGTGGGTGTGTCACCCCGGCAATCATACTGCAAAATAAAACGACCGGTGGGGAAGACCAGTCTTTTCCTGAAGGTTCAGCATCTGTTATCGAACTTTAAGATTATTGGTCAGACTTTCTCATGGCCTGCACTGATTCGCTGACCAATTGTTTTAATACTTTTGTATCGACGTCTTTCAATTTCTTGATATATAAGCAGCCCTTGCCCGTGGAGTACTTGCCGAGTTTCTTCAGCAAAGTATCCTGGTTTTCGAAGCCGCTCAGGATGTAAAGCGTGATATTTGCCTTGCGAGGCGAAAACCCGGTCAACATCCAGTCGAGCTCGCGGCCGCTCGCATACTTCAGGCGACGACTGCCAAAACCAACGATACTTGATCCCCACATCTTTGGCTCGGAGCGGGTGGTCTGCTTCATGATTTTCGCAATCTCGAAACAATCCAGCCGCGTCTCCTGATCCTTGATCTTGTTCAAAAAATCTTCAACGCTGGCTTCTGTCTTTTTGGTTTTCAACTCGGCCATATGCAACTCCTCATCATTAGCTCAATGTGTCCAGCGATTGCCGTATATTCTCGCGGGCCCGGCGCTCATAGTGCTCCCTGAACAACTCGGTTGAAAAGATATATGACCTCTCGAGAAACCCTCTCAGAATGTTTGCCCGCCGCTCCCGAAAGACGTTTTCCGGTACCCAGGCATATTCCTGGCGAACCTGATGCTCATACTCAACGAACCGCGCGGTCTCTGCTCCCAGGATGGCTAGATCAGTGTCCACTAGCAGCCGCGCATCCTGGCCAACAGGTAGGGTCGCGTGACGGGTACTCATGATAAGGTCATGGATACGTTGCGCAGGCACGGCCTCGATACCGAGACTCCGTGCCGCATGCATGGCCACGTCTGCGCTGCGCGCCTCATTCAAGTCGCTGTGAGTGTCGTAGACCGCGTCATGGAACCAAAGCGCTACCTCCACTTCGGCTGGATGCTTGGCCTGCGCGCGAAGGTCGGACCACCTCTCGAAACACTCTGCCAAGTGCTGACCCGTGTGATAGAACCGATTAGGCTCCGCGTACCGAGAGACAACGTCCGCGAACAGGTCGCGGAGCCGCGCCGAGGTTGGCACGCCAAGTTCAGCCCACGATCGAAGCCATACGTCAAGCGTGCTCATTCGATAAACGTACCAATCCGTTCCAGCGCGCCACGCTCCTCAGGCAAAAGTCTGCCGTGATGTGCCGGCCTATTGCTTTATTGATTTCGTAAATATCATTCGTGGCCACAGAATTTGCATTTGCATTGTATCCGGTATTTTTGATACCAAACTCCATGGACTCTCTTCCCACCCTGATCGATTTGCAGATATTTTTTGAATATGCCTAATAGTTTTTCTCTTTGGACCTCGGCAGCCCAGAGACGAGTGCATTTTGGACATTTGAATTCGTTCTCACTTGCTGAAAAGCTCCGCCAAAACGTTAGGACGCGTTTCACAATCAGGGTATCGAGCCCCAGGACAAGGATGGCAGAGCTTTCGGGCCCCACATATTGTGTGACCAGACCCCAGGTAATAAAGTTTGCTGACAGTGTCAGAAAAATAACTATACCCAGTAAGGCCAGAAAGGTTGACTTGCGTTGAATAAAAAACGGTTGCAGCCTTATTTTAGGTACCGTGTACACAGTGAATGGAGAATCATTGGCTTGAGCTGCAGCTGTCCAATGCAGGCGCCCAAAATCATATTGTTGCCGTTTCCTTGGATCTCCCAGCACACCATAGGCCTCGTTGATCTCCTGCATTTGGGTTGTTGATTGTCGGTCCGGGTTTCGGTCTGGATGGTACAGGATCGCCAATTGACGATAGGCGCGTCTTATCTCTTTTAAAGTGGAATCAGGCCTGACACCTAAAATTTGGTAATAGTCTTTCATGTATGCTATGGCTGTGTTGGGAAGCACCTACATCTGAAATTTAGGCTCGTAATGTACTCCAGTAAGCGACACCACACTGCGCCAGGCTTGTTCGAGCTCGCTGACCGACGTGGTCAGTTCCTGCGCTGTACTACCCGGACGTGCCAGAATACGATTTGTCTGTTGAATGTACCCTGACGGCAGATTGGGAAATTTGGCAACCATATCCATAACCTTTTTATCGCGAAGGAAATATCTCTCATTCAAAGCGAACAACGCCTGCGTGATATTGGATACCACGCGTGTCAGGCATCCTACGGTATTATAAATGTCTCCCTGGGCAGCAAAGCCACGGGAATGCAAGAGCGTAAACTCCGCGCCCCAGAGGGAATCTGTAATGACTTTTTGCTTTAACTTGGGAGGATAAGCCTCGACGCTGCCTTTGAGTTGAGCGATAATCAATTCAGGGTCATGGAGTGGAATGCAGATTTGTGTCTCAGCCAAATAGATCACACTATAGAATCCATAGGTGGGCTGTTGGTCGTAGTCATGCTGCGAAATGCCCTGCTGAGCCTCGGCAATCGTTCGTTGGACTTGATCTAAATTGCGATAGAGGAAATCCACCTTACCGTGCGGCGTGTGAATCCAGGCTCCGCCATTGACCCAGGCACCCCACTCATAGAAGCCTGTAACGGTCGCGGTCCCATCGACCGAAACATCCTGGGCGACGCGCCGGATATTGGCAATGGAAAAAGGGCTGGCTTCGGAATAATACAGGCCAAGATCCATGTCGGAGGCTTCGTGCTGCGTTCCACTGGCGTACGAACCGCCCAAAACGATGGCAGATACGTTGCTGACTCTGCTCAGTTGGTCAACCAGCCGTTCAAGCAAGGATCGTTTCTGTTCGGGCAGGCTGGGCATGTTATCAATCACTGGATGCTCCAATACCTGGGCATAGCGGGCAGGCTTTACAAGCTAACGCCACTTGGATTTATCCTGACAATAGGGATTTCATTTGCTTGAAAATAAAGTGTGCTGCACGTTCAGGGCTGAGCCGGTAGAATCGATCCAGGAAGGCGGCATCGGAACCAACCATAACGCGGTAGCGATTTCTCTCGATGCCGCCGATAATAATTTCTGCAGCTCGGCTAGGTTCCAATGGCTTAATTGATCTCTGTTGCGCTCTGTTTTCCGGGCCTGGGCGAAGCCCTACTCCGGAGTTTGCCGCGATATTTGTGCCAATTGCGCCCGGAAACACAACCGTAACCCTCACGTTGGTATCCAGGAGTTCCGAATGCAAACCTTCGGTGAGTAATTTGACGGCTGCCTTGGAGGCCCCATAAAGGCTTTGTCCTGGGAAAGGTATGAAGCCGCCCATGCTGGAAATATTCGTAATGTGCCCTTCTGGTCGTTTAAGCAAGTAGGGCAGGAATACTTTGGTCATGTAGAGGGTTCCATAAAAATTGACATTCATAACTCGTTCAATGGCGGCATAGTCAAGATCATTGATCCGAACAAAGGGTTGAATGATGCCCGCATTGTTGATCAGGCCATCGACGGCTCCATGCCTGGAGATCACTTGTTCAGGGAGGGCTGTCACTGCATCTCTGTCGGTAATATTGACCAGATGCGTAGAGACTTTGTCCTTTTTATTGCCTGAGAGGGCAACGGTCTCTTGTAAAGCGGATTCGTTGATATCCACCGTGGCGACACTTGCGCCTTTGGAGAGCAGGTTCAGGACCAACTCCCGTCCTATGCCATTTCCGCCGCCTGTTACAACGAGCACTTTGTTTTGGACTCTCATATGTTTCTCCGACAAAGATTGGATTGATGCTTATCGTTCGGTTTCGCTAAGTGGTTTGCCGTGTGCCTGCTACCAGAACGGCAGAAAGTCAGGGCATAGGTTCTCAATGGATGGGGCATGCTTTCCGTTCCTCATATACCCCATTTTAGCGCATGTGTGTTATCCCGGTTATGGCGACGCTGTCTCAGGCGCATGCCTCTTAGGGGTGATTGGACACACGATGACAATCGGACTGCAAAATAAAAAGACTGGCATGCGATACCAGTCTTCTGAAATCGCCCGCCGTCTGCGGAAAACCTTCCGCTTATTGCGCTTTGGCAGCAGCCAAAAACTTCTCACCCGGTTGCAGATGGAGTTTGCCCATAAAGCGTTTTCCTTTCCCGAGTCGAATTTAGAGCAACGTTTTTTCAAAACGATTCAGCATGTAGCATCTGCTGCCCCGGACGGGACCCGCTCAGGCCGCTTGAACGGAATTGATTTGAGTGTAGTGTACTTTCTGTTTGGTGGGTGCTTTATCCCGGCGCAAATCCGGAACGTTTGTTGGGTGGTTCTGACCTACGGTTCCTGCATTTCAGTCAATTGATAGATGGGTTCATTAAGCGCCTCAAAATACCGTACGAATTCATCACAGGCTGCTGGTTCAGCCTCACAGAGAATATCCATCTTAAGGTGCCAACCATCCTGATCTCTGTAAAAAAATCTTTTTGCTACGGCAGGGTAGGCCAGGTGCTCCGGTGGCGCGAAAGACCAATGTGTTAACCCGTCGGCTTCCGTTACAATGGTCCAGCCTTGCAATACTTGAATTGAAACACCGCCTTTTGTTTTCAGTTCAGCAAAGGCTTTTGCAACGGACGGATACTCGATGCCATCGGGTTGTGTGGGGAGTGGGGCAGATGTTGAGCGAGGTTCAGCCGTGGCCGTAAACGGAATAGATGTGTTCGTGGAAAGTGAAACGGGCCCATCTGTTGGACCAGGCGTAGGAGTTGAGATATTGCTGCAGGCCGAAAGGACGGAGACCAGCAGGAAACAAATCAATAGCATTCTCATTATGCTCGAAGCTCGTTGTAGATGTTTCAAATTTTACCCTGCATGCACTATTCAATATGGGTAGCAAGAAATCAGAACGCTACGGTAGGACGCGTTTATGCTCCAGTGATGGTGACCTGGCGTGTCCCGCGATTGCGCAATGCCATCAGGATGTTTTCAGCCCCTCAACACGTCGAAGACTTTCGGGTTCACGACGTTGATGGGGTTACCCGCCGCGTAGGCGGTGATCTGATCGAAGATATCTGAAAACTGGATTTCGTATTCGTCCCACGTCACGTATCCAATATGTGGTGTGCACACCACGTTATCCATGGTCAACAGCGCGTGGCTGGGGTCTCGTAATGGCTCGTCTTCGTAAACATCTACGGCAGCCATGCCCGGCCGTCCTGCACGCAAAGCACTGACAAGGGCATCCGGCTCAATCAGAGCCGCCCGACTTGTGTTGACCAGCAAAGCGGTGGGTTTCATGCACGACAAATCATCGCTGGTCACGATACCCTGGGTTTCCTTTACCAGGCGCATGTGCAGGGAGACCACATCGCATTCTTCGAAGAATGCGCGCTTACTTTGTGCCGCTACATAGCCATCGCTGCGCGCACGCTCCAGGGATGCCTCGCGCGCCCATACCAGAACATTCATCCCGAAGGCTTTTCCGTAGCCTGCCACCGTCGCGCCAATCCTTCCATATCCGTAGATTCCCAGCGTCTTGTCGCGCAAGCTGTTACCAACCCCAGTCTGCCAGGTGCCAGCGCGCAGCGCGAACATCTGCTGGGGAATCTGACGCATGGCAGCAAGGATCAAGCCCCATGTTAGCTCCGCAGTAGCATAGGATGGACTACCGGCATGCTGATCGGACGAGACGATGACCCCGCGACGCGTACACGTGTCGATATCGATATGGGGGTACACGCTGCGCTGACTGATGAGCCGCAGGGCGTCAAGGCATTCAAGCAAGGGTTCAGGGATTTGCGTGCGTTCGCGAATCAACACGAGCACCTCCGTGTCCTTAAGGCGCGCGGCGAGGGCGTCGATATCCGGGACATGATCGTTCCAGATCGTCACTTCGTGGCCTTCCAGTTTGCGAAAGCACCGGAGAGTACGAAGCGTGTCGAAATAATCATCGAGAATTGAAATCTTCACGAGAGATGACCTCCATCTCTTTGCGTCGGTGAGAGCAGGCTAACGGCTTTAAAGCATGACCCACGGGGCGGACGGGAAAAACAACGCCGTTTCGACGGAATCAGCATGAGGCCAGCCAAACGACCGCGGCGCTCCGCATCTCCTTTTCGACAGTCTATTCGCCCATGCCATTACGGAGCCAGGATACGATTTGTCGTAAGGCCTCATAGGCCCTCAGCCGTGCCTGGTCACTGCCGTCAGCTTCTGCAGCCGCGATCTGCTGCTCCATTTGATGGATAACCAATGGCCCCATTGCCAATAGGGCATCCGCGTTGGAGGTTGCATACTTTACCAGAATGTAGCGGATCAGACAGGGCACGGGAATGCCTGTATTCCGGCTCAATCCTTCCATCGTTGGCAGGGGATCAATAACGGTGTAGTGAGCTACATCGGCTTTGAAGTTGGCATCGGGATCATGTTCTTCCCAGGTATCGGTATAGGGATAAAGCTGCATAGGCCTTCCTCTCAAAGGGTTAGTAAACTGGACTGGAAGGCCATGCCGTTCGGCATTCTGGTCCGTCGATTGGGCTGGCTAACGGTTTGCTTCCTCCCCCTTCGGGCCACACGCCCGCCCGCAGACGCGATAAGACAACATCGCTTTGCGAAAGTTCGGGCGCATTGTCCCGGTACATTTCCGGGATGTCGAAGATCCCGCGGGTCGGGGCTGTGTTAGGCGCGACAATGTGACAGTTACTATGACAGAAGGCTTCTCTACGTGACGATCACATCCTCATGCAGAATGGCGTAAATCTCAACATCCCGGTGCGCACCCTTGTGATACCATGCTCCACGTGCTGTGCCTTCGTGTCTGAAGCCGCATTTCTCTGCAAGCCGGCGTGAAGCCATGTTGTCGGGATGAATGACTAACCTGATCCGGTTGACCCGCTTGGCTTCAAACAGGTAACGCACCAGTAAGTCGACAGCTTCGGTCGTCACGCCTTTGCCACGCTGTTCGGGCGCATAGACTTGATAGGAAAGTTCGTACTCGTCCAGATAATTGACCGTCTTGAAGAATTCGATATGACCGAGGATCTCATTACTCGGAGAGACCATAACGAGCATGCCGTCATCTTTGCTCCAAAAGCCGGTCTCCTGGAATTGCTTATGGAAGGCAGGCTGCGAGAGAATGCCGCGTGGAAAGAAGTCACCCCGATTATCGATGTCAGTATGATACGTGTAGAGTTGATCGAGGTCGGTGTCACGGACGGGGCGGAGCGTGATGGACTTACCTTTAAGCATGATTTCTATCTTCCTCTCCAGGTGTGTCTAGCTGTACTAATCGACGCGTAACGGTTGGCGTTTGGGTAGCCCCTGTGGGGCACCGGCGGACGGGACGAGCCCCAGTCGCTTTGACGGAACCAGCCTGAGCCGGATATTGTTTAGGGTGGGTGCACGCGATGTTAAGTGTGATTTGAATTTCGCTTTATCCAGAACAACTTATTTGTTTTCTTTGCCATGTATCTTTTCTTGATGGACCTGGTTCCAGAACACGCTGAGCTTTGCATGTTGTTCTGAGGGTACAAGTGCCTGGTTTTTGTCATCCACGGGGCTGCCTCCAAAGATAATTGGCTGAATTTCGTGAACTTCTTTTCCAACAGCAGACCTCTCTATCTCTGGAGGAGAGCCATCGCCTGGATTCATTTCCTCCAGGGCATGTAGAAACTCTACTAAGCTTTTGCCTGACGGGTTGGCATATTGGAAATCCATCGGGATAAAAGGAATTTGAACAATCTCTATTGGGTCTGGGTGTGTGTCAAAGCCAAAGGCTTCACCGTCACCATTTGAACCAAAGATGACAAGCCCAGGTGCAAATGTTTTGACCTGATACACTTCGTTAAGCGAAAGTAATTCCTCAATTGAATACAGGCGGAAATAGGACTCTTGTATGAAGCCTTCACCACCGTTGGAGAAATACAAGGCATCGAGATAATCAGCAGGTGGGTTGAAGTTGAGCGCCAGGCAAGCACGGAGAGCCTCCTCTTTGCTTGCACCACCCCGCCTAATGAAATTGTTGAACAGTTTCTCCAAGTGATTATTCATATTAATTGCATTGGACCGAGAAGCGAATTAAACTAGCCCAGATTTATGGCAAAGGAAGCACCTCACGACTGACTTACCTGATTTCCAGCGTCCAGGGCACGCATTGTTAGGCCATCTCACGGAACACCAGACTCGATTAACACAAAAAGACACCGCCGCCAACGTCTCGACAGGCTCGACAACCGCTTGATTAACTTTTACGTACCACTTAACTTTGGCAACCGCCGCCACGCGGAAAGCGTGACTTACTTTTTGACCTGACTCTTCATCTTTTTCACAGACGCAATCACCAGTTCTTTCAAAACTTTCTTATCCACATCCTCTAACTTCTTGATGTATAAACAGCCTACGCTGGTTTT
>Ga0075429_100003170_pt1 | contig 13978 bp, 15 predicted proteins | sample RhiMetdeltSRZDD3_FD_75295 | JGI IMG/M metagenome (GOLD analysis project Ga0075429, IMG submission 75295) | Populus rhizosphere microbial communities from Tennessee, USA - Rhizosphere MetaG P. deltoides SRZDD3 | ecosystem: Host-associated > Plants > Roots > Rhizosphere > Soil | place: USA... | reverse complement strand
CCGCCGTACGCGTACTGGAAGATGTTGGCGCCGTCGGCGGTGGAGGCGGACTGCACGGTGGCCACGAGGCCGCTGTGCCGCGCCACCAGCTTGTAGTAGCCGCCGAAGGCGGCGAACGACGGGGAGCCGACGAGCAGCAAGCCGACAGCCGACAGGAGAATCCGCCTCATCTTTTCTACCTCCAGCGACGAGTGGTTTTGAGAACGAGTGTAAACCTCCGCACGTCGTGGCGGCATCGGTCTTTCGCCCGTCGGGCAATGGATCGACAGGCTAGTCCCGGCTCGTCGAACGACCCATGGGGGTCAGGTCTGTCGTATGGCTTATAGAAAAGCGCGGGTGCGGCTCCGGCCCGTTTTTGCGGGTAGGATGCAGCGTCCAAGTCGCTCAGGCGTGCAATAAGAAAGGAAGAGCCAATGATCGGCCGCGTCCTTCGCTTCATCCAGTTGCCGCTCCTGTTGCTGTTCATCTTTGCCGCCATGAGGTTCACCCTCGGCGCCAGGGGCGTGCCGTACGCTCCGCGCGGCAACGCGATGTTCTCGATCATCGGGCTGACCTTCGTCAGCAGCGTCTACTTCGGGGCCCTGTCGCGCAAGGTCGGCGGACTCGGCTGGGGCGGGACCGCCCTCATCGGCTATAGCCTCGGCCTGTGGGCGCAGATCCTGATCTTCACCGCGACGTACGTGAGCTACGCGGCAGGGATCGAGACGTCGTACTTCCGGCACTGGGATGCGCTCAACGTCCCGCCGGATACGATCGTCCCCATGGCGGATGCGATGAAGACGCGTGCCGGCGCCCTCGTCGTGGGTCCGATCTTCGCGATCATCCCGGCGTGCATCGGCCGCCTGCTCAGCGTGCTGGCGCCGGACCCGGCCGCGAAGGGCTGATCAGGCGCGCCCCGAGCCAGGCGCAAGGGCACGGCGGTCGCGATCAGCGCGAGCGGGCGTCCGTCCTGCGTGATCGTCCGGACCTCAAGAAACACTTGAGCCGACTCGTAGAACGAGTTGTGAAACTGCAGTGGTTACAGTTTAGCGCCCGGCGTCGGGCGCGCCACACCGACTAGAAGGACTCGCTCTCCGCGCTGTCCCGGTGGAGGTCGGCCTGCCCGGCGGTGTTGTGGATCGTGAGGTCCTTGACCTTGCGGACGACGAAGGCCGGCGTTCCCCCGATCCGGGGCACCTTCACGTTCTCGAGGGTCACGCGGTCCACATCGTCGAAGACCGCCGCCGGGCGCAGGTCTTCCTTGTCGTACGTCACCTCGGCGTGGTGGAGATCGAAGCCCTTCACGTGCCGCACGAAGAACCCGTAGGCCGGCAGCACGCCGAAGCGCGACGGCTCCGGATAGGCCGTCTCGTCCTCGGGCGGCGTCAGCGCCGCATCCTCTTTAGTACCGCCGCCCAGGTAGGCGATGCGGATGTTGCTGAGGCGCAGGTCCTCGATCGGGTGATCGGGGATGCCGACGATCAGCACGCCTTGGCGCGCCGTCACGCCCGAGGCCACGATGTCGCTGATGTTGACGCGGCGGATGACGCCCACCGGCGTGTTCTCCGGGCCGCGCATGCGCCGGCCGAGGCGCACGAAGATCGGCGCGTTGCCGATGTCGCGCATGGTGATGTTGCTGATGGTGACGTCTTCGATGGCGGCGCCGTCCACGCTTTCGAGGGCCAGGCCGCGGCAGTACTCGAACACGCAGTTCGAGATCGTGATGTTCTTGAAGCCGCCGTTCGATTCCGTCCCGCACTTGATGCGGCCGGTGGGCGCGCCCGGGTTGGTGGCGTTGCGCTTGTAGGTGGCGTCGAGCATCGAGCCTTCCTCGAAGCCGCTCACGTAGCAGTTGGTGATGGTGAGGTTCTCGGTGGGCCGGTTGTAGCCGAGGGCGTAGCTGCTCTTGGGGCAGATGCCGTCGTCGTGCGGCGAGTTGACGGAGCAGTTCGAGATGCGCACGTTCCGGCAGCAGTCGATGTCGATGCCGTCGCGGTTGGTGTCGATCTTGAGGTTGTCGATCGTCAGGTTGTCGACGCCGGTGGCGAGGATCGCGAAATGCCCGCCGTGGTAGATCGTGATGTCGCGCAGGATCACGTTCCTGCAATTTTTGAGGCCGATGGCCTTGTTGCCGACGCCCGCGGGGAGATAGTCGCGCGCCTGCGTGCCGCCAAGGCCTGGATCGGGCGGGCGCGGGGTGGCGTCGGCCGGACGCGGTGTGGGACGCGGGCGCGGCTCGCCGGGCAGGCGCGCGCGACGGCCGCCGCCGCTGCTCAGCCCGCGGCCGAAGATCTTCCCGGGGCCGACGATGGAGACGTCCTCGAGGCCTTCACCCCAGATCAGGCTGTTGTGCCAGTGGCTGTGGCCGAAGTCCTGGTAGCGGTCGTGCTCGTTCGGCTCCGGTGGGTCGTAGCCGCCGGGCTCACCGACGGCCGGCGGATCAGCGGCGAGGATCGTCGCGCCGTGGTCGAGGTACAGAGAGACGTGGCTCTTCAGGCGGATCGAATGGCTGGCGTACGTGCCGGCGGAGAAGAGGACGGTGCCGCCGCCGGCCGCCGCCGCCGCCTCGATCGCCTTGTTGATGGCGGCGGTGTCCAGCGTCGTGCCGTCGCCTTTGGCGCCGAACGTCTTCACGTCGTACCGGCCGCTCACGCCCGCGGGCTTCTTCGCGGCCGTGGCGAGGGCCGGCCACACGCAAGACAGAAGAAGAGCGATCAGGGTGCGTCGTTGCACGCGTCTCATGAAACTAACGCGCGGGTGCCGGTGCGGCCGCGGGCGCAGGCTCCGGCGCCGAGAGCGCGCCGGCCAGGAACAGGTTGCCGAAGTGCAGCGTCAACACCGCGCGCCCTTCGAGCTTGCCCGCGCCCGGTGTGATGTCGATCAGCATGTGCTCGGCGATGCCGCGGTCGCTGGAGAACAGCGACTCGAGCTTGATCGTCTTCGCGATGTCAGGCGTCCCCTCGCGCGGAAGGGCGCCGGGATAGAGCGCCATCGTCCAGTCCTTCTCGCTGTTCTTGACGACGCCGATCGTGTAGTCGCCGGCGGGGACCGTCGTCTCGCCGAACTTCAGGTCGGCGGAGAGCTTGAGCATCGGCCGGCGCGGCGTCACGAACGTGCCGATGGCGACGCCGGCCGCGCGCGCCTCGTTGGCGGGCGTCGTGTTGTAGGTGATGGTGGCCTCTGCCCCGGACGGCAGCTTGGCCGTCACCGTCTTGCTGAAATGAGGATGGGCCAAGGCGATCTGGGCGGTCAGCACGGACGCCACGACGGAACACAAGGCGGCTGGTTTCATGGGGGTCTCCTGAAGGCCTATTGTTGTTCGGTCCCCGCGCGCGTCTCAAGCGAAAATGAGGTCGATATGTTGCAAGCGCTCGATCGTTCGGCCATCGAGGCCGTTCACGTCGTGATCGCGCCGCACGTGCGGGTGACGCCGGTGGCCGAGATGGACGGCGCCGATTTCGGCCTGCCCGCGTGCCGGCTGACGTTCAAGCTCGAGATGCTGCAGCACGCCGGCTCGTTCAAGACGCGGGGTGCGTTCACGAACCTGCTGACCCGGGAGGTGCCCGCGGCCGGCGTCGTCGCCGCCTCAGGCGGCAATCACGGGGCGGCCGTGGCCTACGCGGCGCAGCGCCTGGGCATCCGCGCGAAGATCTTCGTCCCCGCGATCTCCTCGTCGGCCAAGGTCGATCGCATTCGTTCGTACGGGGCCGACCTCGCGATCGGGGGTGAGCGCTACGCCGATGCCCTGGCCGCGAGCGAGGTGTGGGCGGCCGAGAACGGCGCGATGCCGATCCACGCGTACGACCAGCGGGAGACGGTGCTCGGCCAGGGCACGCTCGCGCGAGAGCTGGAGGCGCAGGCACCGCCGCTGGAGACCGTGCTCGTAGCGGTGGGCGGCGGCGGGCTCATCGGCGGCATCGCGGCCTGGTACGAGCGCCGCGTGCGCGTCATCTCCGTCGAGCCGGAAGCGGCGCCCACGTTGTCGATGGCGTTGCAGGCCGGCCGCATCGTCGATGCCCCGGCCGGCGGCGTCGCCGCCGACTCTCTCGCCCCCCGCCGCGTGGGCGAGCTGCCGTTCGCGATCGCGCAGCGGTTCGTGGAGCGCGCGGTGCTCGTCAGCGACGATGCGATCCTGCGCGCGCAGGAGACGTTGTGGAAGGCCGCCCGCCTCGTGGTCGAGCCGGGGGCGGCGGCGGCGCTGGCCGCGCTGCAATCCGGTGCCTACGTTCCGCGGACCGGCGAGCGTGTCGGCGTGGTCCTGAGCGGCGGCAACACGACGGCCGTGAGCTTCTCGCGATAAGCCGGCGGCAGTGTGGCGCGGCCCTTGACGCCCACCGCGGGCGGCGGGAGCCTGCGGGATCACGCTGCGCCGGGTGGTGTCGCCGCGTGGCCTCAGCTCGCCGAGACGAGCTCGTCGTCGGGCACGCGCACGGGGCGGCCGGTGGCAGACGGGCGCGCCAGCAAGACGGGTCGGCGCGCGAGGCGCAGCACGTCACGGGTGACGGGACCCAGCAGCAGGCGGCCGAGCAGCCGCCGCGTACGAGCGCCGACCACCACGACGTCGGCGTCGACGACGGACGCCGCTCCGGCAATCTGGTTCGGGACCAGGCCGAGAGACACCAGGGTCTCCGGATCACCCTCGTAGGCGCCGACGCTCGCGATCAGGACGTCGAGGTCGTCGTAGGTATCATCGGCCACCTCGTTCCTGGCGGCGTCGAGCGCCTCGAAGGTGGCCGGCGAGGGAGCTCTCCAGCGGTCGATGACGTGGAGGACGGTGAGGCGTGCGCGGGTGGTGCGAGCCAGGGCGGCGGCGATGCCGAGGACGCCCTCGCTGTCCTGCCCGAAGTCGACCGCGCACAGGATTCGGGCCGGGGGGCCGGGGGAGACGCGTGTCGCGCCTTCGTGGACGATGAGGACGCTGCAGGACGCGCGGCGAGTGACCCTGTCGCTGACCGAGTACACGAGCAGGCCGTCCAGAGGGCTGCGGACGCGCTGCCCGAGCACGATGAGGTCGACGCCGTTGTCGCCGGCAAACGCGAGGATCTGCTCGGCGGGCTCGCCCTGCACGACCTCGATGTGCATGGCGCGAGGCCGCCCCAGCGCTCGCCCGGCCAGGCGCGAAAGACGCTTCTCGAGCTCCTCGCAGGCTTCCGGCTCCGCGGCCAGGCTCGCCACGTGGATCAGCGTGAGGCGGGCGCCGCACGCTCGCGCCAGCCGGCGTCCTTCGGCGAGCACGTGGCGCGAGCGCGGCGATAGGTCGACAGGGACCAGGACGTGTCGGAAGCAGGCCATGGCGCCCTCCTTTTCGGATTTCTGTTCGCCCATGGGCCTGCAATCGAGATACCAGCGGCCCGTGCCACAAATCCATGCGTCACCGTTGCCGGCGGCGCTCTCTCGCCTCGGCCGCGCAGCTTCTGCGCCGGCGCGCTCAGACGGGTGCGAGCTTTTCGTCGTGCTCGGCCATGAACTCGCGGGCAAGTGACGGCCAATCGCTGGTCCCGACCGCGCGCAGGCGATCGAGCTCGGCGCCATACCACTCGACGGCGGAGCGGCCGATGCGCAGCGCCGGCAGGTCGCGGCTCACGTCCGCAGGGGCCAGCACGCAGAGCCAGCCCCGATCGTAGGGGCTCTCGAGGAGCAGGGACGGATGACGCGACAACGCGTCGTTGACCTCGACCACCTTGCCGGCCAGCGGCGCGCGCAGCTCGAGGCACTCCAGCCCGCGGTGAAGGCGGGCGATGACGCCGGCGCGATCCAGGGCGTCGCCCACGGTGGGCAGTTGGAGGCGCTCCACGCGCCCGATCACCTTCCGACCGAAGTCGTCGAGGCCGACACGGACGCGGCCTTCGGCGTCGAGGCGCACCCAGAGATGGGCGGCGGATACGAAGAACCCGCCCGGGATTCCGTATTGCTGAGATGGAAGCGTGTCCGCGAGGGCGTGCGAGACGATGCGCACGGCCGGCCGCCGTTCCGCCTCGAGGCGCGCCTCGCGCCGGATGCGCAGGCGCTCGACGAAGGCGAGGAGCTCGTCTTCCGTGAACGGCTTCTGCACGTAGTCGAGGGCACCGTCGCGGACGGTCTCGACCGCGGTCTCGATCGTCCCGTAGCCGGTGATGACGGCCACGTCGATGTCCGGCCGCAGGTGGCGCACGGCGCGCACGACCTCGACGCCGTCCATGCCCGGCATCTTGAGGTCGGTGAAGACGAAGTCGTAGTCGTGCTGGCGCACGAGGCCCAGCGCTTCGGCGCCGCTCTCGACGGTGTCGACGCTGTAGCCGGCCAGCACGAGGACGCGCCGCAGGCTGTCGAGCACGACGGTCTCGTCGTCCACGGCCAGCAGGCGCGCCTTGGCGCGGGCCACCTCGACCCGCTTCAGGCTGGGGGCCTCGCGGCTGAAGTCGAGGCGTATCGACGTGGCGAGCACGGCCTCGCGCTGGCGCCGGGCCGCCTGCGCCGCGTAGTGGTCGCGCACGCGCCGCACGGCGAGGTCGACCAGCACGAAGCCGGCGAACATGGCTAAGACGAGCAGGGCGGTCATGGCTTGTCCTCCTGAACGGGTGGCGCCGCGGAAAGGGCTCGCGAGACGACCTCGGCGAGCTCGGCGGCGTCGAACGGCTTGAGCAGGATGTCGCGGGCGCCGGCGCCGAGGGCGTCACCGAGCGTATCGGTGGTGGCGAAACCCGTCGTCATCACGAATGGAACCTCCGGCCGTTGGGCGCGCAGGACCCTCATCAGGTCCAGACCGGACCCGTCGGGCAGCTTCAAGTCGCACAGGACGGCGCGGCAGGTGCTCCAGGCCGGATGCCGGAGGGCGGCGGCGGCGTCTTCGGCGAACGCGACGGAGATGCCCTCCGCGGCGAGCACGCGCGACACGGAGTCGCGTACCGCCTTCTCGTCCTCGATGACGAGCACGAGCGGTGCGCTCATGACGCTCCCCCGCTCGTGAGCGGCAGCGTCACCGTGAAGGTGGCGCCGTGTCCCACCTCGCTGGCCACGGCGATCGATCCGCCGTGCGCCTGCACGATCCCCCACGAGACGGAAAGCCCGAGGCCGGTGCCGTGGGTGCCCTTCGTCGTGAAGAACGGCTCGAAGAGGTGGGGGCGCTCCTCCGGGAGGATGCCCCGGCCGTTGTCCTGCACGTCGACTTCCAGGCCGGCGCCGGTGCCGCGGGTCACGAGCCGCACCACCCCCGTTCCGTCCGTCGATACGGCGTCCGCCGCGTTCAGCAGCAGGTTCACCAGGACCTGCTGGATCTGGTTGGCGTCGATGGCGGCGGGCGGCAGCTCATCCGCGAGGGCGAGATCGAAGCGGACGCGGGCGAGATCGCAGACGTGCGTCACCACCGCCGCCGCGCGGCGGGCGACATCGTTGACATCGCCGGGCACGCGCACCGGGGCCGCCGGCCGCGCGAAGTCGAGCAGCCGCTTCACGATCTCGCGGCAGCGCTTGGTCTCGCGCACGATGGTGTCGAGGTCTTGGGCCAGCGGCGCATTGTCCGCGACGCGCTTCTGCCAGAACGAGGCATAGGTGAGGACGGCGGTCAGGGGGTTGTTGATCTCGTGGGCGATCCCCGCCCCCAGGCGTCCCACCGCCGCCAGCTTGTCGGCCTGCGTGAGCTGGCGCTGCGCGTCGCCCAGCTTGCGGGTCATGTCGTTGAACGCCCGCGCGAGCTGGGCGACCTCGTCGTCGCCGTTCACGGGCACGGTCACGCCGACGTGCCCTTCGGCCATCTTGCGCGTGGCCTCGGCCAGCCTCTCGACCGGCTTCACCACGAGCCGCCGGCTGAGCCACCACAGGAGCGCGCTGCTGGTGGCCACCACCAGGGCGGCTAGGCCGATGGTGCTCGAGCGTGCGCGGGCCAGGTCCGCGTCCACGTCCGCCAGAGACACCCCCACGTCCAGCACGCCGAGGACGGTGTCGCCCGGCGCGTGCGCATGGCACGCGATGGCGCAGACCGGCTGGTTGTAGATGGGGTTGATCACGCCCAGCACGCGCCCGCCGTCGGGACCGTGGAAGATGCGCGATCGCTGCGCGGCGGGCACCGTCGACGCCGGACGTCCCGTGCCGTGGCACGCGGCGCAGGCCTCGGAGCGCGTGTCCACCGTCCGGCCCACCTCCGCGGCCTCGGACGAGAACACGATGCGTCCCTCCTTGTTGAAGATGCGCACGCCGTCGATGTCCGGCTGCGCGCCGATCGACTCGATCTGCCGGCGCAGGCTGTCGCGCCGGTTTTCCAGCATCTCGTGATGAGTGCTGCTCTTGATGGTCTCGCTGATCTGGTGGACGTGGCGGGTCCGCTCGACGAGGAGGGCTCGGCGGTGTGCCTCCAGGAGCAATACCGCGGGCACGCCGATGGTGAGGAGAGTGGCGGCGGCCACCGCGGCGACCATGCGCGTGCCGATCCGCGCCGGCATCGGCTCACGACTCCTCGTGGGCGCCCGGGTCCGGGAAGATGGGCAGGTATCGCGCCGCCGCCGCAAACGTGGCGAAGCCGAGGGCCACCAGGCCGAGCGACACCGCCACCTCCATCCAAGAGGGCAGATACGTCGCGTTCGCCGCGCGCTCCATGCCGGTGACGCTGACGTTCAGGCGGTTGACGAGGAAGCCGGCCACGGCGAGGAACGCGGCCACGGCCAGGCCGCGCGGGTGGTGGCGGACGGTGGGCACCAGGAGCAGGCCGACGGGCAGCAGGACGCCGAGGACCAGCTCGAGAAGGAACATCCACTCCTCGTAGCCGGGGTCGAGCAACGTGGCCAAGGCGCCGTTGCGTCTCAGGATCATGACGCGCAGCAGACCGTAGAGACCCAGCAGCACCACCATCGCCCGGGCGAGGGGCTCGAGCAGATCCATCTCGAGCCGGCGGCCGAAGGCGCGGCTCGACAGATGCGACTCGAGGATCACCATGCCCAGGCCGGCGGCGATGGCGGACACGTAGAACAGGAGCGGCAGGAGTGGCGTGTACCACAGGGGGTGCAGCTTCGACGGCACGATCAGGTACAGCGTTCCCAGCGACGACTGATGGAGCGTCGAGAGGATCACCCCCGCGATGACGATGGGGGTCATCACGAGGTGGAGCAGCCGCCGCGGCCTGCGCAGGCCCAGCTTCTCGAAGACGGCGGGCGAGAACTCGAGGGCGAGCACGGTCGTGTAGAGCATCACGCACCACGCGACCTCGAACATCACCGAATGGGGGTTCCAGAAGATGAGGGCGTGCCAGATCCGCCACGGCTGGCCGAGGTCGAAGAGCAGGCCCACGATCACGAACACGTAACCGAGGAACGCCGTCAGCAGGGCGGGACGCACGATCGGCTCGAAGCGCCGCAGGTTCAGCAGGTGCACGACGGCGGTGAGCGTGAAGGCCCCGGCCGCGAGACCGACGCCGCAGAGGACGTCGAAGCCGATCCACAGCCCCCAGGGGAAGGCGTCGCTGAGGTTCGTGGCCGCGCCCAGGCCGCGCGTGAACCGCCACACGGTGATCGGGACCAGGGCGGCGACGAGCACGGCGCACACCAGCGGCCAGAAGCTCAGGCGGGCCGGGAGGCGGGCGAAAGCGGCGCTGGCGCTCATGGCGCGCCGCCCTCTGGCGCGTGGTCGGCGGCACGGGCCGCCGCCTGCACCTCGTCGCGCCGTTTGGTGATCCAGTGGACGCCGAACAACAGGCCGGCGGCGATGGTCACGAAGTCCGGCACCTTCGAGAGTACCTGCCACGTGAGCATCGGCAGGGGAGCGCGCGGTACGTTCGCCGGGTAGCCGAGGGAAGCGAACGGCACCGCGGACAGCAGGAGGACGGAGGTCCCGCCGGCCTCGTCCTCGCCGTAGACGTGCGGGACGTACTTCGCCGGCTCCGCGCGCAGGCGCTGCCGCGCGTCCTCCAGGAGGGCGTCGCGATCGCCGAAGAGAGTGGCCCCCGTAGGGCACGCCTCGGCGCAGGCGGTGGGCTGGCCCGCGCTCAGACGCCGCGTGCACAAGGTGCACTTGCCGACGACGGGGACGGCGCGGTCCCATTGATACTTCGGCACGCCGAACGGGCAAGCCATCATGCAGTAACGGCACCCGATGCAGCGCTCGCCGTCGTAGACCACCGCCCCTTCCGCCGAACGATGCAGCGCGCCGACCGGGCACACGGACACACACGTCGGGTCGAGGCAATGCATGCAGAGCCGCCGCACCGGGGTACCCTCGTGGTCCTCGAGGACCGACCACGTATAGGCGGTGAGCCGCGGCTCGATCTCGGCGGGCAGCCCGTTTTCTTCCTTGCAGGCGGCGGAGCAGGCACCGCAGGCGATGCAGCGGGTGGAGTCGAACAGCAGACCGAGGCTCATGTCTTCACACCACCAGTACGGGACAGGCAGATTGCCGAACGATGCGCTCGGCGTGGCTGCCGAGGAGGCGGTCGGCCACGCTGTCTTCGCCGTGCGTGGACAGCACGATCAAGTCGACGCGCTCGTCGGCGGCCACGCGGGTGATGGTGTCCCAGGCGGGGCCGAGCTCCACGAGGGGCCGCACCCGGATGCCGCCCATCTCCGCCTCGAGGAATGCCTCGAGCTGCGACTCGGAGGGCAGCCCCTCCTCGACGGCGCCGCTGATGCCCCACGTGGCGCCACGGACGCGGACGTCGGCCGCGTGCACGGCGAGGACCTCCGCCCCGAACGCGCGGGCGAGGCCGGCGGCCAGCGGAAACGCGCGGCGCGAGTGGGCGGAAAAGTCGGTGGGTACGAGGATGCGGCGGTAGGGCAGGGCCACGCCGTGCTCCGGCTCGCGGATGCAGAGTGTCGGCGCGCACGTGTGCTGCAGCACGTGCTCGGTCACGCTGCCGAGGACGAACTGCGCCACGCCCGCGCGCCCGTGGGTGCTCATGACCACGACGTCGGGACCGCTCGCGCGGATGAAGTCGACGAGGGCGGACGGGGCCGACCGCACGCGCTGGACTCGCACGTCGGCGCGCACCGACAGGCCCTGGACGGCGCGCTCGAGATGCTCGCGGGCGGCGCGCTCGCGCCGGTGCTGCACCTCGCGCTCCAGGGCGTCGGCGCCCGGCGCGGGCGCCTCCATGGCGTGGTACGCCACGAGGTGAGCGCCGAAGCGCTCCGCCAGCAGCCGCGCATGGTCGAACGCGCGCTGCGAGGCCGGTGAGAGGTCGGTGGGGAACAGGATCTCGCGCAGGATCGGAGGTTCCGTCCTCAGGCTCTCGTGTCCGGCGAAAAGCGACGGCGTGCTCGAGACGGTGGTCCCGGTCATGAGACCTCCTAGGTCAGGCAGGCAGCGGCAGCTCTTCGGCCACCGACGCCACGAGGTCGACGGGCGCCTTCAGGCTGTTGGCCACGACGCAGTGCTGCTTCGCGCTCGCGAGCAGGCGGTGCGCCAGATCGGACTGGCCGGCGGCGACACGGACGTTGACGCGCAGATCGACGGACACGAAAGCGAATCCGCTCGGCGTCCGATCGAGGGTCGCGTCGGCGTCGCTCGTGAAAGCGTCGATGGTGAGGCCACCGCGCGCGGCGAGCGCGCGGAACGTGGCGGTGAAACACAGGCTCGCCGCCGCCACGAGGAGATGCTCCGGACTCCACCAGTCGGCGAAGCCGCCGAACTGCGGCGGCGCGCCGCCCACGATGGCGGGCTTCATTCCGTCGGTGAGAACGGCGCCGTCGCCTTCCTGCACGAGGTGGACACGGTAGTGATGCGGGGTCGGGTTCGACATGGGGCACGCTCCGAAACTGGTGACTGCAAAGGCAGTGCCCCTGCAAAAGCAATTAGTTGGTCGTGATACGGCCGCGAGCTTTTCGCAGGGGCGCGGCCGGGCCGCACGCGGTGCGCGGCCGGCACGCCGTTTGAAGAGGGACCGCCGGCGCCGCCGTCGGGTGCGAGGAGGCATGATGAAGAAGATCGAGACCGTCATTCGGCCGCATCTGCTGGACACCGTGAAGAACGCATTGCAGGAAGTCGGCGTGGTCGGGATGACGGTGAGCGAGGTCAGGGGCTTCGGGCGGCAGAAGGGTCACACCGAGACGTATCGAGGCGCCGAATACAAGGTCGAGTTCCTGCCCAAGGTGAAGGTCGAGATCGCGGTCCCCCGGGAGCGGCTCGATGCCGCCGTCGAGGCCATCTTGATGACGGCCCGCACCGGCAAGTTCGGGGATGGCAAGATCTTCATCTCCGATCTCCAGGACGCCGTGCGGATTCGAACCGGCGAGCGTGGGGAGGAGGCGATCTGAGCCCATCCTGATCGGATGGTGCGCAGGTGCGGGGCGCGGCGCGGCCCGGCGCAGACCGTGCGCCGTCAGTTGCGGTCGGTGCGCGCCGCCGCGAGTGCCTCGTGGCCGGTCGGCTTGCTGAGGGGCGTGCGCGGCGTGAGCACCGGACAGTCTGCCCGCCGGATCACTTCCTGGGCGGTGGAGCCAAAGACGAGGCGGTCCACGGCCCGGCGGCCCCCGTGAAGGCCCATCACGAGCAAGTCCGCACGCGCCTCGTGCGCACCACGCGCGATCTCGACGGCTGGCTTTCCGATGCGGACGTCCTGATGCGGCCGGTGCCAGTCGAGCACCTCGAGGCCCGCGGCCGGGATGGCCTGCGCCAGGCGGGCCTGGAGCTGCGCCTTGAGGAAGCGCTCGTATTCCTCCACGCTCACGTGCGTGCGCTCGGCAAAGACATCCTGGAAGAAGGGCTCGACCACGTGGAGCAATGTCAGGTGCGCGGCCGCCTCCGCCGCGAGGGATATGGCCAGCATCAGCGTAGGCTCCGATGAAGGCTCGAAATCGACGGCACAGACGATGCGCCGGAACGGCGGACCGGCGGGGTCGCCGGAGACCTCCGTGCGGCACACGGTGAGCACGGGACACGGTGACCGGCGCAAGACGGTGTCCGCGACGGATCCGAGCACGAGACGCCGGAGGCCGTTGCGGCCGTGCGTCCCCATCACGATGAGGTCGACGCCGGCCTCTTCCGCGTAGCGCACGATCTCGTGGGCGGCGCCGCCTTCACGGACGTGGGTCTCGATCGCGATGCCCTCGGCGCGGGCGCCGGCAAAGCGGCTTTCCAGATGGCGCCGAACGTTGGCGGGTACCCGCGGCTCGTGCGTGTGTGGATCGAAGGGGAACGACACTGCCCAGGCCGCCTCGGTCATGAGCGGTGTCACGTGCAGGGCGTGGATCTCCGCGCCGTACCATCGGGCCAGGCGGCAGGCGTGTCGAAAGGCCCGATCGGCGAAGTCTGAGAAATCGATGGGGCACAGAATCCGTCGAATCGCGATCATGACGGTCTCCTTTGATCGCCGCTGCCCGTAACGCGCGGTTCAGGCGGAGGGTCTAACCGCGTGTACGCCGGCGGCGCCAGCCGCGCTCGCGGTGGGCCCGCTGTTGCTGAAGGCGGATGCGCCGGCGGCGCCGCTCGACGTTGGCCTCGATCTCGGTGACCGGCGCCCACTCGGCGGCCTGACGGATCTCCTCGACGATCGTCTCCTCCTCGATCTCGTCGGCGTCGTCGACGTCCCAGTCTTCGATCCGGTGGTGATGTCCGTGCGTGGTCGGGAACATGTGGATACCCCCGCCCTCGCTCGTGCAAGGGCGGTGCCTTCCTAAGCTACGGGAGATCGGGTGGCACCGCGCAAGAATTTGCGTTTTCCCAGCGGCCCCGCGCACGGACTGCGGGGTCCGGACCTCGAGCGAAGGACCGGCGCTTCCTCGATCGTGCCTGACGCCTGTCATGGCCGGTCGCTCGACCGCGCGGCACACTCGGTTTGCCGGTCAAACCGGTTTGCGGAGGTGAACGATGACGAGTGCGAAGACCCTCGGTGGCGCCGCGCAGGCGGCGCCTCGCCATTGGAACGTGGACGGCTTGCCGGAGATCGAGGGCGGTGTGTTGCTCGTTCTATGGGGCAGTATCCTCGCGTGGCACGCCCTGTGGCCGTCGCGGCTGAGCGCGATGGCGGCCGGGATCCTGCCGCTGCTGCTGGTCGCGTTGCTCCTGGTCGCCGACCAGCTCCTGCTCCCGCAACTGAAGGCCC
>Ga0075429_100003167_pt1 | contig 13985 bp, 9 predicted proteins | sample RhiMetdeltSRZDD3_FD_75295 | JGI IMG/M metagenome (GOLD analysis project Ga0075429, IMG submission 75295) | Populus rhizosphere microbial communities from Tennessee, USA - Rhizosphere MetaG P. deltoides SRZDD3 | ecosystem: Host-associated > Plants > Roots > Rhizosphere > Soil | place: USA... | reverse complement strand
CGAGGTGGAACGAACGAGGCCACGCCGACCGTGCGTGGCCTCGGACTCGAGTCCATGGCGTCGCGCTCGAGCGAGCGTCACGGACCGGAGCGGCCCACCGCGCCGTCATCCCCCGTCGGCTCTTGGAAGACCCCGTCCTCCGCGACCGCGTCGAGCATCGGATCGGTTTCCGTGCGGCTGTCTCGCCGTGCCTTCTTCGCCTCGCGCTTCGCTTGGGCCTTCTCGGCGCGCTTCAGTTCCTTCTGGCGCTTGAGAAACGTCGGAGCTCCACGTCCTGCCATCCTTGACCTCGAGTCTCGGGTGAGTAGGTGCAAGCCTGAGGCGACGCCTCAGGCGAGATTGCGGCGCATAGCATACCCGGAAGTACGCTCGTACGGTGCCTCGGACCAATGCGAGACCCGCGCTCGCAACTGCCTGCGAACGCGGGTCGAGGATGGTGCCCGGGGCGAGATTTGAACTCGCATGGGTTTCCCCACACGCCCCTCAAACGTGCGTGTCTACCAATTCCACCACCCGGGCACGACGGTAAGGGATGCTGCTTCAGCGGTTGCTGCCGCTCGCGGGCGCCGGGGTCGCCGGCGGCGGGGTCGCGGGCGCCGGCGTGGCCGGAGCGGTCCCTGTGGGGGCCCCCGTCGCCGGAGGAGCGCCTGCGGGAGGCGCAGCGCCAGCGGCGCGCTTGGCCGCCTCGCTCACCACGCTGCGGCCACCCACATTGCCGCGCGTCGTGATGAGCGCGAGCGATAGCGACGTCACGAAGAACAGCACGCCCAGCACGATCGTGGCGCGCGTGATGAAGTCCGTGGCACCGCGGCCGCCGAACACGGTCTGCGTGGCGCCGCCGAACGCGCCGCCGGCGAGACCGCCGCCCTTGCCCGACTGGACGAGGATCACGGCCACGAGGCACAGGCAGACGATGAGGTGAAGCGCCATCAGCAGGGCGTACATGCAGCTCCTCGATTCGTGGTGAGTCGCGCTCCGGCCGCGGAAGAGTCACGGGTCGGAACGGCAAACGGGCGAGGAATCTATCAGGCGCCCCGCCGGCGCGTCAAAGCCGCGATCCGCCGCGATCCGCCGCGATCTGCCGCCGTCGAGGTTGACGCGAGGCCACACCCCAAGCGGGCCGCGAGCGGCGGAACTCCTGACCCCGCGCTCAGCCTGCGCTGGCCGCCGCGGTGACGATCTTCCAGAACGAGGCCGCCTCGAGCGAGGCGCCGCCCACGAGCGCACCGTCCACGTCGGCTTCGGCGAACAGGGCCGTGGCATTGCCCGCGTTCACGCTGCCTCCGTAGAGGATGGCGAGGTCGCGGCCCGCTGCCGCGTCCACGACGCGGTCGAGCGTGGCGCGGATGACGCGGTGAGCGTCCCGGGCCTGCTCGGGACTCGCCACCTTGCCGGTGCCGATCGCCCACACCGGCTCGTAGGCCACGACCGTGGCACGGGCCTGTCCCGGTTCCAGCCCGTGATACGCCACCGTGACCTGGCGCACCAGCACTTCCTCGGTGCGCGAGTGCTCGCGTTCGTCGAGCGTCTCGCCGACGCACACCACGGGCGTGAGGCCGTCGCGCAGCGCCGCCCGCAGCTTGGCCGCGACGTCTGCATCGGTCTCGCCCATGAGTTGTCGTCGCTCGGAGTGTCCGGCCAGCACCCACTGGCAGCCGACCGCGGCGAGCATCCGGCCCGAGACCTCGCCGGTGAAAGCCCCATGCGTTTCGGCATGCAGGTTCTGGGCTCCCAGCCGCATGCCGGTGCCGGCGAGTGCGCGGCCCACGGCGTCGAGCGCGGGAAACGGCGGGCAGATCACGACCAGCGGCGAGGTGCCGGAAGCCGGGTCGGCCGCACGCAGCGCGGCGAGCTCGCGTGCGAGTGCGGCGCCCTCCGACGCGTTGCGGTTCATCTTCCAGTTGCCGGCCACGATCCTCGGCCGGCGCGGCACAGCGGCGAGCGCGGCCATGCTCAGGCGTCCTCGAGCGCGGCGACGCCGGGCAGGACCTTGCCCTCGAGGAACTCGAGCGAGGCCCCGCCCCCCGTGGACAGGTGCGAGAAGCGTTCGGCCAGGCCGCTCTGCTGCACGGCCGCCACCGAGTCTCCCCCGCCCACGACCGTGACCGCGCCGTGGGCCTTGAGCTCGCTCATCGCCTTCGCCACGCCCATCGTGCCGGCCGCGAAGGCCGGCACCTCGAAGATGCCCATGGGGCCGTTCCACACCACGGTCTTCGCATCCCGCAGCTTCGAGGCGAACAGCGCGAGCGATTCGGGCCCGATGTCCACACCCATCTCGCCGGCCAGCAACTGCTCGACCGGCTTGGCACTCGCGGCGGCGGAGCCGTCCGGTGCGGTGGACGCGAGGCAGTCGCTCGGCAGCACCAACTCCTTGCCCAGGGCAGCGGCCTGCGCCATCACGTCGCGCGCCACGTCCAGCCGGTCGTCCTCGACGAGTGACCTTCCGACCGGTATCCCCTGCGCCTTCAGGAACGTGAACATCATCGCGCCGCCGATCAGCAGCCGGTCCACCTTCGGCAACAGCGCGGTGATGACGTCGATCTTGCCGCTGATCTTGGAGCCGCCCAGGACCGCCACGAACGGCCGCTTCGGGGACTCCAGCGCGGCGCCCATGTAGTCGAGCTCGTTCTTCATCAGCAGGCCCGCCACCGCCGGCTTCAGGTAGTGCGTCACGCCCTCGGTGCTGGCGTGTGCGCGGTGTGCCGTGCCGAACGCGTCGTTCACGTAACACTCGCCGATCCGAGCCAGCGCCTGCGCGAACGCGGCGTTGTTCTGCTCCTCCTCGGCGTGGAAGCGCAGGTTCTCGAGCAACAGCACCTGCCCGTCGCCGAGTGCCATGACTGCCGCCTCGGCGGCCGGGCCCACGCAGTCGTCCGCCCACGCCACGTCCTGGCGCAGCAGCCGCGACAGGCGTTCGCGCACGGGCTTCAGCGAGTACTTCGCGTCCGGCCCGCCCTTGGGACGTCCCAGGTGCGAGCACAGGATGACGCGCGCGTGCTTCTGGAGCAGGTAGCGCACGGTCGGCAGTGCGGCGACGATGCGCGTGTCGTCCGTCACCTCACCGTTCGCGACGGGAACGTTGAAGTCCACCCGCACGAGCACACGGCGGCCGGCGCAGTCCAGGTGCTGGACGGTCTTCTTCGCAAAGCTCATGCACGCGCCTCAGGCCAGCTTGAGGAGAGCGTCCACGACGCGATTCGAGAAGCCCCATTCGTTGTCGTACCACGACAGCACCTTGACCATGTCGCCCTGCATGACGTTCGTCGACAGCGAGTCGACCACACTGCTCGCGGGATTGCCGATGACGTCGTTCGAGACGATCGGGTCCTCGCAATACTCGAGAACGCCCTTGAGCGGGCCCACGGCAGCGGCCTTCATCGCGGCGTTCACCTCGTCGCGTGTGACCGTGCGCTTCACGCGGCAGACCAGGTCCACGAGCGAGCCGTCCATGACCGGCACACGCACGGACAGCCCGTCCAGCCGGCCCTTGAGCGAGGGCAGCACCTCGCCGATCGCCTTCGCAGCACCGGTGGACGTGGGGATCATGCTGAGCCCGGCGGCGCGGGCTCGGCGCAGGTCCTTGTGCGGCAGGTCGAGGATGTTCTGGTCGTTCGTGTAGGCATGGATCGTGGTCATCAGGCCATGGTCGATGCCGAACGCATCGTCCAGCACTTTGACGATCGGGGCCAGGCAGTTGGTCGTGCACGAGCCGATGCTGAAGACCTGGTGCTTGGTGCGGTCGAACAGGTGGTCGTTCACGCCGAACACGAACGTGAGGTCCGCGCCCTTGGCAGGCGCCGAGACGAGCACGGCCTTCGCCCCGGCCGTGAGATGAACCGCGGCCTTGTCGCGCTCGGTGAAGCGGCCCGTGGCCTCGAGCACGACATCCACGCCCAGCGCCTTCCACGGCAGCTTGGACGGATCCTTCTCGGCACTCACCGCGATGCGGTCGCCGCCGATCTCCAGCGCCCCGTCCACCGCCTTGCCGGACGCCTCGTGCCAGATCCGATGCACGGTGTCGTAGCGCAGCAGGTGCGCGAGGGTCGCGGCATCGGTCAGGTCGTTGACCGCGACGAAGTCGATGGCCACCTTGCGCGTCTTCGCGGCACGCACGACCAATCGGCCGATGCGGCCGAAGCCGTTGATCGCGACCTTGAGCGGCATGCAGGTCACTCCTCGGGGTCCGGTGTCCCGCCGGGGCGCCTCCGCACCTCACGCCCGGGGTGAGGGGAGCACTTGCAAGTCCGGCGGCATCAAGGGGTTATGCTGTTGGAGCGAGCCGACACTGCCACACGCTCCCCCCCTCGTCAACACCTGCGCCAAGAGGCCGCGCGCGGCCGCCTCGCGGGCCGCGCTACTCCGTCGAATAGCGCAGCGTGTACGTGCCGAGCCCCTGCTCGTCCACGAACAGGAACAGCAGCTTGCGCTTGGCGATGTAGCCCGGCGTCAGCCCCGGTTCCACGTCGAACGGCGTCGGGATGTCGCCCTCGTAAAGCCACACCTCGAACGGCCGCTGGTCGCCGCCCGGGCCCTTCATGTTCACGTCGCCCATCGCGCGCTCGCCGGAGGCGATGATCGCCTCCAGCGCTCGGGTGAGCGTCTGGTCCCCCGCGGGGATGACCTGGTGCAGGATGTCGAACGGCTCACCGTAGCGGATGTAGACGCGCCCCATGTCGGAGAACATGCCCTTCTCGATTCCGTGCTGGGCGTACCGCGCGTTGGCGCGCTCGACTCGGTCGCGGAATCGGAGGTAGGACTCGTTCATCGCGGTCTCGGGTGTGGGGTCGCGCTTGCGCCAGAACTCGTCGAGCATCAACTCCTGCTCGCCGGGCTGCGTCACGGTGAAATGCTCCTCCTCCTCCTTGCCGAGCAGGAAGTGAACCTCGTCGGCGATGTCGGCCGAGTTGCGGTTCCAGGTCTCGTGCGACCAGCCGATGCTGAAGCTCGAGCGTCGCTGCAGCGCGCCGGCGTCCCCCTCCTGCCACACGCGCGCGTCCAGCTGGTACGTGCCGGCGGGCTGCGCCGACAGGTCGAACTTCGCACCGCCGTGCACGAATCGTCCCGCCGCGAAGCTGCTCTCCGCCTGGGCCACGACCGCACCCGCCTTGTCCAGCACGCGCAGCACCGAGCGCCACGCCCGCTGGTCGCTGTCGCGAGAGCGGGCGGTGAAGGCCGCCTCCAACTGGCTCGCGTAGAGTCCATAGAGCCGGTCGGGGTTGGGGATCCGGGCCTGGCCACCACGCACGAACGCCATGCCCGGGGCCTGGCCTGCCACGGGCCACACGAACTCGAGGTCCGACACGTCGCGCCCGGCCTGCGGCTTCGGCACGTCGATGTCACCGCGGAGCTCGGTGCGAAGCGTGCTCTTGCCGGAACCATAGGCGAGCCCGGGACGATGCGAGTTCAGGTCCTCCAGCATCGCGTCGACGCGGCAGGGGCCCGGCACGACCGGGAACTTGAACAGCAATACCCGGCCCTGCCCCTGCAGCGTGTCGCTCCCGCTGACCGTGAACTGCTGAACGGACTCCACCGGGGGCTTCTTGGCGGAGCGAGGCCGCACGCTCACGACCGCGCGCAGCAGGGCATCCCCACGCTCGTCCACGGCCAGCGCTCGCAGCGTCGCCGGCGGCACGCGCAGGTAGACCTCCAGGTGGTAACCGGCCGAATCCGGGAACGCGGCCGCATCGCACGAGAAACCCGTGCGCCCGCCCAGCCGCCACGGCGGCGGGCCCTCCTGGCGCTCCACCGCGAGCACCGGGGCCGCGGCGAGGCCCAGCAGCAGTGCCACTGCAGTGGCCGAAACACGACGGCGCGCCCCCGTGAGGGAGCGCGCCGTCGCGAACGAGAGGCAGCCGCGATGAAGTTGTGACATGAAGCTCTTCTCCGTGATCAGAACTCGAACCGGAGCGAGACGCGGTGCGACGCACCGAGGTCCAGCAGATCGGTGTAGGCGTAATCGAGGTCGGCCATACCGGCCACTGACACCGGGAAGTGGAAGCCCGCGCCGCCGGCGATACCTTCGCTGTCGTGGTTGAACGAGTAGCCGCCCCGCAGGAACACGTACTTCCGGAACGAGTACTCGGCGCCGAAGTTGAAGCGCTCGGCGTTGTCCGGCGGGTGCGAGAACTCGAACGAGCCGACGAGCCGCTGATCCGCGGTCTTCATCAGGTCCGCCGACGTACCGACTCGGAAGATGGACGGGATGCGCGCCTCACGGTCGATGAACTTCTCCGTGGAGCCGATGTTCTGGATGGCCATGCCGATCCGCATGCCGGCGGCGCCCACGTCGTACAGCGTCCCGATGTCCATCGAGAACGTCTGCTGCGTGAGGTCCGCGAGCCCGGTGTGCACCATGCTGCCCGTGACGCCGGCGCTGAACTTGTCGGTGAACGACCGGGCGTAGGTCACGCCTGCGGCGAGCATGCCGGCGTCGAACGTCCGGCCGGTGCCGAACGGCTGGAACGCGGTCGTCTCCTCCATCGGCTGCATGGTCAGGGCGCGCGCATGGACCGCGAACGCACCCGGGATCTTCTTCATGTGGAACACGTAGCCGACCTGGTCGTAGGACAGCTCGGCCGGCCAGCTGGCGTGGTTCAACGACAGCTGCGATTTGTCCGGCTCGATGCGGGCGATGCCCGCCGCATTCCAGAACACGGCCGAGGCTTCGTCCGCCATGGCGACGTAGGCCCCGCCCATGCCCGCGGCACGCGCGCCCACGGGGATCTTCAGGAACTGCCCGCCGAACGTGCCGACCTTCTCGAAGATCTCGGCTTGCGCAAGGCCCGGCCACAGCAGCGCCGCAACTCCGGCCAGCGCGATCAATCTCTTCACGGTATCTCCTCCTCCTGGCTTGGTCACGGTCAGCGGATGATGACGAACTTGCCGCGCTCGGTGCCCCGGCTCGACTCGACGGTGAACAGGTAGATGCCGCTCACCACGTCCTGCCCATTGCGCGAGATCAGGTTCCAGCGCGCCTGACCGTCATTGGGCGTGTCCTGCTGTCGGGTCACGTTCGAGTGAGCGTGCCCTTGGCTGTCGATCACCGTCGAAGTGCGCGTGGAGGCATCCACCGCGTCACTCGACAAGAGTGTGTTCACGAGATCCCCGGACAGCGTGAAGATCTTGATGCTCCACTGCCCGGACGGCAGCCCGAGGAAGTCGACGTGCGTGCCGGTGGGGTCGGACGCGTTCGGTGTCAGGTCCCAGGCCGAGGGGCGTTCCTGGATCGTGCGCAGCCCGCGATACGGGTTCGGCACCACCCACACGCCGCGGTTCATCGCGGAGTTGCCCTGGGGCACGATGCCCTCCGCCTCGACCGCCGAACGGCGGCCCGCCAGTTCGTTCCCTGCCGCGGAGTCCCTGCCGGTGACCGAGTAGAAGTAGACGAAACCGTTTTTCACGCCCTTGTCCACGTACCGGTAGCGCCCGACCGGATAGCGCGTGCGACCTTCCTTCACCCCGTCCTGGCCCAGCACGTCCGCCGAGTCCACGACGCAGTTGGGGAATCCGATGCAGGCGACCGCCGGATCGGGGTGGATGATATCGCCGCTCTGCGGGTCCCACAGGTCCCCGCGCAGGAGGCAGATCGGCAACGAGTCCTCCTTCTGCGGAATCCACACCTTGGGGCAGATCGAGTCACCGTTGGCCAGCTTCACCATGTTGCTGTAGGGCGTGTAGTTGAACAGGCGGTATTCGGCCAGCAGCGTCCAGTCGTCCTCCGCGGGGCCGCCCGAGCCGACCGGACGTGTCCAATCCGCCACCTTCCAGATCTGGTAGGAGCGGAAGTCGAACTCGCCCGACTTCGGGTCCGGTGAGGTCTCGGACAGGTTGTCCCACGCGATCGTGACCTGGCCGTCCCCCGCGGCCGGGAAGCGCCGCTCTGGATTGTCGGTGTAGTTGTAGCCCACGTTCAGGTTGTTGTTCGGACTCGGCGGCGGCGATTCGGCGAGCCAGGTGCGGTGGAACAGTCCGCCGAACTGATTGTGGTAAGCACCCGTGCAATAGTCACAGTCGAAGTCGAACCACTCGTACTTCTTGTCGCTCACGAAGCGAAGCACGGGGTCGCGGGCTTCGCAGCCCTGGGCCTGGAGGATCTCGCCCGGGGGCGCCTTCAAGGGCGTCTCGCGGCCGGGGAAGTCCGTGCGCAGCGGCCACGTCGCGTTCGATTCGTACGAACCCTCGAATGCCAGCTGGGCCGCGATTGCGTTGTCGAGCGCGGGGTACTTCTGGATCAGCTCGGTGCCGCTCATCACTCCATAGATCAGATCTTGCGTGAGCGGGTCCACGCCGATGAGCTCCGTGTGGGCCAGGTAGTCCTCGGCGTAGGCCAGCGCCGTACCCAGGTTGTCGGGACGCACGCCCATGGCCACGGTGCACTCGAGCTGGGCATCGGCGGCCCAATGGAACCACGGGCCGATCGAGGCCCAGGACGAGTAGTCGCTCTTCTGGTCGCCGGGGAGCAGGTTGATGAACCCGAGCAGCCCCGGGTTGCCCGGGTCTACGGAGATGTTGTCTTGGCTCGTCATGAACTCGAACCGCTGTTGGTCGATGATCGGGTTGCCGCCCTGAACATAAGGCTGCCCGGTCGGGAACGAGCGAAACGCGCGGAAGCCGACCTTGCGGGGGCCGGTGATGCCGAGCGGGTCGATCGTGTGGTCGAGCAGCAGGAAGTGCGGCACGCCGAGCGTCTTGTTCTCGTCGCCGTCATCGTCCGCGACCGAGAAGCCCTGCACCGTGATCGCGAACCGCGAACACAGCGCCGAGTCGTTGTCGGCGTCGGGAACGTCCGGATGTGTGTTCGGAGGCTGGAGGCGTCTGTCGTTCGACTTGGTCTCGACCATGAACCGTCCGAAGGGGTACCTCGGGACGTCGAAGTCGTCGCTGAAGAAATTCGACTTCTCGGTCGGGCCGCAATCCATGTCCACGCGGAAGCCGATGACCACCGAGTCCAACTCGTGGCCCGAGCGGTTGAAGAACTTCCAGTTGATGACGTTGAAGTCCGTGTAGCCGGGGATCGAGTAGGCCCAGGCCGTCTGCCGGCATTCCAGTCCCAGCGGCACATGGCGCTCGACGGCGGCAGCGGCGATGGCCTGATCGGTGTTGTCCCAGATCACGCACGAGTACATCTGCTGGCCGATCGCGGCGAAGTCCTCGTCGATGCGGCCGTCCCCGTCGTTGTCCCGCCCGTCGAGGAAGTCCTCGTCGAACAGGCCGTCGCCGGTGAGCAGGTCCAGGTCCGAGTCATCGTTCGTGAAGCGGACGCCGTTCACGACACCATCGTAACCGCGGTACATGCGATCCTCGGGGTCGAGCGTGGCGGGCCGCCACTCAAATGGCTGAATGCCATAACTCACCCGACGGAGCGCATTCGGATCAGCGGCAAACGGATTGACAGCTCCGAGCGCGATGGCAAGGAAGTTCATGTACTCGACGGACGACTTGCCCGGCCACTGGCAAGAGGGATCGCTTGAAGACGCCGTGAAAGGGTTCCCCAGGACACCCGAGTTCGCGATCTTCATCACGACATTGCCAACATCGAGGACGGCGCCCGGGCCAAACACATCGGGTATCGCCATCGGACTGGCCCCGGGCCGGTTCGAGGTGGTGTTCATACGCGCCATGACCTCGCGGTAGTAGGCGTCGATGTTCTTCTGCTCCGGATCGTCCGGGCTCAGCCGCGCCCAGGTGGGTGCAGCAGCGGCACAGACCATGGCGGCCACGAGCAGGCACCGCGCGCCCCACTTTGCGATCAAAGGCATTCCCTCCAGCTCCTTCACGGCCCCGGTACTCATCAGAACGTGACGCTGATGCCCAACCGGACATTGCGGCCTTCCTCGTAGACGCGCGGGTCGTTGAGCGGGACCCAGTCGAGGATGTTGTCGCCGTTGATGTCCTGCAGGTAGGCACCACCCGAGCGGCCGGTCTCGGTGAAGTAGATCGTGTAGTCGTCACCGGCCGTGTTGACGAACGGGCTGCGGCCGGGCGTCGAGGGGTTCTGGATGTTCTTCGTGTCCATGACGTTCCGGGCGTCGACGAACAACGTCACGTTCTGTCCCCAGATCTTGTAGAACTTGTCCGCGTCGATGGTGAGACGCGCCTGCGACGGCAGCCGGCGCGAGTTCGTGAGCCCGGGATCCGGGCGGCGGTCGTTGCGGAACGCGGGCGTGAACGGGAAGCCCGAGCCATACGTCCACAGCATGCGCAGGCCCCACCGGCCAGGATCACGGATCGTGCTGGCGATGCTCACCGTGTGGCGCTGGTCCCAGTCGAGCGCCTGCTCGCTGATCGGCAGGTAGAGCTGGCCACCGTTGAAGAACTGGAGCGCGGTGTTCGGGTCGGACGCCACGCCACTGGCGATCGAGTAGGTGTAGTTCACGTCCGCCGAGAACTTGTGGCTGAAGCTCTTGATCAGGCTGGCCTCGAAGCCGCGCGCCGACGCGTAGTCGCCGTTGTACCAGACGTTGACCAGGTTGCCGGCCTCGTCGCGTTCCTGACGCACCGTGATCAGGCCGTAGATGTCCTTGAAGAACACGCCGAACTGGCCGGAGATGTCCTTGGTGAACAGGTGCTGGACACTGGCCTGGTAGGCGATGTTCGTCTCGGGCTCGAGGTCGGGATTGCCCTTCACGCCGACGGTCGAGCTGATGCCACGGTTCTCGAAGATCACGGAACGCTGCGGCGTCTGGTAGGTCCAGCCGTAGTGGAAGCTCAGCACGTCACGGTCGGAGACCGGGTACGCGATGCCGAGACGCGGGCTGAACTGCTGCTTGTAGCGCACGCCGCTCGCGAGATCGGCGTCCTGGATCTGGGCGCCCGGCGTGAACATGTCGTAGCGGATGCCGGCGTTGAGCACCAGGCCTTCGAACTCCCAGCGATCCTGGACGTACGCCGCACCCTCCGGGTTGTAGTTCACGTAGTCCGAGCGCGTGCCGCCCGGCAGTCCGTTGCTCTCGGTGTTGGGTGAGGTGAGCGACAGGTTCGAGACGCGGTTGTACTTGAACTCCAGGCCGGTCTTCCACGTGTGCTGCTTCCACTTGCGCGTGGAGAAGTCGGTCTTGACCGTGTACACCTGCGTCTGGCGGCGCAGGTAGTTCGGGATGTCGCCGTGCGTCGCGTAGTAAGGGTTGTTCTCGGTGCCGAACCCGATGTTGCCGGTCCAATACTGCGGGTTCTGGATCCAGTACTCCCACGGCTCCTTGCCACCGACCATGTTCTGCGTGTCGAAGTTGAGCGACGCCATGCGGGTCGTCCACACGCTCTTGTCCGAGAGCTGGTTCGTCCACACGGCGGTGAACTGCTGGTAACGCTCGTCGAGCGTCGGCACGTGGTCGGCCATGTTCACGTACTGGTAGGTCGAGTCGTTCTGGACCTCCGACCACGAGCCGAAGCGCGGGTTCAGCGTGACCGAACCGTCCGGCGCGCGCGTGGTGTCGTAGGTGACGGCCACGTAGCCCTGGCGGCTCCAGTCGTGCTGGTAGGAGGTGACGATCGAGCGGTTGTTGATGGTCTCGAACGTCAGCTTGTTCCGCGGGTTCATGCGATACGCCAGCTTGAAGTTCGTGTTGATCTGGTTCGCCTGCCGATTGCCGACCTGGATGAACTCCAGCAGGTTGCGGCTGGGCGTCGTCATGCCCGACTTGAGGTAGGTGTCGGAGAACGAACCCTCGTAGGTGGCGAAGTAGGTGAGGTTCTTGACCGGCGTCGGGCCACCGAAGCCGAACGTGAAGCGGTCGTAGTTGTTGAACGTCTTCGTGGGATCGCCGTAGCGGTCCGTGTCCCAGCGCACCTCGCCGCCCAGACGGTCGGAGCCTTCCTTCGTGGACACGCTGATCACGCCCGACAGCGCGTTGCCGTACTCGGCGTCGAATCCGCCCGAGAGCACGTCGGCGCCGGCGATGGCCAGGTTCGCGACGTTCGCGCTGCCGCCGAATGCGGGGTCGGTGGCCTCGACGCCGTCGAGCTGCACCTTCACCTCGCCGCCGCGGCCGCCGCGGAAGTGGAGCTCACCGCCCTGCGCCACGACGCCGGCCTTGGTGGCCACGGCCTGGCTCAGGTTGTCGACCGGGATCTCCTTGAGCTTCTCCGAGGAGATGCTCTGCTTCGTGGTCGAGGACTTGGTGTCGATGCGCTTCTCGGCGCGCACCTCGATGGTCTCGACCTCCTTCACGACCTTGGTCTGGCCGACCGCGAAGTTCACGACCGCGGTCTCTCCGGCATTGACCTGCACGCTCTGGATCACCGGGTCGTACCCGATCGCCTGGAGCTTGACCGTGTAGGTGCCCACCGGCACGCCCCCGATCACGTACGCTCCCGTCTCGTCCGTCATGGTGCCCAGCCTCGTGCCCATCACGATGACGTTGGCGAACGAGACCGGATCCTTGCCCTTCTCGAGAGCTCGGCCCGAGATGCGCCCCGTGGTGGCGGCCGCACCCGTCGGCGCCGCCGGTCGGGTCTGCGAGAACGCCGGCGCGGCGAGTGCCAGGCAAGTGGCCCCCGCGACGAGCGATTGCAGTAAGCGTCGGACAGATGTGGACAACATGTGTGGGAGCCCTCCCAAGATCCACCGAGCGGATCAGCAGCTGAGGCGGTATGGCCGGAATATCCGGGACAAGATGCCGCCAAGCGCTTTCGGTGTCAACGGAATCCGGTGTCCAAGTCGTTCGACGGACTCGACTTCCGGAAGCACTACTCGACCTGCGACAACTTCGTGCGTGGGGTTGGACGCACCCATGTCCGGAGGCAGGGAGAGTGGACGGGCAACGCACGCGATGAGACGCGGAAAGGCACCCCGGTCGCGATGCTCGCGACCCCGGATGCAATACGCCCGTGCGCGTAATATCGGACGTTGGCTCGCCGAGGTCAACTCCGAACTTACGAGCGCGGTCGGGGGGCCGGCACCGTTCCACGGCTGGGGAACGGAGGTCCCCCGTGACGCCAGGCGCCACGGGGCCGACCCGCTCGGCCCGGGCGCGCGGCACTCGTGCGCGGGCGTGGAGCCGACTTGTGCGCGCTCAGAACCGCCAGTGGACCTGCAGCGCCATGTTCTGCCGGGTCTGCCGGTCGTCACCCACGGTCTCGTATTCCTGACCGCGAAGCTCGATCTGGTAGCCCGCTTCGAAGGACCAGCTGGCAAGTGCCGGAGCGTAGCCGAGGCCCAACGACATGGCGTGCGCCAGCCACTCGTTCTCGGCCGTGAACTCGTCCTCGTCCACGTGGCGAAAGGCATAGCCGGCGCGCGCGCTCATCTGGGGTCCGAGCACGCGCTCGATGCCGGCACGAACGTCCCATGCCACGCGCTTGGGGCCCTCGCCGGTGAGCGTGTACGCCCGGATGTCGCGCGCCCAGTGGTACTCCACGCCGACGATCCCCTTCTCGAGCTTGTAGCTCGCACCGCCACCGTAGGCCACGGCCCAGCGACGATTCTCCTGGTGCACGACGCTGTCCGGGAACGAGAGCGTGTCCGTGCCGCCGCGGAAGAACGCCGTGTTCATGAAGTAGTTGAAGGACGTGAGGTCACCCGCGTTGGGGGGGTCGATGAGGATCTTGTCCGCCGCCGTGGCCATGGACGCGGCAAACGACAGCTTGCTCGGAGTCCAGCGGAGACGCGCTCGCATCTCGCTCGACTCCTCCTCGCGCGTCAGCAGGTTGCCGCGGCCCGAGAGCGGCGTCGCGCCGGTGCCCGCCGAAGCCGAGAAGCGCCAGTCCGCCTCGGAGTTCGAACGCCGGCCGATGCCCGTGACGCCGTATTCGAGCTCGCGGCCGATACGGCCGACGATGGAGGCCTGGCCGGTCCAGAACGGTCGCTTCTCCTGGACCTCGGACGTCGAGCGCGTCTGCTCGTTGAGAGCCTTGTACTTGTCGGTCGAGTGCTCGATCCCGACTCCGACCTTCGCCGCGTCGCCGACCGAGTACGCGGTCGAGAAGCCGAGCGCGTTCGTCTCCACCGTCATGTCCGTGGGCGTGAACTCGCTGGGCGGCGTGAGCTG
>Ga0075429_100003165_pt1 | contig 13989 bp, 15 predicted proteins | sample RhiMetdeltSRZDD3_FD_75295 | JGI IMG/M metagenome (GOLD analysis project Ga0075429, IMG submission 75295) | Populus rhizosphere microbial communities from Tennessee, USA - Rhizosphere MetaG P. deltoides SRZDD3 | ecosystem: Host-associated > Plants > Roots > Rhizosphere > Soil | place: USA... | reverse complement strand
CAGCAGCCATTCGGACACGAAGCCGCCCAGCGGCGGCAGGCCTGCGCTGGCCAGCACGCCCAGCAGCGTCAGCCAGCCCACCCAGGGCATGGTGCGGATCAGGCCCCCCAGCTTGCCCAGGCTGCGCTCCGAGGTGGCGTGCAGCACGCTGCCGGTGCCCAGGAACAGCAGGCTCTTGAAGAAGGCGTGGCTGGCCACGTGGTACAGCGTGGCCGTCAACGACAGGGCCGCCATCGGCTTCATGTCATAGCCGAAGAAGACCAGCGTCAGCCCCATGCCGACGAACAGCAGGCCCATGTTCTCGATGGATGAATAGGCCAGCAGCCGCTTCATGTCGGTCTGCACGGCGGCGAAGATCACGCCGTACAGCGACGTCGCCAGCCCCAATGCCAGCAGCAGCGCGCCCCACCACCACAACTGGATGTGCAGCAGGTCGAAAGCGACGCGCAGCACGCCGTAGATGGCGGTGTTGAGCATCACCCCGCTCATCAGCGCGGAGACGGGAGACGGCGCCGCCGGGTGTGCCTCGGGCAGCCACACATGCAGCGGCAGCACGCCCGCCTTGGCGCCGAAGCCGAACACGGCGAGCAGGAAGCCCGTCGAGGCCCAGAACGGCGACAGTTCCTGCGCCCGCATGTTGGCGAAGGTGTAGTCGCCGGTGTTGGCCTGCAGCACGCCGAAGCACAGCAGGATGGCGATGGCTCCGATGCGCGCCATCGTGATGTAGAGGTAGCCGGCGCTGCGCACTTCCGGGATGCGATGGTTGGCGGTGACCAGGAAGAACGAGGAGAGGGCCATCGTCTCCCACATGACCATGAAGGCGTAGGCATCGTCGGCCAGGATCACGCCCACCATGCTGGCCAGGAACGCGTGGTACTCGAGGCACAGCAGCCCTGGCGGCGTGCCCTCCCCCTTGCGGAAGTAGCCGGCCGCGAACACCGAGATGCCGGCCGACGCGGCACCGATCACCAGCAGGAAGAACGCGGCAAGCGCATCCAGCCGCAAGTGGAACGGCAAGCCTGGCAGCCCCAGCGGCAGCACGGCCACTTCGGGCGTGCCCAGCAGCCCCCAGATCGCCAGCCCGGCCAGACCCAGACCCGCCACGCCGCCCAGGGGGAACAGCACGTGCGCGACAAAGGCCAGGCGGTGCAGCGCCGCCACGCCCACAGCTCCGACAGCCACCCAGGCAATGGCCGCCAGCAGTATCCAGTCGATCGCGAGCCAGTGGCCGGGCGCAGGCAGGCTCGTCATCGCCATCAGCCGCGGCGACGCGCTCCGGAGGACTTGGCCGGGGCCTTGGCAGCCGACTTGGGCTTGGGCGCGCCCTTGCGGGGCGCAGCGGTGGAACGCGCCGGCCTGGCCTTCGCCTCAGGCTCGTCCTCACCGGCCCCGCTGGGCTCGTAGCTCACGCCATGTTGTGCCAGGTAGTCCCGGATCATCTGCCGCACCACCTGCGAGGCAGTGAGGTCGCGCTGGGCGCACAGGCGCTCGAAGGCCGCCTTCTTGTTCGGATCGATGAGCAACGTCAACCGCGCGGTCTTGAGCTCCATAGACCCTCGCCATGCCAATGGAATGTGGATGTGCGTCACATGGTACCCGAGCAGCGGGTGTTGACCAAGGAGATGGATCAAGCCTCGTCGCGGTCGCGCAGCGCGCGGTTGACCCGCGCGAACGCGCCCAGCAGCTGCTCGCAGGCGGCGCGGTCCAGGCCATTGGGCCGGTGTATGACCCCGGCATACGCCGACTCGAGGGGCGTGCCCTTGGACGCAAAGGCGATGCTGTTGCTCAGGTCGCTGTCGTCGACCACCAGCACGGCGCCGTTGAAGCTGCGCCGAATGCGATCGAGGTGCAGGGGGTACTGGCGGTGGCCGTAGTGCAGGTTCGCCACCATCATCCCGCCGGGCTGGAGCATCTCGTAGCACTCATCGTAGAAACGCTGCGAGGACAGGCGCGCCGGCAGCCCGTTGCTGTCGAATCCGTCGACCATCAGCACGTCAGGCCGCGTGGCACGGTAGCGCACGACCTGCGCGCCGTCACCATGGATCACGTGGAAGCGCTCGCCATCCGGCGGCACATGGAAGTGCTCACGCAGCGCGAGCACGTGCGGATTGATCTCGACCACCTGGATGAAGGTCTGCGGCAGATAGCGGTGGCAGAACTTCGCCAGCGACCCACCGCCGAGCCCGATCATCCCGATCCGCCGCGGCTGCGGCAGGAACAGCAGGAAGCCCATCATCGTCTGCGTGTACTCAAGGTTCAGGGCGTACGGGTCGCGCAGGTCCATACGACTCTGGATCTCGCTGATCGAGAAGTGCAGCGCCTTGCTGGTGAGGCCCTCGTAGACGAAGGGCTTGACGTGCTGGGACGGGTCTAGGGTCTCGGGCATGGGAGAGTTCGGGAACGGATTCGAAGGCAATCAGCGCGCCGCGTGGCATTTCGCCACGGTCAGGGCGGTGATGTTGACGATGCGGCGGACGCCGCATCGCCGTGCATCTCGCCTTCCACCTTCCAGCCAGGGTCGAGCTGGCGAACGCGACGGGTTCCGCGGCGGCACTGAGCATGTTGTACAGCCCGAGGTAGGCCAGCAGCATGCGCCGGAACGCGAGCACGTGTCCGGCCCGGCCGTCCTGCTGGACGACGGCCGCGTGTGCAAAGCCTTGATTTCGCAGGCGACCCGATGGGCAACGCGACGCAGCGGCACTCCGTGTCGAACCTCGGTCGCCGTCTGCGCACCGGCATTGGCCAACAGCGGCGGGCACCGGCGCCGCCCCGCGAGAATCAGGGCGTACTTGCTGTCGCTCATGTCGCCAGGCATCGGTCTTCTCCTCTGCGGAGTGCGCGGACTTGCTCAGCTTTCGATGCCCAGCAAGTCCAGAACACCGCTGATGAAGGTGAGCGGGTGCGCGGGACATCCGGGCACATAGAGTGATGGCTTGAAGCGCTCGAGGAAGTGCCGGTCGAGCGCCCGGCCATCTTCGAATGGGCTGCCGGAAATGGCACAGGCCCCCACCGCGATCACCAGCTTGGGGTCGGGCATGCCGTCCCAGCACAGCTGCAGCGCCTGCGCCATGTTGCGCGAAATCGGCCCCGTGAGCACCAGACCGTCGGCATGGCGCGGCGAGGCCACGATGTCGATGCCGTAGCGGCCGATGTCAAGGTTCACGTTGGTCAGCGCATTGACCTCGAGCTCGCAGGCATTGCAGCCGCCTGCCGACACCGAGCGCAGCTTGAGCGAACGGCCGAAGCGCTGCTTCAGGGCCGTGGACACCTTCATCGGGTCGATCGACGGGCGCGCCGCTGCGACCACCAGCGCGTCTCGCTCAGTGGCGGCCGTCTTGAAGTCGTTGTCGAACGTCAGCTTGTTCGCCGGGCAGGCCGGCTCGCAGTCGCCGCACAGTACGCAACGGCCCAGGTCGATGCGCGCCGGATCGAGTTCGATCGCCCGCGTCGGGCAGACGGTTTGGCAGGACGTGCACCGGCTGTCGCACGGCCGGTCGGCAATCACCGGCTTGCCCCGGTAGCCGGCCGGGTTGGCCTGGCGCGGGTCGGGAATGAACTGCGAGCCCTGCGAGGCCCGGACCTTGATCGACTTGAGCATGTCTTGTCCCGGGTCCCTGTCGTCTACAGATCGTTCCCGCAGTACGAGAGGTCGAAGCTCTTGTTGCAGATCGGGAAGTCGGAGATCTCGTTCTCGCGCACCGCCTGCGCCAGGCCGAACCAGTTGAACAGCGACGAGTCCTGCACCTTGTAGTGCAGCAACCGGCCGTCGGCTCCCGTCTCCAGCGCCTGCACCACTGGCCCGCGGAACCCCTCGCGCACGGTGACGCACAAGGTATCCGGGTACAGCGGCCCGAAGCGTTCCAGCGCATGGCTGCTCAGTTCCAGTTCCGGTGTGGCAACCACCCGGTTCACCCAGCGAAGCGATTCCTCGATCTCGCGCATGCGCAGCCGCATGCGGGCCCAGCAGTCGCCGGCGCTTTCGGTGAACGTGTCGATGCGGTGATCGGAATACAGCCTCCCAGGTAGATCCCAGCGCGCATCGACCGGCACGCCGCTCGCACGCGCGGCCAGCCCCACCAGGCCGATGTCCATTGCCGCCTGGGTGCTCACCGTGCCCGTGCCCTGGAACCGCGACTGCACACTGCGCGCGGCGAGCATCAGCTCGTTGACCTCCAGGAAGTCCTTGCCGAAGGCCTCCAGCGTCTGCAGCAGGTCGCCCCGCAGCGTCTCGTCAAGCGCATGGCGCACGCCGCCCGGGCGCAGCCAGCCGCGGCCGAAACGGTTGCCGCACACGCGCTGGGTGGCGTTGATGATGGCGGTGCGCAGCCGGCCGTAGGTGGCACCGCCCTGCAGGAAGGCGATGTCGGTGGCCAGACCGGTGAGCGCCACCAGGTGCATGGCGATGCGCTCCAGTTCCAGCGCCACGCCGCGCACCAAATCCACCTCCGGCCGCAGCTGCAGGCCGGCCAGCGCCTCGACGGCGGCGCAGTAGCCCCAGGCGTAGGCGATGCTGCTGTCGCCAGCGATCGATTCGATCGTCGTCGTCAGCGCCAGCGGCGGGCGCCTCAGCAGCATGGCCTCTACGCCACGGTGCTGGTAGCCGAGCTGGATCTCCAGGTGCGCCACACGCTCGCCGTGGCACATGAAGCGGAAGTGCCCGGGCTCGATGACGCTGGCGTGGATCGGACCGACACCCACCTCATGCACGTCGTGGCCGCGCACGCAGAAGAAGGGGTATTCGTCCATGCGCTGCTGGCGGTCGCCCTCGAAGCGCACCGGCTTGAGCCAGGGGTGGCCATCGGGAACGAGCCCCGTCTGCTCCCACAGCTCGCGCTCGGGCATCTGCGCCGAGGTGAAGCGAGCGGTCAGCGACGGATAGCGGGCACCCCGGGGCGCGCGCGAGCGCAGCACGCCGAGACCGGTGCCCGGCGATTGCAGCACGGCCGTGACGACAATCTCCTCGCCCTCGGCGCGGCCGAATAGCGCGACCAGCCGCCCCCCCGCACCGAGCGACTTTCCGCAGGCTTCGGCCCAGGCATCCAGGCTCAACGGCGCCAGCTCGCGCGTGAGCGCCATCACGGTGGACTTGGACGGTCCCATCACTGCCCCCCGATCGATCGCGCCACCTGAGACAGCAACTGCGCGATGGGCTCCGGCGTGTAGACGCCCAACAGCGCCAGCACCGTGACGAAGCCGAGCTTGGGCACGGCGGTCAGCCAGCCTTCGCGCACCGGCGGTCGGTGTTGCTCGGGCTCGCCCCAGATCATCGGAAAGATCGCCCGCCCGGTGGCCACGAAGATGATGGTCAGCATCGTGCACATCAGCGTGAAGGCGATCAGGTTGCCCACCTGCACGATGCCCGACAGGATCAGCATCTCGGCCATGAAGCTGCCGAATGGCGGAAAGCCCAGCAGCGCGAAAGTGCCCACCGCGAACAGCGAGCCCGAGAACGGCAGCACGCGGATCACCCCGGCGAGTGCCTTGGTCTCGTTGGTGCGGTACACCGACCGCACCCGCCCGGCGGTGAGGAAGAGCAGCGCCTTCACGAACGCCGCGCTCACCACGTAAAGCAGCACCCCGTAGGCTGCTGCCTTGCCCACCGACAGCCCGATGGCGATGACGCCCGAGGAGCTGACGCAGGCATAGGCGATCAGCCGCTTGTAGTTGCGCGCCGCCATCACCTGCACCGCCGCGATCATCAGCGACAGGCAACCCATCACCAGCAGCTCGTGCAGCACGAAGCCGGTGTCCTGGCCGCGGAAGACCTGCAGCACCCGCAGCACCGCGACCACGCTGATGTTGAACTGCACCGCGGCCAGCAGTGCGCTGGTGCTGGTGGGTGCGGCCTCGTAGGTCTCGGGCAGCCAGCTGTACAGCGGGGCCAGCCCCAGCTTGCTGCCCAGGCCGAACAGCATCAGCGCCAGGCCGAGACGCTGCCAGCCGTCACCGGACGAGGGCACGGCCATCGCCATCTCGTCGAAGGCGAATTCCATGCCGATGCCCTGCAGGTGGGCCGAGCGCGTCAGGCACATGATGCCCAGAAAGGTCAGCGCCAGCGACATGCTCGAGTACAGCAGGTAGTGCCAGGCCACGCGGCGCGGCTGCAGCGACTCGCCCTGTGCCACCAGCGGCGCCGCGCAGACGGTGGTCAGCTCGATGAAGGCCCACAGCAGCAGCAGGTGGTTGGCCATCACGCCCAGGTTCATCGCCACCATGAAGGCCAGCGTGAGCGCGGTGCGCGGCTTCATCTTCGGCGCCAGGGCGGGCGAGCGGCGGGCCAGCGACGACATGTAGACGCTGATGCCGAGGAAGACGCTGTTGATGACGAGCAGGAACAGCATGGACGTCGCGTCGAGCACGAAGTAGCGCTGGGCAAAGTACAGCGGCATCTGCGACAGCGGCGTGCGCACGAACAACGCCACGGTTGCGATGAAAGCGGACAGCGCGAATCCGACAAGCACGGGCCCGGCCCAGGGCACGCGAACGGGCAACGCGGAAGCAGGCGCCAGCGCAGCGGTGGACGCGGCGCTCATGAACGCCCTCCTTCCTCGACGACGCGCGCGGCCGGCGTCACGGTGACCGGGGTCTCGGGCCGCCCGATCAGCCACGCCCCCACGCCGACCGTCAGCAGGTAGATCGCGCTCAGCGCCAAGTGCACCGGCAGCGGCCACGGCTCGGACAGCAGCGACTCGAACAGCGCGATGGCGTTCTCCATGAAGAGCACGGCCACCAGCTGCGCCGGCGGCGAGTCGTTGGCCGCCAGCAGCAGCAGTGCCACGGCGACCGTGGCGCCGACGGCGCCGAGCGCCAGCGCAGGCCTGTCACTCATCTCGGGCGCACCGAACTCGAAAGCCAGCACGAGCAGCGCGATCGCGATCGCCCAGGCGAACAGGTTGGAGGGCATCAGATCCAGATTGGGCTCGCCCCGGCCCCGGATCGCCCGGCGCAGCAAACGCGGCGCGATCACCGCGCGAACGGCCAGCACCTCGACCAGCGCGGCCAGCGCATGACCCGACCACTCGCCGTGCTGCGCCGCCGACGCCCAGCCCAGCGCCACGGCCTGCACGGCGAGCCAGAACGGTGCCGAGCGGATCTTCCCGAAGAAGACCGGCACCGCCGCGGCCACCAGGAACAGGATCAGCGGGAGCTTCATGCCCCGCCCCCGGCGATCCAGCCGGCCACGCCCAGGCTCACCGCGGCCAGCCCTGTGGCCAGCATCAGGTAGCGGGGCACCAGGCGCATGCGCAGCCGCGCGACCAGCGATTCCACGCAGCCCACCGCCACCGCCACGGCGGCCATCAGCAGCACCGACATGGCAACGCCCAGCACCGGATCGGCCATCGTGTCCACCGGGTTCAGCAAGGCTGCGATCAGTCCGGCGTACATCGTCATCTTCACCGCGGCGGCGTACTGCATGGCCGCGAGTTCCGGGCCGCTGTGGTCCAGCACCATCACCTCGTGGATCATGGTCAGCTCCAGGTGCGTGAGCGGGTCGTCCACCGGCACGCGCGCGGCTTCGGCCTGCAGCAGCACGAACAGCACGACCCCGGCCGGCACCACCAGCCAGGGATAGGCGGCACTGCCCTGAAACTGGCCGATGGCCCCGGCAAAGCTCGTCTGCGCGGTGCCCAGCGCCGCCGTGCCGACCAGCAGGAACAGCGCCGGCTCGATGAAGGCGGTGAACGATGCCTCGCGCGCCGTGCCCATGCCCTCGAACGAGCTGCCCACGTCCATCGCCGAGAGCATCAGGAAGATACGCGCCAGACCCAGCACATAGGCGAAAACGATGAAGTCGTGGCTGAACTGCAGCGGCGCAAGGGCGCCGAACATCGGGGCGATCTGCGCCGCCAGCAGTGACGAGGCCAGGACCACCCAGGCGCCGGCGCGGAACAACGGCGTCGTCACCGAACTGAAGACCGGCTGCTTGCGCAGCAGACGAACCAGATCCCAGTACGACTGGGACAACTTCGGACCGCGGCGCCCGCCCCACCACGACTTGGTGCGGTTGACCAGGCCGACCATCAGGATCGGCATCAGCAGCACGGCCAGCACGTGTGCCGCGAGAAGGATCACCACGCTCATCGCAGCGGCCCAGCGGACAGCACGACCAGCCCGGCGATGAGCACGATGGCTGCCAACGCGGCCGCAAAGGCCAGACGCGGATCGTCCTCTTTCAACCGCCGCGACAGATCGGTCGCCGACTCGTCGCCATGATTGATGACCGAGAACAGCCGCCGCTCCACCGCATCGACGCAGTCCGAGATCAGGTAGGCGTCCTTCGGGAAGAAGCCTTGCGGCGCATGCTGCCGGCGCAGCAGCACCATCACGCCGCGGAAGCGCTGGCTGAAGTCCCACGAGAAGCTCGAGCCGGTGTACTGCATGCGCGTGTTGGGCGCGGTGTAGCCGCAGCCCCAGGTCACGTGTTGCGAGGACTGCGGCCCACCGAGCCGTGACCGCAGCCACCACAGCGCCGCGATGCCCAGCGCCAGCGCCGCCGAGATGCCGCCGATGCGCGACAAGGTGGCCGACAGTTCGCGCAAGGGCTGGTGGACGTCAACCGCCCCGCCGGCGGGCAGCCCGGCCAGGGCCAGCGACGCCGAGCCCTCGACCAAGGCCAGCCCCAGCGCGGGTGCCACACCCAGCGCGACCAGGCCCACGGCATGCAGCAGGGTCGGCGCCAGCATCCAGCGGCTGACCTCCTGCGGCTTCTCGACGCTGGTGTCCCGCGGCGCGCCGAGGAAGACTACGCCAAAGGCCCGCGTGATGCTGAGCGCCGACACGGCGCCCACGAAGGCGAGCCCCGCTGCCGTGCCGGCCAGCGCCACCTTGGCCCAAGCCGCAATCGCCTGCCCGTTGAACAGGCCCGAGTAGATCAAGAACTCGCTGGTGAAGCCGTTGAGCGGTGGCAGGGCCGACATCGCCACGCCGCCCAGCACGAAGGCCAGCGCCGTCCACGGCATCAGACGTGCCAGGCCACCGAGCTTTTCCATGTCCACCGTGTGAGTGGCCTGGTAGACCGAGCCCCCCGCATAGAAGAGCTGGCACTTGAAGAAGGCGTGGTTGAGCACGTGCAGCAACCCGCCGGCAAAGCCCACCGCGGTGAGCGCCGGGTTGCCCCAGGCCAGACCCAGGCAGCCCACGCCCAGGCCGATGCCGGCGATGCCCACGTTCTCGGTCGACGAGTAGCCGAGCAGGCGCTTTAGGTCACGCTGGCCCGCGGTGTACAGCGCGCCGATCACCGCCGACAGCAGCGAGAAGCCGATCAGGAACCAGCCCATCCACTCGTCGGGGCGGCCGATCAGCAGGATGAAGCGCACCAGCGCGTACAGGCCTGCCTTGTGGATCACCCCCGACATCAACGCCGACACATGAGCCGGTGCGGCCGCGTGCGCTCGCGGCAACCAGGAGTGGAATGGGAAGAACGCCGACTTCAGCCCGAAACTCGTCAGCAGCAGCAGGAAGATTAGGTTGCGCTCTGCGCCCGGGTTGTCGTGCAGCCAACGGCCGAAGCTCTCCAGTTCCCACGAGCCCGAGTGGGTGTAGAGGATCATGAAAGCCGCGACCAGGAAGATCAGGCCGATGTGCGTGGACACCAGGTAGTTGAAGCCGGCGAAGCGGACCTTCTGGTTCGGGTAGTCCCAGATCACCAGCAACCAGGCCGCCAGCGCGGCGATCTCCCAGCCGAGGAGGAACACCAGGGCATGGTCGCCGGTGTAGACGAGCACGAAGGACAGCGCCGTCATGTTCAGCAGCGCGTAGTGCACGCCGACGTGTCGCTCGCTGCCGAAGTAGCGCCGCAGGTAGCCCACTGCATAGACGCTGCCCAGCAGCGTCATCGGCAGCGACCACGCGAGGAAGAAGGCCCCCAGCGCGTCCAGGCGCACCTTGAGCGTTCCCACGGGGTACGCCCAGGCCAGTGCCCCTTCCAGGGGTGCCCCGCCGAACACGACCGGCAGCGCCACGGCCAACACCAGGACCATAGCCAAGGCCTGCGACGCCAGCCCGACGGCAGCCCGCCAGCCGTTGCGCATGGGTAGCAGGCAGGCCGCGGCCCCGGCCAGCAGCAACGCTTGAGCGGCAAGCAGCGCGTTCATGCGCGGGAAGACCGGGCGCGGCGCACCGCGGGCAAGCGATCGACGGACATGCTAGTGCAATCTGGTTTGATTGACATGATACTATGATGTTAATGCTGATGACATAGCGAGCCCGTGATGGAACTCAAGACTGCCCGCCTGACCGTGCTGGTGGACCCGGCGAAGAAGAAGGCCTTTGAGGCGCTGTGCGCGCGTCAGGACGTCACGCCGTCACAGGTCGTGCGACGCCTGATCCGGGACTACCTGGTCCAGCATGGCGTCACCTTCGTTCCCAGCGGTGCGGAGGAGGAGGACGATGAGGTCGTTGTCAAGCGTTGACGAGGCCGGGGCTGCCATGCAACTCGAAGCCGCCCGCACCTCGATCGACCTGCGCCCACTCTTGGCCTCGGACCATGCCGCGTGCGTGCGGCTGTGGGCCGCCTCTGATGGTGTGGCGGTGCGCACCTGGGAAGATGCGGCCGCACTTGAGCGCCTGCTGGCCCGCAATCCCAACCTGTGCTGGGCAGCGCACCACGACAGCCAGTTGGCGGCCACCGTGCTGTGCGGCCACCGTGCTGTGCGGCCACGATGGCTGGCGCGGCTGGCTGTACCACGTGGTGGTCGCGCCCGCGTGGCGGCGGCGCGGGATCGCCACGGCGCTCGTCGTGCGCGCACAGACCGAACTCGCGCGCGCCTGGATCCTCCGCGTCCATGCGCTGGTCCTGGCGGGCCATCGGGATGCGGCGCAGTTCTGGAGCGCCGCCGGCTGGAGAATACGCGAGGACTTGACCGTGGTCAGCGCCGAGATGGAAGCTCTGCCCGTGCACTAGGCAGAGACCCGCCTTGCGCGCAGTCGATCCGACAGGACTGGAGGTGAATTCGTCGTTGCAGCTGGCCGCTTGAGCATCCCTCGACCCATTCAGCCATCGCCGGGGCTTCGTACCAGCGACATCGTCATTGTTTTCCTCGGGTCCGGTGCCTCGTATCCAGTGCGCATGAACACAGCGCACGGCGCCGATGCGCAAAGGCGCGCCTCACGATTGCGAAACAGACTGGGGCGGCCACGTACTCAGTCGATCCAGAAGCAACCGTCGCGTGTCCGTCCTGCTTGCCTGGAGCACAGCTTGCCCGATCCCGGGCTGATCGAGCAGCAGTTCGAGCGCGGCGTCGATGTCCTCAGCGGGTGCATTCCGAGCGGCGGGCCGATTCTCGGACCACCACAGCCGAAGACGGCGGATAGCGGCTTGTGCCCGCTTGGTGACCGGCAGTTCTCGCGTCACCGCTCTACGGGACTGCGAAGTTCCTTCAGGAACTCATCGCCAGAGACCGTCTTTCCCGCGGCCTCTTCGGCCAACCCTGCCTCCACCTCCACGAGTTCGTCAGGCAGGAGGTGCGCGAGCCCCGCCGCACGGGGCGCGAACACGTAGACGTTGGCCCCCTCGGGTAACGAGACGTCATCGAGAATGACCTTGCCGGAAACGACGGTCCCATGAGCCAGTTTCATGGTCTTCAGGGTACTCCGTCCTCCAGCGTGGCGCGGCACGACTGCCTGGCGTCGCCTCGGGTTGCCCATGCGCCGCAGCAGATGCAGCGTCGAGCTGAGCCATTCACCCCTCCACCGCCTGCGGCTCGCGCACCGTCGCCGCCTTCCGCGGAACACGGAGAACGCCGTCTGCGCGTCGATCCCGGCACTCAAGCGCAAACAACTCCGTCACGGCCGGCGCATGCGCGGCACGAGCTATTCGCATGACCGCCGGCAAGGTGAACCGCCTGGCCTACGAGTACGGGCTGAAGTGCTGCACGATCGGCGTTGCAGCGCTGGAAGGAACCAGCCAGGCGAAGCACAGTGCGAACACGCAAAGGCATGCAGCGCGAGATGCGCTTACCCCAACCATCAACGCCATCACCTCGCAGGTCGCAGCGCAGGACGGGGCGGGGCCATTCGTGCGAATCAAGGGCGCATGGATCGATGACGGCTGCCTGATCGTCACGCCTGGATGCGCAGAGCCCGCACAGGCGCTGATGTTCGCGATCCCGGTCGGGCTCACAGTGGACCCATCGCCGTGAGCACGCTGACGCTGGACGATGCCGAGCTGGTCGAGATCACCGGGGGCTACACGCGCGCGGCCGACCAACTGCGTGTCCTGCATGACCGCGGGTTCTACCGAGCGGCCCTGATTCGCGGCCGGGTGCTGCTGGAGCGCTCGCACTACGATGCCGTCACTCGGACACTGCCGGAGGATGCCGCCGGCACAGCCCGGCGCCCACGGCGCAAGTCCGAGCGGATGGAGGCGGGATGACCAGCACCAAAGGGCCGGCGCGCGGTACGCGCATCCAGGACGGCCGCTACTACCTCGTGCGCACCGAGGGAAAGCGGCGCATCTGGACGCTGCTGACGCGCGTGTCCGATGGGCTCCCAGCTTTCTATGCCGCCCTCGCCCAGGCGACGAAGGCGCCCACGGTGGCCGACGACGTGATGCCCAACGTCGTTGCCACCTGGGAGGTTGAGGTCATGGCGTTCCACGCCGCGAAGACTCGGCACGACGAGCAGACGCGCGGCGCGGTCATCGCCAGCGAGTTCGACGAGTTCCGCGCCCGCGACATCGAGCCGCCGGACGTGGTGGGGTTCCTGAAGCCCTATCGCGACCGGCCGCGCACCCACAACCTCTACCGCGCGCAGCTACGCGAGCTCATGCGCTTCGCCATCGAGAAGGGCTGGCGCGAGCCTGGCACGAACCCCCGTGACCGACATCGTGCGCACGATGAGCACGCCGGCGCGCCACCGCTACCCGACCGACAGCGAGGTCAGGCGCATCAAGGTGGGCGGGATCTACGGCGACGATGGCCGGCGCACGCGCAGCGGCCAGATGCTGGCCGCGCTGATCGACATGGCCTACCTTACCGGCCAGCGCATCGCGGATCTGCTCGCGCTGGAGTGTTCCGCGTTCGGCGCGGAGGGAATCACGTTCCGGCCGGCGAAGACACGCGGGAGCACGGGCGTCGCAGTTCTCATCGAGTGGACGCCGCGGCTGCGCGACGTCGAGCGCCGGCTGCGTGAACTGCGCCAGGACCGCCGCGCGTTCGGGCCGGTCGTGTTCACCCGCCAAGCGGCCAAGAAGGGAGCCGCGCGAGCGGGCGAGCCCTACACCTACTCCGGGGCCATCTCGGCATGGAAGCGCGCGTGTGTGCGCGCCGGCGTGCTGGGGTTGCACTTCCACGACCTGCGTGCGAAGGCGCTGACGGACACCGAGGAAATGGCCGGGCTGCAGGCCGCGCGGCGCAAGGGCGCGCACTCCACCGAGCAGCAGACCAGCGACTCCGTGCGGCACAGAAAACCGCAGAAGTCGAAGGCCACGCGTTAGAGGAAATGCTCCAGGTTAGAGGTCGACATGTACGAGTGGTCTTTCAACACCCGCTAAGTCGTTGTCAGCACTGGAGAATTGGTCGGGGTGAAGTGATTCGAACACTCGACCCACTGCTCCCAAAGCAGTTCGAGACCGTGAACTACTGCCGGAATGCTGGGCCTTAAAGGCAAAAAACACCAGTCGCGACATACACTTACGACAAGGAAGACTGCCTAGCGTTCTCTATCGGTCTCCCCTCATCTCCGCAACGGTATACCCCTTCGTCTACCCCCCAATCAGCGCGACGCACGACCTCATGGCCACAAGACACCCCAAGGGCGGCAAGGGCCGCAAGTGGACTCACATTGAACTGAAAGCGGTCAGAGCGGACTGGAAGGGGGACGTTCTCAGCGATAGCGAAGGGCTTCAAGGGGAAGTGCGGGTGACCTCTGGTGGAGCGGTGTCCGTCCACTTCCGGTACGGCTTCAAGTGCCAGGGAAAGGCTGCTTGGTTCTACTGCGGTACGTGGCCACATGCGAGTCTTGAGGAGATTCGAGGTCAGCGAGACTGGG
>Ga0075429_100003162_pt1 | contig 13995 bp, 14 predicted proteins | sample RhiMetdeltSRZDD3_FD_75295 | JGI IMG/M metagenome (GOLD analysis project Ga0075429, IMG submission 75295) | Populus rhizosphere microbial communities from Tennessee, USA - Rhizosphere MetaG P. deltoides SRZDD3 | ecosystem: Host-associated > Plants > Roots > Rhizosphere > Soil | place: USA... | reverse complement strand
CACGCGCAGCAGGTCGTGGCCGAAGGCGTAGTCGGCGGTGAGCGAGAACCACTTCTTGCCCTTCACCAGGCCCTGCTGCAGCAGCGAGCGCCCGCAGGTCTTCACGTACATCGAGTTCTGGCTCTCGATGTGGAACATGAACTTCTTGCAGCCCTTGCCGCGCAGCTCGTCGGAGTTGCACCCGGTGTTGATGAACAGCGTCTTCGTGCGCTCGGCCACCTGGCTGATGGTGAGGCCCGCGGCCGACGAGATCTCGCCGATGATGCAGGCCACCTTGTCGCGCTCGATCATGCGCTCGGCCTTGGTGGAGGCGGTCTGAGGGTTGACCGAGTCCTCCTTGAGCAGCTCCAGCTTGCGGCCGTCGATGCCGCCGGCGGCGTTGATCTCGGCCACCGCCATGTCCGCCGCCTGCACCGCGTACTCGCCGAGCGGCCCGAGGAAGCCGGTGCGCGGCGTGAGGTGGCCGATGCGGATGACGTCCGACTGCCCGCGCACCAGCGCCGGAAAGCCGAGGGCCGCGAGGGCCGAAGCGCCGGCGACGACCGTGCGACGGCGGGTGTCGATGGAATCGCGCATTGCGTTGTCTCCTGGGTGCCGCGGCCTTGCCAGCCGCTGTGATCACAGTTATCGTGCCCGCGCATCCTGCCCGCGATTGCGCGCGCCGGCCTCGGGGAAGTCCCGCATACCGATCCACACCACGCATGCCCGACACCGACCCGACCCTGGGTGCGCAGGTGCTGGCGCACCTGCGCACGCAGCTCATCACCGGGCTGCTCGCGCCGGGCGACCGGCTGTCGCTGCGCTCGGTGGCGCAGCAGCAGGGCGTGTCGATGCAGCCGGTGCGCGACGCGGTGGCGCAGCTGGTGGCCGAGCGCGCGCTGGCGGTGTCGCCGAAGCGCGCGGTGGTGGTGCCGATGATGTCCGCGCCGCAGTTCCGCGAGCTCACGCAGATCCGCCTGACGGTGGAGGGTTTCGCGGCCGAGCAGGCGGCGCGCCAGCGCGGCGGCGCCGAATGCGCGGCGCTGCGGCGCCACGAGGCGGCATTCCGGCGCGAGAGCCGGCGGCGCACGCCCGACATCGACGCCGCCATCGTCGCCAACGCCAACCTGCACTTCGCGATCTACCGCGCCGCCGGCATGCCGGCGCTCACCGCCATCATCGAGGGCCTGTGGCTGCGCATCGGCCCGGTGCTGAACCTGGACCTGCGCGACGGCCCGCACCGCCTGGCGAGCGGCGTGGCCGCGCGCTGCCATGCGATGCTGGTCGAGGCGATCGAGCGCGGCGACGCGCCGGCCGCACGCGCGGCGCTGCAGGAGGACATCGGCAGCACGGCCGATTTCATCGAGGCGCGCGGCGTGCTGCCGCCGCAATGAACGACACGAGGACACACGCACATGGATCTCGGCATCAGGAACCTGCACGTCATGGTGTCCGCCGGCGCGGGCGGCATCGGCCTGGCGATCGCGCGCGCCTTCGTGCGCGAAGGCGCCAAGGTCGCGGTGTGCGACGCCGACGAGGCGGCGCTCGCCGCGCTCAAGGCCTCCGACGCGGCGCTGCACGCGACACACTGCGACGTGGCCGACCGCGACCAGGTCGCGCGCTGGTTCGTCGCCGCGCAGGCGCACCTCGGCGGCCTCGACTGCCTCGTGGCCAATGCCGGCATCGCGGGCCCGACGGGCGGCGTGGACGAGATCGATCCGCGGGAATGGGACCGCTGCCTCGCCGTCGACCTCACCGGCCAGTTCAACTGCGTGCGCCTGGCCGTGCCGCTGCTGCGCGCCTCGGACAACGCGAGCATCGTCAACGTCTCGTCGCTCGCGGGCCGCCTCGGCTTCGCGCTGCGCACGCCGTACGCGGCGGCCAAGTGGGGCGTGATCGGGCTGATGAAGTCGCTCGCGATCGAGCTCGGGCCGGACGGGGTCCGCGTCAACGCGCTGCTGCCCGGCATCGTGGCGGGCGAGCGGCAGCAGCGCGTCCTGACGGCGAAGGCCGAGGCGCGGGGCGTGTCGTTCGAGGAGGCGGAGCAGCGCGCGTTCGCGGGGACGTCGATCAAGCGCTACGTGACGGCGGAGCAGCTCGCGGACTACGTGGTGTTCCTCGCGAGCCCGCGGGCGGCGACGGTGTCGGGCCAGGCGATCTCGGTGTGCGGCGACACCCAGATGCTGAGCTAGGAGCGAGCGGCAGCGAGCCGGCGGCGGCTTGTCCGTTGCGGGGAGCGGGCGAAAACCCGTCGGGGCGACCGGCGGCACGGGGGTGGCCGCCGGGCCACGGGCGAGGTGTGAGGTATGACGCACCCGCGGCCCGGCTGACGCCGGCCTGACGGGCATCAATGGCGTCGTATACGGGTTAACCCGTAGACTGGCGCCATCCCAACCGGAGAAGCCCCATGCTCACCACCCTGCTCTGCCTCGCCGCCGTCGCCTTCGTCGTCGGGGGCGACATCTACTACGTGACGCACATCGACCAGGTGCGGGGCCGCTGACGCGGCGGTCGGCGCGGTCCCTCGCGCCCGGTTGCGTCGCGTCAACACGCGATGCGGTCGCCGGCGCATGATTTTCGGCACGCCAGAGGAGACCGCCATGACGACGACCAAGACCCCTGCGGACACCGCGCCGACGCTCGACGGATTCGAGGTACTCGACGACTGCCATCGCCAGATCCTGGCGATGCTCGGCAAGCTCGCCACGCTGACCCAGCGCCTCGAGCGCGACGGACCCGACGCCGAGGTGCGCGCGCTCGCCCGCGAGGTCGGCCAGTTCTTCTCGGGCGCCGCCCGCGAGCACCACGTGGACGAGGAGCGCCACGTGTTTCCCAAGCTGCTCGGCAGCGGCGATGCCGACACGCGCCAGGCCGTGCTGCGCCTGCAGCAGGACCACGGATGGATCGAGGAGGACTGGCTCGAGATCGCGCCGCAGCTCGACGCGGTGGCGATGGGCATGTCCTCCTACGACGTCGACCAGCTGAAGGCCGGCATCGAGATCTTCGACGCGCTCTCGCGCGACCACATCGCGCTGGAGGAATCGATGATCTATCCGCAGGCGCGCGCCGGGCTGCGGCCGGACGAGAAGCGGGAGATGGACCGCGAGATGGCGGCGCGGCGGCGCCCGGGGGCCGCGCGCCACGGCCGCAGCGAGCGGCCGACCTGAGCGCGCCGGCCGGCCGCGCGACGCTCAGCCGAGCTTCGGCAGCAACCCCATCAGCGCCCGCACCAGCGGCGAATCGTCCGATCGCCGCCACACCGCCACCGTCTCCACCAGCGTCTTCTCGCCGCGCATCGGCCGGTAGGCCACGCCTTCGCGGTGCAGCGCGCGCACGCTCGCCGGCACCAGCGCCACGCCGATGCCGCCCGAGACCAGGCTCACGATGGTGTGCATCTGGCGCGCCGGGAAGATCTGCGGGCTGAAGCCGTGGCGCATGCAGGTGGCGACGATGGCGTCGAACATCAGCGGCCCGTTGTGGCGCTCGAAGCCGAGGAAGCGCTCGTGCGCCAGCTTGCCGAGGTTCACGCTCGCGCCGGCGGCGAGCGCATGCGCCTCGGGCAGCGCCACGACCAGCGGCTCCTGGTGCACCGGGCGCGACGCGAGCGCGGCCGGCAGGTCCGGCATCTGGAACACGAGGCCGATGTCCACGCGGCCGCTCTCGATGTCGTTCACCAGCTGGTCGGTCGTGCCCTCCTGCAGCGACAGCTTCACGCGCGGGTGCTCCTCGGTGAAGCGGCGCAGCGTGGCGGGCAGGAACGAGTACGCCGGCAGGCTGATGAAGCCGATCGACAGCGTGCCCATGAGGCCCTCGGCGGCCTCGCGCGCGCGCCGGCGCATCACGTCGGCCGCGGCCAGCACGGCGCGCGCGTCGCGCAGCGCGTCCTCGCCCGCGCGCGTGAGCGCGATGCGGCGCGACGTGCGCTCGAGCAGCGTCACGCCGAGCTCCTGCTCGAGCTCCTTGATGGCGAGGCTCACGGGCGGCTGCGTGAGGTGCAGGCGCCGCGCGGCGCGCCCGAAGTGCAGTTCCTCGGCGACCGCCACGAAGCCGCGGAGGTGGCGCATGTCCATCGATTTGCATTGCGGATCGAACGATCCGCACTCTAGATTTCCCTGTATGGAAGTCAACGCCTAGACTGCCGCACTCGCCCGCCGCCGCCGGCCGCGCCGCTTCGACCCCCACGCCATCCACCGACGCCATGACCTCCTCCGAATCCACCCCGCCGCGCGTCGCCGTCGTCACCGGCGGCGCCCGCGGCATCGGCCTCGCCATCGGCCGCTGGTTCCTCGACCACGGCCACCGCGTCGCGCTGGTCGACCGCGACCACGAGACGCTCGACCGCACCGAGGCCGCACTGGCGCGGCCGCACGACGTGCTGGCCGTCCACTGCGACGTGTCGCGCCGCGAGCAGGTGCAGGCGGCCGCCGAGTCGGTGATGGCGCGCTTCGGCCGGGTCGACGCGCTGGTCAACAACGCCGGCGTCGCCGTGTTCAAGCCGGTGCTCGAGACCACCTTCGAGGAGTGGCGCACGGTGCTCGACACCAACCTCGACGGCGCGTTCCTCTGCACGCAGGCCTTCGGCGCGCTGATGGCGGCGAACGGCCGCGGCGCGGTGGTCAACGTGGCGTCCATCTCCGGCCTGCGCGCGAGCACGCTGCGCGTGGCCTACGGCACCAGCAAGGCCGCGCTCATCCACCTCACCAAGCAATACGCGGTGGAGCTCGGCAACGCCGGCGTCCGCGTGAACGTCATCTGCCCCGGGCCGGTGGAGACCGAGATGGCCAAGCTCGTGCACAGCGTGGCGATCCGCTCCGACTACTACGACGCCATTCCGCAGGGGCGCTACGGCACGCCCGAGGAAATGGCCAACGCCGTCGGCTTCCTCTGCAGCGACGAGGCGAGCTTCATCAACGGCCAGGTGATCGCGGTGGACGGCGGCTTCGACGCCGCCGGCGTGGGCCTGCCGACGCTGCGCCGGCGCGCGGCCGAAGCCGCCGAGTGAGCCGACGGAGCGAAGCACCCATGAAATCGTGCAGCGTCGTCGGCTCGCTCAGAGCCGCGCCAACCGTCGACCAGCGAATCGTTCTCTGACCCGACAATCGCCCGTATCGAAAATCGAACCAGGAGACAACCGCATGAGCTTCACCCGTCGTACCGTCCTGCGCTCGGCCGCGGCCGCATCGGTCGCCGCGCTGCCCCTCGGCCCGGCCTTCGCCAAGGCGGAGTTCACCTACAAGTACGCCAACAACCTGCCCGTCACGCACCCGATGAACGTGCGGGCCAAGGAGATGGCCGAAGCGATCCTCGCGGAGACCAAGGGCCGCGTCGAGATCCAGGTCTATCCGTCGAACCAGCTCGGCAGCGACACCGACATGCTGAGCCAGCTGCGCGCCGGCGGCATCGAGTTCTTCACGCTCTCGGGGCTCATCCTCTCCACGCTCGTGCCCGGCGCCGCCATCACCGGCATCGGCTTCGCGTTCCCCGACTACGACACCGTGTGGAAGGCGCTCGACGGCGAGCTGGGCGCGCACGTGCGCGGCCAGATCGGCAAGGCCGGCCTGGTGGCGATGGACCGCATCTGGGACAACGGCTTTCGCCAGATCACCTCCTCCACCAAGCCGATCAACACGGCCGACGACCTGAAGGCGTTCAAGATCCGCGTGCCGGTCTCGCCGATGTGGACCTCGATGTTCAAGGCCTTCGACTCGGCGCCCGCGTCGATCAACTTCTCCGAGGTGTACTCGGCGCTGCAGACGAAGATCGTCGACGGGCAGGAGAATCCGCTCGCGATCCTGGAGACGGCCAAGCTCTACGAGGTGCAGAAGTACTGCTCGCTCACCAACCACATGTGGGACGGCTTCTGGTTCCTCGCCAACCGCCGCGCGTGGGAGCGCCTGCCCGAGGACCTGCGCGCGATCGTGGCCAGGCACGTCAACGCCGCCGGCGTCAAGCAGCGCGCGGACGTGGCGGCGCTGAACGCGACGCTGCAGAAGTCGCTCACCGAGAAGGGCATGGTGTTCAACACGACCAAGGCCGACAGCTTCCGCAACCGCCTGCGCCAGGCCGGCTTCTATGCCGAGTGGAAGGCCAAGTTCGGCGACGAGGCCTGGGCCCTGCTCGAGCGCTACAGCGGCAAGCTCGGCTGACGGGCGGCTCGGCTCCGGGACCGCCATGGCCGCCCACCCGCCGTCGCCCGCGGGCCGCGACGCGCTCGCCGCGCCCGCGCCGGCGCCGGCGGGCGTGCACCGCGCGATGGCCCTGTTCATGCGGCCGCTCGAGGCCGCGGCCGCGCTGCTGATGGCCGCGATCATCGCGCTGCTGCTGGCCGCGGTGCTTTCGCGCTACGTGTTCTCGGTGCCCATCGTGTGGATCGACGAGGTCGTCTCGATCTCGTTCATCTGGCTGACGATGCTCGGCACCGCCATCGCGATGCACCGCAACGAGCATCTGCGGCTCACGCTGGTCGTCGAGTGGCTGCCGCCCGGCGCGCGCGGCTTCGTGAACGCGCTCGCGCTCGCCGCCATCGCGGCGTTCCTGCTGGCCATGCTGCCCCCGGCGGCGGAGTACGCGCAGGAGGAGTGGTTCATCTCCACGCCGGCGCTCGGCCTGCCCAACACCTTTCGCGTCGCCGCGATCGCCTTCGGGCTGCTCGCGATGCTGGTGCTCGTGCTGGCCTACGCGGCGCGCACCGTGGGCCGGCGGCACCTGCTCGCGGCCGCCGTCGTGGTCGGGGGGCTGGCGGCGCTGTGCCACGTGTCCTCGGCCGCGCTGTCGCAGCTCGGCACGCTGAACATCCTGATCTTCCTCGTCGGCGTGGTCGCGGCGGGCCTGGTCGCCGGCGTGCCGATCGCCTTCTGCTTCGGGCTCGGCGCGGTCGGCTTCCTCGCCTTCACCACGCAGGTGCCGCTGATGGTCGTGATCGGCCGCATGGACGAGGGCATGTCGAGCCTCGTGCTGGTGTCGGTGCCGATCTTCGTGCTGCTCGGCTGCATCCTCGACGCCACCGGCATGGGCAAGGCGATCGTCGACTTCATGGGCTCGCTCATCGGCCACGTGAAGGCGGGGATGTCGTACGTGCTGCTGGGCTCGCTGTTCATCGTGTCCGGCATCTCCGGCTCGAAGGTGTCCGACATGGCCACCGTCGCGCCCGCCCTGTTCCCCGAGATGAAGCGCCGCGGCCACCGGCCGCGCGAGATGGTCGCGCTGCTGGCCACCGGCGCCGCCATGGCCGACACCGTGCCGCCCAGCATCGTGCTGATCGTGCTGGGCTCGGTGGCGGGCGTGTCGATCGCGGGGCTGTTCCAGAGCGGCTTCGTCGTCGCCATGGTGCTGCTCGCCACGCTGCTGGTGCTGGCGCGCTGGAAGGCGCGCCACGAGCACGCCGGGGGCGTGCGCCGCGCGCCGTGGCGCACGGTGGGGCGCTTCCTGCTCGTCGCGTCGCCCGCCCTCGCGCTGCCGTTCCTCATCCGCAGCGCGGTGGGCGGCGGCGTGGCCACCGCCACCGAGGTCTCGACCATCGCGGTGCTCTACGCGCTGTTCACCGGGCAGGTGCTGTACGGCGGCATTACGCGGCGCGGGCTGTACGCGATGCTGGTCGAGACGGCGGCGCTTTCCGGCGCCATCCTGCTGATCCTCGGCGCGGCCTCGGCGATGGCCTGGGCCATCACACAAAGTGGCGTGGTGCAGCAGCTCTCGCAGTTCCTCACCACCCTGCCGGGCGGCTGGATCGCCTTCATGGCGGTCACGATCGTGGTGTTCCTGGTGCTCGGCTGCCTGCTGGAAGGCCTGCCGGCGGTACTGCTGCTCGCGCCCATCATGTTCCCCATCGCGAGGAAGCTGGGGATCCACGACATCCACTACGCCATGGTCATCGTGACCGCGATGAACGTGGGCCTCATGATGCCGCCCATCGGCGTGGGCTTCTACGTCGCGTGCCGCATCGGCGACGCCAGCCCCGACGACGTGATGGGCGCGATCTGGCCGTACCTGCTCGCGCTGCTGGTGGGGGTGGCGGTCATCGCGGCGGTGCCGGCGATCTCGACCGTCGCGCTGTGAGCGTGCGCGAAGCGCACGCCGCGCCGCGCTGCAGCGGCGGCGCGGCGAACGCGGGGGATCAGGCCGCCTCGGTGGCGGCCACGTCGTCGTTGGCGCTGCGCCCGCGGCGCGCGGCGGAGGGGCGGCGGCCCGCGCCCGTCCCCATCTCGATCGCCTTGTCGTACTCGGCGACTTCGGGGCGCAGATGGCGCGGGATCGCGTCGGCACGCTTGTGGACTTCCTTGCGCAGGCTGCTCAGCACGTTCTCGTGGGCCTGGATGGCGGCAGTCGAGTCGAGCAGCATGGCGAACGGGTTCATCGCGGACAAGGTCATGGTTCCACTTCAACGTCGGGGTCGCGATGGTATCCAGCGGACGATGCCGCCCGCTTGACGAGGGTCAATCCGGAAAAGTCTCACGCTTCGCGTGGCTGCCGGCCGGAGTGCGCGGCCTGCGCATCCGTGATCGGCTTCACACGGCGCGCGGCCCGGGCCTACGATCCCGCCCGGACACGACCCCCCGCATCCGGCCAGGAGGCGTCATGACATTGCAGCCGATGGCGAGGTCCGCCGCGGCGGCGCTCGCGCTGTGCAGCGCCGCCGCCGCGGCCGGCACCACGCAGTCGTTCACCCTCGCCGCCCAGGGCGACGCGGGCTCGCGCGACCGCGCCTACAAGGTCTACGTTCCCTCCGCGCTCGCCGCGCCGGCGCCGATGGTGATGGCGCTGCACGGCTGCCGCCAGACCCACGACGACGTGCTGCGCGACTGGGGCCTGCGCGATGCCGCCGACCGCTTCGGCTTCATCCTGGTGGCGCCCTTCATCACCAGCTACGACGGCCTGCGCAACCCGAACTGCTGGGGCTTCTGGCTCGACCACCACCGCCACCAGGGACGCGGCGAGGTGGAGGACCTGCTGCGGATCGCGCGCGAGGTGGAGTCGCGCCACGCCGTCGACCCGGGGCGCCGGTTCGTCGTCGGGCTGTCGTCGGGCGCGGCGATGGCCGTGGTGGCGGCCGTGGCGCACAACGAGTACTGGGCCGCGGCCGCGAGCGCCGCGGGCATCCCGTACGGCGAGGAACCGGCGTCGGTGTCGTTCGGCTGCCCCGGCTCGGCCACCTTCCATCCGGTGAGCCGCGTCGTGGCCGACATGCGCGCCGAACTGGACGACGCGCATGCGATCCCGCTGCTGGTGCTGCAGAACGCGCGCGACTGCACGGTGCTGCAGCAGGCCGCGCAGCGCTTGCGCGACGCGCACCTCGCGGTGTTCGGCGACCCCGCGCACGACACGCCGGCCGAGGCCCGCGCGGCGCAGGCGCCGTGCGCGCACGTCTTCGGCAGCGACAGCTACGGCTGCCAGCACGTGTTCTACACGGTCGACGGCCGGCCGGGCGGCCGCTCGATCGTCGAGACCGTGACCTACGACGGCCCGGTCGCGACACCGCATGCCGGCGACACCGACCACGCCCACTACTGGATCGGCGGCGCGAAGGGCAACGACGGCAAGTGGTCGCTGCGGCTGGGGCCGAGCTATCCCGACCTCGTGTGGGACTTCTTCGCGCGCCACCCGCGCAGCGGCGGCCCCGCGCCGCCGGACGACGCGCCGCGCATCACGCTCGCCGGCGCCAACCCGCTGCAGCTCGCGGTGGGGCAGGCCTTCGCCGACCCGGGCGCGACGGCGGCCGACGCGCAGGACGGCGCGCTGCCGGTGAGCGCCGACTGCACCGGCGTCGACACGAGCCGCGCCGGGCGCTACCGCTGCACGTACCGCGCCACCGACAGCGCGGCCCACACGTCGACGGCCACGCGCGACGTCATCGTCGCCGACCGCAGCCTGAGCTGCGCGACCGTGAGCGCGTCGCCGGCGGGCCACGTGGCGGCGGGGCGCGCGGTGCTGGGCGGCTGGTTCAACAGCTGGGCGCTGTCGAACGCGGACCGCACGACGATCGGGCTGGCGTGGAACGCCTGGACGGCGGTGCCGCTGCACGAAGGCAAGGCGGGGCAGTGGTTCGCGGCGCGGCCGCCGGGGTGCGCGGGGAGGGGGCCGTGAGCCGCCGGGCCGCCCCCAGCCTGCCCTGAGCGCGTCGAAGGGGCGAACTCCGCAGGCCGCCAGGCCGGAGGATGGCCGGCGAGCCGCCGGGCGCCGCCCCGGTCGCCCCGGGCGTCATCCGCCGGCTGCCGCGCCCGGCTCGAAGATCACCGTCTCCTGCCCCACCTCGACCTCGCCGTAACGGACGTCGCCGACGCGCTCGTAGACCTGCAGGACGGCGCCGGTGGTGGAGCGCTGCCGGTCGACGAGCCGCCAGCTGCGCGGGAGGGTGCCTTCGCCGAACAGGCGCTTGCCGGAGCCGAGCACCACCGGGAAGTGCCACAGGCGAAGCGTATCGACGAGGTCGTGCTCCAGCAGCGTCTGGAGCAGCCGGCTGCTGCCGTGGACCTGGATCTCGTCGCCGTCCTGCGCCTTGAGCCTGCCGACCGCCTCGGCGATGTCGCCGCCGAGCAGGACCGAGTTGTTCCAGGCGAGGTCGTGCAGCGTGCGCGAGGCGACGAACTTCGGCCGGGTGTTGAGGGCCGTGGCGATCTCGTCGGCCGGATCGGTGGACTTCGGCCAGGAGGCCGCGAAGATCTCGTAGGTCCGGCGACCGAGGAGGAAGGCGCCGGCGCGACGGGTCCACTCGGTCATGATCGCGACCAGCGCTTCGTCGAAATAGGGAACCAGCCAGCCGCCGTGCGGGAAGCCGCCGTCGCGGTCCTCGTCGGGGCCGCCGGGCGCCTGCATCACGCCGTCCAGGGTCAGGAAGGTGCCCACCACCAGCTTTCTCATGTCGGTCGTCCTGTTGCAGCGGCAGGGGCGCGCGCGCGAGCGCGCGCCGGAGGAATTCGCGGGCACTGTAATCCACGTGCCGCCGGCGCCGGGCGGCCCCGCACCCGCGTGTGCCCGTTCAACCCCGTTTCGCGAGCCGCCGCGTACAACCGTCACGACCACGACGGAGTCCGCCATGCCTGCGCCCGCGCCAACGCCCTCGCCCGGCGTGTCCCGCCGCTTCCTTGTCGCCGGCCTGTGCGCCGCGGGGGCCCTGCTGGGCCCGTGCGCCTGCGCCGCCGAGGCGTTCGCCGCCTCCCCGGTGGCCCTGTCCGTGGTCGACCGCGACACCGGCGAGACCCTCGCCGTCCACCGGCACCGCACCCGGGCCTACATGGCCGGCACGCCGGGCAGGCGCTACGCGTTGCGGCTGTCGAACCGCTCGCCCGAGCGGCTGCTGGTCGTGCTTTCGGTCGACGGCATCAACGTCGTCTCCGGCGAAACGGCGGCCTGGCACCAGACGGGCTACGTGCTCGACCCCTGGCGCAGCCATGACATCGCGGGCTGGCGCAAGAGCGACAGCGAAGTGGCCGCCTTCGAGTTCGCCGCGCTCTCCGAGTCGTACGCCGCCCGCACCGGCCGTCCCGCCCACGCGGGCGTCATCGGCATGGCCGTCTTCTTCGAGCGACCGGCGCCGCCGCCCGCGCCGGCGATCACGCCGTCGTCCCGTCCGGCGCCGCCGTTCGCCGCGGCGGACGCCGCGCGCCGCGAGGACGCGGCGCCGCAAGCCCCTGCCCCCGGCGAGCGTGCCGCGGGACCGTCGTCGGCCGGCGCCGCCGGCGGGGCCGCGGACGCGCGCGAGCCGTCTGCGGCCCTCGCGCCGCGCTCGATGGAGGAGGCCCGGCGCGAGGCGTCCGCGGAGCGGCTCGGCACGGCGCATGGGCGGCGCGAGGCGTCCCACGCCCGGCGCGTGCCGTTCGAGCGGGCCAGCGAGCGCCCGTACGCGGTGGTGGAGATCCGCTACGACTCGCGCGAGAACCTGGTCGCCGCCGGCGTGCTGCGCCGCCCGGCGCCCGCCGCGGCGGACCCGCAGCCCTTCCCGCACAGCGAAGCCCGGGCCGGGTTCGTTCCCGATCCGCCGGGACGCTGAAACGCCGGTTCGTGCCGGACGCCGGCATATCCTGGGGCATGCAGGCGCAGCCGACCGCCTCGGCGGTTCCCGACGACGACGACTGCCTGCGGCGCTACGCGGCAGGCGAGCAGGCCGCCTTCGCGCGGCTCTACGACCGCTACGACCGGTCGTCGTGGGACTTCATCCGCCGCATGCTCCACCCGGCGGACGACGCGGCGGCGCAGGACGTGCACCAGGAGACGTGGATCGCCGTCGCGCGCGCGGCCGGCACGTTCGACGCGACGAAGGCGCGCTTCGTCACGTGGCTCTTCACCATCGCGCGCAACAAGCTGATGGACCACCTGCGCCATCGCTCGACGGTCGTGCGGCTGTTCGCCGAACCGGCCGGCGACGCCGACCTCCCGGACGGGCTGCCCGCCGACGCCTCGTGGCAGCCCGAGCAGCGCTTCGAATCGAGCGAAGCCGGCCAGGCGCTGGTCGACCAGGTGTCCCGGCTGCCTCGCGTCCAGCGCGAGGCCTTCGTCCTGTTCGCCCTGGAGGACCTTTCGCTGCAGGAGATCGCCGACGTCTCGGGCGTCGGCGTGGAGACGGTCAAGAGCCGCATCCGCTATGCGCGCAACACGCTGCGCACGCGGCTCGACGCATGGAGGCATGCCGATGTCCGAACGACCCGACGATGACCTGGAACGGCGTGGGGACCTCGAGACGGCCTACCGCGACGCGGCGCTGGGCGCGGCCTCCGACGAAGCGCGCTCGGCCCGCCGGCGGGCGGTGCTGGGCGCGCTCGACGCGCCTGCGCCCGGGCGCGGCGCCGCCGTCGAGTCGCCGCCGGCCAACGAGGCCTTCTGGACGATGCCGCGCTGGCGCGCCGTCGCGGCCGGCTTCGTGACCTTCGGCCTGGCCGCGCTGATCGCGCTGCACGTGCAGCGGGAGGACACCGGCGAGGCGCCCCGGCCCGCGCCGCAGGTGCGTCAGGCGCCGTCCGCGCGCGAGTCGCAGGCGGCGCCGGAACTGCGGCAGGCGCCGGACGCGGCGCCGGCGCCGAGGGGCGAGGGGATGGCCCGCGTGGCCGAACCCGACGCGCCGCCGTCGCCGGGCCTGTCGCCGCCCGCGCCCGCTCCGCGCTCGCCGGGCCGGGAGGCAGGCGGCACGCGCTCGACCCGCGAGGCATGGCCGCGGGCGGCGCCGGCTGGCGGCGCCGCGATCGACGCCCGGCCCGATCGCCGCGCGCGGCGTGCGGCGGACGCGAGCGACCGGCCTGCGCCCCAGGCCTTCCCGGGCGCCGCGCCGCCGGCCGCCGCCTTGCATCCGGAACCCGGGCCGGCCGCAGCGGATCTGGAGCCGACGTCGTCCGACGAGGCGGCGCTTGCCGATGCCGCGGCCGCGCGTGCCGAAGCGGCCGCGCGTGCCGACCACGCGGCCGCGCCGGCCCGCCCGCCCGCCGCGCGGCTCGCCCCCCCGCCGCCCGCGCCCGCCGCGGCCCCCGCCGACCGCCCCGCGATCGTCCAGGCCGCGGCCGAAGCGCGCCGGTCTGCCGTGCTCCTGGCGCTCGACCAGGGCGCCTCGCCCGATGCGCGCGACGCGCAGGGACGCACGGCGCTTCACTTCGCCGCGCTGCGCGGGGATGCCGGGATGGTTCGGTTGCTGCTCTCGCGAGGCGCGGACCACCGGCTGCGGGATCGCCTCGGCATGACGGCGCTCGAGCTGGCCGAGCGCGGCGGCCATGCCGAAGTCGTCGGGCTGCTCCGGTGACCGTCCCGGCGTGCAGCCCACGAGGCGGGCCGCGACGGGCGTTCGACCTATCGGCGCAGGAGATCCGCGTCGGGGCGAAGGCCCGCTGCAGCACCTGCGCCTCGCAGACCTGCGTTTCCGGTTTCCGTGTACTGCGACGACGGGAAGCTCTGGGCCAGGTGGCGGCTCGCGTCCACCGACCAGATGCCGACGGCGCGCGCGCTCATGGGCTTGGCGAAGAGGTAGCCCTGCAGCTCGTCGCAGCCGAGCCGGACGGCCTGGTTGCGCTGCGCCTCGCTCTCGACCCCCTCGGCCACCAC
>Ga0075429_100003158_pt1 | contig 14004 bp, 8 predicted proteins | sample RhiMetdeltSRZDD3_FD_75295 | JGI IMG/M metagenome (GOLD analysis project Ga0075429, IMG submission 75295) | Populus rhizosphere microbial communities from Tennessee, USA - Rhizosphere MetaG P. deltoides SRZDD3 | ecosystem: Host-associated > Plants > Roots > Rhizosphere > Soil | place: USA... | reverse complement strand
GTGGTGACCAATCGTTGGCGTGAACGCTGCAGATCAGTTGTGAGGTTTACCGCGTGCACAGCCATACCTGCTTGATGCGCAATGTTTTCCAGCAGATGGCGATCCATTGGGCTGAGGGCTTCATCGGGCGCGCGCGGTGAGACAACGAGTTGACCGATGGCTTCAGATTGATATATTAATGGAAGGCAAATAACAGCAGGCTGAGGATTCCCATAAGCAATTATTGGGTAGGTAAGGCTGATTGGCGAAGAATCATTTGTCGTTTGAGACTCGCTGCGGCTGTCCATTGTCATTTCGATCGCGACATAAGGTAGTTTCAATGTTTGTGCTACGGTCTCTACGAGGGAAGGCAGAACTGCATCCGGTGCGAGCGTGCCTTCCAGGCGCTGCCCTAAACGCGAGAGCACGGTGATAGGATCATCGCGTTCGCCATACATCATGCGGTTGACGCCGCGCTGCAAGCGTTCACGCAATGGTTGGACGAAAATAGCAACCAGTCCCGTTGCCAGAATGGAGATGAGGAGATTGGCGCGTCCCTGAATCGTTGTTCCCAGGACGCCCACCACGAGTACATAGATTCCGATCACACTGGCGGTGAGCGTGCCATAGACCAGCGTGCGGTTGATAATAATGTCAATATCCCACAGCCGATAGCGTAGGATCGCGATTGCAATTGTGATTGGGAGGAAAAGCTTGAAGAGTTGGATGAGGGGATAGCCAACCAGATCAAAGAGTACGGTTGGGAAACCTGTCGGTATTCCCCAGTTAAAGATTGCGAGTTGTCCGACGATGCCCACCAGCATCGCGGCGATGCCAAAAAGTACCCACTTCGTTTGCTGCTTTTGAATCGGATTGGAATGACGATAATGGTACACCTGAGTTAACATCCCTGAACTGAACCAACCCAGGAATATCAAAAAGCCCAAGGGCCTTGGTAGTCTCCAGATATGAATGCTCGGGTCCACGCAATACATCACAGTATAGACTCCCGCGGCAAGCACGAAGCCCCATATCCAGCGCGGCATATTCTGTCCAACAGGAAACAGATAAAGAAACAGGAGCACTACAAAGAGCATGACAGCAGACCATATATCCAGTGTCGGCCGCCAGAACGGCTCTGCATCATACACACTGTTATACATGATGATGGACAATACCAGGACGAATGAAAGAGAGGCTAGCAACGCCAGCCAATCGTTTGACCTACGTACGAAGATAGTGCCTGCGATTCCCAGGTATATCAGAGCAAAACTAATTTCAATTGCGATCGCATAATTCGCCATGAACTCATTCGAAATTCCTAATTGCGCCAACGCCACTGGATTTTCACCACCATAGAAAAGGTTGTATTCGCGAGCAGTATGATTCCCTGTACGAACTGTCAGTGTGATGGGTGTTCCGGCAGCATTGTTCGGAATGAGTCCATCCAGGAAATCCCGGTTTGAGGTTCGGTGTTACACCGTTCACAGCGACTAATGTGTCGCCATCGAGAATGCCCGTCCGATACGCCGGATAATCCCACCATTGCCAGACAGCAATTCCACCGTTTCTGTCCCAATAGGGGTTGACTCCTATTGCAGGTCGATATCTATTACGCATGCTTTCCGCACGCAATGGAATCCCCCGAATGAAGATCCCCAGGGTAATGATGATAAATGCCAGCCAGAGCAGTCGGGCAAGCCACAACCAGCTTCCATGTAAGATCGTGGAGCTGGATGGCGTGTTCGCAGGTGACGTAGAGCGTGCTTGCGCATTCATTGCTTGGTCCTATTTTTGTCCACAAGCGGGCTGTTCGAGAAGCCAGTTTTGCGCCGCGGTGATGACAGGATCATTCTCTGTGCCGAACTTCTTCCAATCGGTGGACACAGGCTGATCTGGCTCAATGGAATCCTTATAAATACGGCCCGTACGGTCCATGGAGAATGCGCTACTGACTTGTATCACGGCTCCATCACTGAAGCCCGTTGAAAATGCGAGAAATGGGTTTCCCGCGGTCGTCTCGCCGAAGATACCGACATCAGGACGGCCCTGAAACGCAATTACAGCAAGCTCACCGGCAGCCATGGTGGCATGGCTCGTCAATAAAGCCACCGGCAACATGGGATGTTTCACTTCATAAATTTGACCCTCCACAAGATCCTCATCCCGTTCATTTCTACCCCAAAATACTTTGCCCTCTAAATACCTCCATGAATCACGCGTTCCATCGAGATATACAAATCCGCCAACCTCCCCTTCGCCGAGAACGGGACCCATTGCTGCGATGTACGACCATAAATCCCCGGTGTAGTTGCGTCTAAAATCCAGGATCCAGCCACAGGTTCCGGCTTGATCAACCTCACGAATGATCCGCTGGGCAAGGGTCGGGTATAGCTCCCATCCAAAAGTTGTTGGTAATTCAACATAACCAAGGTTCACTTGATTCATGGTGATTCGTCGCCCTCCTGGTTCCGGTGGAACATAAGGAACTTCATCAAGTGTCACGGCGATAGGCTGATCCTGACCGGCTCGCCGGATCGTTATGTCAATCGTGCTATCATCATAAAAATTCAGGAATGGTGTGCCCAGATATGGCTTGGGAGGTGCGCCCTTGATGGTCTCGATCACATCGCCCACGCGCAAGCCAGCACGCTGAGCGGGTCCTCCGGGACGAATACTTATGAGTACTGCCTGTGGATAGAAAGCATCAAATCCAAATTCGGTGAGCGGTTTTTTAACCTGGCTTGCCGTACTGAAGAAGGTAATTGAATCGCCTAATTGCGTCACGGCGAATTGAAGTGCAGGATATGTATCAGCAGTTGTCTGGGGATGGGGTGCCATAGCAAGGGCCTGCGCTCGAACTGCCGGCCAATCGACTGTGTTGAGCTTGAGCGAATGGGTTTCAATCCAGTCCAGAGCGTTGGATAGATATTCCTCCGGCGGTTGAGGCGGCTGGGTGGGAATTGGTTTGGTTGCGCAAGCGGTCAATACTAAAGTGATAAGGCATAGATAAGTAGGAACATAAGACCTAGATTTCATATCCGTTTTCCTTTCACGGACTCTACAGGTTAGCGATCGAGCCTCGCAACGCTTCTGCTCAATTCGCCAACGGGTAAGCGTGCCTGTACCTGTGTGCCGCTGTGGGGGCTGCTCCGGATCAAACAACTGCCGCCTAATTCTTCGGCGCGCTCCTGCATCGAGTTCAAGCCGACGCCCGCTCGCCGCTTCCTCTGCAGTCCCTTCCCATCATCCTGCACTTCCAGACACAAAAGGCCCGCAGCCTCATCCAGGCTGAGGCGGACGTGACAACTATGCGCCTCCGAGTGGCGGATCACGTTGGTCAACGCCTCCTGCGCAATGCGATAGGCAGCTACCTCCACCGCGGCGGGGAGGGGAGGCAGGCTCTCGGGCGCGTCTAACGTAATATTCAAGCCGTTGCCTCCCTGTTGTGTGAATTGTGTCATTCCTTCTCGCAATGCCATCACCAGACCAAATTCATCGAGCGTGGGTGGGCGCAACTTATAGACCAGGTGGCGGACGTCGGCAGTGGCGTCCTGCGTCCGTTTGGCGAGATCCGCCAGAATTGAGTCGGCGAGCGGGTCATCCTTCAGGCGGTTTCGTAGCGTCTCCAGCTTGAGCGCGAGTCCGGCCAGCTGTGGACCCAGCCCATCGTGCAGATCACGACGTAGACGGCGGCGCTCCTCTTCGCGCGCCAGGACCAATCGCTCGCGCGAGCGCTGCAAATCCGCCGTAAGACGCACCGCATGGACTGCGACTCCCACTTGCGGGGCAAGGTCTTCCAGCAAACGCAGATCGGTCGCGTTGAACGCCTCATTGGGGGCGCGTGGACCAAGGACAATGTAGCCGATCGTCTCTCCCTGGTGAACTAACGGGATACAGCGTCCTTCGCGCTCCATACCCGGAACGCGAATCCTTCCGTTCTCAATGCGCAATTGTGGTGAGGCTGATTCGGCGACAATCTTGTATCCCTGCGAATCTTGCTGCAGGTAGATTGCCACATAAGGCAGCTTGAGCACATCTCGCACGGTCGTCACAACGGTGGGAAGCACAGCCTCAGGCGCGATGGTCGTTTCCAATCGTCGTCCCAAGCGCGAGAGCGCAATATAAGGCTCATCGCGCTCGCCGTACATGAGATGGTTGATACCGCGCTGCAATCGCTGGCGCAAGGGATTGAACAACAGCGCAACCAGGCCCGTGGCAATGATGGCAATGATCGAATTGCCGCTCGATTGAAAGAGTATGCTTAAAACCCCAATGAGGATCACGAATGCACTGACCACAATCCCTGTGAGCGCGCCGTAGACCAGCGTGCGGTTGATGAGGATGTCAATATCCCACAACCGGTAGCGCAGGACAGAAATGAAAATGGAGACGGGGACGAAGAAACTTGTGACCCGGAACAGAATATCCGGAATGGTTGACAGGAGGAGCGCCTGCGCTGGATCCATGCCTGCGGCTCGGGAAGCCAGCAAGCCATTCAGAGGGATCAGCAGCATGACCACGGTACTGATCCATGCCGCCAGCCCGACGATGACCCACTTGAGCTGCTGGCGCTCGATAGGGGTTGCCACCCGGAAGTAGCGATAGAGCTGGGCATAGACGCCCGCGCCAAACGAGATATATACGTAGACTAAAATTAGTTCGCCTGCCGGGACTTTCAAAATGAAGTACTGAGACCAGGTCACGATGACAGCGCCGGCAACTTCAAACACTGCTATCCAGCGCGTCCAGCGCGGCACGAATTGTCCAGTCGGGAAGATTAATGGAAAGATCCAAAAGAAGCTTACTGCCGCCGCCATCGCCGGAAAATATACCCACTCCCAGGCAGGCTGGCGTACTGCCAGGGTGAAGGGGAGAGGCATACCCATACCCTGAAGCGGGAACGTTGCGACCATGATGGACACGAACAGCACCATCCAGTCGTCGGATTTCCGCCAGAATAACCCGGCAGCAATCAGTAAGTACACCAGTACAGGGATGCCCATTTGCAGGGCAGCCAGCCAGCCATACTGGTTGAGCGTCAGGCCGAGCCTCCGTAGCGCTTCGACCTGGTGGGAGCGGAGAGGATCGGGATAGCCAACGAACGGCCCTATGTAATCCAGGGTCTGTTCTCCCGCCTCTGTGTGACGGATCTGCTGCCCCAGCGTGCATAGCTCTCCTTCGCAAACTGTGGATAACACCTCACGCACAGCCAGGAAGCCAAGTGCATACATAGCGGTCAGCGTTACAAATATTATCGCCCATGCCAGCCGCGCGATGAAAAGCCATCGACCGCGCAATCTTGTATCCGCCGCGCTCCGGCCTTCTGGGATTGCGGTTTGATGTTTGTGCTGCTCCGCAGGCAAGGCAGTCTGCGGCACGGGCACGAAGCGATCCGCAATACGCTGCAGGCGTTGACGCAGCGGTCGAAATAGAAACGCGATGACCAGAACAGCGAAGACGCTCCCCGCGAGGTTGTTCTGGGTCTGCAGACCGATGCTCGACCATCCGACGATCAGTACATACAAAGCGACCACACTGGCGGTGAGCGCGCCGTAGACCAACGTGCGGTTGATGAGGATATCCACATCCCACAGACGATAGCGCAGCAGCGAAAACGCAAGCGTCACCGGCAGGAAGAAGAGCGGAATCACGACACAGAGCATCACCATTAAGGTGAAAATCAGCGCACCTTGCGACAGTATCGGTTCATTACTTCGGAGTGGATTTAGGTCTGGATTGAGAAAGGCAAAAAAGAAGAAAACAAGCAGAGGCAAGACCATACCTGCGATGCCAAGTACAACCCACTTGGTCTGCTGGCGTTGAATGGAACCAGAAACCTTCCGATAACGATATATTTGGAAGCCCGCGCCGGTGACGAGAATGATGAGAAAGACAGGCAAGCCCATCTGGAAGGGTGCGCCTGCCGCAACGAACGCGCCAATCAACACCAGTAAAGCAATCGCAAGCCTGCGCGTCCAGCGCGGCACAAAGCGCCCATCCGGGAACAGATAGAACAGGCCCACGGTCGATGCCAAAGCAATGAATCGAAGCAGGGTAATCGGCCCACTCCACAGTGGTTGAGCCTGTGCCAGCATCATCAGCGAGGGAGAGAAGATCGCGAAAAATGTCACCAGCATGATTGAAGCTACATGTGCCATCCAATCGTTCGAGCGGCGCCAAAAAATGAACAGGGCGACGCCCAGAGTCAAAAGCCGGAGCACGGCTTCCAAAATCGTGTGATACCAGGCGCCAAACTTGAGAGAGGCTAGTTTCTGCGCTGTGACCTCCCCATCAGGGCGCGGCTGGAACGGTGACATACATGGCTCGATGTTGCAGGGGGTTGCCAAAACATGAAAGGCGACGGGCGCGGCGGCAGCGTACACGATCATCGACAGCATGACGACCGTGACCCATGCCACACGCGCGTTGAGGAGCCATCTACCGTGAAGGCGAGTATGGGTCGAGGAATCTACTTCGGGTACTACACGAATTTGGACATTCTCTTCCTGGACTTCCTCTGATCCCTCCGAAGATTTCTGCAATGCAATCTGGTCTTCGTCACGCCTGCCTGGATCGAAGCGCAGGAACTGGTTCACGATATTCTGAAGAAAGCGGCGCAAGGGCTGAACGAGAGCCGCCACGATGAGCAATGCGACTACCGTAGCGGCGAGGTCATTCTGATTCTGCATCAGACTGACCAATGACCCCACAACAAGTATGTATAGCCCGGCGATGATGGCAGTCAGAGTGGAATAGACCAGCGCGCGACTGATGAGGATGTCAATATCCCATAACCGGTAGCGCAGAACCGAGATCGCGATGCAGACCGGGATGAGGAGGAGGTTAACCTGCCAAAGAGTATCTGGAATTGCAGATAGAACGAGTGCCCGCGCGGGGGTAGTGCTAAGAGCCGGAGAGGTCAGCAGCGCGTTCAACGGGATCAACACAGCAAACTGGGTAACGAGAGTTCCCACCAGCCCGACAACGACCCACTTGAACTGCTGGCGCTCGGCAGGACGCGCCACGCGGAAGTAGCGATACATTTGGGCATAGATGCCTATGCCAAAGGGAAGTAAAACAAGGACCCCAATAAAGGTTCTCCCCAAAACGTCACCGAAAACTTCCAGGATGGGCAAGAACGAGACAATGACCGCGCTGGCAACAGCGTAGATTGCCATCCAGCGTGTCCAGTGCGGCACAAACTGCCCATTTGGGAAGAGCAGGGGAAATATCAGCAAGCAGCTTAACGCCACGATGCTAACTAAGCTGTCGACCCATTCCCAGGCAGGCTGATGGACCGCCAGGGTAAAGGCCAGTGGCATATTGTGGATCGGAAAGGTCGCTACCATGACGGATGCAAAGATCACCATCCAGTCGTCGGATTTCCACCAAAATAACCCAGCTGCGATCAACAATAAGACTAGTGCAGGCAGTCCCAATTGCAGAGCACCCAGCCAACCGTACTGGTCGAGCGTGAAGCCAAGAGTCTCAAGCGCCTGGACCTGGTCGGGGCGTAGGCGGTCTGCGTGGCCAACAGTGGGACCCGCAGACCGCACGATCTTGTCTCCCGCGTTGGTGGAGCGAGTTTGCTCTGTGAGGGTGCAGGGCTCTGCTTCACAAATCGTGGACAGCGTCTCATGCACAGCCAGGAAGCCAAACGCATACAACGCGGTCAGCGTGATGAACACAACCACCCATGCCAGCCGCGCAAAGAGAAGCCATCTACCTCGAAGGCGAGTCTGGGATTCGGCCCGGGCATTCATGATCGATTCCTTGCTCCATTCATGCCTGTTGCAACGTTACTTTTGTGTGTGGTGCGATTCGGTAAGCTCATTATACGCCTCTCCAGACTGAATGATACACGCGTGTCTGGGCTATAAAATCTTGTCACCCGACATTTCATCACTTCGATCATGTTGGCAAATCCATATTTCTCTTAGGTGATTGAAGGGACATGGACTCGTCCCTGGACAAAAAGCGGCCGAGCATGGCTCCTCCCGAGAAGGCCGCCACGGCTGAGCTCAGGAATGCCACAGTCAGCATGGTGAAACGTTCAACTGCACGGGGTGCACCGACCCTCATTCCCAGGGTATCGAGGAGAAGATCCATGATCAGGAACGATAAGGAGGCTGCGAGTCCTGTCATTAGCGCAGATCGAAACCAATTGGTTCTATGGCCGTTGCCGAGCAGGATCGCGCTGCCTCCTAGGGTCGCTACCAGAAATGTCGCCGGGACGAACAACAGGGTGAATATAACGTGGATGGGTACGCCAGGTAGACGATGTTGTGCGACGAATACCCTTTCCAGATTGCCCAGCAGGTTCGCAGCGCCGATCACGCCGAAACCGAAACTGAGACTGCCGGCAATGGATGCTCCCTTTCTGTTGGGGAGACCATGGATTCGAGTTAAGAGGTATCCCCAAAGGGCGCCTCCGCCGAAGATTGGGAATATAGCCAGGAGGAAGAGTGTCTGATCTGGTGCATGGAAGGGAAGGCGATTGACCAGGGCAACTATACCCACACCGCCGATCACGCCGCCCATCAAAGAAGCGGCCGTAACGACTGCGGACGCGAGAATTAGATGTTTCATAGGCCCTCACAGTGAGATTTCACATGTAAATCCTGCGCCATCCTCGGCGGATCGAGCAAACGATTATGCCAAATTCTGTTCCTGACCATTGCCGTCGCACGGGTAACGATGGCTCAACACGCCTGCTGCGATTTCATCTGCAGGTCTATATTTCTTTTTGAAAGAAAGCGGGACCGGTTAGCAACAAGCACAAAGCCATCAGACCCGCTGCGACAAAATACTTCATTGCGATTTCAGGTGTACCAAAGAAAACGGTGCTTGCAAACAGGATCACTTGAATCCAGGTTGAGTACCACGCCCATTTCTCGCCGCGCCGGAATGGAATATAAAGTACGAGGCTGGTGTACAGGCTGAAAGCCGCCCAGCCCATGAAGAACGGGGCCTCATCCACGAAAGTGAACATCAAAATAAGCAACCAGAGGGTTGACAACACTGAGATGGACAAAAGAACGATCCAGCCCATTGTGAACGTGTCGCCCCGGGTAACTTTTGTTTTGGTTGACATATGTTTTCTCCTGTTCTGCGGTAACTCTATCCCTTGATTGAAAAACCTTTCGCATCAGGTCGTTGCCATTTCCTGAGTTGCATCCGTGACCAATGAAGCTCCGAGCCCACACAAGGCAAGAAACTGTATCAAAAATATAATTTGTATTGCTGCGTGATATTGCCCCGGATATTCTCCGTCATGTGTGAAAAGGTAGGCCGCGAGAAAGAAGTAAACGGCCGGATACCAAATCCCTGTGAAAACGGGCAGCCAGTTCAAACGGGGCAGTGGTTTACTGAATAACACAGCCAAGCCAAATAGAGTCAAGCCAAGTAACGTGATTGCTGGCCCCACAAATAACAGAATCCATAAACCTTTTTCAACTTGAGTGATAGTCAGGTTCCCAGAACCATACATATAGGCCATAGCTGCAATGATGATCACCCAGAGAATGGGCCCGAGCATACCTAGCAGCAACATAATCCTGCCAATGCTTCCGGCACGTTCACTATAGCGAGCCCGCAAACCTGACATCCCAGCTGCCAGCAGGATGGAACTGATCACCGATCCAGGAAGTGCGATGGGGTCTGAGCCGCTCAGAATGGTTAGGAAGGCAACCGCGCCTGCTAAGAATGCCCAGCCACTCAACTTGATTAACTCTGATTTTGACATGTCAATCTCCTTTCTTTACTGTGCGCCTTCACAGGTCAAAGCTGGTCTGGAGTGCTACTTCCATCGTAGATACCTTCAATCTACCTATCGAGGATCAGATGACTAGGAGCGAGCCAGTGATCCAGCCCGCCCCTGCCCTCTATGCGCTCTACGGCAGATTCTCCTCAATTTGCCCTCACGAAATTTCAATTGACCGGAGTTACCCTGACCAATGCCTCATCTGCAAAGGGATTCGAGATGACGACCGGTGTCCCGCTGACCGGCAAAACAATGCCGAAATCGGAGAAACAAAAGGATGGCGGGAGGAGTGGCGGCCCTTTGATCTCGTACACGTCAAAGCAGATGTCTACCGACTCGCCAGGAACGACCTCTGACCAGCTTGTGACTTGCAATCGAAAGATCGCCTGTCCATTCATAGCCGATAAAGTCATGTGGGCATTTGCGCTGCCATCCGTGTACAAAGGCCCACCTCCATGTGCGCCTGGCTGCCCCAGGTCTGTGAACGTGAAGGTATATTGAACCGGTGAATTGCCACCGGCGACCGCTACCGTCGTCGTTGCCGCAGCCAGAGCCAACACCATTATCAAAAGACTTAATTTTCGCATCGGAACTTCCTCCATTTTCATATTTATATTTATCTTGAACGATTCGGACCAGGGAAATTTAGCTGAGACTGTTCACCTCCTTTTTGCGTAAGGGTGACGAGCCAGGATGTGATCGTCTTAAAACGAAACGGTTTCACTTGCCCTGCGGCAGTGCAGGCAACGATTGCAAGTACATCCACACAGCCTTTAGTTCGTCATCGGTCATCTGACCAAAATACTTCCACGGCATCACATCCTTGAGTTGGTGCCCGCTTGGCGTTACGCCAGTCCGCAGTGTCCTCATGAAATCCTCTTCAGACCAGAAGCGCATCTCACCGCCCATTGTCAGGTTGGGCGCCAGATACTGAGGGCCGCCTTCACTAATCATCTTCCCATTGAAGTTGGACCCATGACACAGGGCGCAAGTATTCGCCAGGTAGCTGCCATATTCCACCGTCACGCCTGGCTCCGGCGGGACCGGACGCGGACCATCGTGATCAATGGCGATAACGTTCGGCACAATCTCCGGCGGTAACTGCCCGAGCGTGAGCATCACACGGCCCAAGGGTCCCAGGTCTGATTTGGGTAACTCGTTATCCACCGGTGGAAGACTCTTCAGGTAGGCGATCAAAGCGCCCAGGTCTTCGTCGCTGAGGTGGTACCAGACGCTTGAGGGCATAAGGACCAGCCCCCTGCCGTCCTGACCCACACCATGGCGGATGGCGCGCACCCAATCTTCGTCCGTGTTGGTGGCGCCCACGCCGCCTGCGCCGGCGGTCAGGTTGGGAATAGACAAGGTTATCAGGCCCGGTACGCTATCGGATTGACCGCTTAGAGCCTCAGTATGGCAAGATCGGCACATGCGGATGGTGGCAATGTGCTCGCCGCGCGCGATGGAGGCCTGGTCTGAGGGGATTGTGATCCTTTCGACTGGCACATCATATGTCCCGTGAAACCGATTCCATTTGACAGTGCCGATGCCATAGAGGACCACGAAGGCTAACGCCAGCAGCCCAATCAAGCTGCCCAACACGATTCCGATCCATTTCAAAATTTTGCGGATCATATTGACGAGTCTCCTTTCTCCATCCGGCAACGTGATCAACCCCCGGTGCGTGCCGCTCATTCATAAGATGAGAGATGAAACGGCACGCACCTGTTTACGTTAGTGAGCGGTTGCCAGTCTTTCAACATCCTTGAAAGCAGATTGCCGCAGCAGCCAGACCAGCCCGGTGCCGGTAATTGCTCCAATCCCAGCCCCAAACACAAGCCCGAATGTCATCATGGCCAGGCCCCAATTACCGGTTTCACTGATAGCCACTGCGATCGGGAAGCTAATTGCGCCCACCAGCGAGCCGAGCAGGTTTGCCAATAGCCACCATCCGGCCCGTGGAACTTTCCGGCGCAAAATCAGCCATTGCAGAATCCCGCCTACGACACCAAAAACGAATAGGATCAAGAACCCGGCTATTGCAGGATGCTCCGCTAGGTTAGCGGCTGCAGGCGCGCCCATAGCCGACCCAAATCCAAGCGCGCTTGCGAACCCCCATAAGCCAGCCCCGGCGATGCGCTCACGCAGAACGACCCACTGGAAGTAACCGCCTGTCGCGCCCATCACAATTCCTAACGTAATGCCATTCGCGGCGTCAAATGTATCTGTAGGGAAATAGCGATAAGCAAAGGACCCGCCCAGCACTGCTCCCACGCCAAACCCCATGGCGCTTGCCAGGAACCATGCAAGCCAATAGCTTCGCCCGGTGTTCATTTGATTTGCATTCATACGAACCTCTCTTTCTAAAGGAAGGCAACTTACTTGAATCTGTTGTCTCATTCATTGCATGAAGCGTAGCACGCGGGCTATTCCCATGTCATCAGAAGGATTCCCGATCCTTCGGGAAGTTTGTCCCGATTGATTCGGGAATTTATCCCTCTTATAGGTTTATAGAACAACCCAGTGGAGTCGAACAACTTCGACTCCACTGGGTTGCTTGCTGTCCTCAATTGACAAAGCTTTTTAGGGGATATAACTTACATTTCTGAGTTAACCAGTTAACGATTGATCCGAAAGAAAAAATCGTAGTCCGGCTCATCGCTTCCCAGCATCATGGCATGACCATTCGGATATGTATCGAGTGCATACCTCCACCCAAACGTAGTGGTGCCTGTATCCGCTAGTGCCATCATAAAGGTATCGCCGGGCGTGACCATTAAGCCAGCACCCGGGAATTGGAACTGTAGCCAACCATCAAATCCGTCTGCCACAACCTGAGAAGACATGCCCAGAACCTGCTGATTTGCCGACAATATTTTCAGCGTGATCGTGTCATCGCCCCTGCCAGGATTACCGGTAAGAATGCTGACATCCACCGTCAGAAGGTTTGAATCACTTGCAATAAAAGTTTGACCGCTCCCGACTGCACCCGGACCAGGATTTATATGAGTCCACCCTCCGGTCCACGTCGGTTCGTTGCCTGGAAGCAAAATCGTCGCCGTGGCTGTGGGTGCAGGAATCGGCGTAGAGGTTGGGATAGGTGTGTCCGTGGGTACGGGTGTATGGGTCGTCGTTGGTGGCGGTGTGTCTGTAGCGGTAGCCGGCACCGGTGGAGCTGGCATCATTGTCAATGTAGGCCTGGGAGAAGGAACAGGAGTGGAAGGTATGCCTGCCGAAGTTATGGTGGGCGAAGCTGTGGGTACAACGGTCTGAGATGACAGATGTGTGACACTGGGAGGAATCGTCGGATTAGCAGTGGTTGTGGGCGTAAAGGTCCAAACCGTCATTCCCCCGTCTGACGTTGGAGAGGGTAAATATTGGGCAGTAGGATTCGTAGCAACCGGAGTTGGTTGCGCTGGACTCAAGCCTGGCCCGAGATCATCAGCCAGAGCAATGCCCGCCGCTGTTGTGGCCAGAACGAAAGTTGTGATGACAATGACCTTTCCCACTGCAACTCCAAATAAGGATGGAAATAGAGAAGGGATATTCCTCCACAGCACGTTCAAGGTTCCGAGCATGGGGGTCTCAGTCAAGGCACCAAGAGAAATGTTGACGTACTGCTTATCACCCACTACTCTCAGCGACTTAATGCCGAACTGTTGGAGGCGACGATCTCGATTTAATGCTCGGGTCTTTAGCTCAAACGCTGCTACGGCGGGCATATCAACAAAGACATGGACGCCTCCTGCTGCCAGATTTGCAATACCCAATTGAGATTGGGGAGTTTCAGTGAGCGCCGAGATCAAACCAAGCGTCTCCTCCCTCTTTTTGGCTCCAAATTCGGCGCGAGCACCTTCCTGCAAAACCAGTTCGACCCGACGGACAGTTCGGTCCTCGTGCGGTCTCCATGTCGCCAAATGTTCATCGAGTGTATCAATTAATCGATGAACTCCGTTATCGATTCCCAGCTGTTGAAGTTCAATGTGCTGCAAACCAACCAGTTGATATAGCATTTCCGCCGGAAGCTTCACCGGATCCAGTTTCATGATGAAGACGGCTCGTCCGGCATCTTGAGCAAGATCAATCTCCCTGCGGACGTTGTCCGAAGCCGCAGAATTGGAGGAGAGCATGAGGACAAACGCATCGCAGGTCGCAATCGCTTCAACAATTTGGACGCGCCAGGTCTTGCCGGCTTTTATATCCTCTCGGTCTATCCAAACACCCATTCCTGCCGCTTCGATTTTCTCCACGATGGAGTTTAC
>Ga0075429_100003157_pt1 | contig 14004 bp, 6 predicted proteins | sample RhiMetdeltSRZDD3_FD_75295 | JGI IMG/M metagenome (GOLD analysis project Ga0075429, IMG submission 75295) | Populus rhizosphere microbial communities from Tennessee, USA - Rhizosphere MetaG P. deltoides SRZDD3 | ecosystem: Host-associated > Plants > Roots > Rhizosphere > Soil | place: USA... | reverse complement strand
CCACCAGAAGGTGATCGAGGAGGCGCCGTCGCCCGCCCTCGACGACGCCCGCCGCGCCGCCATGGGCGCGGCCGGGGTCGCGGTCGGCAAGGCGGTCGGCTACACCAGCGCCGGCACCGTCGAGTTCATCGTCGCCCCCGACGGAGCCTTCTACTTCCTCGAGGTCAACACCCGGCTCCAGGTCGAGCACCCGGTGACCGAGGCGATCACCGGGCTCGATCTCGTCGAGCAGCAGCTGCGGATCGCCCGCGGCGAGCGCCTGGCGCTGACCGAGGCGCCGCCGGCGCGCGGCCACGCCGTCGAGGTCCGTCTCTACGCCGAGGACGCCGACGCCGGCTACCTGCCGACCACCGGCCGCCTCCTCGACTGGCAGTTTCCGGACGTGCCCGGCCTCCGCGTCGACGCCGGCGTCGAGACCGGCACCGAGGTCGGCATCCACTACGACCCGATGCTGGCCAAGGTCATCGCCCACGCGCCGACCCGGCGCGACGCCATCGCGCTCCTGCGCTGGTCGCTGGAGCGGGCCAGCATCGCCGGCGTCACCACCAACCGCGGCCTGCTCCACCGCGTGCTCGGCCATCCCGCCTTCGTCGCCGGCGAGCTCGACACCCACTTCCTCGACCACCACGCCGACGCCGTGCGCGCGCCGGCGCCGGCGCCCGAGCGCCTGCGCGCCGCCGCCATCGCCGCCACCCTCGCCGGCTACGCCGCCCGCCAGCGCGGGCCGCGCCCGCTCCCCGCCGTCGAGCCGGGCTGGCGCAACGTCCGGTTCTCGGACGAGGAGCTCGCCTTCGGCGTCGGCGATCGCCGGATCGCGGTCGCCTATCGCAACCTCGGCGGCGGTCGCCTCGCCTTCACCGTCGACGGCGTCGCCGCCGACGTCCGCCTGCACGGCGCCGACGAGGACGGCGCGGTGGCGGCCGTCGCCTTCGAGCTCGACGGCGTCCGCGTCGCCCGCCGGGTCGCCCGCGACGACCTGCGCTGGTCCGTCGACGGGCTGGTCCTGGTCGAGGAGCCGCGCTTCCCCGACGCCGCCGGCCACGCGGTCGCCGGCGGCCTGGTCGCGCCGATGCCGGGCAAGGTCGTCAAGGTCCTGGTCGAGGCCGGTCAGCCGATCGCCGCCGGCGCCACCCTGCTGATCCTCGAGGCGATGAAGATGGAGCACGCGGTCGTGGCGCCGGCGGACGGCGTCGTGGCCGCCCTTCACGTCGCCGTCGGCGATCAGGTGTCCGGCGACCAGCTGCTCGCCGTGGTCGGCGCCGCGTAGCGGGAGTGCCGCCGCCTGGCGGCCGCGGGTCTATGCTCGGGCCATGCGGCCCCACGCCCTCGCGTTCGCGATCGGGCTCGCCGCCTGCGTCGGCGGCACGAGCGATCCCGGCACCGGCCACCCGGAGCTGCTGATGGACATTGTCGTCAAGCCGCACGGGGTCTGGCTCGACGCGATGGAGGTCGCGGCCCCGGACCGCTGCACGCGGCAGATCGTCGAGGTCGGGACCTGCGTGCACTGGAGCGACGTCAGCTTCTGCGAGGGCGATCCGATCGGCGCCTGGATCACCGAGCTCCGCATCGAGCGCGGCGGCGCCGTGGTCGCGCGCACCGACGAGCCAGCGCTCGGCGCGCGATGGATCGAGGCCGAGGTCGCCGACACCGACGCCGAGCTCGTCCTCGTCGACGATCGCGGCGACGAGGTGCGGATCGCGCTGCCGGGCAGTCCGGTGCCGGTACCGACCATCGACTGGCTGCGCGGCCTGCCCGACGTGGTCGAGGTCGGCTGGAGCGCCAGCCCCGACGCGGCCAGCGCCAGGGTCAACATCGGCAACCACTTCGACGGCACGGTCTGCCACGTCGCCGCCCCCAAGCCGGCACGCGTCCCGGCGCCCGCCGACCGGACCACCTACGAGGTGTGGGTGACCGCGCTCACCGCCCCGGCGATCACCCGCACCGCCTGGGGCGTCGCGCGGGTCCGGACCGCCGGCTTCGCCACGACCGTGCCGGCGCCGCCGTAGCGGCCGAACCGCGACACGGATGTCGCGATTCTCGCGATTGCTCACGACTCGCAGAGGCGATACCTCGGCTCGCCGCGCGGGTCGGCGGGGCACTCCACCGTGACCTCGATCGCCCCCTCGGCGCAGTCGACCGGGAGGCAGGCCGCGCTGGGCGTGCAGGCGCACCAGGCTTCGCTCTCGCCATCGTCGGCGCAGGTGCTCGACGGCCCGCAGACGCGGATGACGCCCTGGGGCGAGGTGCACGGGATCGCTCCGTCCGACGTCTGGATCTCGAGCGGCCGGTCGTAGGGCTTGAACAGATCGTCGCCGGTGCCGCCGGCGCAGTCCCCGACCGGGCCGGTCTCGTTGCTCGAGCAGCACTCCGGCTGACCGCTCGCCCCGCAGCGCAGGCCCGGCGAGCAGACGCAGTACCCGAAGAGGCAGTGGTGCTGGTCGCCGCACGTCGTCCGCGGCTGCCACTGACCGTCGACGCATTCCATGATGGTCGTGCCGTCGGCGCTGCAGCCCACGTACTCGCCGGCCTCCCCGCACACCTCCGGTACGCCCGGCACCGGCACCGGCGTCGACGAGCCGTCGCAGGCGATCGAGCAGCAGAGGAGGAGGGTGGCCAGAGCGTACCGAACGGTCATGCCCGGCGGCTACAGCAACTGGCGTGCCGGCCGCGATCGGCACGGCCAGGATCCGCGCGACCAGCGGGGCCTCGGTGCCGGTGCCGCCCCTATCTCTAGCCGCCGGAGCCCGCGCGCCGCTCGCGGTCGCGCTCGGCCAGCTGGTCGAGGCGCTGCCGCCAGTCGCTGATGTGGCCGGTCGTGATCCAGTAGCCGATGCCGACCACGGTCGCGGTCAAGGCGGCGATGCCGAAGCCGACGCCGCGGCCGGCGATCGGCCACGCCAGGGCGGCGACGACGATGCCGAGCGCGAGCGCGGCGCGCAGCCGGCGCTGCACCCGCAGGCTCGACTCGATGTAGTCGTTGAGGCGGACGCGCTCCGCGTCGAGGCGAGACTTCGGCGAGGCGGTCTCGGCGGTCATGGCAGAGGCGTACCGCCTTTCGGCGGCACGTGCCGCGCGGCGCGCTGCCGCACCCGCGGGCCGCTATCGGCCGGAATTCCGGGCCGTTGAGGGCGGAGCCCCGACGCCCACATCGGCCCCGTGGCGTCGGACCGCCACCGGTGGCGCCGGCGGCGGCGGCCGGCTACCGTCGAAGCATGGCCGACGCCGCGCCACGCCGCGCCAGGACCGTACCCGACGACATCGCCGCCGTCATCGCCGCGGTCGACGCCGACCTCGACGGCGAGCGCTACCAGGCCGCGATCGAGCGCATCGCCAGCATCGACGTCGACGCGCTGCCGCCGGATCCGTGGGAGCAGCTGGTGGCGACCGCGCTGCGCTGCCGCATGTACGGCGGCGATCCGGTCGACCAGGTCATCGTCGACGCCCGCCGCCTGCTGGCGCGGGCGCGCCCGGGCCGGCCGCGCGCGACCATCCACGCCGAGATCGCCTTCGCCCTCACCGCCAAGCGGGTCGAGCGCCTGGCCCGCCTCGAGGCCGACGCCACCCTCGAGGCCTGGCCCGAGGGCAGCCTCGGACAGGCGGTGCACGGCTGGATCGCGCTCCAGAGCGACCGCCGCGACGACGCGGTTGCCGCCTACCGGGCCGCGACCGAGCGCCTCGAGCCGCACCGCGGCTGGATGGGGCTGGCCCGGGTCCGCTACGTCACCGGCGACTTCGACGGCGCCCTCGACGCGCTCCACCACGTCGAGCAGCTGCCGCGCACCCGGGTCGCCGCGCTGCGCCTGCGCGCCGACGTCGCCCGCATCCGCGGCGACTGGGCCGGATTCCTGGCCCTGATCGAGCGCATCCTCGACGCCACCCCGGGCGGCGACCACCGCCGCGGCGATCTGCTCGACCGCGCCAGCGCGCTGTTCGCGCTCGGCCGCCGCGATCACGGCCTCGAGGTCTACCGCAGCCTGTGGCTCGACGACGAGGCCGACGGCGCCGGCCGCTTCGCCCGCGAGGTCCTCAACACCGTCGAGCGCAACGGCGGCGACGGCGCCCGCGTGATGCTGCCGCGCTTCCCGACCGTCACCCAGAAGCGCAACTACTGCGGCCCGGCCACGCTCGAGCTGGTCCTGCGCTGCCACGGCATCGAGGTCGACCAGGACGACATCGCGCCGCAGGTGAAGAAGGAGACCGGGTCGTCGCTCCTGGCCATGACCCGATACCTCGAGTCGCACCAGCTCGAGACCCGCCGCTTCGAGGGCGACGCCGCCCGCTTCCGCGCCTGCGCCGAGCTCGGCCTGCCGGTCATCGTCGAGGAGGAGCACTCGATCTCGAGCCACGTCGCCGTCGTCATCGGCGTCGACGACGGCCTCGGCGTCCTGTTCGTCCAGGATCCGATGACCCACGTCACCTCGGAGCGCCTGATCAAGACCCAGGGCAGCCTGGGCGCCATGTACCGCAACGCGGCGCTGGTCGCGATCCGCCGCGGCGACGCCGCCACCGCGGCCGCGCTCGACGCCGCCGGCGTCGTCGACCAGGAGCACCTGCGGCTGGTCGACTCGTGCGCCGACGACGCCGTCACCGAGGACAACGAGGAGATCCTGCGCCGCTGCGACCGCGCCCTCGCCCTGGTCGACGATTACCCGCTGGCCTGGTACCGGCGCACGCAGGCGCTGCTGAGCCAGATGTTCCGGTTCCGCACCGGCAACAACGTGGCCCGCTTCGTCGCCGAGCTGCGCCGTGCCCGCGTCCGCTACCACGACCAGGAGTGGCCGCACCTGCTGCACGCCGCCTACCTGATGGACGACGGCCGCCACGAGGAGGCGCTGATCGAGCTCGAGACCGCGCTCCGCGTCGATCCCCACGACTCCAACACGGCGCAGGACATCGCCGAGTGCCACATGCAGCAGAGCCGGCGCGCCGACGCCACCGAGGCGTTCTGGACCACGCTGCGCATCGATCCGACCCACGTCCGCGCCACCGAGAACTTCGCCGCCCACGCCCTCGACAGCGGCGACCTCGACCTGGCCGCGCACCTGTCGGCGTGCGCCCTCGAGATGGCGCCCGGCAACCCGTTCAACCAGCTGACCGCGTCGAAGGTGGCCGCCGCCCGCGGCGACGCCGGCACCGCGCTCGGCCACGCCCGCCGCTGCGTCGAGACCAGCGCCGAGTACATCCACGGCCACCTCCACCTGGCCCGGCTGCTCGCCGACCGCGCCGACGACGACGCCCAGGCCGAGGCGACCCGCATCTACCTCGATCTCGCCGCGCGCTACCCGTACTGGTTCGAGCCGCGGTGGCGGGCGGCGCGCCGGCTCGAGCGCGACGGCCAGGTCGGCGAGGCGGTCGAGCTCCTGCTCGCCGGCCTCGAGATCGCGCAGGACGATCCGGTCGACCTGCTGCGCCACCTGACCGAGATCCTCCTCGAGGTCGGCGCCGACGACGACGCCGTCGAGATGGCCGAGCGCTTCGCCGGCCAGCGGCCGACGGTCGGCATGCTCGAGGTCCTGTGGGACACCTACGACGCCGCCGATCGCACCGAGCGCGCCGCCGACGCGACCGCCGCCTTCCTCGGCTCCAACGAGAAGTCGCCGTTCGCGTGCGCGCAGCGCGCTGCCCGCATCTACGGTCTCGGCGGCGAGCGCGATGGCGAGGCCGAGCGCCTGCTCCGCCACGCGGTGGCGGCGTCGCCGACGTACGGCTGGGCCCGCCGCATGCTCGGCGAGCTCCTGGTGCCGGATCGCCCCGACGAGGCGCTCGCGATCCTGGCCGGCGCGCCGGCCGGCGACAGCTGGAACGATCTCTACCGCGCCTCGGTGCTCGCCGATCTCGATCGCTTCGACGAGGCGGCCGCCGCCATGGCCGGCGTCGAGGATCGCGATTCGTGGACGTCACAGGAGGTGTGGACCCGGATCGCGCTCCGCGACGACAGCGCCGAGGCCGCGCTCGCGCGGGTCGTCGACGTCGACGACGTCCGCAACCTGCGCGCCCGCCTCGCCTTCGCCCTCGCCGCCCGGCGCTGGAGCGAGGTCGAGGTGCTGTTCCCGCGGCTGGCGGTCGACGACGCCTGCGGCCAGTTCCTGGCGGTGGTCGCTGCCGACGCGGACGAGCGCTGGCGCGACGAGCTCGATCGCCGCCTCACCGCCCGCCTCGCCCTGCCCGCGCTCGGCCACGCCGACCGCCGCTACCTGGCGTCGGTGCGCGCCGGCAACCTGGCCGCCCGCGGCGACCGCCGCGCCGTCGACGCCCTCCTCGCCGACGAGCGCAACCTGCACCGGATCACCGACGCGCTGGCGCCGCTGCACCAGCGCCGCCAGCGCGCGCTCGTCCTCGAGATCCGCGAGCGGCTGGCGGCGCGCCCCGACCGCGCCGCCGCCGCCGCCGAGGGCGCGCGCGGCGCCGCCATGCGCGGCGATCACGCCGAGGCGATCCGCCGCGCCCGCGACAGCCTCGCGCGCTTCCCGCGCGGCCCCGGCGCCCACGCCGTGCTCGCCGTCGAGCTGGCGATGACCGGCGACGAGGTCGAGGCCGGTCGCGTCGCCGAGGCCGGCCTGCGCCTGCCGTCGCCGTGGGTCTACGCCTGGGAGGCTGCGGCGCTCGTGTCGACGCTCGCCGGCGATCGCGACGACGCCCTGCGCCGCGCCGAGCTCGGCCGGCGCAAGGCGGTGGCGTCCGGCTACAGCGACGGCGCCCACGGCATCCTCGCCGCCGTCCTCGCCACCCTGCGCCGTGACCCGGCCGGCGTCGCCGCCGCCCGCGACCGCGAGGACATGCACGTCGATCCGGCGGCCCCGCTCTGGGCACGGCTGATCGCCTTCGCCGCCCGCGCCTAGCGGCAGCAGCGGAAGCCGACGTTCGGGAAGAAGAAACTATCGTCCGCCAGCGTGAAGGCGAGGCCGCAGGAGATCCCGTCCGCCTCGTTGTTCGAGCTGCCGCCGCGGATCGGGTTGGCGCCGGGCAGGCGCTCGGCGGTCCACTCGCGGATGTTGCCCGACATGTCGAAGGCGTCGTTGGTGCCGGTGCCGTCCGCGAAGCAGTTGGCGAGCTGCCCGGTCCGGATGATGTCGTCCTGATCGCCGGCGGTGCCGGTGCTGGTGTCGAAGTCGTTCCCGTTGCAGGTGTTGCCGTTGTAGACGTTCGGATCCGAGCCCGGCGGGTTGTTGCGGTACGCGAACTTGTTGCCGGCGCCGCTGGTATCGGTCGGCGCCGCCCCGGTGTTGCGCTGGACCACGATGGCGTCGACCTTCACGCCGTCCTCGCGCATGTAGATGTTGACGAACCGGTTGCCGGTGGCGGTGACGTTGATGTCGGCGCTCTGCACCCAGTGCCAGTCGCTGTCGGTGTCCGCGTTGGTGAGGCTGACCTGCTGCTGCGCGGTGCCCGGCAGCGTCGCGTTGATGCCGACGTAGACGCTGTTGTCGGCGCCGCGCGGTGCGTTCATCAGCACCCACACGCTGTGGTTGCCGGTCTGCGTGAAGTTGATCTGGTAGTCGAGGCGCGGCGACTGGGTCGGCGCGTTCGCCTGGGTCACCGTCACGTCGGTGTTGGGCGACGCGCGCAGCGCGCTGAAGCCGGAGAAGCCGGCGGTGGTGTCCGGCACCCAGGCCCGCGCCACGCCGCCGGAGGTCCCCTGCGCGCGCGAGAAGTAGTTCTCGGCCTCGATGAAGACCTTGCCGGCCCCGGTCGCCGGCTGCGCCGCCGGGTAGGTCGTCCCGGCCAGGACCGAGCACGACCGCTGCCACTCCTGCTCGGTGCACAGGCGGGCGCCGATCGACGTGCACGCCGCCTCGGCCTCCGGCTGCTTGACGTTGGTCCACGGCAGGACGCCGGACTTCGAGCACGGCAGCGAGGTCCGGTTGCCCTGCGCGGTGCCGCTGGCGTCGGGGCGCGACGCCTCGAACTTCATGATCTGGACGCCGCCGATGGTCACCCAGTTCTGGCCGGGCAGGTTGCCGGTCTGGGCGCCGTCGTCGACCATGCCGTCGCAGTCGTCGTCGAGGCCGTTGCAGCTCTCGGTCCCCTGCGGCTGGCCCGGGCTGGTGATCATGCAGATCGCTGGCCCGGTCGGGTTGGCGGCGTCGCAGACGAAGACGCCGGTGCCGCGGCAGATGCCCTGGCGGCCGTCGTCGCATGGCTGGCCGAGCGTGGCGTGGCCCTCGTCGACGCGGCCGTCGCAGTCGTTGTCCTTGGCGTCGCACTTGTTCTCGGGGATGATGTCGCCGTTGGCGTCGACGGTGACGTCGCGCAGCGGGTCCGGCTCGTAGATGCAGTCCCAGCCGTTGGTGCCGGTGCAGGTCGCCTGCACCGCCGGCCGCACGCCCGGGATGGCGCCGCACTCGCCGAGCGAGCGGCAGAAGTTGGCCGGCGGCGTCAGCGCCTCATCGGTCATGGCGTTGCAGTTGTCGTCCATGCCGTTGCACGCCTCCTGCGGGCCCTGTAGCTGGCACGGGCCGTACTCGCAGCCGTTGGCGTTGTTGCGGTCGACGTCCCAGTAGTCCGGGTCGCAGGCGCCGATGACGCAGTGGGCGGTGCGGCAGGTGGCGGTCGCGTGCGGGATCTCGCCGGCGCAGACGTGGTTGCACGTGCCGCAGTTGCGGGCGTCGTTCTGGAGGTCGTAGCCGTTGGTGTTGTTGCCGTCGCAGTCCTGGTCGAGGTTGTCGCAGATCTCGAAGCTCGGCCCGACCTGGCCGACGCAGACGGTGCGGCCGCCGCGGCACATCAGGAGGCCGGCCTCGCACTCGCCGACGTTGGTGCCGCCCGGGCACGAGCCCATGGCCGGCAGATCCTCGTCGAACATGTCGTCGCAGTCGTTGTCCTTGCCGTCGCAGATCTCCGGCGTCGCGTTGGGATCCGGCGCCGGCACGCCGACGTCGCCGACGCAGTCGATGGCGCCGCTGATGCAGTGGGTGAGGCCCGAGATGCACTCGCCGACGTCGCTGCCACAGGTGATGTTGCCGCCCGGGTCGCCCTGGTCGATGGCGCCGTCGCAGTCGTCGTCCTTGTTGTTGCACTCCTCCGGCTTGGGCTCGACGCCCGAGCACTTGCGCTCGCCGGCGACGCACTCGTAGACGCCCTCGCGGCACTCGCCGACGTTGCGGCTGCAGGTGCCGCCGATGTCCGGCAGCGGCTCGGTCGCGGTGTTCTCGTCGACCCGATTGTCGCAGTCGTTGTCGAGGTTGTCGCAGACCTCGCGCACCGGCAGGCAGCCGCCGTCGGTGGGCGGGCCGCCGTCGGTGATCGCGTCGGTCGTGCCGTCGCGGCCGGCGCCGTCGCCGACCGCGGCGTCGCCGACCGCGCAGGTGACGCAGTACTCGTTGACCTGGCAGCTCGACGCCAGCGCCGCGGTCGCGACGACCAGGAGGAGGAGGCCGATCTGCTTCACGACGCACCTCCACCGGCCCGGGCGCGCCGGCGGCGCGACCCGAGCAGGCCGACCACCGCGGCGAGGAGCGCCGCGCCGGCGCCGTCGCCGCTGCCGGTGCTGCAGCAGCCGCCGCCGCCCGCGGCGGAGACGTACTCCTGCCTGCCGGTCCCGGCGTCCGGCTTCGGGAGGTCGTCGGGGTCGTAGCAGGTGCCGCCCACGCAGACCTCATCGGGGCGCGGGCAGGTCACGCCGAGGCACGGATCCTGGACGCAGGTGCCGCTGAGCGGATCGCAGGCCTCGCCGATCGGGCACGGGTGGGTCGATCCGCACCGGTCGGCCACGCAGTCGCCGGTCGAATCCTGGCAGACCTGGCCGCCCGGGCACGGGTGGCCGCACGGATCGGTCTCGCACTCGCCGAGCCGGCAGCGCTCGCCGGCCGGGCACGGCACGCCGGCGCAGCTGCCGACGCACTGGCCGCCGACGCAGTACTCGCCGGGGTCGCAGGTCATGCCGGCGCACGGGTCGTCGACGCAGACGCCGTCGACGCAGTGCTGGGTCGCGGTGCAGCGATCCGGCATGGTCGTGCAGTCGTCGCGCACGCACTCGCCGCTCTCGGGCACGCAGCGGTAACCGGTCGGGCACGGGCTGGCCTCGCAGGCGGGCACGCACAGGTGGTACGGCGGGTCCGCGGTCGCGCGGCAGACGGTGGCGGCGCCGGTAGAGTCCGGCATGCACGGCGGGTTGAGCTGGTAGCACGGATCGACGACGCAGCTGCCGTTGTCGCAGATGCGGCCGGCGGCGCACGGGAACTCGCCGGTCGAGCACGGCGGCGCGCACTGGCACGGGCCGACGCTCGGATCGACGCAGGTGGTGCCGCCCGAGCACAGCGTCTCGGGCGGATTGTTGGGATCGTTCGGGTCGGCGAAGCCGTCGCAGTCGTTGTCGATGCAGTCGCAGATCTCGGGCCGGATCGGGTCGCCCTGGCAGACGTAGCGGCCGTTCAGACAGACGTCGTGGCCGTTGCAGATGCCGGCCGGATCGGCGCACGGCACCCGATCCGGCACGTCCTCGTCGATCAGCATGTCGCAGTCGTCGTCGAGGTTGTTGCAGACCTCGGGCGTGCCCATGCCGCCCGGGTTGTCGCAGCGGAGCATGCCGTTCTCGCACACGGTGACGCCGCGGCCGCACGTGCTCGAGCAGTCGGCGCCGCCGGTGTCCTCGTCGACGGTCATGTCGCAGTCGTTGTCGACGGTGTCGCACGCCTCGGGCACCGGGCCGATCTCGCCGAGGCAGGGGCCGAAGGTGCCGTTGCCGCCGGGCGGACAGACCCGGGTGCCCGGGTGGCACGGCCCGGTGTTCGGGTTGCCGCCGGGGATCGTCGAGCACTCCTCGACGAAGCCGTCGACGGTGCCGTCGCAGTCGTTATCCCTGCGGTCACAGACCTCGGTGAACGGCCCCATCGCGGTGCAGTTGCGCCACTGGCCGGCCTGGCAGGTCTCGGTGCCGGCGGTGCACTCGCCGACGTCGGTGCCGCACGGGCGGGTCAGGTTCTCGTCGACCCGCATGTCGCAGTCGTCGTCGCGGTTGTTGCACAGCTCGACGTCGCCGCAGCCCTGGCAGACGCCGTCGTCGACGACGCCGTCGCAGTCGTCGTCGAGGCCGTTGCAGGTCTCGGTGCCGGGGTGGTGGGTGTTGTTGGCGTTGCAGACGACGCCGGTGCCGGCGGGGTTGCAGACGAAGACGCCGGTGTCGCGGCAGATGCCGACCTCGCCGTCGTCGCACGGCATGCCCAGCTGCGGGTAGTCCTCGTCGATCCGGGTGTCGCAGTCGTCGTCGAGGCTGTTGCACTGCTCGAAGCGGAGCGAGTCGGCGACGATCTGCGAGATCTCGATCTGCAGCTGCTCCTCGTTCTGCGCGTAGGCGCCTTCGTTGACGCCGGCGACGTCCGGCTCGCCGCCGGCGTGGGCCAGCGCCTCGATCTGGGCGTCGCCGGGCGCGATGCCAAAGCCGATCGGCTTGGTCTCGATCCGGTAGTTGCGGCTGGTGCCGCCGACGGTGACCGGCGTCGTGAGCAGCGCCTGCGCCGCCGGCACGGTGTGGGTATCGAAGATGGCGCAGGTCTCGGCGCCGTCGGTGAGCAGGATCGTGATGTACGGCCGGCACTGCTCGCCCGACGGCAGGAACACGGTCGCGAGCGGATCCTGCTGGATCGGGCGCGACGTCGGGAAGTCGGGATCGTTGCCCTGCCAGTAGCGGCGGGCGCCGGTCAGGGCGCCGGCCAGCGGCGTCCAGGTGAACGGGAACAGCTCCGGCTCGGTCGCGGTCGTCGAGCAGGCGCCGCACTGGAAGTCGGTCCAGTTGGCGATCTGCGACTGGTTGCCGTCGACCAGCGGCACCAGCAACTGGAACTGGCTCGCGTCGCGCAGCGCCGGGGTGCAGCCGGCCGTGTCGGTGCCCTGGCAGCCGCTGCAGTCCGGGCTGGCCGCGCCGGCGTCACAGCCGTCGGTGCAGGCGGTGCCGGCGGTGGTGATCCGGAAGCGCGCCAGCGCCATCACCATGTCGCCGTAGCTGTTGGCGATGTTCTGAACCGCGCACTTCGCGTGGTCCATGCGCGTGTTGCCCGAGCCGGCGCAGCTCGCGGGCCCGAACCCGGTGTTGCCGTTCATCGACCCCGAGTTGTCGACGATGAACAACATGAACGGCTTCAGCGTGCCCTGCGCTTCCGCAGCGCGCGCGCCCACGACGAGCGACAGCATGGCGATCCCCAGCCACGCGAGGAGGCGTCCCATGAGGCCATTCTACGTCAGGCCGAGATCTCGCCGCGATGGGGTCTCGACACCATCGCCGCGCACGTCACAGCGGCCGCTCCGATCGGCCGTGTGCGGACCTGTACGACTCCCGATCCGGCCGCGCGGTCGCGACCGGATCGATCACCCGAGCAGGGCGCGGCCGACGACCTTGAGCGACAGGATCGGCTTCACGCCCTCGAAGATCGGCAGCACCTGGGCGTCCACGACGTAGCGGCTGATCGGGTACTCCTCGGCGTAGCCCCACCCGCCGTGGAGGAGCTGGCCGAGCTGGGTGACCTCGACCGCCACATCGCAAGCGAACAGCTTGGCCTGCGCCGCGAGCGGCGCCGCCTTGCGCTCATCGAGATCCATCGCCTCGGCCGCCGCATAGGTGATCGCCCGGGCGGCCGCCAGCCGCGCCGCCATCCGCCCCAGGTGAAACTGGGTGAGCGGGAAATCGATGATCGGACGGCCGAACTGACTGCGCTGGACCACGTACTCCGCGGTGCGCTCGAGCGCCGCCTGGGCCAGACCACAGGCCCGGCCGCCGGTCTGCAAGCGGCCGGCCGCAAATCCAGCCATCTGAAGGTAGAAGCCGCGCCCCTCGCCGCCGGCCTCGCCGATCAGGTTCGCGGCGGGCACGAACCAGCCGTCGAAGGACAGGGTGTACGAATGCATGCCGCGGTAGCCGGGTGTGCGATCCGCCTTGCCCTCGAGCTTGCCGCCGTGCGGCTGGCTGGCGGTGAACTCGTGGCCGTCGAACTGCGGCTTCTCGACGATGAAGAGCGAGAGCCCCTTGGCGCCCTTGGCCGCATCCGGATCGGTGCGGGCGAGCAGCGCCAGGATGTTGGCCCGACCGGCGAACGTGCACCACGCCTTGGCCCCGGTGATCGACCACCCGGCCACGCCGTCGACGGTGGCGGGGGTCGCGCGACAGGACAGCGACGCCACGTCAGAACCGACGTTCGGCTCGGTCACCGAGATGCCGACCATCAGCTCGCCCGACGCGATCCGCGGCAGCCACGCCTTCTTCTGCGCCTCGGTGCCGCCGGCGAGGAGCGCCTTGGCCAGGATCTCGGGCCGGGTGATGAGCGATCCGGCCGCCGCCAGCGACGCCCGCGACAGCTCCTCGGTGGTGAGCACCATCGCCAGGTTGCCCAGCTCGTGGCCGCCGTACGACTCCGGCACCGACAGGCCGAAGTAGCCCAGCTCGCCCATCGTCTCGATGAAGCGCTCCGGGATCAGATCGTCGTGGCGGTGGATGTGCTCCGCGTGCGGCGCCACTTCCTTGTCGGCGAACTGCCGCACCGAGGTCCGGACCTCGCCCAGGGTGGGATCGAGCGGCCAGCTGTTGCGGCCGCCGGTCTCGGCGATGCGCTGGCCGAGCGCGCGCACCGCGGCCTCGTGGCCGGACCGTCGCAGCGCCGCGCGCACCGCCGGCGGGAACGCGGCGTCGAGGGCGGCGTCGCCGAGGCCGAGGTCGTCGATGGCCGGCGCCAGCCGATCGCGCGCGCTGGTCGCCAGCTCGGCGACCCCGATGGCGGCGGCGAGATCGAGGGTGGCGTCGCCGCGGCCGGCCGCGCGCGCGGCGTCGGCGGCGGCGAGCAGCTCGACGGCGGCGCGCGCCTCGGTGGCGGCGTAGGCGACGCGCTCGACCAGCACCTGGTGGTCGTCGATCCGCTCGCCGCGCGCGGTGATCTCCGAGGCGCGCGCGACGGCGGCGTCGGTCAGCTGACGGACGGCGGCCAGCGCGGTGCGTGCATCGTCGAGGGACGGCGTGTCGATGCTCATCGGAAACCAGCGTGCCACAGTCGTGACGCATCGCGCCACGAGAAATGCGGTTCG
>Ga0075429_100003156_pt1 | contig 14008 bp, 15 predicted proteins | sample RhiMetdeltSRZDD3_FD_75295 | JGI IMG/M metagenome (GOLD analysis project Ga0075429, IMG submission 75295) | Populus rhizosphere microbial communities from Tennessee, USA - Rhizosphere MetaG P. deltoides SRZDD3 | ecosystem: Host-associated > Plants > Roots > Rhizosphere > Soil | place: USA... | reverse complement strand
CCGCCCGGAGCCATGGATCTATTGAAATATAAATAGGTGTGTATGACGTTTCGACAACTTTTCAACCGCTGGGTCATTCTCGGCGCACTCATTTTTGCAGGACTCTTGATTCTCATCACGGCCGCTTCTATTGGATTAACCTCCCCGCGTCAGGATTCACCCGTTGGGTTCGCTCCGGCGGACGTGACTCTGATTCCCGCCTCTACCTCCACCTCCTCCGCGCCGCCCACGCCGACCATTGATCCCTTTGCTCCCTCTCCCACACCGACCGGCCTGGCCGTCGGCAATTATGCCCAGATCAGCGGCACCGAAGGGCAGGGATTACGGATCCGCGCCACGCCTGGCCTGGATGGCGAATTTGTTTTTCTCGGTTACGACTCGGAAGTCTTTATCATCAAAGATGGCCCGCAAACGGTGGATGGATATACCTGGTGGTATCTAGCCGCTCCGTATGACGAGACGCGCGCCGGTTGGGCCGCCGCGGACTTTTTAACCTTTATCCCGGCGCCCTGACCTCACCCCCGCCTCTCCTTACGGAGCGCTTCGCAGTCTCCTGAAAGGAGAGGGGAGAAAGATTTGAAGATGAACGAAAAGCCAACTGGCATTACCGCGAACAAAACCAAAAGAGAATTCACCATCACATGGAACGACGGACATACAAGTATTTATCCGTTTGAGTTGTTACGCGCGGCCTGTCCATGCGCCTCCTGCCGTGGCGGACATGAAAATATGAAATCCGAACCCGATGCGGACGTGTTCAATACCAAACTTGGCGACTCACCTTCCACGCGTATTTCGAATGTGGTGGCAGTCGGTTCCTACGCGTTGACTATCGTCTGGGAGGATGGCCATGATTATGGAATCTATAACTGGCATTATCTGCGCGCGTTGTGTCCCTGCCCGGAAGATCGAGCAAAGTCTGGGAAGGGATAAACCTATTTCAAGCCGAGCAGCACCGATTGGATAAATCTATAGCAGCTTGAAGCAATAACAAAAGACGACTGATCTCTCAGCCGTCTTTTTTGTTTATGGCGTTGGAGTGCGAGTCGGTGTCCTCGTCGGCGTTCTGGTTGGCGTCCTCGTGGGGGTACGAGTAGGCGTCCGCGAAGGTGTAGCAGTCAGCGTCCGTGTGGGTGTCCGGGTGGGAGTCACGCGCCTTGTATCGGTAGGTTCCGGAGTCGGCGTTTTGGTAGCGAGCGCGCGCAGACGTTCCTGCGCCTGGTCGCGAAGATCGTCGGTGACAACTTCGTCGGGCAGGTCGAGCAGCAATTGCCAGTAAGCTGCGGCATCCTCGGCGTTGTCGCGTTCTTCGAAGACCTGGGCCGCCCAGTAATAGATCAGCGCCTTCTGTTCATCGGTTTCTGCCAGTGCTTCGGTACGGTCTATGAACTGCTCGGCGCTGCCAAAACGTTCATTCATGAAATGCGTGCGAATCACCCCCAGGCTGGCTTCGAAGGAATCAGGAAAGAACCGTAGAACTGAATTCAGATCATCGTTTGCCGCGGAACCGTTACCCAACTCCACGTTGGAGAGGAAGCGATAGAGATAGGCATCCTGGCGCGTCCGCTCGAAGGAGATCACTCGGTCCATCATCTGGATGGTCTGTCCATATTCGCCCATATCGAACAGCAACTTTCCAAACACCATGCTGGCTGACGTATCCTCCGGCCTGTATCGGAGATAGACCTGAAGCGCCTCGATGGCTTCATCCGTGTCGCCATTCTCTATATGAATCTGACCCAGTAGCAGATAGCTCTCAAGCAAGGTGACATCCAGTTGCTGGGCGCGTTGGGCAGCCGGTAACGCCAGATCGATGTTGCCTTCCTGAAAGCGCGCTTGCGCGAGGTTGTAAAACACGAGCGGCGAATTGGGCAGCTTGTTATTGGCTTCGCTCAGGTCATTGACCGCGCCCTGGAAGTCGCTATCCCGAATCTTGACGATGCCGCGCTCGAGATAGGCTTCCCCGAAGTTGGGGTCGAGCCGAATAGCTTCATCCAAAAGCGGAAGTACATTGGCATTAGGGTCGATCATCAAACTGGCTCGTGCTACGCCCACATAGCCCGGGCCAAAGTTCGGATCGACTGCGACGGCCTGGTTGTACGATTGCAGCGCAACTGTCGGATTCCGCTGGAAGCGATAGATTTCACCCAGGTAATAATGGGCGTAAGCCGCATTCGGCTCTGCGGTGACGATGTTTTGCAGCGCGGTGATGGCCTGATCCCATTCACTGTCCTCATACGCGCGCTCAAACTGTATCAAGTAATCGGATGTGAGCGGCGAACGCTGCACTTCCACATACAATGCAGTTGGGGTGTAAGGGACGGGCAGCAGGTCAGATAATGGACCCGGCGTCCCGGTTGGCTGAGGCTTGGCGCCAATGGCCGTGGGGGAGGGTGTAAAGGTTTGCGGAGTACCTACGATACGGGTCGCTTGCTGTTGCGCACGCAGCGTGCTCGGAATGATGAGTCCAAACACCACCCCGGCTCCCAACCCTGCAAGCAGAAGGACGGCCAGGCCCAGGCGGAAGACTGGGCTTTGCCGCACAGCCTGCCAGCCTTTCGGCTTCGGTTTTTCATGCGCAAGTAAAAGTTTTTCCTCCCAGGCGCGCGGACGGTTCAATGGGAACGGCTGGACGCTTTCATCCGCGGGCAAAGCTCCCAGTAAAATCAAGCCACGTTTGGCGGTAGCATTCTGAGGATCCAGTTTGAACGCGGTCTGTAGACAGTACACGCGCTCCTTGGTTGAGTCCATGGCGGCGCTCAGCCAAATCCAGTATGTTGCATTGTTCTGCTCGGTCTTGAGGAGATCCGTAATTAATTCACGGGCTTTACTTTTGTTTCCCGCGCGCAGGGCTTCTACTGCTTCCTGAAATGCTCCGTCATCAGCCATGCCCTGATTTTACCCTACTCGTCCCCGGAGGATATAAAAATTAGAATTGCATGTTTGAGGACTCGTGAAATTCCTCCACTTGATAAATGAACACTTCGAGATGCTGGGTTCTCCATTTATTTGCATCCGCGCCTGTTTTGAGGCACAGATAATTGAGAAAATCGACAGTATCGGGAATCTTCTCCCACACCTGCGGCAGGAAGGTGGCGCGCCGACCGTAGCCATCTCTCAAGATGACTCCATCCACGAATGGCCTCAATTTGGATAATAGATCGGCCGCATCTTTATATTCAAGCGGGACCGGGCGTGTCAGACGCGAGACCTCGATCTGAATCCTGCTTAATTCATCGTCCCTCACCGGAGGAAAGCGCGGGTCCTCCAACGCGGCAGCCACGGCATGTTCGCACACATCCCGAGCCAGCGGCTTACGGGCCTCCAATGTGCCGATACAACCGCGTAATTCCCCATGCATGGTTAGCGTGACGAAGGAAGCACCATTTTCGCGCAGTGTTGAGGATAGCCCCGCCTCCTCGATAGCCGGTAATTTTTCCCGGCGAACACCGCACTCCATGGCCAGGCGCGCCATGCGCAGCAGCGTCCGTTGTTCCTCAAGCGTTAGTTTGTCTTGCGTGTTGAACATGTTCCCTCTGTGCATCTTCATGCATCTTTAAGCCCTGGTCACGTTAACGCGCAGCCAGCCCCCAATATACCCGGTTATGGTAGACCAACGGGTTGCCTTCCCCTTCACCGTCTCCAATCCTGGAGACAGCGATGACTTCTGCCGCAAAAAGCGTGTTCTCACCGACCGGCATGGAATTCACCACGCGACAGTTAAAGTAGGCCATGCCACCCTTGATCAAAGGCGCGCGGATCGAAAGGGTCTCGATGGGCACGTCTTCGAAACGGTCTTTGATCTCCGGTTGTTTACCGGCGAAACGATCTGAAAGTTCCTTCTGGTATGCGGAAAGGATGGTCACTGAAAACTCGCCCGAGGCTTCGACCAGTTCATGCGTGTGTGTCAACCTTTTCAGTGTAACGGAAATCAACGGCGGCTCAAGTGAGATGGAGGTAAACGAATTAACCGTCATTCCATATTGTTTGCCGTTGTGAGTCGCAGTGACGATGGCTACACCGGTGGTCCAGGCGCGCATGGCACGGCGAAGTTGTTCAGGGTCGAGGGTCATGTGGGCTCCAATCCGGATTCATCATACTGATGATGAATGGGTAAGTCAAGACAAAAATCGCTCATGGAACATCTATCCCCGGGTAAGGCATAACGGACCGCGGGATGGAAATTGATACTCCATTCATCAGAATCGAGTATCAATTCGTCATGAATTCCCCTTGCATCCCGCGGACTTCAACGCTATCATCGTAAAAAGCTATGGAATCGACCTCTAAGTCCGCCTCTGCTCCCCTACCGCGCCGACGGGCGCGCCCGTTTCGTGCCACGCAGATCATCATCGGAATCGCGCTATTGCTCGCGACGCTTTTCACCGCCTTCCCATCACAAGGTGTCGCCAACGGCGCTTTCTATGATCGGTTAAGCCTGATCCTCACGCCGCGATCGGCGGAAGGTGCACAACCGGTTTCCCCGCCACAATTACGCATCGGCATCGTAGCGGGACATTACGGAAACGACTCAGGTGCGGTCTGTTACGATGGCAATGGAAATGTCACTCTTACTGAAGTAGATGTGAACCTGAAGATCGCCGCCATTGTCCAGCAGCAGTTGACTCAGCACGGCTTTCAAGTGGACTTGTTGGAGGAATTCGACGAACAATTGAATGGCTATCGGGCCGTAGCCATTGTTTCCATTCATAACGACTCATGCGAATATGTCAACGACGAGGCAACCGGTTTCAAGGTTGCTGCCGCGCTGAATACCCACGACCTCAATCGTGCCAATCGTCTCACTGCCTGTCTGATTGACAGGTATCACACCGCGACCGATATGAAATTCCACGCCGGGAGCATTACGGGCGATATGCGGGAATATCATGCCTTCCGTGAAATCGATTCGAGCACGGTGGCTGCCATCATCGAGACGGGTTTCCTCAACCTCGACCGTGAGATGCTCACCAAGAAGACGGAACTCGTCGCGGCGGGTGTGGTGGATGGCATTCTTTGTTTCGCAAACAACGAAAATATTGAACCGACTCCCATTCCGAATCAGTCGCCATGAAACAGACTCCACCCACAGGACCATTCCGCCGCCTCTTTCCCAGCCTTGTCCTGCTCCTGTTTTGTGGGGCCTTGATCTTTGCTTTTTTCTTTTTCTCCTCCTCGCCTGCCAGCGCCGCGCTCTTTGCCACACTTACACCTACCCAGGAAAACCCCTGGGCGTTTGTCAGCGTTTCCAAACCAACCTATACTCCAGCACCGCTCTCTACCTCTATACCTACCATTATCCCGCCCACTGTCACGGAAGTGCCCGGAGTCATGGAAATGCAAGTGCTGTCAGACACAGCGGCGCAGGCCGCTATTCAGAATCCAGCTGGGTATTCGGGTGGGAAATATATTCTGGTGGATATTTCGGAACAGCACATGTACGTGTATCAGGGTGATACGATGCTTTATAGTTTCGTGGCCTCCACCGGCATAAACAACGCCACCCGTGCCGGGACATTTGCAGTGCAAAGCAAAATTCCAAATGCCTACGGCTCGACATGGAATATATGGATGCCCAACTGGCTCGGCATTTACTGGTCAGGCGGGTTGGAAAATGGCATCCACGCGTTGCCCATTTTGCCCAATGGCGCGACTCTGTGGGAGGGCTATCTGGGTAGGCCAGTGTCATATGGATGTGTGGTACTGGGCACATATGAATCCAGTTTGTTGTATGATTGGGCAGAGATTGGCACGACCGTAGAAATTCGCTGGTAATTGTTGTCTTATTCATAAATAATTTACGCTTCAGCCGTCGTCTCGCTGCGACGCGTGCCGCGCAGCGCTACCGGCGGCGGGGACTCCGCCGAGAGCACATTACAAGGTAAACCATGGATCAAAAACTCATCGAAGCCCGTGAAAATATCGTCAAAGCACGCGAAGCCCTTCGGCGCGGCGACAAGGTTACCGCCCGCGACCTGGGTGAGAAGGCTGCGCTCCTGGTGCCAGATTTTGAGGATGCGTGGCTGATTCTCGTCGCGGCGGATTCAAACCCTGAGGATGCGCTGGCCTATGCCCAAAAAGCCCTGGAACTCAACCCCTCCAGCACGCGGGCGCACAAGGCGCTGGAATGGGCAAACAGGCAGTTAGGGAAAGCCCGCGCGGAGTCCAGCTATGGCCTGACGGTTGATGCGATATCGATGGGGCAACTGATTGGGGCTGGTAACCGGGTTGGGATGGCAGAACCAATCCGTGAGGAAAGAAGAGAAGCGCCGCATCAGCGCGCGGAGCGGGGGGAACGTGTGGTGGGGCAGAAAAGTCCGGTGAAAAAATCCAACTGGCAGCCTTTGATATACGTGGGAGCGTTGTTTGGTTTTTTGATCTGTGCATTAATCGGTGTGGTGGCCTGGTCGGCATTCAGGAATCCGGCCGTATCTTCATTTTTATCATCAGGTAATATCAATCCTACACCGGAAGTGTTATGGGCGCAGGTGGATGTGGCCAAACCGAGTGTCACGCCCATTGATGTAAGCGCCTTTGCGTCTCAGTCTACTGAGCTCCCTGCCACTCCGCTTGCTGTTGAAGAAGCATCGACCTTAGCCCCGACAGAACTTGCGGATATCGTGCCAACCGAAACGCCCGAAACTCCTGGTGTAATGGCAATGGAGATTTTGGCGGATACACCCACCAGTGAATATATAGCTCCCACAAACGGGCCGGTGGTAGCCAGTGGGAATGGTAAAGGCGGGGCGCGCTGGATCGACGTGAACCTTTCCACCCAAAGCGTATATGCGTATGAAGGTGATACGGTTGTCAATTCCTTTGTCGTCTCCACTGGCACGTGGATGACACCCACCGTGACCGGAAAATATAAGATTTGGATCAAGTTTCAATCCACCAGCATGTCTGGTCCGGGTTACTACTTGCCAAATGTTCCTTATGTGATGTATTTCTATAAAGGGTATGGCTTGCACGGTACATACTGGCATAATAATTTTGGCACACCCATGAGTCATGGTTGCGTGAACCTGCGCACCTCCGATGCGGAATGGTTGTATAGCTGGGCTTCGGTGGGCACAGTGGTGAACGTGCATTATTAATCTCAACGAGGTAATAGTCACTTTGCCGCCTTCGTTTCCCTTCGGTGGTGCTTCGCAAAAGTGACTGTCACCTGAATTACGATGAGTAAGGCGAATTTCTCCCGGCGCGATTTTCTCAAATTATCAGGGTCTGGTTTGGCGGGGATGTTTTTAACGAACCTGCCTTTCAATTTTCAGCGGGCGGATGTCTTCGACAATCTGCAGGGTCGTGTGATTGATCGCACGATCTGGTCCTATGAGGCGCCCAATTTCAAAGCCACGCGAAAAAATCTGTACTGGCGCGATCTTGTACTGCCCATCCAGAACACGACTGTGGGAGATGATGAGTCCGCTTACAACCGGGTCTGGTATGAATTGGCCGAAGGTGGGTATGTTTATTCCGGCAGTGTGCAGCCCGTACGCACGCTATTAAACAAAGCCCAGCCCATTCCTCTTCACGGCGAGCTTGGAGAGATCAGTGTGCCATTTACGGATGCATATAACTTGCTGGAACCTCTTGAACCAAACGACAAAGTTCTCGTCCTACACCGGCTTTACTACGAGTCTGTCCATTGGGTGACGGCCAGTGCTGTGCATCCAGTGGATAGAAGCCTGTGGTATCTTCTGCTGGACGACAAGAACCGCATCACCTATTACGTGCGCGGGGAACATGTGCGCCTCCTGACTCCCGAAGAGCTGACTCCGTTATCCCCGAACCTTTCCCTCTTTGATAAACGCGTGGAAGTGCGTCTCAATGAGCAAATGATGATGGCATACGAGCAAAATAACCTGGTTTTTGCTACTCGTATTTCCACCGGCGGACGACTTCGCAGTGGGACCTACACTACGCCCGATGGCGAATTCAAGACCTTTCATAAACGTCCTACGCGGCACATGGCTGCTGGTGATATTGCCTCCAGCGGTTTTGACCTGCCGGGTGTGCCCTGGGTGCTCTATATCAAGAAAAATGGGATTTCCTTTCACGGAACGTACTGGCACAATGACTACGGACGTCCGCGCAGTCATGGCTGCATCAATCTGACCCCCCAGGCCGCGAAATGGCTGTATCGCTGGACACTTCCCACGGTGCCGATCGATAAGGAACTCATGTATGGCGATATCGGGACCCGAGTGGATATCAAGATAGAGTGATCAGTTGGGAACTACACGGATGGGTGAGCCGTCTAAAGAAGAAATTGACACTTAAGGCAATTGTCCATTAAGTGAAATTAATCTTCTTATGGGAAAATGATAACAATGCTCAATCCGCAATTGACCCGTCGCGAATTTCTTAAACTTGCGAGCACAGGCTCCCTGGCCTTTGCCCTGAAAGACCTGTGGCTTGACCGAGTGCTGACAACCTCAGCTATTACCCAGGGCCGTATGACCGTTAGCGGTGTGCAGTTGTATGACGCGCCGACGTTCAATGCCAACAAGATTCACAATTTCAAAGCGGATGAAGTTGTGGATATCACCGCAGTGGATGAGCAGGGTGAGTTCGGTAATCCGTTCAATGGAGTATGGTATCAGGTAAACAAGGAAGGTTATGCCTATTCAGGCTGGGTCCAGCCGGTGCAGACGAATTACCAAAGGCCGTCTTTCGATGTTCCCAAAGCGGGCCGGGTTGGCGAAATCACGGTGCCCTTTAGTGATACCAAGAAGGATCCCTACGTGTATGCCGAGCGCGGATATCGCATCTTTTATGGCAGTACCCATTGGGTCAAGCGCGTGGTGGTGACGCGCGAGGAAAAAAGCATCTGGTACCAGATTTACGACTTCCACCTCAAGAAGTTTTATTATGTCCCATACCATGCTATGCGTCTTGTTCCAGAAGATGAATTGACCCTGTTATCCCCTGAAGTGCCCGACGAGTCAAAACATATTGTGATTGACCTCAAAGCACAAATGGTCACTGCCTTTGAGGGTGAGAATCTGGTCTTTTCGCAGCGCTGTTCGAGCGGCGCACAAGGGACTGAAACGCCGAAGGGAGAATTCCGTACATATCATAAAGGTCCATCGGTACACATGACCAACCAGGGCGACGCACTCGAGAATATTTATAATCTTCCCGGCGTGCCGTGGTGTACATTTTTTACCGGCGCCGGCAACGCTCTGCATGGAGCATACTGGCACAACGATTATGGACGTCCGCGCAGTCATGGTTGTGTGAATTTACCTTCCGACGCCGCGAAATTTTTGTATCGCTGGACCAATCCCCTGGTCCCACCGGATGCGGATTATATCCACAGGCCGGGTGAGGGGACTCGACTCCAAATCATTTAGTTTCGTGGGGCGGGATGGTATCCCGCCTTACTTGAGGAGAAGCCATGAATCCCATTTTCCAACATTCAAGTTACCTATTGAAGCGGCAGGCGATTGCCCTGACCGGTAAATTCCGTTTTTATGACCCGCTGGGTAACCTTGTCATGTTCAGTGAACAAAAGATGTTCAAGCTGCGCGAGGATATCCGCGTCTATTCCGATGAGAGTAAATCACAGGAAGTATTAAGCATCAAGGCCCGGCAGTTCTTGGATTTTTCGGCGGCTTATGACGTGGTCGACACGTCCATGAATCAGAAGGTGGGCGTATTACGCCGCAAAGGCCTGCGCTCGATTTTGCGCGATGAATGGGAAGTGTTGGATGCGAACGACAGCGTGAAAGGCCTGCTCTTTGAAGATAGTATGGGCTTGGCGCTCCTGCGCCGCTTCCTGCTTGGCAACTGGCTGCCTCAGAACTATGACATTACCTTTGGCCAGACGCGTGTCGCGGACCTGCGGCAAAATTTCAATCTTTTCCGCTATGAATTGAATCTTGATTTCAGCATGGATACTGCCCGCCAGTTGGACCGTCGTCTCGGCATTGCGGCCGGGATTTTGCTGGCAGCGGTTGAAGGAAAGCAAGAGTAACGGATGCCTCGTCAGCCCCTTTTTGCTGGTCTCGTTATCGATGAAGCGGATCGAGTTGTTGGTACTGCATTGGTCGGAGATGAACCGTGTTATGTAGTGGATGATGATGGGTTTCGCCGCCACATCCCTTCGGAGCAGATAGACCGCGCTGTGCTATCGGAGATTGCAGGCCTGATGAAAGGCAGTGAAGATTTGCTCTCAGAGCAGACTGCCAAAATGCTTGGTCAGGAGGATGTCTTCACCAAAGCGGCCATCGAACAGCAACTGAAGAATATCGACAAGCAGTTCGACCAGTTATTGCAGGTGGGCATCCCTGAGGATATGCGGACGTATCTGGGCATGATCGGTTTCAAGGTGGTCATCAATGTCCACGGCGAAGTGTTGAAAGTGGACCAGCCCGGCACGACAGGTGAGGAAGGCGAAGAGTAAAGCAAAAGAGGGCTGGATCTTTCCAGTCCTCTATGTTTCTTATTGGCTCAGGTCGAACAAAAATAAATATACGGATGCGTTGGGGACTCTAAATTCACGCGTTTTGGTGCCTATCTCATCGAGATAGGCAATGACAAAATCCCTTTCGTTAAAACTGCCCTGCTCGTACACATGTGAGAATAAGACCCATACCCGCTTTTTCCCAAGCAGTGGGGCAAACCTGGTTTGAAGTATCTGCGGAGTCAGGTAGTCCTCCTCGAGGCTCGAGATATATTGCACATCCTCCAAATGGTAGAACGGCGCATAATACTGGAAGGCTGGCTCGGCCCAGAATGACACGAAGAGCTCATCGTCTGCCTTCCAGGAAGCGGAGAGATAATCTAGATAAGGACGCATGTGTTCGAAATATTTGGGGGTAATGAACAATGGTATCGAGGTACTAAGCGGACCATATAGCAAATACGCACCCAGCGCGAGGGTGACCATTGTCGCTGTGACTTTTTTGTCCACAAACCTTTTTTGCACAAGTTCCACGCTCTTCCCTAACAGGATAATTCCCAGTGGGATCAGGAACAGCGCTAACCGACCCTTGACGGGATACAACTGCAGCGCGGAGGCAGCAAATGCAAAGACAGTGATCAGGGCAAATGTCCAGGCAACGGGGCGTGATTCAACATAGAGCCAAAACCATCCGGCGAAAATCAGAATTACCACCAGCCCTGGGAGGTACGGAATTCCAAATTGAAGCGGGATGTTTTCACTAACGTAAGTCATGAACCAGCTTAGGTCTGGAGGTATGGGGAAAAACTCGTTTGCCCAGTAGTGATTTAGATAAGAGTTATTGCTTAAGTTTCGTACGTTGATGAAATATAGCAAAGCGAAATTTGCCAGCCAGAAGATGCCAATGATAATTATCCATCCTAAGTCCGCCATGGTTCGTTTTTGGAGGAAGTGAATGCAGAGTGCGATCCCAATGCCAGCTAATGCAAACAATGCTGGGTGGGAAAGCCATAGAGCAAGCATGCCCGCCACTGCGAGTATGAGAAAATCCTGCCTGCGCGGTGGTCGCTGGAAGAGTGGCAACGCGAGCACGAGAATAGCCAGCCATACCATTACATCGACGATATACTGTTTGCTTTCGGACGTGTAGTAGACCAGTTGTGGATTCACTGCAAACAATGCGAGCGCCACCAGCATTCCAGTTCGATGTGTAATTTGCTTGAGAAGCAGATAAAAGAGCCCAAGCGCGGCAAGCCCGGCAAGGAACGGAAAAAAGCGTAATACTAGTTCATGCCTCCCAAGGATTGTATGGAAGAACTTTTCGACCAGCAGGAAGCCGATGGGCGCGCCCTGATTGAAGTCCAGCGGCTGGAAGAGTTCCCCAAAACTGCGATTGACGATGTTCAAGGCCAGCATGGCTTCATCCGCCCAGAGGGAGCGGACACTGAGATATTGCCTTAAACGTAATACTAAACCAAGTATCAGCAGGATGCCAATCGAGGCTCTCTCGAACGTGATGGTTTTCTTCGGGAAATACCCTGACATAGACTTCATGTTGATCTTCTTAGTGCGAAAAAGCGGTCTTTCAGGCTCAGCATGGGCTTTTCCAAAAAGCGATAGCTTAACGATGCAGCCAGTAAAGTGAAAATGAATGCGATCGCCGCGATCATCGGTTTAGCGAATGTTTCTGGCAGGGTGGGCATCAGGTCCCGCACGCGGCCTGAGAACCAGATGATGGGGAAGTGATAGACATATAGCCCATAGGAGATTTTGCCGAGGTAGCGCATCACAGCCTTTTCGAGAAAGGCATTGAACATTCCCTGCCGGGCCACAACTTGAATGATGAGCGCAAAGAAATAGTTCAACAAGGTATAGCCCCAAATGTATTGATACGCTTCAGGCATCTGCAAGGGATAGCCAAGCGCGGAGATGGCACCGATGCTCCCCGTTGCAAGATATTGTGAAAGAAACCCAATGGTGGGAATTAACCCCAACAATGCGACGAATTGTTCTTTCGCTTTTGGGATGGAATAACGGCTGAGATAGGCGCCAAATGCAAATGCATCCAGATGATTGAAGGGCAACGGATAGAGTGCCAGGGAAACAGGTTCCCCAAAGAAGCGAAATACCCCTGATTGATACACAAAGTAAAAAAGGATGCGGAAGGCGAGGGCCAGTACGATAAAGCTGATAAATAATGGTTTGGACCACTTTTCGGGGATCAGCAGGATCAACAGGGGCCAGAAAATATAGAATTGCTCCTCAACGGACAGTGACCAGAAGTGATCGAGAAATAGTGAATGTTCGAAGAAGACTGTCGCGAAGAAAAAGTCATAGACGTAATACACTGCATACCAGACCTGATCCAAAAAGAGTTGCATGTAATTGGCCCGGTATGAGATGGAGATCAGCCCGAGAACCACGCCACTCATCAACAGTAGATAAAAATAATAGAGTGGGAAGATGCGCAGAAAACGCCGGCCGTAGAACTTGAAAAAATATTCGCGGGGTGCCAGGGCCTTTTTCATATCCAGCAGGATGCCAGTGATCAGGAAACCGGAGAGCACAAAAAAGAACTGCACGCCGATCCAGCCGATTTGCAGGTAATCTGTGTGCAGTGCGAAGACGAGCAGGAATGCGATGGCGCGCAGTCCATCCAGGCCCGGTATGGTCATCGCGTTGCATTGAACTACACTTTGACGGGACAGTCAAGCATCGGATGAGGAAAATACTGATGGACAGAGGCAGGCGTCGCGCGCGTGTTTCGTAGTATGTGTTTAGAGGCGGCGTACATAATGAATCCTGGAATGATCCGTGGGAAAGAACAAAATTGTATAAGCCTTTTGTAATTTATTTTTTGGTTGTTGAATCAGGATAACAGGCGTACAATAAACAAGTCGCGTAACTGCGACAAGGATTGATGATGAACAAGGACGATAGTCATTTAGATAATAACGAGAGTCAGCCGCCCAGTATGGGTCCCCGCACGGGCGGGGGTTGTATTGCAATGTTAAATCCATAACATCACGGAGGAGCTGAGTGACCTCCTGCGTGATGATTTCATGCTTAGGAGGCAGTCATGCTCACCGTATACAAAACCACCGAGCAGGGACTCGAGCAACTCGATTCCGTGGCAAATGGCAGTTGGATCAAAGTGGTTGACCCAACCGCCGAGGAAATTCAAAAACTTGCCGATTGGGGGGTGGATGCCGATTACCTCAATTATTCACTTGACCTGGATGAAATGCCGCGCATTGAACGGGATGATGATTACACCTTCATCCTGGTTCGCATTCCGCACCGCCAGCCTGATAACGATATTCCGTATATTACGATTCCACTGGGTGTCCTGATTAAGGGCAACATGGTCGTGACGATCTGCCGTTATGAAAAGGATATGTTCAAAGTGCTGGCCGAGGGCAAGTATCGTTTGCTGAAGACCGGCAAACGCTATCGTTTTGCTTTATACATTTTTCTTGAAACGGCCACGCGCTACCTGACTCACCTGCGCGAGATCAACCGTATCACCGAGGCGCTGGAAGACCAGTTACAAAAATCCACGCGCAACCGCGAAGTGCTGGAACTGCTCAAATATCA
>Ga0075429_100003152_pt1 | contig 14013 bp, 13 predicted proteins | sample RhiMetdeltSRZDD3_FD_75295 | JGI IMG/M metagenome (GOLD analysis project Ga0075429, IMG submission 75295) | Populus rhizosphere microbial communities from Tennessee, USA - Rhizosphere MetaG P. deltoides SRZDD3 | ecosystem: Host-associated > Plants > Roots > Rhizosphere > Soil | place: USA... | reverse complement strand
TTTGCTTCCTTTCTTGACTTTAGGTTGGTTACCGCTTCGAATTTATTTTCGCGAACCCGGAGCAGCGGTTAACAACAACCTCCGGGTCGCTGACGAGTGAGGGTGCTATCTTCAGTCATCGCGACCTCCTTTTGAAATCCATAACGCGACGTGCACGTCGCCATTGGGCGAATTAAACAAAAAACTCGCCCACACACGGGGCGAGAATTTGATTCACGCGGTTCCACCCGAATTATACCGAAGACCGTAAAGGTCTGATGGGTATATCTCTTGAGCCTCTAACGGGGCCATCCGTTCATCCTAATTGCTGATAGCTAAACGCTAATTGCTTTCAGACTCACGCTCGCGAGTGGTTTTCTGCGGACTTTCCTGGAAGAGACTCTCAATCTTCGATCTCTTCTCCCTGTCAGGGGTCTGACCACATACTCGTCTCGGTCGACGCGTTTCTATAAATGGTATTATATGCCGAATGATACGTCTGTCAAGCCAAAGGATGAGATATGAATATTCGCCAGGCAAATTCCAGGGACAGCTTGCTTCTTTCTTCCTTATGTGTGGATGTGCAACGTCTGCATGCTGAACAGTACCCTGATCTCTTCAAAAGGCCGCAGGGTGACGATTTTGCTGTAGCCTTCTTCGACGAAATGTTGGCAGATCCAACAGTAAGAATCTTCCTGGCTGAGGAAGATGGACGTCCCATTGGCTATCTCATGACCAAATTGTTTGAGCGAGCAGAGGGCCCATTCACCTATACCAATCGCTTTCTGCAGGTCGAGCATATCTCGGTACATCCTGATCGCCAGCGACAGGGTGTTGGCACCGCCCTCATGAATCGAGTTGAGGAACTGGCGAGAGAAATCGGCGTGACAAAAATCCGGCTGGATTCGTGGGACTTCAATACAGAAGCCCATACTTTCTTTGAAAGAAGGGGCTTCGAAAAATTCAATTTTCGCTTTTGGCGACGTCTTTAAAATAAAAAGTCCCAAACCAGGGACTTTTTGTGGGCGAGACAGGGCTCGAACCTGCGACCTCACGCATGTCAAGCGTGTGCTCTAACCAGCTGAGCTACCCGCCCGAAGGATTGACATTATAACGGGGTGGGAAAGTTTTTGCAATGGGGGGACTTCTTCCCCAAAAGGATCATCGATTACGTCTAGTTCCTTGCGGTATAATCCCATCGCCATGCCTAGAAGGAAAGCGCCAGAAGAATTATCGGTTGAGGAATTGCGTCGTTTGTTGATCGAGAAACGACGCGGCGCACGGCGCGAACGCTTAGAGCACTTTAAAAGAACAGGCCGTGTGGTTGCCGTGGAACCCGACTCCTTAGCTTCCATCCCAGTGGTGGATACCCTCGAAGAAACCAGCGACCAGCCTCAAATCCAGGTTTCGACGCGCCGCCGGGTGATGGACCGAGTCCTATTGGCGGTGGAAATCCTGGCGGTGGTAGGGCTGGTCGGAGTCCTCATCAGCGGCTTCGGCGTCTTACAGGATCTAAATCAGCAGGTGGCCTCCGCGTTAATTCAGGATACGCTCACACCAACACCGCTGGTGATGGCGGTTGTGCTTCCGTCCGGGCATATTCCACCGGATGCACAGGGAAACACGCGGCCCAATGAAGAGGAGATTCCCGAACATCTGCGGCCCATGGTGCAATCGCTGGCGAATATTCCCATCCCTACGGCAGCGCCCGACCAGGCGATTCGCATTCAAATCCCTGCCCTAAAAGTGGATGCACCCGTTGTACAGGGGGACGGTTTTGAACAGCTCAAAAAGGGAGTCGGCCAAAACGTTAGTTCGGCCAACCCTGGCCAAAATGGAAATGTGATTCTCTCAGCACATAATGATGTATATGGTGAGCTGTTCCGTTACCTGGATAAACTTGCACCCGGCGATCAGGTGATTTTATATACACAGCAGCGGCAGTATGTCTACGTTGTGGATCGCACCGCCATCGTAGAGCCGACCGCAGTCGAGGTAATGGCAAGCACGGGCAGCCCTACGGTAACACTGATCTCATGTTACCCATACCTTGTGGATAAAAAGCGCATTGTGGTTTTTGCAAGGTTACAAAATTAACCGTCATTGCGAGGAGGGTCGGAGACCCGACGAGCAATCTCCACCTTTGGAAGGAGATTGCTTCGCCACTCGCTACGCTCGGGCTCGCAATGACAGAATCATAGAAGGAGTTTCAAATGGCAAAATACAATAAACGCACGACGAGAGCAGCCTCGAGAGGAACGGCAACAAGCAGCACCGAGTTCAACCCCGATTACACGCACGTCAAACGTGACCTAAGCCGTATCGGTGTGCTCGCTGGATCGTTCCTCGTTATTCTCGTTGCGCTCTCATTCTTCCTCAAATAATATCGTAATGCGACACTGCGAAGCGTGTCGCACCAACACGGAGATTTTATGTCCCGCATGTTTGTTCCTGGTCCAGTCGATGTTGCTGACGAAGTCCTCCAGGCGCAAGCCGCGCCCATGCTTCCGCATCGCAGCAAAGAATTCGAAGCCATCTATCGACGCGCCTCTGAAAAATCACAGGGGCTCTTTTACACCCAATACCGTGTTTTCCTCACCGCTTCCTCTGGAACCGGATTGCAGGAAGCCGCCATTCGCAACTTCGTTCACAAGCGCGTGCTATCCGTGGTCAATGGCGCGTTTGCGGATCGCTGGTACGAAGTTGCGGTCTCCAATGGGAAGGACGCGGAGAAAATTGCCTTCGAGTGGGACGCACCCGCTTCTCCCGACCGAATAGCGGATGCCGTCCGAACAGGCGGATTCGAGGCTGTGACCATTGTCCACAATGAGACCTCTACTGGCATGCAGAATCCCGTAAAGGAAATCGTGGAGGCTGTCCATGCCGTATCACCTGATACCTTTGTTTTTGTAGATGCCGTTTCATCCCTGGGTGGCACCAAAATCGAAATGGACGCCTGGGGCATCGATATGCTCTTGACTTCCTCGCAGAAGTGCCTGGCCCTGCCTCCCGGACTCGCGCTCGGAGCCGTCTCAGACAGGACCATGGAAAAAGCCAAATCAGTGGAAAACCGCGGCTGGTATTTCGACCTGGTCCGCATGGAAAAACATCGTTTGAAAGATTCATCTCCTGCAACGCCAGCCATGTCTTTGATCTTTGCGCTTGACTTCCAACTCGACCGCATCTTTGCCGAGGGATTGGATAATCGCTTTGCGCGTCACTCTGCGATGGCAAAGCGCGTGCAGCAGTGGGCGGAGGCACACGATCTTTCCATCTATGCACCCGAAGGCTATCGTTCGCAAACGGTTACAACAATCAAGAATGAACGTAATATCAAGGTCGCTGACCTCAACGCCTTCCTAAAAGGACGCGACATGCGCATCGCAGGCGGATATGGTCCCATCAAGGAGTCGACCTTCCGCATTGCGCACATGGGCGAAACTCAAATGGAAGACATCGAAAAGCTGCTCGAAGCGATGGAAGAGTTTTTGAAGAAAAGTTGAAAAGTTGCAGGTTGTAAAGTTGAAGGTTAAGGGCCTGATCGGTTATCCTGCGCAGGCTCTTACTATTTATAATCAGTTTACATGAACTTTAAACCGGAAACCTTCGACATTCAACTGGAAAGATATACCTACGGCGGCGAGACCCTGGGACGCCTGTCTGATGGTCGTGCAGTATTTGTACCGTTTGGGCTGCCGGGGGAAAGAGTCCGCGTGAGGTTGACGGAGGAAAGGAAGAATTTTGCGCGTGGGGAAATTATCGAGATTTTTGAAACGTCAAAAGATAGAATTCAGCCACGTTGCAAACACTTCGGCGAGTGTGGAGGATGCCATTATCAAAATCTTCCTTACGAAAAACAACTGGAGATCAAAACAGAAATCCTGCGCGACCAATTGACGCGCATCGGAAAGATCGAGAATCCGCCGGTTCAGCGGATGGTGGCATGTCCAAACCCTTGGAATTACCGCAACCATATCCAATTCTCTCTGAGCGAAAAAGGGAAATTAGGCTTTGTGCGTGCTTCGGATCGGCCCAGCCCATCGAAGGACATTCTTGAGATTAGCGAATGCTACCTCCCTGAGCCTTCCATCAATGATTTTTGGCCTCGGCTCGAATTCGAACCAGAAACAGGTATCGAGCGCGTCTCTCTCCGTACCGGGCAAGAGGATGACCTTATGCTTATGCTCGAATCGGGTTCTCTGGAACCGCCTGAACTGGAAATCGAAGCGGGGATATCTGTCACACACAACTACGAAGAAAACACAGTTGTCATGGCTGGCAATGACCATACCTTCATAAGCGTGTTGGGACGTGATTTCAAAGTCTCAGCCCCCTCCTTCTTTCAAGTGAACACAGTTATGGCAGAGACGATGGTTCAATACCTACTTGATCACTTACCAATTACCCAGGCTTCCCGCGCCCTTGATATCTATTGCGGCGTTGGTCTCTTCAGCGCGTTCCTTGCGCCGAAATGCAGAAGGGTAATCGGAATCGAAGCGTCTCCATCTGCCTGTGCGGATTTCGTATTTAATCTGGACGAGTTTGAGAACGTGGAACTTTATGAGGGGTTGGCTGAGGATGTGATTCCCCATCTCGAAGGGAAGCCAGAGGTCGTGTTGGTCGATCCGCCGCGCGCAGGGCTGGAAAAAAATGTTGTAGATGGCATCCTGAATTTGAAGCCCCAGGTGATTGCTTATGTGTCGTGTGACCCATCCACGCTGGCGCGGGATGCTCGAAGACTCATCGAAGGTGGATATAAGCTCAAGCAAGTCACACCGTTTGACCTGTTCCCGCAAACGTATCACATCGAAAGTATTTCCATGTTTGAGGCGAAATAACAGTCCCCTTCCGAATGAGAAGGGGACTGTGTTTGTAGTTCCATTAACTTGCCACGGGTTCAACGGCTGGTGGTGGAGTCGTCGGCTCAGGCGCTGCGAGCGCCGGCAACGTTTTGATCTCGCGGTAAGTCAACGTCCACACCGTGGAGGTGAAGATGGACTGCCAACTGCTCAATAAAAGCCAGGGCGAGAAGGCCAGGGTAAAGAACAAGGGCGCTATGAACAGCCCACCCGCAATCCATGGTAAGATGCCACCTACAAAAAGGCTGAAGATGCCAACGAATACCAAATAAGGAACTGATATTATGAGCAGTGCCAGGATGACTGTCACAATCACAACGGGGATGGTGACGATGATGAGGATAAATGAGGCAACCGCCCATACGATTCCCAGGCCGAGCATCACCAGCCACATCAGGCCAGCATTCTTCCAATTTTCGAGTACCATCGCGAACCCGCGCTGAAGCGATTCACGTACGCCAACATCCTCCAGCACACAGATTCGCCAGAAGAAGTTGCGCAACAGGCGCAGTAGTACGGTCAGAATGATGACCACGAATATCGTTAGGAACACCAGCACAACCGCGGACACCGCGCTGAAGGCAGCGAAGTTTGCGCTACCATTAACCAGTGCGAAGAAAACGCCAACGCCCGCCACCAGTAGCACCAGCCCCAGGGCAATGGCCGGCAGATTCACGATCAGGTTAATCAGGAACAGGCGCCAAGCGGTCCTGGACCAGCCAATGCGAAAGCCTTGACGTACTGACATCTTAGTTCCACTGGCTTCATATTCATCCACCATGCGGATGACGGCGGTCTCAGAGACATAGCGTGCAATCGCCACGACGATGCCCACGACTACCAGCACCAGGACGAAAGCGCCAACGATCCAAAGAAATGTGCTCAGGTCCTGGCCCGAGATGTTCATATCCGGGACACCGCGCTCGAAGAGCCGGTTTAGCTCGCGCTGGAATTCCCTCCAGGCTTCCTGCATACTTTGAGGGGTAACTTGTGGGTCTTCTCGGGGGCCCTGTTCATACTGGTAGCCATTGTTCGAACTTTGCGCGCCGGAACTACCGGCGGCCAGCGCCAACACCAAACCGAAGATCCATAACGTCCGATAACTCCACAGGATATACCAGGCACGCTTTATGATTTTGACGGGATCTATTGTCATTCTATTCTCCTTGCCAGCTATACTGGCGAACTATCTATTTCGCGTCTTAATTGACGTGGGTCTGCCTCAGCCTTCGATGGGTTGGCCCCGTTGCTGACGCGGATGACGCGTTTGGCGCGCCCACCAGATTGCAATCCAGGCCAGGTACAGCACTGCAATTGAAACCTGCCAAACGAATTGCGGTATCACGTTTCTTGAGTAACTCTCAGTCGCTTTGAACCATTGCAAGCTATTGCCTTCCAGCAAACTAAACTGACCCAGAGTCGAGGTCCAATTGGCCGCATCTGACGATCCTGAGACCAACCAGGCCGCTGTGCTATCCAGTAATCCAAAGTTGTTTGCCACGGAAAACAGGTTGCTAACGATGCCAGCCGTGCTGACGAATATCCACGCGGCCAGTAATCCGATCGGAATCAGCCACCAGCCTAATTCGAAAAGACTGCTGCTCGGGGTTGCAACAGGCTTTTGTGGCAGGAGCAGGTTCACCTGGGTCGCGAACCGTTCGGGTGAGGTGAACTCAGGTTGAGGGACTTTGTGCAGCAGTTCCGACAAATCCTGCAGGGATCGTAGTTCTGCCTGGCAGGTTTTACACTCGACAAGATGCGCTTTCACCATGTGAAGCCGGCCATTTTGCAGTTCACCATCCAGATAGGCATTCAACCATTCTGTTACGTGGTTAGGCATAATCAACCTCCGCCTGTAAAAAAGAGTTTTGCTCCAGTTTGTCTTTCAATAATTTGCGGGCATAATTCAAACGTGACATAACTGTTCCAACCGGGATATCGAGCGTGGAAGAGATCTCCAGATAGGAGAGACCTTCATATTCTCTGAGCACCAGCACCGCCCGGCTGGCTTCTGGCAGCAATAAAACAGCTTTTTGCACCAGAATAATCCTTTCCTTTTCTGACACGACTAGTTCAGGGCCGGGTCGTCCATCCATGAGTTGCAGGTCATCCATGGAATTGGGTAAGATCCGTTTCTCCTTGCGCAGCATGTCTGTGGCGGCGTTGACAGCGATGCGATACAGCCAGTTGCGGAGTGACGTGTGCGGGCGGTAAGAGGAAAGATGCATCCAAGCCTGGATGAAAGTCTCCTGGGCGGCATCCTCTGCAATGTGGACATCGCCACACATGCGGTAGACAACGTTCATCACGCCTTGTGCATGAGTGCGGATCAATTCGCTGAATGCGTTTCGGTCACCACTTTGCGCCCTGCTGACCTGCTCGGTTTCGCTGATTTCCAAAATCTGTCCTTTTCTGCTTTCACACTTTTAACGTAAATCGGCTGCTATTTATTCGAAAAGTGCCGAGCTTTTTCGGTAAAATATCTCAAATCTGACTGCATTCATCGGCTTTTATCTGTAAAGTGAAAATTCTTCATGCATTTCAAACCACGGTTGCTACCGCTCGGTGATTCTTCCCTGCTCATTGAACTGGGGCAGGAAATTGACTTCACCGTCAATCAACGCGTCCACGCCTTGGCGAGTCTCATCGAAGCATCATCCATTAACGGGCTCCTTGAAACCGTTCCCGCCTACGCCACCTTACTGGTTCATTATGATCCATTGATTCTTTCGTTCACACAGCTCCAGAAGTATCTACGGACGAAGGTCCATTTCGTTGAGGAAATATCTCATGAAAAGCGAAGACACGTGGAAGTTCCTGTGCAGTATGGTGGCGAATATGGGGTAGATCTGAAATCCGTTGCCACCAGGCTTCAATTGAGTGTTGCGGAAGTTATACGCCTCCACAGTGAGACGATTTATACGGTTTACATGATGGGCTTCACACCAGGCTTTCCATACCTGGGCAAGCTCCCGAGCGAGCTGGTCATACCCCGGCTCGAGGCGCCGCGCACACATGTTCCCGCAGGGACCGTTGCTATTGCAGGTTCGCAGACCGGCATTTACTCCATCGATTCACCGGGCGGCTGGCACCTGATTGGCTGGACTCCTCTGAAGCTCTTCAACCCGGAATCGGACTGGCCCTTTTTATTTACGCCAGGTGACGAAGTGAAATTTATCCTAGAACATGTCTCTTGAAATTCTTGAAGTCAATGGATTCGCCACGATCCAGGATTCTGGTCGTATCGGCTGGAGGAAATATGGCGTGCCAGTATCCGGGCCGATGGATGCCTTTGCATTTCATGCTGCGAACGCGCTGGTGGGGAATACACAGCATGCCGCCCTCGAGGTTGGATTGGGTGACATCACACTTCGCGCCCTACAGGATTGTGTCATCTCAGTCACGGGTGCGGGCTTTGACCTATCCATTTACATCTGGGATTTTTCGCTTTGGAGCTCTTACTATGTTCGGTCAGGTTGGATGATTCGACTGAACAAACGAGACTCTGGCATGTGGGCATATCTGGCCATAGGTGGTGGCGTTCAGACTCAGCCGGTACTTGATTCACGAGCAACCTACCTGCGCGGTCACTTTGGCGGACTCGCTGGCAGGCAACTCCAGACCGGCGATGTTTTGAAATCTGGAACTCCTACGCGATCTCTTCATGAACTTGCCGCGCGGACGTTGTCGGAAGATGCACGTCCAGTTTATAGCGACACGCCACTTGTAAATGTCATCTTGGGTCCACAGGAAAAATACTTTACGAAGGAAAGCCTCGAGAGATTCTTGTCGAGCGAGTATTCTGTCAGTCTGACTTCTGACCGAATGGGATATCGACTTGAAGGTGCGGCATTAATGCATCGAAATAAGAAAGAGCTGATTTCTGAAGGGATGACAATGGGTGCAATCCAAGTTCCCTCGAATGGACAGCCTATCGTGATTATGGCCGATGGCCCGCCGACCGGTGGTTATCCCAAAATCGGCGCGGTCGCGAGCGCGGATTTGCCTTTGCTGGCGCAGTCTGTACCGGGCAGAAGTAAAATCCGTTTCCGAGAGATGACGGTGGCGAAGGCGCAAAAGAAGTATCAGGCGTTGATGAGTGGATTGGAGAAGATCGTGGAAGAATAAGTCACACTGCGTTGGTCGAGTGGGGCGATGTTCTTCCGCCTCGTATCGAGACCAACATGTAACGGAAATAGCTTTGCTTAGTGGTGGTCTCGACTGTCCCTTCGGGACGCTCGACCACCGAAGAAGGATATTAATTGTGACCATCGACCTCAACTGTGATATGGGTGAAAACATCGGCAAGGATGAAGAGATCATGCCGTACATTACTTCGGCCAATGTCGCTTGCGGATTTCATGCAGGTGATTCGAAGACGATGCAGATGACAGTCCGATTGGCAAAGAGGCATGGGGTGCATGTTGGCGCGCATCCCAGTTGGTTGGATCTGGAGGGGTTTGGTCGGCGCGAGATGACATTACCGCCAGATGAGGTGGCAGCCTTGATCCTCTATCAGATTGGGGCATTAGCCGCGATTGCAAAGGCGGAAGGCGTGGAGTTGCATCATGTCAAGCCGCATGGCGCGTTATACAACCAGGCCGCGAAGGATCGAGAGTTGGCAAATGCCATTGCATATGCTGTAAAACGGTTCAGCGGAGATTTAATTTTGGTTGGGCTGGCAGGGTCGGAGTTGATCGAAGCGGGACTTGAAGTCGGGTTGCGGGTTGCAAACGAAGGCTTTCCAGACCGGAACTACAATCCCGATGGGACGTTGGTCTCGCGCAAGGAGTCTCATGCGATCATCGAGTCGCCTGAAGAGGTTGCAAAACATGCTAGCGATTTGATTCAAAATGGAATTTTGTTTGGAAAAAAACGCGTGAAGGTGGATACGTTATGCTTGCACGGCGATCACCCGCGTGTGGTGGAAAATGCAAAGTTGATTCGTGCAATGTTGTAGGGACACGGCGTCGCCGTGTCCCTACAACATTTGATTTATTCTTTCTTATCCGTCGTCTTTCCTGTCATACTTTTGCGAATTTCAGAACGGAGATGTTCGGCTTCCTCAGAGCGCTGGCTTTGCCCATCATTGGCAAGCGCAGTAAAACGTTCTGAGAGCAACATGGTGAGCAGTGCTTCCATGATATTGCCTGAGCCACCATCCTTGCTTGCGCCGACGAGCACACGTGGGACAACATCTACCTTGGATTGTTGAATGGCCTCTGCAAAACGGTTGAGCACCGTTTGTGTGACCTGAAATTGCGGACCACCATACGCACGCACCTGCTCTTCCGTGGCCAGCGCCTGCGCGATACCGATGCGCGCCACTTTCTCGGCTTCAGCCTCCGCGAGCGCACGGATCTGCGCGGCTTGCTGGATGGAGCGCTGGTATTCGGCCTTACCCTGGTTCGACTGGATCTGGATGTTCAACTCGGCCTGCGTCATGTTCGTTTGCATTTCGGCACGCGATTCAGCTTCGCGGAGTTCGCGTTCCTTGACTGCGGCTTTCTCCTGGCGGTCGTACGTTTCGATTTGTTCGGCGGCAATTTGACGCGAACGTAACTGCGTAAGAATGGTTTCGATTTGAACATCGCCCTCAGGAGATGACGGTGTTCCGATCAGCACCTCCTCCAGTTGAAGGTTGTAATGCTCGAATTTTTCCTTCATCTCCTTGCTCGAAATTTGCTGAATGTCACTGCGTTCCTGCAATAATTGGATCAGGGTGCGCGTTTGACCAACGTTCTTGAAGTAGGCCGCCACCATGGGGTCGAGGGTTTGTTCCACAAGACGTTTGATGTCGCCAAAGCGTTGAATGACCAGTGGCGCCTTTTTGTAATCAATGTGTACAACCACCGAGAGGGGCAGGGATGGTTCGAAGGCGTCCTTGGTGATGAGCGAGACTTCGGTCAGGTTTTCATCGAATTTGTGTGCACCGGTTTGGCTGCGAATCCATTTGAGGATAAAGTTCGTGGTCGGAACAGAAACGACCTTGCCTGCGTACGTGTTAAACGCATACTTGCCCGGCAGGAGCGCCTCCTCCCAAACGCCGCGTTTGCCGCGCGACACCAGCTCACCGTGCCTATATTCCTTTCCTGAAAGATCCTCCCCCGTGTCACCAGTATAGGAAACGACCACACCGACGTTACCCACTTCGATAATCGTCTTCTGGATCATTTCAACCGTGGCAAACAGACGGTTGACGTAGTATGTGCCTTCCACTAATACCTGCAACTGACGCCCACGGAATCCGCCCGCTTCCAGGAACTTATCAGGGTCCTGAAATTTATTGTGATACGTATCGGTATTTTTGGGATCATCACCGACCACAGGGGCAATGATTTCACCCTGCCCCAGGGATGGACCATCATGCACTGTGGCAATGCCAATCTTGTCGTCTGTATCCTTGATAATGACAGGGACAAAACCGTGGCGTTCGGAGATCACCTGTGCCATGCCCTGGATGGTTTGCATTTCATCGCGGCTGAGCGGCAGGGAATAAATGCGCTCGTCGGTCAATACGATGAATTGCATCAGGTTGATGGCATAGGTGCCTTCGCGCAGCACGCGGCGTTGTGGTCCACGCTGGCCGCCATCCCTGAAAAAGGCTTCCACATCCTGAAAGTCGAAAGCGACCTCATTCGAGGCGAGCGCCTGGGTTGGCTCGAGCAGTTTGCCATCACGTGCGAATATGTAACCCATTTTGCCCTGCGGAATGGTCACCAGTGGAGCCATCCGCACAACGTATTGAATCGGCGGCAGGTAGTGCAGACCACCGCGCAAAACCTTGGGTTGAAAGCCCGCCTCACCATTCAAGGCGATGAAGCCGCTTTTCACCGAACCTTTTGGGCTGAAACGCTTCTCCACGATGCCGATGCGGGTGTTGGGGATAAAACGAACGCCGGATAGCAGGATCAGCCCAATAATGCCGATCACTACCAGTCCAGCCACGATCAGAATGCCTGACATTTTGACCTCCTTTGGTCACATAGTTATTTACGATGAAAGACCCTAAAGGTTTCCGCGCAGCGACCTTTACAGTCTCAAAGTTACTCCTCCGCAATCACGATTACTTTATCGGCAGCTGTAAATACAACTTGGGCAGACTTTTTTGGGTTCGTATGAACGCCGTAGGCCTTCCCTGCGTCTTTCGCTTCGGAGACCAGCCGGTAGCCCAGCGTTGTTTCCCCGCGCCGGCGCGCTGCCTCGACCACTGTATAGAAGTTGACGGGTTCGCCCAGCGACACATAATCGCTGGCGGGTTTGAGATAGATCTCCGCCCCTTCGGGGTCGAAGATATCAGTAAACACATCGAAGAGTTCTGAGTTCTCCGATAGCTGAGACATCATCAAGCTGATGAGATGCTCGCTGACGATGAAATCATCCACCTGGGTAGCTTCGGCGAGTTCGCGGTTGCGCAGATCGAGCATTTCGCTGACGATGGAGAAGGGCGTTTCGTCCTTCTCGGCAATATCACGTAGATGTAATAATGTGACCAGAGTCTTCGCATCCGCTTCCTGTTGGTCAAGCGTGCTATACGCCAGCACGATGACATGATCGAAATCTTCGATCTCGAGGGAATCAAGTAGATTGCGATCCGTCGTTTCCTCTTCCTTCACATTAAGTTTTTGATTCTTGAGCTGGCCACCATGGGCATTGATTTGTTTTTCGATGCCATACACATCAGCGACTACAGTGACCTGTGAGCCGCTGGGGACGTAATTGTCCAGTTCGTGCACGATAGTTGTTCCGCTGCGATTCCAGCCCAGGATGAGGCATTTCTCCGGCTTGGGGTGGAACGGCTCACGGCTCGAGCGGATGACCGCTTCATTGATCTGAATCAGGCCTGAGGTAGCGACGATTCGAATCGTGTCGTCATCCGCAGAGAGGGCAAAAATCTGATCATCCTTTTCGATGACAGAATCCATTGGAGGGTTGAGCAAAATCCCTCCATTGGCTTTGCGCAAACCCATCACGCAGGAATCCTCATAGAGGAGCAGGGCTTCTCCAAAGGTTTTGCCTGCCAGGGCAGGCTCATGTTTGAAATAAATTTCGTCGCCGCCGAAGTTCATCAACTCGGTGTACACTACCGAAAGTCCAGATTGGCGTGAGGTTTGTGCGACGACGCGCGCCACGAGATCGCCGGTGAGGATCGCCTGCACGTGATCGTTCCGCCCGACCATTTTGAGCACGTTCAGATTTTTCGCTTCGCGAATTTGTGTGACGATGTGATATTTTTCTGCGCGGCGTTTGGGGTTGTTCGTAATCGCCAGCACGGTCTTGATGACATCGGTGTCAGGGTCATTGTTTTCTGGCGGCAGGACAATGATGGATTTCGCGGTATGCGGGCTTGCGATCTCGATCTCGTTCGGGTCGATGGGACTACCATTGCGGCAGATGACCCGCGTCTTTCCTTTGACTTCGACTCGCTCTTTGATCTCATCTTCCATCTCCACCTTGTCTTTATTGGCCAGCACGACAATGCGCGCGTTGCTTTGATTCTCGTTTGCGATCATCAATTCGCTCAGGACGGTGAAGATCTGCGCCGACCAGCCCAGGATAAGGGTGTGATTATTTTCCAGCACCTGGGAGCGGCCCTTGCGAAGACGGTCCATTTGCGTTTCGAGTCCGTTGCTCAACACGCCGATCAACGCGCTGACGATGAAAATGCCACCCAGGGTGACGAACAGCATGACAATGCGGAAGCCAGTGCCCACATCACCGCCCATGGTGCCGGAGTCGAGCGTGCGCATCAGGCTTTCCCAGGCCGCTTCCCCGAAAGGAATACGTTGGCCATCCTGGCTAAAGCCGGTGACAGAGATGACCGCGCCTGCCACGAAAACGATGACCAGCGAAAGCGCGAACAGCATGCCGATCATCGCCGGTGTGCCGCGTGACATCAGGTTGTCGAACCGATATTGAAGTTTTTGTCGGAACGAAGGTTGCATGAATCCTCCGGGCAGAAATGATGGAGGATTATAAGACTATTTTAATCTTGTGGATTCCCCCTTTCGTGCAATGTCATTGCGAGGAGGAGTGAAGCGACGACGAAGCAATCCCACCGTATTTAGGAGATTGCTTCGGGCTACTGCCCTCGCAATGACATATGATCTCTCATCAACGCAATTTTATAGGGATACAAGGTAGCCGTCATCACACCGCCCAGAACGGCTGGGTC
>Ga0075429_100003151_pt1 | contig 14013 bp, 10 predicted proteins | sample RhiMetdeltSRZDD3_FD_75295 | JGI IMG/M metagenome (GOLD analysis project Ga0075429, IMG submission 75295) | Populus rhizosphere microbial communities from Tennessee, USA - Rhizosphere MetaG P. deltoides SRZDD3 | ecosystem: Host-associated > Plants > Roots > Rhizosphere > Soil | place: USA... | reverse complement strand
CGCCCGCGATCTGGCCGAAGCGCTTCTTGGCAGTGTGCGGATCGAACCGTTCCGTCGCAATGAGCCAGAAGCCGGAGCCGAGGAGCGGCCCCACCCCGGAAACCTGGAGGTACACCAGGATGGCGGCGGCGCGCGGCGCGAACGGCAGCAGCAGCCACTCGGCGAGCAGCATCGTCGCGCTGACGACGAAGGCGATCGGGACGAATGCGGCCGGCGAAACTTCGCGAAGCCACTTCGAACTCACGGCGGCGAGCCCGATCGACACGGCCGCGCAGGCCATGATCATCACCGGCAGCGACGTGACGTCAAGGCTGGTGAGGTACAACGCGTCGCGGACCGCCTTGCCGGCGATGAATTGTGCTGTGACGGCAGCGGCACAGAGCATGGCAGTCGTCACCGCCGTACGCTGTGATGCGGAAGCGTTCATACCCTCGGATGGCGAAGGAGCTCATCCATCCTACCCCGCATTTCCCGCTCTGCGCTACGGCGAGGCTTCACGAAACTGTAGAATCTGAGGTCCCGTGCTCGACCGCTCCCGTCCCAATCACGGTCTCTCTCGAATCGCAGCCGCGCTCACCTACCGCGACTTCCGCGTGCTGTGGACGGGCGCCTTCACATCCAGCATCGGGACATGGATGCAGAAGGTGGCGCAGAGCTGGCTGGTGCTGACAATCGCCGGTTCCTCGTCGGCCTTCTTTCTGGGCCTCGATTCGTTCCTGGGCGAGGCGCCGATCCTGCTCTTCACGCTGGTGGGCGGCGTGGTCGCCGATCGCCGCGACCGGCGCCAGCTGCTGCTGATGTCGCAGTACGTCCAGATGACGACGGCGTTCACGCTGGCCGGGCTCGTCTACTGGGACGTCGTCCGCATCTGGCACGTGCTGACGCTGTCGGTGATCACTGGCATGGCGCAGGCGTTCGGCGGGCCGGCACACCAGTCGCTCGTGCCGTCGCTCGTGGACAAAGAACACCTGCCGAACGCCATCGCGCTGAACTCGATCCAGTTCAACCTCGCCCGCGTGATCGGCCCGCTGATTGCCGGCGCGGCGCTGGCGGCCTTCGGCATGGCGGCCTGTTTCGGATTGAACGGCGTCTCGTTCCTTGCCGTGATCGTCGCGCTCCTCTCCCTGCACATCAAGCACGTGCCCTCGACCAGCCGCAGCCGGATGCACGAGGAGCTGCGCGGCGGATTGTCGTACGTGCAACACGAGCCGGGGCTGATCGGGCTCACCGTGCTCGCGTTCGTGACGACGTTTCTGGCGACGCCGCTCCTGACATTCCTGCCGCTGTTCGCGCAGAATGTGTTCGGCGGCGGCGTCGGTCAATACACGCGACTGATGGCCTGCGCCGGAGCCGGCGCGGTGACGGGTGCGCTGGTCGTCGCCTGGCTCGGCAAGTTCAAGGGGATGGGCAAGACAGTTCTTTTTCTGCAGTTCGCGCTTGGCACGCTCGTGGTGCTGTTCGCGGTCACCCGGCTCATCTGGATCAACGGCGTGCTGCTGTTCGGAGGCGGAGTCTGTATGGTGATGGTCTTTGCGCTGCTCGCGTCGCTGGTGCAGCTCATCGCGCCAAACGAGATGCGCGGCCGCGTAATGAGCATCTACATGGTGGCGTTCCGGGGAGGTATGCCGCTCGGCAGCCTCGCCGGCGGCTACGCGGCGACGCTGACCTCCGCCCCGGCCGTGCTGACCGTCAACGGCGTCCTGCTGAGTTTGGCCGCGGCATGGTTCCTGCTCAAGCGTGAGGGCGTAAGGGAGCTCTGACGCATATGACCTTCCGTGGATGGTGCGGACTGGACGGGCACGACTTACAACAAGCCGCCGAGCGGGATGTTCCCGCCCCGACAACGGAGCGGCGGGTGTCGTCTTCGAAGCAACGGACGATGAAGACGATGGCCGTTGCGCTGGGCGCTGCGGTCCTCATCGGCACCCCGGCGTTCGCACAGCAGCCGACAGATCCCGTAGAAAAAGCAGAACCCAAAGAACTCAATATCGAAGCGGCGCAGGAGTCGAGCGGCGACACGGATGGATTTGTGGCGAAGCTGCGCCGCATCGCCGACCAATACCAGCTTGCCGAGCGGTTGAACGGCGAGATCGACGGCTGGTACCCGCGACTCGGCGGCATGACGCGCGGCAGCGGCTTCGCGCTGGGCCCTGGATATCGCGTGCATCCGTTCGGTGGCCCGGTCCTCGTCGACGTGTCGGCCGGACTGTCGATCAAGGGATATCAGGCGGCCGATGCCAAGGTACGGTGGATCCAGACGTGGGACGATCGCCTGGAGTTCTGGACGGATGCGCGCTACGAGCATTTCCCGCAGGAAGATTTCTACGGCATGGGCATGGGCTCACGGCTCGAGAGCCAGACCAGCTATGAGTTCGACAGCACCGGCGTGTCGCTGCGCGGGCTCGTCAAGCCCGTACCCTGGCTGAACCTCGGCACGACCTTCGGATACCTTCGGCCGCGGATTGACACCGGGACCGACCCGGGCGTGCCGTCGATCGAAGTGTTGTTCGCCGACACCGATGCACCAGGGCTCGCGCGTGTGCCCCGCTACCTGCATACGACGTTCTTTACCGACGTCGATCTCCGTGACATTCCCGGCAACCCCGCGAGCGGCGGCGTCTATCGCACCTCGTTCGGCATCTGGGACGATCACACCCTCGATTTGTTCGACCATCGGCGCTTCGATGCACTGGCGGTCCAGCACGTGCCGCTCAATGCCGGCCATACTCACATCCTGTCCGGGCGCATCGGCACGGCGTACGTGAACAACGAAGCCGGCCAGCGCGTGCCGTTCTACTTTCTGGCGTACGTCGGCGGCGTCGACACGATCCGCAGCTTCGACGAGTTCCGGTTCAAGGACGAGAATGCGCTCTGGCTCGGCGCCGAGTACCGCTGGATGTTCCACAAGTACGCCAGCGTCGTGACATTCGTGGACGCGGGTAAGGTCGAGCGCGACTGGCAGGACCTCACGTTCACGGGTCTCAGGAAGGGCTATGGCTTCGGCCTCCGCGCGCATACGCGCACCCAGACGCTGGCGCGCATCGACTTCGGGTTTGGCGGCGGCGAGGGCTTCCGCGCGTTCCTGAAACTCGGCCCGTCGTTCTAGCTCATAATCGCATCGTTACACGATGCGATATGTCCGCCCGTTCGCGATGGCCGCCGTGGCCATCGCGATCTTCGTCTTCACCTGGTTCTTCCGCTTCAACGATCCGAACGGCGGCTTCGCTGGTCTCACTGACGATCACTTCTATTACCTGCTGCGCGGCTGGCAGATTCTGTACGGCGAGCTGCCGTTCCGGGACTTCGTGGATGCGGGTGCGCCGCTCTATTTCTATGTCAGCGCAGGAGTGCAGCTGCTGTTCGGGCGCGGGACGCTCTCGGAGCTCGCGTTCAGCACCACTCTGATCGCGCTTGGTTCGGCGCTGACGTTCTGGCTGGCTGCCCGCGCGTCGGGCTCGGTTGTGCTTGGCGTACTCGGCGCGCTGTTCCAGATCTTGTTGCTGCCGCGGTTCTACAACTACCCGAAGATCCTCGTGTACACCGCCGCGATACCCCTGCTCTGGTGGTACGCCGACCGTCCCGGGCGCCGGCCCATCATCTGGCTCGCCGCGACTACGGTGATCGGCTTTCTCCTGCGCCACGATCACGTGGCATTCGTCGGACTCGCTACGGTAACAATGCTGCTGCTGGCCGGGCATGTGCCCTGGCGCCAGCGGCTTCGCCACGGGCTCCTGTACGCGGCGCTGTCGCTGGCCATGGTGACGCCCTACCTGGTCTTCATTCAGCTGAATGGTGGTTTGAACGAATACCGCCGGCAGGCAACGGAGTGGGCCGGAGAAGAGCGCGCGCGGACGCCGGTCCAGTGGCCGGGTCTTTTCGACAATCCCGACGGTGTCTCTGAGGGGCCGCCGCTCCAGCGCGCCGTCGCGTCCGTCCGCAGTAACCGCGTCGCCTGGCTGTATTACTTCGAGATTGCCCTGCCGATTCTGGCACTGCTCGTCCTGGGATTGTCGCGTGACGGGTTCAGACCCGGGTGGCCGCACGCGATTCAGAAGATCGCCCTCGTCTCCGTCCTTGGCCTTGTTCTCGACGCGGGCTTCCTGCGGAGCCCGCTGCCGGCGCGCGTCGCCGACCCGACGGTTCCGCACGCGATCCTGCTCGCGTGGCTCGGTATTGCGGTGCCGCGGCTGCTCCTCGCTCGCTCGTCACTGAAGCCTGCGATCGAGCCGTGGTCGACGCCCATCCGCCTCGTCACCGTCCTCGCGACGATCTCAGGGGTCTTCATCCTGGGTTCGATCTTCACGAATCGTCTGTCCGACCGGTTTGAGGATGCGTACCTGACAGAGGGCCCGCGCGTGGCGATTGCGCGGGCGCGGACCGTCAGCCAGAACGCGCGGACTGATTGGGATCTGTCGACCTGGAGGAACCGGCCCGACCGATCTGGCCTGATGACGCTCGCGCTGTACTTGAATACGTGCACGCCGCCCGACGCGCGGGTGTTCATTCAACCGTACCTGCCGCAGGTGCTGGGGATGGCTCAGCGCGGTTTCGCGGCCGGCTTCGGCGACTTGCGGCCAGGATTCTTTGACGAACCGGAATTCGAGGCGCTGGCGATGCGGCGGATGCGCGGACAGGACGTGCCCGTCGTGCTGCTCGATGTGGGTGATTCGCTGGAGAACTTCCGGGAGTCGTTTCCGACGTTGACCGCGTACTTCGATGCCGCCTACGACACGGCAGCGACTGAGACGTTTGACGATCGGTTCGGCGTCACCTTGCTCGTGAAGCGCGGACGGCAGGGAGGCACATTCGAACCGCTCGGATGGCCCTGCCCTGCCGTGCCACGCTAGGCGCGATCGCTTACCGGCGCTTCGCGGCCTCGTATATCGAGGCAGCGCCGCCGCCAATCGCCGCGCCGACAAGTGCACCCTTCTTGCCGCCCATCAGGCCGCCGACGCCGGCGCCCGATGCGGCAGACCCGCCGACGATCATCGCCGTCTTCGTCCACGACCGCTGTGGGCGCGCGTCCTCGGTCTCACGATAGACGACGCGTTCCTGCGCGGGTGCCGCGGTGCGATAGACGCGTGCCGGCGCCTGCGACTGGACAACGGTTCGCGGCGCGGCCGCCGGCTGCGTCGCAACGTAGCCCGGCGTCGTCACGAATCCCATTTGCGCGGGCGCCGGGGCGAACCCGACCGTCCTGGCGTCCGGCACCTGGATGAACCGTCCATCGACGGTCTGAACGTAAGCGGGCATCTCGGCGAATGGGTTCTGCGCGGCACGCGCGCTCACTGCATACACCGCGATCCCTGAAATCAGTGCTCCAACTGCTGCGGCTGCCATAGGTCTCATGGGTCAATCTCCTCGCAGCCCCCTAGTCCAAGCAGCGTGCCGCCCGACCCCAGCAGTATATGTCCTGTGTACACAAGTACTTCCGTGGAACGACTCCTCACTGGGGGACGAGGCGGGCTGACCTCTGGCGGGTTCAACCGTTATCAAAAGGAGTCGATGCGACAATCGGTGATCGCTGGCCCATGATCGTCCGAGACGACCGCGACACCTTCCTTCTGATCACGCAACCCGATCACGCGCAGCTGTCGGAAGCGATCGTGGCGGCCATCCGAACAGAGCCGCCCCTCGCCGGCGCGGCGCGCCGCACGATCCTGCTCGCCACGCGCGAACACGACAACGGGTGGATCGAAGTGGATGCCTTCCCTACCGTGGATCCGGCCACTGGACGGCCATGCGACTTCATGTCCGGCCCGGCGCCTGTGAAACACGAACTGTGGCTCCGCGGGATTGCACGAGCCGCGAAAGCGGACCGCCTGGCGGGCGCGCTCGTCGCGGAGCACGCCCTCACCGTCTACGGCTATCGCCGCGGCGAGGCCGCCTGGGCCTCCTTCTTTTCGACCATCGAAGGCATGCGGGACGCGCTGCTCGAGCGCGCCGGTGTGGGCAGCGGCGACCGCGCGATGTTCGACGCGTACTACCGGTGCGTACGGCTCGGCGATTCGTTCTCGCTCCACTTCTGCAACGGCTGGAAGGCACCCGCGACGACGCTTGGGTACCGAGCCGAGATACAGGGCACGACACTGCTGATTGCGCCCGACCCGTTCGGCGGCGCGACCGTCGATCTGCGCGTCGTCGGCCACCGGATCCCGGCGTTCGCATACCGGGATGACGCCCAGGTGCGCACGGCAATCGCAGCCGCTACGCCGGAGATCCTCAGCGGCACGGCACGGGGCATGTAACATCCGTGTAACGGATCTGTTACGATCCGTCGTTTTGCTGAGGTGACATGACCGGATTCAATATCCTCCCCCGACAGGGACGGTTCTTCCAGGATTTCGTTGGCCTGGCGGCCGAAATACAGAAGGGGTCGCGGCTGCTGAAGAAGATGGTGGCGAGCAGCCCGCCGGATATGGCACAGGCCGACGCCATCAAGGAAGTCGAGCACGCATGCGACCGCTGCACGCGTGGCATCATCGATCGGCTCAACCGCACCTTCGTCACGCCGCTCGACCGCGAAGACATCCATGCGCTCGCCGGCTCGCTCGACGACGTGATGGATGCGATCGACGCGGCGGCCGCCGTCATCCGCCTGTACAAGATCACTCAAGTGCGCAACGGCGCACGCCGCCTCGCCGACATCGTCTGCGACAGCGTCGATCGAGTGGTTGAAGCGATCGGCGCGCTCGAAAAGAAAGACGGAGTGCTCGAACTCGCGGCTCGGGTCAGCCAGCTCGAACACGAAGCGGATCGCGTTCACCAAGACAGCATCGTCGAGCTCTTCGACCAGGAGAGCGATCCGATCGCGGTGATCAAGTGGAAGGAGATCTTCGACTTCCTCGAGGCAGCGACCGACCGCTGCGAGGACGTCGCCAACCTGCTCGAAGGCGTCGTCGTCAAGAACGGATAGCGGATGGACCCCACCCTGCTGGCAGTGCTGGCGCTGATTGCCGTCGCCTTGATTTTCGACTTCATCAACGGCTTTCACGACGCCGCAAACTCTATTGCGACGGTCGTCTCGACCCGAGTGCTGACTCCCGGCAAGGCGGTCGTCTGGGCCGCATTTTTCAATTTCGTTGCGGCGTTCGGCTTTGGCACGGCAGTGGCCCAGACCGTGGGCTCCGGCATGGTGGACCTGGCGGTCGTGACGCTCACCGTCATCTTTGCCGGCCTGTCTGGCGCGATCGCGTGGGATCTGATCACCTGGTATTTCGGACTGCCCACCAGTTCCTCGCACGCGCTTTTCGGCGGCTACGCCGGCGCGGCAGTGGCGAAGGCGGGCTTCGCCGCAGTGATCGTGTCCGGATGGACACGTACCATCCTGTTCATCTTCATCGCTCCGCTCGTCGGCATGTCTGTCGGTCTGCTGCTGATGGCCGGGAGCCTCTGGATTTTTCGCGGCACGACGCCCCGTCGTGTGGACCATTTCTTCAGGCGCATGCAACTGCTGTCGGCTGCCGCCTTCAGCCTGATGCACGGCGCCAACGACGCGCAGAAGACGATGGGCATCATCGCCGGAGCGCTCGTGACGGGCGGATTCCTCGAGCTGCAGAACGGCACGCTGCCGATTCCCTTCTGGGTCATCCTGCTGGCGCACAGCGCCATCGGACTCGGCACGCTCTCGGGCGGCTGGCGCATCATCAGGACGATGGGATCGCGGATCACCAAGCTGCAGCCGATCGGCGGGTTTGCGGCGGAGACTGGAGCCGCGTTTGCCATTCTTGGCGCCACGATGGCCGGCGTCGGCATCAGCACCACACACACCATCACCGGCGCGATTGTTGGCGTGGGAGCCGTGCGGCGCCTGTCCGCAGTGCGCTGGGGTGTCGCGGGGCAGATCGTCTGGGCCTGGCTCCTGACGATTCCGGCGTCGGCGATCTTCGGAGCGCTCTCCTACGGCCTTTTCGTGCTGTTGTTCGGCATCGCCTGATCGGCCAGCCGCATCGAAGCGGCGAAAGGCGGGAAGCCGAGGGATAATGCGATCGGCGCGCCCGCGCCGCCCGCGATGCACATTCTCGTTGCCGAAGACGATCGCGATATCTCGGACCTCATCTCTCATTACCTGAAGAAAGCCGGCTGGACCACGCACGTGGCGCCGGCCGGCGACCAGGCGCTCGCCTACATCCGTAACCATCCAGTGGACGTGGTCATTCTCGACGTCATGCTGCCGGGAATGAACGGCCTCGATGTCTGCAAGGCGCTGCGCGGGGACAGGGCCACCGCCGGAGTGCCCGTCATCATGCTGACGGCGCGCGCGGACGAATCGGATCGCATCCGCGGACTCGAGATCGGCGCGGACGATTACGTCGCCAAGCCGTTCAGTCCGAACGAGCTGGTTGCGCGCGTCCGGGCGGTGACGCGCCGAACCCAGCGAAGCGATGCGGCCGCTCCGGTGCTGCGTCTGGGTCCAATCGCCGTAGATCTGACCAAACACACCGTGACGCTCGACGGGCGCGAGGTGCGGCTCACGGCGAAGGAATTCATGCTCCTTCAGTATTTCCTCGAGCACCGCGGACGCGTAATCTCGCGCGACATCCTCCTGGGCGACGTGTGGGGATACAAGTACACGGGCGGGACCCGCACGGTCGACGTCCACGTCCGGCGATTGCGTGAAAAACTGCCGACGCTCGTCAACGCGCTCGCCACGATCAAACAATTCGGCTACAAGCTCCTGGACGACGAGGCGCCGTGACCGTCGGGTTCCGCGGCAAGGTCTTCGCGGCGGCCCTGGGCGTCGCCGCCGCGGCCCTTGCTCTCGCGACCGCCATCACCGCCTGGGAACTGCGGGGCGAGGAACGATCGGCCATCGAGCGGCGGCTGCGTGACCAGGCGATGCTGATCGCAGATCTGCTGGCGCAGAACCCGGGCGTCAGCGGACCAGGCATCGATGACGAAGCGGATCGCCTTGCCGAGGCCATCGACGGTCGAGTGACGCTGATCCGTAGCGACGGCGTCGTGGTGGGTGACTCGAGCGTGGACGGTGAAGCGCTGGCTGCGCTCGAGAACCATCTCGATCGGCCTGAGGTTCAGGTTGCACGCCGGGGAGGTGTTGGCGTCGTCGAGCGGTACAGCACCACAATTCGGGCGGACCTGCTGTACGCAGCCGTGCCCGCGCGTCATCCTGAGATTGCGTACGTTCGCGTCGCCTTGCCGCTCACCGCCGTCGGGGATCAGGCGCGGCGCGTTGGCGCAAACGCGCTGATCGCGTTCGCGCTGGCCGCGCCGCTGGCGGTGCTGCTCGCCTGGCTGTCTTCGGTGGTCCTGAGTCGGCGGGTGCAGGCGGTGGCCGCCGTCGCGCAGCGGTACAGCGCGGGCGATTTGACTCGCTCGACCTACGACTACGGCAGCGACGAGCTCGGGGCCGTTGCGCGGGTGCTCGACGCGTCGGTGCAGGATCTCGGACGCCGAGTCGAGGAGCTCGCGCGTGATCGGGCGCACATGGAGGCCATCCTCGGCGGCATGGTGGAGGGCGTCCTGCTGCTGGATCGGCAGGGACGCGTGCAGCTGGTCAACCGCGCCGCGCAGGAAATGCTCACGGTCACCGCGTCCGCAGTAGGACGCCGGTACCTCGAGGTCATCCGGCATCCCGACATCACCTCGCAGCTGACGGCGGCGCTGCGCGGCGCGGACGTGGAGCCCTACGAGCTGCCGCTTGGCCGCGACATGAACCGCATCTTCGTCGCGCGCGCGGCGCCCGTCTCGGCGGCCGGCGGCGGCGGCGCGATTCTCGTGCTGCACGACATCACCGACCTCAAGCGGGCGGATCAGATACGCCGCGATTTCGTGGCCAACGTGTCGCACGAGCTGCGCACGCCGTTGACGGCGATCCGCGGCTATGTGGAAGCGCTGCTCGACGATCCGACTGATCCGGAGCAGACGCAGAAATTCCTCGAGATCGTCGCACGCCACAGCGCGCGCATGGACCGCCTTGTTAACGATCTGCTGCGGCTGGCGCGACTCGACGCCCACCAGGAATCGCTCGATATTGCGCCCTGCGCGCTCGAGCAGATCTTTTCGTCGGTCGTCAGCGACCTCGGGCTGGCGATCGAGGCCAAGCATCAGCACGTGACGACGAGCGTCGCGCCGGAGGCGTGCACGATTTCCGCCGACCCCGCCAAGCTGCACGACATTTTGCGGAATCTCGTCGAAAATGCCGTGAACTATTCGCCTGACCGCGCGGACATCCGCGTCGAGGCGCTGAAGCGGCCCGAAGGACACGTCGCCATCACCGTGACCGATTCCGGTCCGGGCATTCCGACGTCCGACCTCGGCCGGGTGTTCGAGCGCTTCTACCGCGTCGACAAGGCGCGATCGCGGCCGGGCGGAATGGGTCTTGGCCTGGCCATCGTGCGGCATCTCGTGGAGCTGCACGGCGGTCGCGCAACCGCGGAGAACCGGCCCGAAGGTGGGGCGCGCTTTACCGTGACCCTGCCAGGGGTCTGACCCCGGGTCAGACCGAGGGTCAGACCCGGGGTCAGACCCCGGCCCTCAGGTTGGGGGTCGTGTTCGCTTGAACCCTATATGTTGATGGCGCTGACGCGTGAGATTAGTCCGGCGCTGGAATCCTGCCAGCTGACGCACCTGCCTCGAGTGCCGATCGACGTGGATCGCGCCAGAGCCCAGCATGCGGCCTATGAATGGGCGCTCGTGGACGCGGGCTGCACCATCCGGCGGCTCGACGCGGGCCCCGACATGCCGGACTCGGTGTTCATCGAAGACATCGCCGTCGTGCTGGACGAAGGCGCCGTCGTCTGCCGCCCCGGCGCCGAGTCGCGCCGCGTCGAGACGGCGGGCGTAGTCGAGGCGCTGGTGCGCCATCGACGGCCAACGCAGCAAATCCAGGCGCCGGGGACGCTCGACGGCGGCGACGTGCTCGTCGTCGGCCGCCAGGTCTTCGTCGGCTCGTCAGCGCGGACGAACCGTCCCGCCATCGATCAGCTCTCGGGCATGCTCGAGGCGGTCGGCTACACCGTTCGCGCCCTGCCGGTGCGCGGCTGCCTGCACTTGAAGTCGGCAGTGACGGCGGTGGCACCAGACACGCTGTTGATCAATCGCGCGTGCGTGTCGGCCGACGCCTTTCGAGGGTTGTCGCTGATTGATGTGGACCCGGAGGAACCGCACGCCGCCAACGGACTCGCCGTTGGCGACGTCGTGATCTATCCGGCGTCGTTCCCGCGAACCCGGGAACGGCTGGAGCGCCGCGGCCTCCACGTGCGGCCCGTCGAGGTCGACGAGCTGCAGAAGGCGGAGGGCGCGGTCACCTGTTGCTCGCTGATCTTCGACCTGTAATCAGAACAGGTACCGAACCGAGATCTGCGTCTGCCGGGCGGTCCCGAGGCCGACCGTGCGGTTGAGCGGTCCCAGCATGTATCCGAACGTCCCGGCCTGCGCGTCGGTGAACGGCGCACCCGGCGTCCCGTTGGGCAGCGTCGCGGCCGGATTCTCGTAGTTCAGCCGGTTCAGGACGTTGAAGATTTCAACCCGCACCTGCAACCCCTGCGTCGTCATGAAGCGGACGTCCTTGCTGAACATCAGGTCCGCCTGCCAGAATCCGGGCCCCCGCAGAGCGTTGCGGTCGAGGTTGCCGAACGTGCCGGGTTGTGGCGTGGTAAACGCCGCTGGATTCAACCAGCGCACGCCATCTTTGAGATACGGATCGACACCGGGCACGACGTCGGGCCGCTGCGTGCCGCGGCTGTTTCCGCCCGGGATATTGGTCGCGGTCACACCGTTCACGGTCAGATTGTCTGGCCGCGCGATGGTCACGTTGATCGGCACGCCGCTGCGGGCGTTGACGATGCCGCCGACGCGCCAGCCGCCCTTGACGATGCCTTCGCCGGGAATCAGGTAGACAAGCGACCCGTTGAAGGTATGCGGAATATCCTGCGGGTTCGTCCCGTACTCGGTATCGAAGTCGAACGTATTCTGCGTCGTCGCCGCTTCGTTCGACCCCTGGGTCGTCCCCTTGTTCTTCGAGAACTGGTACTGGAAACCACCGGTGAAGCCGCTCTGGAACCGGCGAGTGGCGCTCACCTGCAGCGCGTCGTACGATGCGCGCCCGCAGCCCGTGATGGTATTGCCGTTGATGACCAGACCATCGAGGCATCCTGAGGTCTTGTAATCGACCTGGCCGACGCTCGGAACCTCGCGCACCCGGGTGGCGAAGCTTAGCGTGTTGGCGACCCCGCGCAGGAACATGTCCTTGCCCCGGCTGCCGGTGTAGCCGATCGTGAGGTTCACCGCGCCCGGCAGTTCACGTGAGACGCTGCCGCCGTACTGGAGGTTGTACTCATCGGGACGTTCGTGCGTATAGCCGCGAACCGAGAGGAGGCTCCCGAGGTTGATGCCGGTGAACGGATACGTCAGGCCGTTGGCCGCTACGTCCGCCGCCTGCGCCCGGCGGCGCTCGATGTAGTTCTCGATCGGCTGGATGCGATCTTCGAACTGTCCCGGGCCATAGAACAGCCCGACGCCGCCGCGCACTGCGGTTTTTTCGTCAAGCGCGTACACCGCCGAGAACCGCGGCGCAAAGTTGTTCTTGTCGGGATTGTAGAAGTTGTCGGGATCGCTGCTGAAGGCGTTGTCCTCGACGAAGAACGGCTTCGCCAGGCCATCCTTCTCCTTCACCACGGAGTAGAAGTCGTAGCGCAGACCCATATCGAGGGTCAACCGATCGGTGGCGCGCCAGGAATCCTGCAGATACCCGATCAGGTAGTACTGCTGGGGCGTGAACATCGGCGAGTCCACCGCGACCTGCACCGCCGCCGGGCGGTTGTCGATGAAATCGTTCACGCTGTTGAAGGTGATCTCGGTGCTGCCGAGGAACTGGAACTGCGATTCGATCTGGCGGTACTCGAAGCCGCCTTTCACCGTATGCGTGTTCTTCGTCCAGGTCGCCGCGTCGTTGAACGAAATGGATCGCGGATTGAAGTTCGATCCGGTGGTGGACGAGGCGCTGGACGCACGGATCAGCAGGCCGCTGCGCGCGACGCCGGTGGTGCCGCGGGCATCGATGCTCGAAGACGTCACGGTGCCCGAGAGCGAGACCCCAACGGCGTCATAGCCCGGAGTCGCGCCGAACGCGATGGCACTCGTCTTGGGCCCGTTGTAGCCGACCTTGAACTCATTCACCATGGTGGTGCCGACGAGCGACTGCTGATTGAACACGAAGTTCTGCGGCCGCTGCGTGGCGTGAACGCGCCGTGCGGTGACGGTGCGATCGGGCGTATCCAGGTCGCCGTCGCTGACGAGGTACCGCACATACATCGACTGTGAGTTGCTGAAGCGATGATCCAGTCGAACGGATCCGGTCGTTTCCTTCTGTTCGGCCTCTGTGTTCAGCGTCGTGAGGTCTAGCAGGGGGTTAGACGTGGCGACCGATCCTTCCGGGAACCCGGCTAGAAGGGGTGCCACCGCGCGGGTGCGCTCAGCGCTCTGGCCGGCGCCACTGCCAATCGGCTCCCCCGCTAGAATCCGCCGGCGCACTTCAGCGCTGGGCACGGCTTCGGTGAATGCCAGTCCGGTGCGCTGCCGCAGCGCCTCGAGGCTGCCAAAGAAGAACGTTCGGTTCGACGCGAGCGGGCCGCCGATCGATCCGCCGAACTGGTCGAGCGACAGCGGTTGTTTCTGATCGTCGTATTTGCTGGCCGCGTCGAGGGCATCGTCCCGCCGGTACTCGAAGAGCGATCCGGTAAACCGGTTCGTGCCGCTCTTGCTGACGACCGTGATGTTGCCGCCCGAGCCGAGGCCGCTCTCCGCAGGCGCGAGTCCGGAGTTCACGCGGAATTCCGCGACCGATTCCATCGACGTCTGCAGGCGGAACTGCGACCCGGTTGCGTTCAGATAGCCGGGATTCGCATCCCAGACGTAGGTTCCGTCGACTCCGTCAAAATTCAGGTAGTTCTGCTGGTTGGACTTGCCGTTGAAGCGGATGCTGGCCCAGCCGCCGTTGCCGTCGGTGGTCGCTCCAGTCGCCAGCGTCATCAGGTTCGCGAAGTTGCGCCCGTT